>Ga0105160_1000989_pt1 | contig 12098 bp, 11 predicted proteins | sample GXS110809BmetaG_FD_89591 | JGI IMG/M metagenome (GOLD analysis project Ga0105160, IMG submission 89591) | Hot spring microbial communities from Gongxiaoshe hot spring, China to study Microbial Dark Matter (Phase II) - GXS 110809B | ecosystem: Environmental > Aquatic > Thermal springs > Hot... | reverse complement strand
CCTGCTGCAAAAAATTTTAAAGAATTAATGGGTTTAAGTGGAGTTATGTTAGGATTATTAGTTGCAATTCCGCAATTAACAGGATCCTTATTAAGGATTCCATTTGGTGCCTGGGTTGATAAGGTTGGTGGAAGGATTCCTTTTCTTACTCTTTTTATCCTTTCCATTATTGGAATGACAGGATTGGTGTATATACTTTTTAATTATTATCCTGATAAAATAACGAAGGATTTGTATGGGTGGATACTATTGTTTGGTGCTTTAAGTGGATGTGGAGTTGCTACTTTTTCCGTAGGAGTTCCGCAAACTTCCTATTGGTTTCCTAAATCAAAGCAAGGCACTGCTTTGGGTATTTATGCTGGTTTAGGTAATACTGCTCCCGGTATATTTACTTTGCTTTTGCCATTTGCTTTGGCTTCATTAGGGTTACCCAAGGCTTACCTTGCATGGCTTATCTTCCTTATAATTGGAACAATTATATATTACTTCGTAGCAGTCGATTCCTATTATTTTCAATTAATAAAGAAAGGGTATAGTAGAGAGAAAGCAATAGAAATATCTCAGAAGTTAGGTTTAGAATTATTTCCTTCAGGCACAGTTATACAAGCTTTAAAAATTTCTGCTAAAAACTATAGGACATGGTTATTGGTATTGTTGTATTTTACATCGTTTGGAGGATTTTTGGCTTTAACTGCTTGGTTACCTTCATTCCTTGGTTTATACTATGGAGTAGCTCAAAAGGTAGCGGGAATGATTACTGCTTTAGGGTTCTCTATTTTAGCTTCATTGGCAAGAGTTTTCTACGGTGGGATAACTGATAAGATTGGAGGAGAAAATGGTAATCTAATTGCCTTTTCTATTGTTTTTGTTGGATCTTTAATACTTACAATTTCAACTAATTTTTATTTATCGTTAGTAGGAATAGTATTAGTTGGTTTGGGGATGGGTTTTGCAAATGCGGCAGTTTTCAAGCTTGTTCCAAAATATGTGTCGGAAGCAGTTGGAGGTGCTTCTGGTTGGATCGGTGGTTTGGGAGCCTTTGGTGGTTTTGCTATACCACCTTTACTTGGAATGTTCGTAGATAAAGTCGGTAAGGAAGGATATCACTATGGATTCGTTATTTATAGCATTCTTGCATTGATTTGTATTTTAATATCACTAATGCTATCAAGGAGTAGCAAATGAATAAAATACAAATAGTTATTACAGAAGAGAAAATAGAAGATTTAATAAAGCCGGAGTTTTTTGAGTTCAATAGTTTTAATGGGGCAGTAGTTAGTTTCTGGGGAGTGGTCAGAAAAGATCATAATACCAAACAATTTCTTTTTTATGAATGCTATAAAGAAATGGCTATTAAGGAAATAGAAAAAATTGTTTACAGAGCTGTTAATAGATTTAATTTAAATATTGTTAAAGTTATTCATAGGATTGGAAAAGTTTATGAAGGGGAATCCTCGGTTTTTATACTTGTTCATTCAAAACATAGGAAAGAAGCATTTAAAGGATGCAGGTATATAATTGACCAAATAAAAAGGAGAGTCCCTATATGGAAAAACGAAGAATGATAATAAATTATATGCTGATTATTTTCATTGGGGTAATTTTATTTTTGTTTTCTATAAATAAAAAAGAAAAAGAAGAACTATTAATTTTTTCTGGTGCGGCAAACAAAAAATGGTTAGATGAAGTGTGTAAAATTTTTGGAGAAATGTATGGTACAAAAGTGGATGTTGTGTATGGTGGGTCAGGGTATGTTCTAAGTCAAATGATACTTTCAAAACGTGGGGATGTTTATATACCTGGCACTTCTGATTTCATGGATCTGGCAGTAAAAAAAGATGTAGTATATAAAGACAAAATACTTGACATTGCTTATTTAGAACCTGCAATAATTGTTCATGTTTCTAATTCTTCTATACAAAATCTTAAAGATTTGGCTTATAAATCAAAAAGGATATGTATCGCAAATCCTGAAAATGTTTGCTTAGGCAAGTATGCATTAAAAATTTTTGAAAAAAATTTAAATGAAACAGAGAGAAAATTAGTTATCTCAAAGATTAGTGTTTATGCTGAAAGTTGTGAAAAAGTTGCCACTTTGGTAGCTTTGAACGCTGTTGATGCTGCTATTGGTTGGTCTGTGTTTCAATATTGGGACAAAAACATTAAAGTTATAAAACTAAGGAAAGAAGAATTCGGAGAATATGGAGTCATCCAAGCCGCTATTTGTAAATATTCAAAAAATAAAAGAGCATACGATTTCTTGAACTTTTTAAAAACTAATACAGTGAAAAATGTTTTAATTAAAAATCACTATATTATTGAAAGGAGTAGCGAATGAAAATATTAGTTGATTCATTTGGAAGGGTTCACAATTACCTAAGGATTTCCGTCACTGACAGGTGTAATTTTAGATGTATTTACTGTAATCCTTTTTTGTATTACAAACCTAAGAAAGAATTATTGTCTTTTGAGGAAATTATCAGGATATCTAAACTACTTGTTGATAACGGTGTTGAGAAAATAAGGGTTACAGGAGGGGAACCCTTTGTAAGAAAAAACTTCATTCAATTATTAGAAAAACTAAATGAATTGAATATAAAGGAACTAAACATATCTACGAATGGTTATTTAATTGACAAATATATTGATAATTTAACAAAGATCAGTAAGTTAAGAAAAATAAACATAAGTTTAGATACATTTAAACCAGAAAAATTTGAATTTATTTCAAAGGTAAGCAAAAATTATTTATCCAAGGTTATAGATAACATAAGATTAGCTTCGAAATATTTTGATGTTAAGGTTAATGTTGTTTTAATGAAAAATATTAATGATGATGAGATATTTGATTTTGTTGATTTTGCTTTTGAGAATAATGTTGTGGTAAGGTTTATTGAGTTAATGCCAATGAAGGGAAGCATTTATTCTGAACAAACATTTTTGCCATATACAGAAGTTTTGGAAAAATTAAAAGAGAAATATATTCTTGTAAAAACTGAGGATCCCCTAAACTCTACTTCAAAAAATTATTTAGTTTATAAAGGGCGAAATTTTATCTGTCAAATTGGATTTATCACATCTGTTTCTTCCCCATTTTGTTCTACTTGTAATAGGCTTAGACTTACAGCTACAGGAAATTTTAAACCCTGTTTGTTTAGTAATCTTGAGTTTAACATAAAGAAATATTTACATTTACCTGATGATGAACTTCTCAATTTAATATTGAATTGTTTAAAACTAAAGAAATACATTGGGGTTAATATGACGGATAATGTAATGGTGGAGATGGGAGGATGAGGTATGTAGTTATTTTAGCCGGTGGACAGGGAAAAAGATTTGGCCATAAAAACAAAGCATTGATAAAAATAAATAATATAACTTTTATAGAAAGATTAGTTGATGAGTTTCTTGGGTATGCTGAAATAGTTATATCCACAAGAAAAGAATATCTTGATGAGATTAAAGAGTGTTTAAAAATTAAGCGTGTAGAATATGTAATTGATGAATTTGATGAGATTAGGGGGCCGATTTCCGGCATTCTTAGCACACTTACTAAAATCGATAAAGGATATTTTTTGTTCATACCAGTTGATAGAATTTTTAGTAAAAAAGTGTTGGTAGATCCATTTTTCATGGAAGTAGAGAAAAATCCTTTAGTTGATGCTGTAATTACTAAGGTTGATAATCAACTTGCTCCTTTTCCTGTTTTGTATTCTGCTTCTCTTGTTAAGGATCCCCATGGATTCCTACCGCGGCAAAATATTTTATGGGAATATGTTTTTCAAAATTTTAGTTTATCAAGTAAACTTTCAGTGAAGAGTTTTAATAATTTTATTGTTGAATTATCTAAGAATGAAATTGTTCCTTTGGTTAGAAAGTTAAATGTTTCCTTTGTTAATTTGCCTTCTAACTCAGAATTGCTTATTGATATTAATAGTTTTGAAGAATTGGAGAAATATGTGGTTAAAGGGATTTAAAAATGAAACTGGGTAGGTATTTAAGAAGTATAATTTTGGATGAGGTAGGTAAGAGAGGGCAGGAGATTTTATTAAATTCTAAGGTTGGGGTGATTGGCGCTGGTGGGTTGGGATGCCCTATTATTCTTTACCTTGCTGCTGCTGGTATAGGAAATATAACTATCGTAGATTTTGACAAAGTTAATCTAATAGATTTGCAAAGGCAGGTTATTTTTACAGAAAGTGATATAGGGGAGTATAAAGTTTTTGCTGCTAAGAAAAATATAGAGAAATTAAATAGCCAAATTAAAATTAATTCAGTCAATATGATGTTAAACAAGGATAACATCAATTATTTTGTGGAATTATTTAAAGATTTTGATTGTATTGTTGATGCTACTGATAATATTGAATCGAGAATTATTATTGATGAAATGGTAAAGAGAATAAATTTGGAAAGGAAAAATAAGAAATTATATTGGGTTATGGGAGCTGTTTATAAGTTTGAAGGCATGGTAAGTGTTCTTGATTCCATAAAATTTTCTTACAAGAAAGTTTTTATCAAAAATGGGGATTTGAGGAATAGGGTATCCACTTGTCAGGAAGTAGGAATTTTACCTACAGTTACCGCAGTAATAGGTACAATACAGGCAAATGAAGTTATAAAAATATTATTGAATTCTTCCCAGGAAGATTTATGTGGAGTAAAGGCACCTGCTCTTTTTGAAATTTTATTAGGGAAATTATTGATAATAAACCTAAAAACAATGAAATTTGATATTATTTTTTTGAAATAAATTTTTATGGATTTTCTGAAACAAATAGTCCGCAATGAGGACATTGCTTTTTGTTTTTGTAGCAGTATTTGAAAGAAAATTCAGGATTTTTATAGCATGGTAATTCTGATAAAATTAACCCGCTATCTATAAATATTCTTACCAATTCATGCCTTTTTTTATGTTTAGTTTTTTAAAGATGTTTTGTCTATGTATTTCTACGGTTCGTGGAGAAAGAAATAAAATTTCACTTATTTCTTTTGTTGTATACCCCAATCCTATTAATTTCATTACTTTTATTTCTTGGAAAGAAAGGTTTTTTAGTATGCTATTTTTTTTGAAGCATAAAAATTTTTTATCAGGTTCTTTATGGAGGGGGAGGGGTTTAGATTCTGCTATAATAGAGGGTTTTTGTAGTTGAAGTTTTTTCACATTATAATAATTCTTTTTTTTTATGTGTAAACCTTTAAAAGTCCTATTTCTACTTTTCTAAAAATAAGAATAGCTTTAGAAATTGTAGAAACTTAAAAGATTATTTTTCTAATTTCTTTAGTATTTCTTGTTGTGTTTTTAAATCTTTTTCAAGTTTTTGTAATAATTTAGATTGTTTTTCAATTGCTTCTGAATAGTATTTCAATATTTTTTCGTAAGCTTTATATTGTTGAAAAGTATAGTAAATATTATATGCATCATATGATGTTTCTAAAGAATATTTGGCAAATAGTAAAAAATCTTTGAATTTATTATATTTTGGTGGTATTCCAATTAATTCTATAGCTTTTTCAAATCCATTTAGGAATTCTTCCAAATTAACGTTCATTCCATTATTTATCCAGTCATAATACCATTTACTAAATTCTCCATAGTTTTTTGTTTTTTCAATAAAGTCCATTTGATTTTTATATTGTGGTAATAAATCTTCTGCTATTTTTAATGCTTTATCAAATGTTAAGTTTGCCAACGTCCAATAGGAATTATCATAAATGTTTTTATAGTATTTCTCATTTTCTTGAGCCCATCTTTCGTATTCTTTAACATTATACAACATTTCTTTATTTATTTTAGAAAGGTTGCTTTTTATTTTATAAATCTCTTCTTGAGTTTGATTTATTTTATTCTTTATTTGTTCTATTTTTGTTTTGTTAGTATTATCTTTAAAATTCAGTTGAGTTTCTAAATCTAATATGGAGTTTTCTATCTTACTTTCTATTTTATTCTTTTCTGTTTTTGGGTATAAATTGAAGGAATCAAAGTCAAATTTTTTATTTGAAAACATGTATTCTTTTTTATAGTTTTCCATTAAGTTGTATAAATTTTGTATGTTATTATCTTGATCATTTTGGTTAATGTAATTTTGTAGTGCGCTAATTGTAAAATAGTTGAATGCTACTAATTCATCCAATTTATTGTGTTTTATATTTTTTATTTCTTCGATTTCTGTTGGATTTGTTATTTGGTTAATGTTTGATGGTAATGTACCTGACATTGCTTGAGAACTTAACTCTGCAAAGTATCTTGCATTTTCAAGGTTACCATTTAACGCTTCTTTTAATGCTTTTTCTGAGAAGATAAATGAATAAGCTAAACTTTCTTTGGCATTAATATTTTTTGGTTCATTTATTTTTATGTTGTTATATATATTCGAAAAATCAACTCCTCCTCTTATATTAAACCAAAAACTATAATTACTATCTACATTTTTTGATATCAAAGCACTTACTTTTGTTTGTATTTTTTCAGGTATTACTATTGTTTCTGGGTTAGTATAATCCAATGATAACTTAATTTCATTTTTTTTGATGTAATTAGCAAGAGCTAATATTTTTACCAATTCAGAAACTTTATGAATATATGGACACTCTTGTTTTAGTTGTTTAATGTTTTGGTTGATATAATCTTCATAATTTTTTATCAATTGTTTTTCTTCATTAGAAGTGTTGTAGTTTGGTGTAATTTCTATCTTTATAAAGTTATCCTGGATATTTCCAAAGGATTCAAACAGCAAGAAGTTGGGCATAACTTTATAAATATTTACTTCTTTGGGAACTAAAGTGAAGGTAATATCACCCTTTGAGCTTAAGATATCAATCTTATTTAAATTATAGGAAAATTCAAAAAAATCTTGTAATTTTGAGTTTGCGGTTAGATCCAAATTTTTTTGGCTTACATCTGAAAGAAATAGTATCTTAAAAATTTCTGTATTTGGTGATAAGTTTTCTATCTTAACACTTTCAAACAGTTGTGGAATATCTACGTAATTTGATATATCATCTATTATTAAGAAACTGAGAATTTTATTTATAAAAAAACTTTTCATTATTTCTAATTCTTTTTGATTAACAAATTGAGACATTTTTGTATCGTCAAGGTAATTTTTATTAATTGAATTTTGATAAGCTTCATCAATTAGTGAGTCTATTACATTTTGTGGAACTCGCAAATTAGAAAGTATTTTTCTATAAATCATTTCTGTTATTTTTTTGGCAAAATTTGAATAATCTTCTTCAGTTAAATTTCCTTTTTGTAAATAATAATTTCTCAGATTTTCATATTCTTGTTCAATATTTAGCATTTGTATGGTTTGGATCAAATGAATAGATGCATCGTAATTTGGTATTTCTGAAGTTTTACTGAAAAGCCAAAGAGTTGCTATAGCTGCTCCTGTGTATTCGTCATACCCCTCTGATTTAAATGCGTAACTATAAATTCTGTATAAATGGTTATATAAATCAAATATTTCATCAATTGAGTTTAATTTAATTTTATCTTGTTGGTAATCAAGATATTTAAAAATTGTTTGTATTGAAAGATTTTCTAATTTTTTCTCTAAAATGGTTTTATTTTTGGGATTATTTAAAGACTTAGAAATAATTTCTGCAAGTTTTTTTGGATCCTCTTCCCACTCTTTTAATTCTTCCCTAATTTTGTCATCAATTTTTACTATAGTATTTTCTTTATCTATCGGATCTATAGAAAGGGTTGGATTTGGGTATTTAAGCGCTTCAAATAGAAGGTTTTCATAATTTATAGCTCCTGTTTGATAATTGGGATCATAATATCCTATGAAAATAATTTTATTAGTAATGTATTTGGATTCTTTTTTTTCTTCGGGTAAGAAAACTACTCCTGTCAGAACATTGATATTTTTAATGTTTTGAATAGGAGGCATTTGTTTTTCTACTGCCAAATTAATATAATAGTTGATATGTTTTATTTCTTCTCCATTTGCTAATGAATTTGGTTCGATTGAAGACGTAGGTAAATATGTTTTACTCAAGACTACAAGCGATATTAGATAAATTAAAAAGATAAATATCAATAATTTTTTCATTTTTCCCACCTCCCCCTTTATATTTTTCTTGATATTTTTATTTTTTCTTTTATCCCCCACTTACAGGCGGTATTAGTGCTATTTCATCATTATCATTCAATTTTTCTTTCTTTTTAGAATAAGTGTGGTTTTTTGCTATTAAAAACGAATATTCCATAAGTTGAGGATACTTGGAGTATAACAAATTTAGCAGATCTTCAATTTTTGATTTTTGGGGTATTTCAATAATTTCTTCTTCTTTTGATAGTAATTCTCTTATTATTGAAAAATATTTTACTTTTACTTTCATATTGGAATCACCTTCTTTTTTTCAATAATTAATAGACAGTTTGCATTAATAAGGGGCAAAAGTTGGTTAGAACCAACTGGAAAAGCTTGTATCGAGTAGTTAGATAAAAAAGCAGGAACAATGTTTATCCTTTTTTCATCAAGATTGGTAGATCCTTTCACAAATTCTTCATTTATAACTATTTCATAATTTTTTACATCAATAAGATTTAGGTCAAATTTTTTAGTAAAAAAATATTTTAGGGTGGGTTTCAAGAATAGATGGAAAAGTGTAAAAACTGCCAATGGATTTCCAGGGAATCCAAAGATTAATTTATTTTGATAAATGTAAAAATATACAGGTTTGCCTGGTTTTATCGATACTTTATGAAATATTTTTTGAGCATTAATATCTTCTAAAGCTTTTGCAGAGTAATCATATTTACCCACTGATGCTCCACCAGTTATAATTAAAATATCAACATTTTGTAAAAATTTATAAATTGTTGATTTTATTTTTTTGTAGTTATCTTCTACTAATTTGTATTTATTTATCATGCTGCGAAGTTTGGGGGAGGAAAAGTGGAAGTTTTGAGTGCAAAATGTTTGTTTTAGTAAGGATATTAGAAGCGGGCCGTTAGAATTAAAAATTTGGTTATCTTTTTTTTCCGTTCCTATCTCCACTAATTCACTACCTGTTATTATTATTCCAATTCGTGGAGGAAGGAATACTTTTATTTTATGCATCCCTATTTTAGCCAAAATTCCTATTACTTGTGGAGTGATCAACGTATTTTTATTTATTACTAATTGACCCTTTTTTATTTCTTCGCCCTTTTTTCTTATGTTCTTATAAGGTTTGACCTTGTTTAAATCCTTTATTTTTGCAATGTTATTTATAATTTCGTAATTTTCTTTTTCTATTATTGTAAGAGTATTATCTGGTATTTTTTGGCCTGTATTTATTTCCACTGCATTGTTATGCAGAATATTATTGGTGTAATCTTGTAGAAAATATTCCTCTTTTATGGTTGATACTGCGATCCCATCCATAGCAGAATTATCATATTCTGGTATATCATATTTACTGTAAATATCTTCAGCTGTTAGGTAGTTTAATGATTCCATTAGTTTTACTTTCTTTATACGGTTTAGATTTTTGTAAAATAGAGAGACTTTTTGTTCTATTAAATTTAGTGCTTCATCAAGTGTTATCACTATGACCTCCTGAATTAATTTTTGATACTTTAACTGCATGTGGCAAGTAGTCTATGATAGCAGTTAATGATTCTTTAACACCGCGGGATGACCCGGGTAGAGTGATAATTAAGGTTTGATCCTTTATCCCACTGATACTTCTTGAGAGCATGGAGTAAGGTGTTCTTTGGAATCCATAGTTTCTTATAAACTCAGCAATACCTGGTATTTCTCTATCAATGATTTCTTTTACAGCTTCTGGAGTATAGTCTCTCTTACTAATTCCAGTTCCACCTGTAATAAAGATTATATCTGTTTTATTGATCCATTCATTGATTTTTTGTTTGATTTTCTCTTTTTCATCGGGGACAATTTGGTAATCATAGAGTTCGAAATTTTTCTGTTTTAGGAAATCAGTGATAATTTTTCCACTTTTATCTTCTTTTTTACCTTCATATATTGAATCAGAGACAACTAAAATAGCTGCTTTTATGTTGTAGTGTTTTTCTGTGAAGTCGCTTTTTCCTCCTTTTTTAGAAAGTAGTTTTATTTCTTTGATGATAATATTTTTATCGATGGGTTTAAGCATGTCATAGATATTTAGTGCAGCTAAGGAAGCACTTACTAATGATTCCATTTCTACTCCTGTTGATGATATACTGACAATTTTTGATGTTACTATTATCTGATCTTCTTGAATACTAATGTCTATATCAATGTTGCTTATTGGTATGTTATGGCAAAATGGTAGTAAAAATGGTGTTTGTTTTGTAGCTAATAATCCAACAGTTTTTGATACTTCAAAAATATTTCCTTTTGGTACTTTATTTTCTTTAATTAACTGTATTGTATTAGGAGAAACACTAATTATGGCTTGTGAAATTGCTTCCCGTAGGGTAGTGATTTTTTCACTTATGTCAATCATTATTATCCCTCCTTAGTAAAAGAACTTATCTCCTAAATACTTTCCATTATGGTAATTATTTATTTTCTAATGCTAACCTTCAGTAGAAACTACTTATTATATTTTTTAGGGAGTATTATAACCTATTTTGAAGGGGGATTTTTATCAATTTTAATGACTATTATTGTTATTAAGCCAATCAGTGTAAGGGTTAGTATTGAAATAGCGGTTTGACTTATTTGGGCAGAAGATAGTTGTAAGAACAAGAGTATAGGAATAGTTTCAGTTTTGTAAGGTATGCTACCTGCTACCATAAAAGTTGCTCCAAATTCCCCGAATGCTTTTGCAAAGCTTAAAACGATTGCTGAAATTATTCCTTTACGTGCCATTGGAAGGAGTATATAGAACAAAGTTTGAAATTTATTTGCTCCAAGTAACCATGCCATTTCCTCGTATTCCAGCTCTATTTGATCAAAACTACTTTTTAATACTCTTATAAATACACCTAATACTGTTAAAAATTGTGCTATTACTATTGCTGGAAAAGTAAAAAGAATAGAACTAAAGTGCAAGGAGTTAAGGGAAATGACTATGAGTGCTCCTAATGCTGCTGGAGAAATGATTAAGGGAAACTCCAAAACTATATCAACTATTTTTGAAAAGTTGGATTTTGATCTACTTAAAAAGTAAGCCGTAGGAATACCAAAAATAGAAGATAATAAAATTGAAAGGATTGCTGCTAAAAAACTATTTTTCAATGCTGCTAAAAACCTGCTATACTCTATGTTGAAATTCCAATCAAAAACTAATGATAGGCTAACAAATAGGGAAAAGTAAAAAATAAAAACAAATAGAGAAGTAAAAAAAAGAAATTTTTCAAAACTGATATTTGTTTTCATTTCCTTATTTATATATTTTTATTTGTTTGTTTCATTCCCTTATTTTTTTACTAGGGAAGTGTAATTAAAAAGAATAAGAAATTACAAAAGGAATCTGAAAAAATTAAAGATTAGATTTGAAGATGAATATTCTTTTTTCTAATTTTTTTCCTTTATAGTAGATTAAGTATTAACAATTTTTTTATCAATTATAATTCTTTCTAAAATTTTTTCCCTCGACTCAAAAATTTTAATTAATAAATGATATTTATTATTTTAGGAGGTTTTATTTCATTTTTGAAGTATAAATAAAAAAAATAACCTCTATGCAAGTAAGAATAATAAAAAATCTTAAACTTTTTACGATTTTTATTATTTTACTATTTCAGTTTTCGTTTTCTTCTTTAAGAATTGGTTATGAAATAGATATGAGACCTAAGACAATATCAACAAGGCAAAATTTATTCTTAGACTATAAATTAAGTGAAAAATATAGAATAAGGCTTATATTTAATGATGTAGATTTTAATAAAGATCTGTTTGAGGGGAAAATTCATATGAGAACAAGATTATACTATATACCAACAAAAAATGATCAATTTTTTATTACTTTGGGAAAAGATTTTAAATCTTTGGCTTACACGAAAAAATTTGAAAAATACGAAATAGAGATAACTTCTGCTATAAGAAGAAACAAATTTAACTTAGACTTAGCAACAAGACTTAATATATCAGACAATTTCTCTATAAAAATAGGATGTCAAAACATCTTTTCAAAAAATCGAGAAT
>Ga0105160_1000988_pt1 | contig 12100 bp, 7 predicted proteins | sample GXS110809BmetaG_FD_89591 | JGI IMG/M metagenome (GOLD analysis project Ga0105160, IMG submission 89591) | Hot spring microbial communities from Gongxiaoshe hot spring, China to study Microbial Dark Matter (Phase II) - GXS 110809B | ecosystem: Environmental > Aquatic > Thermal springs > Hot... | reverse complement strand
GGTCGAAGCCGTCCACGGTGTCCTTGATCTTCACGTAGCGCCCTTCGCGTCCTGTGAAGGCCTTAGCGACGAACATGGGCTGGCTGAAGAAGCGCTCGATCTTGCGCGCGCGGGAGACGAGGATCTTGTCTTCTTCGCTCAGCTCATCCACACCGAGAATGGCGATGATGTCTTGCAGGTCCTTGTAGCGCTGGAGCGTGCGCTGCACCTCGCGCGCCACGCGGTAGTGCTCTGGGCCGACGATGTTCGGGTCGAGGATGCGGCTTGTGGACGCAAGCGGGTCCACAGCAGGGTAAATGCCCTTCTCCGCGATGCTGCGCTCCAGCGTCACGGTTGCATCGAGGTGGGCGAAGGTGGCGACGGGTGCGGGATCGGAGTAGTCGTCGGCGGGAACGTACACGGCTTGCATCGAGGTGATTGAGCCGCGCTTGGTCGAGGTGATGCGCTCTTGCAATTGTCCCATCTCGCTGGCGAGCGTGGGCTGATACCCCACGGCGCTGGGCATGCGCCCCAGCAGCGCCGAGACTTCCGAGCCGCTCATCACGAAGCGGAAGATGTTGTCAATGAAGAGCAACACATCGCGCCCTTCGTCGCGGAAGTACTCCGCCATCGTCAGCCCGGTCAGCGCCACGCGCAGGCGCACGCCCGCCGGCTCGTTCATCTGCCCGAAGACCATCACGAGCGAGTTGAGCACGCCAGCTTCGTTCATCTCCTTGTAAAGCTGCGTGCCTTCGCGCGTGCGCTCGCCCACACCGGCAAACACGGAGTAGCCGTTGTGGAATTTAGCGATTGAGTTGATCAGCTCCTGAATCAGCACCGTCTTGCCGACGCCAGCGCCGCCGAAGATGCCCGTTTTGCCGCCCTTGGTGAAGGGCGCGATGAGGTCAATGACCTTAATGCCGGTCTCGAGCATTTCGACGGACGCTTTCTGCTCTTCCAACGATGGCGGTGGGCGGTGGATGGGGTAGCGCAGGTCGGTTTGGGGCGCGGGCTTGCCGTCAATGGGGTCGCCAAGCACATTGAAGATGCGCCCAAGCGTCGCAGGACCGACGGGGACGCTGATCGGTCCGCCGAGCCAACGCGCCTTCTCACCGCGGCGCAAGCCGTCGGTTGTGTCCATGGCGACGGTGCGCACGACGCCGTTGCCGAGCTGCTGCTGCACCTCAAGCACGAGTCGCCCTTCTGGGCGCTCGATCTCCAGCGCGTCGTAAATCTCTGGCAGATGCTCGGGCGGGAAGGCGACATCCACCACGCCACCGCGAATGGCGATCACGGTGCCGTACACTGCGCCGTTGCCGTTCTGAGTTGCCATGCTTCGCTCCATCAGTCCGTTGCAGGATTTGAGTTGGGTTTCTGCCGCGCTTGCAACACCACATACACGGGCAACCCGCTGCGCTCGTGGGCGATGAAAACCTCAACGACTTCTCGCCCGAGCTGGTGCGCAAGCTCGGTGAAAGGCTGGCGGCGATTATAAACGGCAAAGCGATCCCAAAGCACGATGTAGTAGCGTTCAGGGTCCTGTAAGGCGCTCAAGGCGCGCTGACGGAAGCCCTCGTCGGCTTCTGGCGCGTAGCCGAAGATCTCCACGGGGCGCACGCGGTCGGCAGTGAGCACGCGCACGTTGCGCTCGATGCCCCAATCGAGCGCAATGGGTTGTGTGATACCTTGCTCGTCGAGCCAGCGCGCAAGCTTATACACCGCGTCAGAGAAGCGCCCAGAGCCGCCTGTGCGCGCGAGCGTGGCGTGGTGTTGCGCGCTCACCCAGAGATCGCGGCTGAAGGGAAGCGCAAGCAAGGCGATCACCATTGCTCCAGCAAATGCTGTGCGTGCTTTTGCAGCTACGGGCAAGCGTGCCGCTGCCGCCTGAGCGAGCCACACCGCGGCGCAGGCAACCACGAGTTGAGGCAGCGGCAGCAGGATGAAATGGTGCGTGCTCCACAAGCCAGAGACGGTGAACGCCCCTTGCACGGTGATCGCAGCAAGCCCAGCGATCGCAGCGAAGAAACGCGCGCGTTCTGCACCAGGGCGTTGCAGCGCAAGTAAGCTGCCAGCGCCGATAGCAATCAGCAGCGTCGGCACAGCGTACACGTTGCTGAAGGGAATGCCGTTGTACCAAAAGTAACTCCCGTCCACGAAAACGCGCACATCCTCGATCGCCTTGCGCAGATTGTTGAGCACGTCGAGGTTGTTCACGCCGAACTGCTGCGTGGGCTGCTGGAGCGATTGAAGCAACAGCGTGAGCGTCCAGGGGTGACCATCCCGGATCAAGCCCACAAGGTTGTAGTAGATCAACGGCGCGGCGCCAAGCACAAAGCCAAGCACAACGCTCGGCAGCAGCCGCTTTAGTGCCGCAGCGTATCGCCACTGCGTAAGCGCGCCGATGACCAGACCCATCACCACGAGCGCGACAAGCCACCGCAAGAACAGAAACTTCGCCCACAAACCCAAGCCGAGCAGCACGCCCGCAGCGAATGCCACAAAGCGGGCGCGATTGGGTTGAGAAGCTTCCTGCTGCAACGCCACATCAAGGAGGAGGGTCGCGCCAACCGAGAACACAGTCATCACGCTCGTCACACTGATCCCCTGGCGGCTAAACCAGATGAACGAAGGTTGGGCTGCAAGCAACAAGGCAGCAATTGCAGCTACGCCGTTGCCGAACCAACGCCGCGCAAGCCACCAGCTCAGCAGAATGGTCACGCACGAGAAGAAGATCGGCTGAACACGGGCTGCGACGTGACCCACGCCAAAGACCCAAAAGAACGGCACGGTAAGGTAGCCGCCCAGGCTGCCCATGTAATCCAGCAGCATCACGGGATAGCGCCCAATGCCGATGCCACGCAAAAGGTCGGGGGGTTCACCGCGCATCAGGTGCAGCATTGGTGTCAGATCAAGCGCTTCGTCGTAGTAAAAGCCTGGGAGATCAAGTTGGTGCAACGCGATGGCAAGAAACAGCCCAAGCCCCACCCAAGGCGGTAATGCCAATGCTATCCGCCGCAGCATCGCTCGCGTGCCTCGAGTTGCAGGATGCAACCGTGACGTGTTGACGAATGACAAAGCGAGCAACGATTCTATCGCTTCGTCAAAGCTGAGGTCTGGCGCAGCTTGCGGATAATCGCAGACGCCATGATTCGCATCCGCATGAGGGATTTTGAGCGTTTGGTGCGCGAGGCGTTCGAGGAGCTTCCAGCGCCCATCCGCGCGCGCGTGCAGAACTTGGAGATAGAAGTGAAGTCGCGCCCCACGCCAGAGGAGCTGGAAGAAGCAGGCGTGGAAGACCCCGCTGATCTGTTCGGCTTCTATCGCGGTATACCGCTTCCCGCGCGTGGCGCGTACTATGACATGACCTTGCCAGACTTGATCACCATCTACCGCTACGCGCACGAACTTGCCTGCGATTCACTAGAAGAGCTGCGCGAGGAGGTGCGCCGCACGCTGCGGCACGAGCTTGCGCATCACTTTGGGATTGACGACGACCGGCTCGAAGAGCTAGGTGCTTACTAAAGCGACTGGATGCGCAACCACATCCCCTCCTTGGGCTGTAAGGTAACGGATGCCTTCATTTGGGGCACGGCAGAGGCGCGCGCAAGGCTAAAGCGAAAGCGTTGCACGAGTGCTGCGATCACCGCCAAACTTTCCACAACAGCGACCTGATTCCCAATGCACAATCGTGGTCCTGCGCCAAATGGGATGTAAGCAAAACGCGGTCTCGACTTTGCAAGCGCCGATTCAAAACGCGAGGGGTCAAAATGCTCTGGTTGTGCCCAAAAAGAGGGGTGGCGATGCACGGCATAAGGGCTGATAACCACCAGAGCGTTGGCAGGAACGCGATGTTCGCCAAGAATATCCTCTTGCACTGCTCGACGTGTAATGAGCCAAGCAGGAGGAAACAAACGAAGCGCTTCCTCAAACACATGGCGGGTAAGCGTTAGCTGGGAGAGTTTTTGATAGGTAGGAGGTTGTTCTCCCCCTAAGGTGTTGAAAAGCTCTGCGCGCAGCGCCTCTTGGACCTCAACATGTGCTGCAAGAAGGTACATCGTCCATGTGAGCGCGGTTGCGACGGTCTCGTGACCCGCGATGAGCAGTGTGACAATCTCATCACGCACTTCGCTTTCAGTTAGAGAAACTGTCCCTTTGCCTTCGAGCGCTGCAACGAGGATGTCCAAGAAATCTTTAGACGTGCTGTCTTTCTTTTTGCGTTGGCGCGCGGTGATTATCAAATGATGTGCAAATTGGTCGATCTCTGCCAGCGCTTGCTCAAAAGCATATTTATTTTCCCGTTTGAGCAAGAATTGAAAAGAGCTATGGAGAATGTAATCTAAGGCGATCTCGACAGAGTGCACGAGTGACTCGGACGCGCCATCTAGTTCCATCGAGAAAAACGTCTTCCCAAGGATGCGCATTGCTAGGTGGAGCATCCAGGGTTGTATGTTCACAAGTTTGCCTTCGCCACCTTCGCGGTTTCTTTGTGCAAACTCATTGCTCATCTCATGCGCGAGCACGAATGCGGTTGTTGCTAATTCATCGTGAAGGGAATGGTGGAATGCGCTTTGCAACAGGCGGCGATGAGTCAACCAAATTTCACCGTCACTCGTGAGCAACCCCTTCCCAGCAATGCGTGCAAGTTGCCGATACTGGAAAGTATCCTTTGAGTAATTGTGCGCGTTATCCAGAAGGATGTGCTTTACAAGCGAGGGATGGTTTGCAAAAACAACTGGTTGCGTTCCTGCCGTGAACCCCCACAAATCGCCATAGCGCCTTGTGTATTCCATGAGGAACGCCAGCGGCGAAGCTTGTATCTGCCGAAGCCTCGCAAGCACTGACAGAGAAGAAGGTCCAGGCAAGCCCTGATTAGCTGAGCGACCAGAAAAACCTCGGATCACCATACTAGCTCCTGAAGCTGGGGGCGATTGGCTTTCAGGGCGGCAAGTATATCTGCTGATCAGGTGCTGAATACACAATTTAAGCTTTTTGGCTCGTGTTTGATTTGGGTTAATACATAATTTTGCATAGGATACGGGGTGGGGTATTGACAAATATTGGGCAGTTTGATAAAATTTGGGTGTCTAGATGTTTGAACAGTTTAAGCGTTGGTTTTTGGATTTCGGCGCAAAAATCCGCGCCGTGCAGCGCCATGCTGCGACACAAATGCAGCGCGCTGTTGGGCGCGTGCTCACTCATTTGTCCGCGCTGCGTGGCTCGATCAGTGGGGAGCACCCTCGGAATCTTGAAGTCAACATTCAAGGCTCCGCAGACTACAGCAACATCTTGGTCGTGGGTGAGGTGCGCCAACAAGGCGATACCCGCAAACTTACCCTGATCTTGTTGATGGTTTCGCTCGTGCTCCTGATTGGCTTGAGCCTCGTCTTCCAAGTCCAGACGTTGAAAGCCCCAATGCCGAGCCAAGAGGGTGAATTGCTCGCAGAGCAGCCGGCGCGTGCGCTTCGCGTTGGTATTTCGTCTTGGGTTGTGCGAGCGGAGGATCAAGCGCTTGATGCAGCGCAACAGGCTTACTGTAGCCAAATTGCGCACGAAATGCCGAGCCGCATTCAAGATCTCGTGCAACAGCGCTTGGGTCGCTGGTCTGTTGTAGAACGCTTCTCTAGGTCGGGACAAGCTGAAGCTGCGGAGCAAGATGTGAGCATTTTTGGTGGGGTTGAGTGTTCGCCGTCTGGGGTTGGGCTTTCTGTGCAGTTCCAGGTAAATGACGCGCTGCTTGGGTGGACGCCAGAGCTTGCTGAGTGGATCAAGGGTGGCGCTTTAGATGATTCGGTGCGGCTCGAGCAGAATGCGGATTGGGGTTCGGCGGTTGATGCGGTCGCGGACCGCGCCTTCTCGAGCTTGAGCATGTTGCTTGCGCTGAAGGTGCACGCGGATCTCAGTGAGGGCAAATACAGCGCCGATCTGCAAGCGCTGCAGCCCGTTCTCCAAATCTTGGATCGCGGGCAAGCAATGCCTAAGTCTGGGCTGGCGGCGTATGTGCTGGGCAAGCTTTACAGCAAGGCTGCCTTCGACCAGTGTGGGGAAGTGGACGAGCGATTGCTCGATCAGGCATTTGAACACTTTGAGCGTGCGCGCCAGCAGATGGATTGGGGAGCGCCTGTTTTCGAGCAAGGCGTTATCGCTTATCAGCGAGCGTTGAGCCGCACGGGTTCGGTGCACGATGTGCAGTCGCTGGCTATCGAAAGCGAGCGTCTGACTAGCCAGGCATTGCAACAGCTCAGTGAGCCTTACCGTCGGTTGGCACAGGCGCAAGCCTACCTCATCGCGGCGCACAATCGCCTCTTGATCAGGAGCCGCAGCCCTTATGAAGCGTGGGGATACACCCTTGACACTGCCGAGGTAATGGTGAGCAGTGCGCTTGCCCTGCTAGAGTCAGAAGCACAGCAAACGCCACTCCTGCGCGAGCTTCGCGCGCAAGCCTACTTGCTCAAGGGCAACTTGCTCGCTGCGCGCCAGCTTCCTCAAGCATCGCGCGAGGCGTACGAGCAGGCTTATGCTCTCGCCACACATCTGCGAACGCGCGAGCAAGCAGGAGCACGGCTCGCCAGCAGTTGGGTAGCTAGCCGCAACCCATGCGAGGCAGCGGCGCTGTATGCGGAGCTTGCGCGTAGCCGCTGCCAAGCGAAAGCTGCGGTGTACGCTCGCCAAGCACAACTCCTTGCCTACCAGTGTCGTGTGCAGCACGATAAGAGCACGCCTTGAGGCTCGCTGCTTAGACACGCTACGCCCCTGCTCTCCACAGCAGAGCAGGGGCGTGTTTGTTTTCAGGGCTTGGTGCGGTATGATTTTGAGACCTGCCCCGTTTTGGGCACTGCTTTGCAACTACTAGAGGAAATTCAGCCATGCACTACAAAAGCCACACCTGCGGTGAGTTGCGTCTTGAGCACGTTGGTCAAGAGGTCACCCTTGCGGGCTGGGTGCATCGCCGACGAGATCACGGCGGTGTGATCTTCGTGGATTTGCGAGATCGTTTTGGCATCACGCAGGTGGTGTTCAACCCCGCGCATCTCTCAGCGGAGATGTTCGCGTTGGCTGAGTCCCTGCGGAACGAATACGTGATCCAAGTGATCGGAGAAGTGGTGAAGCGCCCAGAAGGCATGGCAAACCCTAAACTTGCAACGGGCGAGATCGAGCTGCTGGCGCGCAAACTTGTTGTGCTCAACCCGTCGAAGACGCCGCCTTTTGTCCTGAACGACGACACGCAGGAGCTTGATGAGGCGCTGCGCTTGCGCTACCGCTACCTCGATTTGCGCCGCGAGCGCATGACGCGCAACCTCGTGATCCGCCATCGCTTCGTCAAGTTCATCCGCGACTACCTCGACGCGCGTGGCTTCCTCGAGGTTGAGACGCCGATCTTGTTCAAGAGCACGCCTGAAGGCGCGCGCGAGTATCTTGTGCCAAGCCGGCTCTACCCAGGGCGCTTCTACGCGTTGCCCCAAAGCCCGCAGCAGCTCAAGCAGTTGCTGATGGTTGCCGGCGTGGAGCGCTACTTCCAAATTGCGCGCTGCTTCCGCGATGAGGATCAACGCGCCGACCGCCAACCAGAGTTCACGCAGCTCGATATGGAGATGAGCTTCGTGGATCAAAACGATGTGCTAGAGGTGGTCGAGGGGCTACTCACGGCTTTCACCGAGCAATTCGTTGCGCTGCACGGCAAGCGCCTGATGTTCAAACCGTTCCCGCGCCTCTCCTACGAAGAAGTGATGGAGCGCTTCGGGCGCGATAAGCCCGACTTGCGCTTCGGCATGGAGCTGTTCGACGTGAGCGAGGCAATGCGCGGCACGTCGTTCGTGCCGTTTCAGGCAGCGCACGTTAAGGGCTTGGTGGCGCCAGGCTGCGCGCACTTCACGCGCAAGCAGACCGATGAACTCACCGAGTTCGCTAAGCGCAACGGCGCGCGCGGCTTGATCGTGCTGTGGCACGATGCTGAGGGATACCGCGCAAGCGGTGCGGGCGCCAAGCTCAGCGATGCCGAGAAGCAAGCCATCATGCGCCTCAGCGGCTCGAAGCCCGGCGACCTGGTGCTCCTTGCAGCGGACGACGACCGCATGAAGCTCAACGAGGCGCTCGGCGAGCTGCGCCACGAGTTGGGGCAACGCCTCAAGCTCGGCGATCCAGATGTGCTCGCCTTTGCGTGGATCGTGGACTTCCCCATGTTCAGCTACGACGAGACGGAGAAGCGCTGGGTGGCGAACCATCACCTCTTCACTGCACCGCGCGATGAAGACCTCGAATTCCTCGAGACCGACCCAGCGCGCGTGAAGGGCAAGCAATACGACCTCGTGTGCAACGGCTACGAGGTCGCTGGCGGTTCGATCCGTATCCATCGCCGCGACGTGCAAGAGCGCGTGATGCGTCTGCTCGGCTTGAGCATGGAAGAGGCGTATCAAAAGTTTGGGCACATGCTCGAGGCGTTCGAGTATGGCGCGCCACCTCATGGCGGCATCGCACCAGGCATTGACCGACTAACCATGCTCTACGCCAGCGCGCCAAACTTGCGCGAAGTGATTGCCTTCCCCAAGAACCAGCAAGCCGCCGACACCATGCTCGGCATTCCCTCGCCAGTGAGCGAGAAACAATTGCAGGAGTTGCACATCCGCATCGTCACCGAGGAAGCTGCGGAGAAGATCGCTCAGTGAAAGACGAGCGCACGGCTATGGCAAACGATCAACCGATGATCACCTATGGCAAGGGCAAACAGATGCCCTTGTCGCTTTACAAGAAGCGCCATTCGCTGGCGCACATCATGGCGCAGGCAGTGTTGGAGTTTTTCCCTGACGCGAAGCCCACTATCGGTCCGCCTGTGGAGAACGGCTTTTACTACGATTTCTACGTCTCGCGCCCGTTCACGCCCGAGGACCTGCAACGCATCGAGGCGCGCATGCGCGAGATCATCAACAAGCACGTGGACTTCGTGCGCCGCGAAGTGAGCGAAGCAGAAGCACGCGCGCTCTTCAAGGACAACCCCTTCAAGCTCGAGCTGATTGACGGCTTGGTGCAGGGCAAGAGCGATGAATTTGGCGAGAAGACGCAAGCGAACGGCGCGCCTGTGATCACGGTGTACACGCAAGACACGTTCACGGATCTTTGCCGCGGCCCGCACGTCGAGAACACGCGCGAGATCAACCCCGATGCCTTCAAGCTCACGCAAAGCAGCGGCGCCTACTGGCGCGGCGACGAGCGCAACCCCATGTTGCAGCGCATCTACGGCGTGGCGTTCGACACGCCCGAGGAGCTGCAACAGTATCTGCACATGCAAGAAGAAGCGCGCAAGCGCGACCATCGCAAGCTCGGCGCCGAGCTGGAGATCTTCTTCTTCGACGAAGAAGTCGGTCCAGGCTTGCCGCTGTGGATGCCGAATGGCGGTGTGATCATCGAGCAGCTCGAAGCGCTCGCCAAGCGCGTCGAAGAAGAAGCAGGCTACCTGCGCGTGCGCACGCCGCACGTCACCAAAGAGGCGCTGTTCCTGCGCAGCGGGCACCTGCCTTACTACGCTGATAGCATGTTCCCGCCGATGACGTTGGACGATGGCGAGCGCTACTACCTCAAGCCGATGAACTGCCCTTTCCACCACAAGATTTACGCCGCCAAGCCGCGCAGCTATCGCGATCTGCCGCTGCGCCTTGCGGAGTACGGCACTTGCTACCGCTACGAGCAAAGCGGCGAACTCTTCGGCTTGATGCGCGTGCGCAGCATGCAGATGAACGACGCGCACATCTATTGCACCGAGGAACAATTCGAGGAAGAGTTCCTCGGCGTGGTGAACCTCTACTTGCGCTACTTCAAGATCTTCGGCATCGAGAAATACGTGATGCGCCTGAGCCTGCACAGCGACGAGGGGCTGGGCAAGAAATACGTGGACAACAAAGAACTTTGGCTGAAGACCGAAGACATGGTGCGCAACGCCATGCGCCACGCCGGCGTGCCCTTCTACGAAGCAGAAAACGAAGCCGCGTTCTACGGTCCCAAGATTGACGTGCAGATCTTCAGCGCGATCGGGCGCGAGTTCACCTTGGCAACAAACCAGGTGGACTTCGCCGTGCCCGCGCGCTTTAACCTCACCTACACCGACCGCGACGGCAAAGAGAAAACGCCGCTGTGCATCCACCGCGCGCCGCTCGGCACGCACGAGCGCTTCATCGGCTTCCTCATTGAGCACTTCGCCGGCGCGTTCCCAGTATGGCTGGCGCCGGTGCAAGCCGTGTTGATCCCGATCGCTGATCGGCATATCGCGTACTGCCAGAACGTGGCTGCGGAGCTGCGCCAACACGGGATGCGCGTGCGCGTGGACGACGGCGCCGACCGCATGCAGAACAAAATCCGCAAGGCGCAGACGATGAAGATCCCTTACATGCTCATCGTCGGCGACAAAGAGCAGCAAAGCGGCGCGGTCGCAGTTCGCCTGCGGACTGGCGAGGATTTGAAAGCAATGCCCGTCGCACAATTCCTCGAGAACGCCTTGCGCTTGATCCGCGAATACTCGCTAGCGCTGTGGTGAGCCATGCGACGCCGCACTTGTAGCAAGCGGTAAGATCGGCGCCGTGACCGAGCCACTGATCTTTGAGCTATCCGTGCCCGGGCGACACGGCGTGATCTTGCCCGAGCCAGATGTGCCAGAAGCCGAACTTCCTTCTAACGATCTGCTGCGCGAGGACTTGCCCTTGCCCGAGGTGAGCCAAGTGGACGTGGTGCGCCACTACACGCGCCTCTCACAACTGAACATGGCGGTGGACACCACCATGTATCCCCTCGGGAGCTGCACGATGAAGTTCAACCCGCGCGTCAACGAGGACGCCGCGCGCCTCACGGGCTTCGCAGCGATTCATCCACTGCAAGACGCGTTCGCCGTGCAAGGCGCGATGCACCTCATGTACGAGTTGCAGCGTTACCTCGCGGAGATCGCGGGCATGAGCGCCGTAAGCTTGCAGCCCGCCGCAGGGGCGCAAGGCGAGTTCACCGGCATCCTCATGATGCGCGCCTATCACGTAGCGCGCGGTGATCACAAGCGCACTAAGATGTTGATCCCCGACAGCGCGCACGGCACAAACCCCGCCTCGAGCGCCATGGCAGGGCTGACGGTGGTGGAGTTGCCCTCCGACGCGCGCGGCAACGTGGACCTCGAAGCGCTAAAGGCAAACCTCGACGACACCGTGTGCGGCTTGATGATCACCAACCCAAACACCTTCGGCATGTTTGAGGAGCACATCGAAGAAGTCTGCCGCTTGGTGCACGAAGCAGGCGGGTTGGTGTACGGTGATGGCGCGAACATGAACGCGCTGCTCGGCATCGCTAAGCCGGGCGAAATCGGCTTCGACGTGATCCACTACAACCTGCACAAAACGTTTAGCACCCCTCATGGTGGCGGCGGACCTGGAAGTGGCCCAGTGGCTGCCAATGACAAACTGAAAGACTTCCTGCCAGGGCCGATCGTGCAGGCGCGCGAGACAGACGACGGTGAAACAGTGTATGAGTGGTACACGCCGCCACACAGCATTGGGCGCATGCGCGCTTTTCATGGCAACTTTGGCGTGCTGGTGCGCGCCTACACCTACATCCGCGTCCATGGCGAAGCAGGGCTGCGCGCTGTGAGCCAACATGCCGTGCTCAACGCGAACTACATCCAAGCGCGCCTGAAGGGCACGTATCGCTTCCCGCACGGCGATCGCTTCTGCATGCACGAGACCTGCGCACAAGGGATCATCGCCGGCGCGCCGTCAATTGTCGCGCTCGACATCTCCAAGCGCCTAATTGACTATGGTTTTCACCCACCCACCAACTACTTCCCGTTGCCGAAGCTCGTGCCTGAGGCGCTGCTGATCGAGCCGACGGAGACCGAATCAAAAGACACGCTGGATCGCTTCTGCGATGCGATGTTGCGCATCGCGGAAGAAGCGCGCACACAGCCCGAGCTGCTGAAAGAAGCGCCGCACAACGCGCCAATGCGCCGGCTCGACGAAGTGAAGGCAGCGCGCGAGCTGGTGCTTTGCTGCGTCATCCGAGAGTGAGCCATGCTGGTGCAGCGCCAAGTGTTCATCGCGTGGAGCGTTGCCATCGGTTTGCTGCTCCTCACGCTCATCTTGTTCGGGCTTTCGTTCATCCC
>Ga0105160_1000987_pt1 | contig 12103 bp, 16 predicted proteins | sample GXS110809BmetaG_FD_89591 | JGI IMG/M metagenome (GOLD analysis project Ga0105160, IMG submission 89591) | Hot spring microbial communities from Gongxiaoshe hot spring, China to study Microbial Dark Matter (Phase II) - GXS 110809B | ecosystem: Environmental > Aquatic > Thermal springs > Hot... | reverse complement strand
TCCCCACGCCGAGCGCTTTGCCCACAGCCTCTTTGGCGGCAAAGCGCGCCGCAAGACGCTCTGCACGACGACCGCAGTAAGCAAGCTCCTGTGGCGTGAAGAGGCGCTCTAACAACCGCGCGCCATGGCGCTCCACCGCTGCCGCCATGCGCGGAACTTGAAGGATGTCCACTCCCGTGACCACAAACGTGCTCATGGTCCACATGTGGCGAGCGCGAAGTGCTCCACGTTCAGCCACTTGCGCGCCGCCGCCTGCACATCCGCCGCGGTGAGCGCGCGAATGCGCTCTGGCATGAGGCGCAGCCAATCTAGCCCGCGGTCGTAGCGCACCATGCCGAGGATCGCGTCGGCGATGCCTGCGTTGGTCTCTAAGTACAGCGGCAGTGAGCCAATAAACGCCTGCTTGTTGTCAGCCAGTTCGCGCGTTGAGACGCGGCGCTCTTGCAAACGACGCATCTCTTCCAACGCTAGCTGTACAACCGCTTCCACCATCTCTGGCGCTGTGGAGGCGCTCAGCACCCAGGGCGCAGGACCTTCGCCGCCGACGAATCGGCTCCCGATGTGATACACCAAGCCATGAAGCTTGCGCACGTGCGCCCCGAGGCGACCATACATGCCGAACACGCCAAGGATGTTGTTCATGAGCACACACGTGAGCCAATCGGGATCGCGCTGCGAAGGGCCTGGGAACCCCAACGCGATCTCCGTTTGCACCTTGCCTGGTAGGTGGACGTGCTTGCGACGTTGCTCGGCAAGTGGTGGCGCGGGCGGAATTGCGGCTTGTGGCGGGCGCTCGGCGTACCAATCGGCAAAGCGCGCCTCGACCCAACGCGCCATCGTCGTTGGGCGCACGTCGCCCACTGCCACGATCACCATCCCCTGCGGCGCGTAGTAACGCGCGTGAAAGCGCTGCACGTCATCGCGCGTGATGCGCTGTGCCGTCTCCACGTAGCCCTCCACGGGATGATGGAAAGGGTGCGAAGGCGGATAACACAGCGCAGCAAAGGTGAGATCGCACGCCGCGCGCGCGTCGCTCTCGCGCTCCTTGAGCTCAGCGATCCACTCGGCGTGTTCGCGCGCGATCTCATCTTCGGGGAAGGTGGGAAAACGCAGCACCTCGGCAAGCACGTCGAGCATGGCGGGCACGTCCTCGCGCAGCGCGCGCAGCGCGAACGTGGTGAGCAACTGCCCTGCTGCAATGCGCAGCGCTGCGCCGCTGGACTCAATGCGCTCAAAAAGCTCGGCGTAGGTGAACGCGCGCGTGCCGCGCGCCAAGCACGCCGCCGTGAAGTCAGCCAACCCGCGCTGCTCAGGGGGATCGTCCACACTGCCAACGCGCAGGTAGCCTTGCACGACGGCAGCAGGCACAGCGCGGTTCTCGTACACAAGGAGTCGAATACCATTAGGCAGCGTGAAATCGGCGATGTTGCTGCTACAGGGAAGCACTCCTTTGGAGGAGCGCTCTTGCACACGACGAGTCGGCATCACAGCACAGCTCACCGACCCGGTGGGAAAAGCGCGATCACATCCCCCGCGCGCAAAGGATGTGCCAAACCTTCTGTATAACTCGCATCACGGCCGTTGACAAGCACGCGCCATCCCTTACGCAGCCGATACCAAGCCTGCGGCACCGTCCACAGTGCCTCAGTCTCCTCGGATACCCAGCTTCGCTCTAGGGCATCAGCACGTGTTTCAGGAAAGGCGTTGAAGAATCGCGTGAGTGCCTCCTCGAGCGTGGCGGGCATTCTGAGTAGAAACTTCAGCTCCGCTTTACCCACAAGCTGACGCACCCGACCATAGAGCTGAAGCGAAACAGCCGCTTCGCCTTCGACGAGCGCGCGCCCTTGGCGATAGCCAAAGAGCATAAGGCTGAGTTGCATATCGAGATATTTGCTCCAACCTGAAATTGCTTGAGCGAGTGTGTTGGCGTCAAGTCCTGCTTCTGCGAGATATTGGGCGAAGGCAGAAAGCACCCAGCCCATAGAGGAGACAACATAGACTTCAGGCGTGTGAATGCGCCTTGGGCCTAAGCCAGCATGTGACTTCCCTGCGTGGAACAGGTATTCAGCAAACGCCCCACTGGTATCTACAGCGAGCGTGCGCGCGAGCCAAACAGCGAAGAAACGACGGCGTTCCGCAAGGTGTGCTTCATCCACGCCTTGTTCCCAACCCAGAATTGCTGCTGTCTCGGGCACGCGCCGAAGGTGATCGTAGATGCGCACAACTAGTGAGCATGCGCGCTCTAGCAACGTCTCAATGCCGCTGAGCATCGCGTGACGCTCTTCAGGCATAAGGGGAGCAAAGCGCATCAACTGCGCCCATAGCTCACTGGGAGTCGGCTCTAAGCGCTTCAGCCAAAGATCATGCGCGGCCGAGGTGCAAACAAGCTCAGAAGAAAGCAGGGCAGGGACGCTCACCATGCTTGGATTATGCACCTGCAACGCTCAGGAGTGCCGCCTCGTTAAGAGCCGAGTGGCGAGGCGCTCTCCTAGAAACATGCTGAGCAGCGAGGGTTGAGGCAGCTTGCTTGGCTCGCCAGGTTCTGCGCGTCCTTTCCGCCACTCACTAAGCCACTGGGCGCGCCGCGCCTGTGCTTCTTGCAGCCAAGCGCGCACTGCTTCTGCGTTGGCACTGCTTAAGGCATCGCGCAGCGTCATACATGCAAGCATCACCTGATTGAGCCAATGCACAGCAACCTCTGGCGCGGCAAACAATCGCGCAAGAGCATCCTCGATGTCTTGCTCAAGCGCGAGGGTAAACAGCACTGCATCCGCACCTGCCATCCATTGGCGTTCACGCCATGCAGGGTCCTCACTCACAACACGCATCCATGCTGCGCTGAGCATCAGCGGCAGTAGTTCCGCGGCGAGGCGCATGCCGTCGCCTTCTTGAGGATCGACGAGCACAGGCACCGCTCCCAGCGCGCGCACGAGTGCAAGGAACTGCTCGACGCTGGCTTCACTGGTGCCTGCGCGCGGCGCCACAGCCCAGACCGCCTGCTGCAACGACATCTCCGCCGCCACTGGTGAGCGGACAAGCTGCGTGGCGAAAAAGCTCGCCGTGCCCGGCAACCGCTCACGCGCAAGCGCAAGCGCCTGTTGCAGCGATCCCCCCACGCGCACCACGAGCGCGCTAGGCGCTACGTCTTCACGAATGGCATCGAGCACCAAGCGCAGTTCGGCTTCAGAGCCAAAGATGAAAATGGCAGAAGCTCCCTCACTCGCTGCTGGGATGTTCCATGTGCGCTTGTGGATCGCGCCGCTCGCTTCGGCGCGCTGCATCGCTGCTGCGTCGCGGTCGTGCCCGACGATCTCCGCCTCAGGGAATGCTTGCCGCAGCGCGCTTCCCACAGCGATCCCCAGCGGCGTGCATCCAATGAGCGCAACGCGCACCTTGCTCATCGTCCTTACCCTAACAGCAAACTCACCAAAAAGCGCGTCGGCGGACCGATCAGCGCACCCAACACCCCAGAGATCGAGAGCAAGATCACAATGAGGAAACCATACTGCCCAAGGCGATAGAGGATGAATTCACTTGCCTCGGGCAACAACGCTGCGAGCACGCGCGAGCCATCCAGCGGCGGCACCGGCACGAGGTTAAACAGCGCCAGAAACACGTTCAACACCACGCCTGTTGAACCCACCATCTGCAATAAGCCCGGCACTTCGCTGGGCAACGCCGAGCGCAACACACCTGCAAGCTGGAAGAGCAGCGCAAAACCAACAGCGAGCACCAAGTTCATCGCCGGACCTGCCAGCGCAACCAGCGCACCCCCAAGCCGCGGGTCGGGACGCAACCGATAGGGATTGACAGGTACAGGTTTTGCCCAGCCGAAACCTGCAAGAGCAAACATCAGCGCGCCGATGGGATCGAGGTGGACAAGCGGATTCAACGTCACGCGCCCTTCGTAGTCTGCGGTGGGGTCGCCGAGGGCGCGCGCACTGAGTGCGTGAGCAAGCTCATGCAGCGGGAAGGCAACGCCGAGCAGCAGCACCAACACGATTAAGTCTGCAAGCGCACGCAGCCAATCGCCTTGCCCCAGCGCATTGAGCAAACTTGGCAGAGGACCGCCCATGATGCGCGGCGATTATAGCCAGCGCAACGGTCTTGCTCGAACGCTCCTCAGATGCGCGGCGCGCGCGCAGCCATGCGCTACTCGATCACGCCCATGCTGCGCAGCCAGTCGAGCCGCTGCTGAATGTACTCCAACGGCACGTTTTCAGCCTTGGCGATCGCGTTCCAGTCGGGCAAGCCAAACGGCGCCTTCTTCACTGCCTCAACAAGAGTGCGCTCCAGCTTGGTGAGCTTGAAGGGGAATTGATTCTGGTTCGTCATCGCTTCAACCAAGCTATGCCTGCCGCGCCGTCCTCAGAACGCGGGAGAGGCGGGGGCTTCCTCTCCCGCGCGAGAACGGAGGAGGTCTGTTCACAAGGCAGCGCGAAATAGTATTCTGCCTTGCTACTTAGCTTCATTATACCTTATGCTGCGCGTTTTGCACACCGCTTAAGAGCACGCCTGCGCCGAGCCTATACTTGTAACTGCGCTGTGCATCTTTTTCACAACGTGCGCGCCTTTGTCATGCAACAGCTCAGGCGCGACTGGGCTGTGTTAGCACTTGCGTTCATCGCAAGCACCGGCGCCTTGGTCACCGCACTCGCGCAAAGCCAGCCGAATTCACCGCTAGACTCGCCGATCTGGTCCGACCTAACGCCCACCATCGAGACGCCAACCGAGTCGCCTCAACCCACCGAGACACCGACGCCCACCGAGACGCCCACTCCACCAGTGCAGGAGTCTCCAACTGCGCCGCCTACCAATCCGCCCACACCAATCACTCCAACATCGTCTGATCCCGGACCGACGTCGGCACCCCCTCCGCCTCCGCCTACCAATCCCCCATCTCAGCCCGAAGCGACGCCGACCGATGAGCCTCTGCCCACGCGCCCTCCACAGAGAAGCAAGCCCACGACCACACCGATGCAGCAACTTCCCACACCGAGACCCTCAGCGCCGTCCACACCAACGCCCCCCATAGCAAGCGCAACTTCACAACCAGAGGCGATCGCGCCCAGCGTGGATGTTCTCCTCGCTGCGCCCACACAACGCGAGATGTTCCCCACCCATGCAGTGCGATATACCGTCTTCCGTCGGGCGCGTGGGCTGCGCGTTTGTCTTGTGGGAGGTGACACCGCGCGCACCGTGGATGTGCTCGTGGAGCTAAAAGAGGGTGCGATCAAAGGCGTTGCTTCCGCAGCGATTCAGTCTCTCGAGATCACGGGCAGCAAGGCGCGGGTTCGCTTGTGGATGCCCAGTTCCACTGGGGTCGCCTTTGAGGTGCATACCGACGCGCCACCCTCTGCTCCCTATCGCGTGGTGCTGCTCGGCGCTGCGCTGTGGATCGCGCCTGCGCAGTGGAGCTTGCCCTGCGCCGAAGACACACAACTGCCTGCCCTCTTACCTGCCTCCTCGCAGTGGCTCGAGCCAGCGCACATTCGCGCCGTGCCTTCAGAAGCAGCGTCCACTCCTGCGCCTGCCAACATGGCGATGACTTTCGCCGATGCCAAAATCGCTCAACGCGCACCAACAAGCACTTCTGTTGACCTCCCTGCGCTGCGCTTAAGCGTGTATGGGGTGCGCGGTCTAGCAGCATGCGCTATGCTCGTTGTTGTGGTGCTGATGCTTGCCCTCCGCCGGCGGCGTTGATCCTCACACGCGGACCAAAGCCGTAATCGTCACGCGGGCGCCTTGTGGTGTCTCGAGCCAAGCTCCCACCTCGCAATGCGGCGTGCGCACGTAGCCCAGCCCTACTTCGCGCACGGCGCTTGTGACTTGCCCCACAGGCGTGCCCGCGTGCAGGAGCACATCGCCGCGCATGAGCGCCTCCCCAGCACGCAACGCGCAAAGCTTCTTGGCGATCTGCCCCCGCGATTCCATGCGCGCGAGCACTTCCTGCCCTGTGTAGCATCCCTTGCTGAAGCTGATTGCCCCCCAAAGCCCTGCTTCCAAAGGCAAGTATTCCTCGCTGATCTCGTTTGGAAACGCGGGATAGGCGTGTTGCACGCGATACGCCTCCCACGCCTCGGCTTCCTCGAGCGCGAACTGCTCGCGCAACGTCGGCGCGCCAATCAGCCAATAGCCCACGCCCAGCGCTTCAGGCGCGCGCATGACGAGCGCATTGTCCATTACCGCGAAACGCAGCGGCTGCTCAGGCAACGCGTTGCCGTACTGCGCGCGCACCCGAGGAACGTCAAACGCTCCTATCACCACCACATCGCTTTGCGCCTCAACGCTTACATCATCGTTGAAGAAAATGTGCTTGCGCAGCCAACGCACCGTCTTCGCCTGTGCGCCCGCGCTGCCCAGCAGCAGCAAAGCGTCGTCGAGCGCAAGCACGATCAACCAATCCACCATGCGCCCGATGGGCGTGGTGAGCACGGTGTAGCGCCCTTCGCCTGTTTGCATCCCGCGCAGGTCGCCTGTGGACATGCGCTGGAGAAAGTCGAGCCGTGAGCCACCGCGCAACTCGATGCAGCTCACATGGGGCGTGAGGTCAAAGCAGGGCATCGCACCTTAACGCTACTCTGTGGCTTGATCGTTCTCTGTGGCACCGCTTGCGCCGAGCTGCTTGGCGAGCGCCACGTCTGTAGCACCTACCTTTTCCCATATCCAACCTGCGAGCGATTGCCCGCGCAATGCCGCGAAGCGGCGCGCGTCGAACAGCGCTGACTCGTCGTGCCAAGCCTCAAGACGGCGCACCAGTTGGTGATGGGCGTTGCGGAAATCGGCTAACAGCCGTTCGGGCGGGCGGGCGCGTTGCTCGGCAATGGCGTCTGCTGAGATAGTGAAGGGGCGCTCGATCGTCGCAGCCACGCCGCGCTCCAACTGAAACAGAGCGGTCACAACTTGCGTCACGCGGATCGCCTGCTCAGCCACCGCTTTCCAAGCGGCAGCGTGGGGTGGGCTTGCGTCGAGCAGGGGTGAGAGTTGCGCTTCTAGCTGCTGCCGTGCTCGACGCAAAGCCTCGATCAACGCGGCCTTGGTGCGAAATGAGAGCGTGTCACTCATAGCGCAAACCTGCGCTTACCTACTGGGCACGCACGCGCGCACAAAGCTACAGAACAGCGCTTGCATATCGGCGCGCTCCGCTGCCATGTCTTCGGGATGCCACTGCACGGCGAGGAAGTGGCGCAAGCCTGGCAGCTCTACGCCCTCGATGATCCCGTCGGGCGCGCGCGCCGTGATCACCAAGCCGGACGCAAGCCGATCGATGGCTTGGTGATGAAAGCTGTTCACGCCCACCTCGCCCGCGCCGACCAAGCGCGCAAGCAGCGAGTTGGTCTCCACGCGAACGGTGTGCAGCACCTCGCTGCGCCGGCTGTGATCGCCGCTGTGTCGCAGGGCGTGGGGCACAAGCTCAGGGATGTCCTGCACGAGCGAGCCGCCGAGCGCCACGTTCACCACCTGAATGCCGCGGCAAATGGCGAACAAGGGTTTGTCTGCCTCGGCTGCCCAGCGCGCAAGTGCAATCTCTAGCTCGTCGCGCGCGTCGTCCACGCCGTAGGTAGTGGGGTGCGGGGATTGGTGATAGCGTGCGGGATTCACGTCGCCGCCGCCGGTGAGCATGACGCCATCAGCTTGCTCGAACAGCGCACGAGCCTCATCCAAGCCCACGCCCACGGGGAGCAACAAAGGCACCGCGCCACAGGCGAGCAACGCCTTCACGTAGTTCTCGCCAAGCGAGAAGCGTGGCCTTGGGCCTTCGCCTTGCACAGGGATCGGGATCAAAATGCGCGGTTGGCTCATCTCAAATCAAGAAGCCCCAAGGGGAAACGACCCGCTTGGGGCACCGAAGCAATCCACGGTGAGAAAGGGTAAGCGACCCAGCCCCACGGCAACGCGTGCCGCGCGTGTTCGAGATTGTGCGGCACAGCGTCGTGTTTCAAGCGGTTTCCTTTTCTTCGAGTGTCTCCGCAGCAGCCTTTGCTGCTTTCGCTTTGCCGGGCAGCTCCTCCTTCAGGCGCGCTGCCTTGCCGCGCAGGTTGCGGAAGTAGTAGAGTTGTGCGCGGCGCACCTTGGCGCGGCGCAACACCTCCACGCGCTCAATGCGCGGCGAGTGCAGCAGGTATGTGCGCTCCACGCCGATGTTGTTGCTGGCAATGCGGCGCACCGTGAAGCTGGCGTTTGCGCCGCCTTTGCGCAGGCGGATCACCGTGCCCTGGAACACCTGGATGCGCTCGCGCCCGCCCTCAATGATCTTTTGATGCACGCGCACCGTGTCGCCTGGGCGCAGCGGCGGGATCTTTGGGTTCGGCTGCAAGCTCTTCTCGAGCGATTCGACCAAGTTCATGGCACTCCTCCGTAACACGACCAACATCAGCGCTTGGTGTAGGTGGGCGCCTTGCGCGCGCGCTTCAAGCCGGGCTTCTTGCGCTCTTTCACGCGCGGGTCGCGGCGCAGCAGCCCTGCTGCCTTCAGTGTCGGTCGCAACTCTGGGTTGAACTTGAGCAACGCGCGCGCGATCGCCATGCGGGCAGCTTCGGCTTGACCCGTGATGCCGCCACCTTTCACGTGAATGCTGACGTTGAACACGTTCTCGGTGTTCGTCAGCTTCAAAGGCGTCTGGATGGTCACCCAGTCGATCTCACGCCCGAAGTATTCCTTCATCGGCTTGTCGTTCACGGTGATGGTGCCGTTGCCCTGCGGATACAAGCGCGCACGCGCGGTGGCTTCCTTGCGGCGCCCAACACCTTCGTAGTACTGCAACGCGATCTCGGTCGTCATGGCTCACCTCAGGCGTTTGGGATCTCGAGCGGCTCAGGCTTTTGCGCGGCGTGCTCGTGCGCGGGACCGCCATAGACCTTCAGCTTTTTGATCATCTTACGCCCCAATCGCCCGTGCGGGATCATGCCCCAAACCGCTTGCCGAATCACGCGCTCTGGGTTGCGTTGGAGCAAGTCGCGCAGGTTAATCGCCTTAAAGCCGCCTGGGTACATGGAGTGACGTTGATACAGCTTTTCGGTCATCTTGTCGCCCGTGACGCGGATCTTCTGGGCGTTCACCACGATCACGTAGTCGCCGCAGTCCACGTGGGGGGTGTAGATAGGCTTATGCTTGCCCATGATCACGCGCGCAATTTGGCTTGCAAGCCGCCCAAGCGTCTTGCCTTGCGCGTCCACCACGTACCACTTGCGGCTCTGCATCGCCTCTTCAGGCGTTGCGGAGTAGGTTCGGATGCGCTTCATGGCTTGTCTCACCGGGATACTTCACATGCACTAAGCACAGCCCACACGCGGGCGCTAACCCTTTGATGCGCTGTGCGTCTTTCCCTTCCAACATCGCTTTAACATCCTCAGGTTGGTTCAACCCCAACCCAACGTTGACCAGTGCTTTCACCACACGGCGCACCATGTGGTAGAGGAACGCGTTTGCCTCGATGACGAAGCGCAGCTCGTCCGCTGCAACCTCGCGCCATTCAGCGCGCAGCACGCGGCGCACGGTGCTCGCGTCCTCATGCTCGCTCGTCGCGCGCCCGAAGGCGGCGAAGTCGTGTTCGCCGAGCAGGTATGCTGCCGCCTGGTTCATGCGCACGACGTCTGGTTTTTGGCAGAGCCACCATGCGGTGTGTCGGCGCAGCGGATGGCGCACTGGGTCAACATAGATCGTGTATTCGTAGGTGCGACTTAGCGCGTTGTAGCGCGGATGAAAATCCGGCGCGCAGGGCTGGAGCGCACGAACGGCGATATCTGCTGGGAGTGTGGCGTTCAGCGCGCGCACCAGTAGCGCCAGCGGATGTTGCCACCCCGCGAGGTCGAAGGCGATCACTTGCCCCGTTGCATGCACACCTGTGTCGGTGCGCCCCGAAGCAAGAATGGGGGTGCGCCGTCCAAGCACGCGCTCCAGGGCGGTTTCGATCTCGCCTTGCACGGTGCGCGCGTTGCGCTGACGTTGGAAGCCAGCAAAGCCGCTCCCGTCGTAAGCGACCGTCGCGCGCACCCTCATCGCACCTTTGCGCTCACACCTCCTTTTGCAGCGCGGTTACAACGCTGTTGCTATACCCACTCGATGATCGCGATCGGCGCGTTGTCGCCTTTGCGATAGCCGACCTTGATGATGCGCGTGTAGCCGCCCTTGCGCTCCAGATAGCGCGGGGCGATCTCGTTGAAGACCTTGCGCACAATCGCCGGTCCGCCGTTCACGCGCGCCGCGACCAATCGGCGGGCATACACCTGCTTCGCCTTGTCCTCGGTCGTCAACCCTTTCTTGGCGATGGTGATCAGCTTCTCTGCTTGATCGCGAATCGCCTTGCATTTAGCCTCGGTCGTCTGGATGCGACCGTGCTGGATGAGCTGCGTGATCAGCGTACGGCGCAACGCCGTTCGGTGCCCCGAGGAGCGGCTCAACTTATAGCCATAGACGCGATGTCGCATGGGTCACACCTCCTCGCTTTCCTTTTCCTGTTGCGCTTGTGGCAAAAGCCCGCGCTCGCGCAGCTTCTCGCGCAACTCCGCCATGGACTTCTCGCCGAAATTGCGCAAGCCAGTGAGCTGACCGCCGCTCTTCTCCATGAGCTGCAAGAGTTCGCCGATGGTGCTGATGCCGCTGCGCTTCAGCGCGTTGTACACGCGCACGCTCAGCTCCAGCTCCTCGATGGGGCGATCGGCCCACTCGCTGCCGGCGCGCTTTTGCTCGCGCTCGAAGCGCAACGCTGGTTCTTCGGCGCTAATGCTCGCCACCAAGTTGAGGTGCTGGATCAAGATCGAAGCAGCTTGCGCCAGCGCCTCTTGCGGGCGAATGGTGCCGTCTGTCCACACCTCCAAGATCAAGCGGTCGTAGTTCGTTGCGTGACCAACGCGCGCAGGCTCGACGGTGAAGTTGACGCGGCGCACGGGGCTGAAGATCGCGTCCACTGGCAGCTCGCCGATGGGCAACCGCCCGCGCTGCTCCGCAGGCGAATAGCCGCGCCCTGCTTCGACTTGAAACTCGATGTCCACGCGCGCTTTGTTGGAGTTGGTCGTGAAGAGGTAGAGATCGGGATTGACGATCTCGACCTCGGGCGGCGCGATGATGTCGCCGGCGGTCACCACGCCTTCGCCGCGCACTTCAAGGCGCAGGCGATAGGGTCCTTCGCCGTGCATGCGCAGCCGAATTTGCTTCACGTTGAGCATGAGCTGCACCACGTCCTCGCGCACGTCGGGGATGTCGGAGAACTCATGATGCACGTCCACAATGCGCATGGACGTGATGGCGGCACCGGGCAAGGAGCTGAGCAGCACACGGCGCAACGCATTACCAAGCGTCACACCGAACCCCCGCTCCATCGCGCCAATCACAAAGCGACCGTATTCGCGCGTGAGCGCGTCAATCTCAATCTTTGGGAAGACAGGCGGCGTTAGCAACGCTTCACTCTCCTTTGCAATTCACGCGAGCAACGGTTGGTGATAGGCTTTAGCGCGAGTAGAACTCGACGATGAGCTGCTCTTTGACGGGCACGTCAATATCTTCGCGCTTTGGCAGCGCCAACACCTCACCGCTCAGCGTCGAGCGATCTACGCGCAGCCACGGCGGCGTCGGCACATCTTCCTTTTCTGCCGCCAGCTCTTTAAAATACGTTAGTCCACGGCTGGACTCGCGCACGGTGATGCGGTCGCCGGGCTTCACCAAGTAGGAAGGGATGTCGATCGGGTGACCGTTCACGTTAAAGTGCGCGTGGTTCACCAGTTGGCGCGCTGCCGCGCGCGAGGGCGCGAAGCCCATGCGATACACCACGTTATCCAGCCGACGCTCCAACAAGATGAGCAACTCCGTGCCCGTCACCCCACGGCGCTTGAGCGCCTCGCGGAAGTAACGCCGAAACTGGCGTTCGAGCACGCCGTAGATGCGCTTTAGCTTTTGCTTCTCGCGGAGCTGAAGCGCGTAATCGCTCGGCTTGACCCGCCGCATGCGCCCGCCAGGGCCGTGTTGCCCTGGGGCGAAGCCGCGCCGCTCAAAGGCGCACTTCGAGGTCAAGCAGCGCATGCCCTTCAAATACAGCTTCTCGCCTTCTCGTCGGCAGATACGGCAAACAGGTCCGATGCGTCTTGCCATGATGCTACCTCTTTCACTC
>Ga0105160_1000986_pt1 | contig 12109 bp, 9 predicted proteins | sample GXS110809BmetaG_FD_89591 | JGI IMG/M metagenome (GOLD analysis project Ga0105160, IMG submission 89591) | Hot spring microbial communities from Gongxiaoshe hot spring, China to study Microbial Dark Matter (Phase II) - GXS 110809B | ecosystem: Environmental > Aquatic > Thermal springs > Hot... | reverse complement strand
TCGCCCTCATCCAGCACGAGCGGCTCGCCCAGAATGCTCGCAATTGCCTCGCGCGTCAGGTCGTCGTCGGTGGGACCCAGCCCGCCAATCGTAATCACGCCGTCGGCGCGCTCCAGCGCTTCACGCAGCACGCTCACAATCCGCGCGAGGTTATCGCCCACTGTCGTGCGTCGATAGACCCCCACGCCCACTTCCGCCAGCCGCGCCGAGAGCCACGCGGCGTTCGTGTCTACAATCTGCCCCAGCAGCAACTCCGTGCCGATGGAGACCAGTTCGAGGTGCATCGAAAATTGAGTGTACCATATCCGCGCGGCAACGGTTATCAGACCCGCTCACTGTCCCCTGCGTCTCCCGCTGCGGACACCGCGAGAAGAGCGACCTCTCGCACCTCCTCGGCTGATGCGCCATATAGGAGACATATCAGATAGTCTATCAGCCCATCGGTCGCTTCCATTTGTCGCTTGAGGAGGCGGAGTTTCGCAAGGCTGTTCTCATACTCCGTTTGAATTTCCTCACGGGTTTCGCGGGGGCGGGGGCTGCGCGCCAGTTGTCCGCGTCGATGGTTGCGGCGCAGAATTTCCAGCAGCTCCTCCAGCGAGAGTTCGTCGTAGTTTTCAATATCGGCGCGGTCGTCCAGCGCACTGGGGTCGCGCACGCCGATATGCGAATACAGCCACTCCAGAAAACCGCGTTTTTCGGTGTGGATTTGCAGGCTGAGGGTGTGCATCTGCTCGGCGAGGTGGGCAAGCAGGTCGTGCAGGGCGACGCTTTCGCCTTTTTGCAGCCGCGCCTGCGCCCACGCCCCCAGCTCCGACTCCAGAAACGCCGCGTAGTCAGGGGGCGGCTCTTCCAGATAGGCGTCATAGAGTTGCAGGGCGGTTTGCAAGTGTGCGTTTCGCTGCGGGGCAGAAAGGTTAAAGTCAATCGCCCGAATGGGTATCCGCTCCAGTTGCGATTTTTGGATGTGCGGATAAATCGCCTCGTCGCTCTGGAAGGTGAGGCGAAACCACCAGCCAATCAGCCGCGAGTTCAGCAAGGCGCAGAGGTAGTGCAGACTGTAGGGCTGATTGGGTTTCAGGCGTAGGTTATACAACACATTCGTATTGTAGTAGCCCACAGGGTCGTAGGCAGTAATCGGCTCCACCGCCACGAAGCGTGTGAGGAGCTTCGGCGGGGCGTATACGGCAGGCGATTTGAACTTAGCAGGCTGTTGAGGGTCTGGAATCACATAGTAGCCAGAATGTAGCACGCGATATCGCTGCACATCCTCGCCTGTAACCAGCGGCTGTGAACGGCGCGTCTGCGTCCTTGAGATAGACGGGTCATTCATACCTGCTTCGATACCGCGTGTAATCTCCACAAGATCGCCCAGCGGAACGACGCCTTCCCCCGTGCGCAGGCGCGTCGCCAACTCAATCGCCTCGACCGAGAACTGATAGGGCACAATCAGAAACGGCATCTGTTGCACAAGGCGTATGGGTATTGAACGCTGGTAGACGCCCACTTCGTCAATGAGGTCGTAAATCTGGATTTCGACGTCGGGTTCGGGCGGGCGTTTGGCGAGACACAGTACAGCGGCTTCCACCTTCGCCTCGGGGAACACAGTGCCCGCGTTCAGCACCTTGCGCAAGGTGTACTGCTCCATCGCAAGGCGGCGCAGCGGTTCGAAGTTCTCGTTAGTCAAGGCGCGGCGGGGCATCACCATGCTCAGGTAGCCGCCATCGCGCACGCGGGTTAGCCCTGCTTCCACCATCAGCGCGAACAAATCCCACTGCCCTCGAGCAAGGCTCCAGCGTTGCCGCAGAATGCGGTTATATTCCTCACGTATCTGCCCTGTACGCACGCTCACATAGGGCGGGTTCCCAATCACGATGTCGAAGCCCCGTTCGGCGCGGGGTTTCAAGCCGTCGGGGTTGAAAAAGACCTCTGGAAACTCCAGCTCCCAGTGGAAGAATCGGTACTCGCGGGCGAGGCGTTGAGCTTCCTGAAACCAGTCTTCCGTTTCCAGTTGTTGCCAGCGGGCGGGGTCGCGCAGGGCGTCGATGGCTTGTTCGTAGCGGGCGGCGTCGATGGACACGCCGAACTGCGCCGCCAGCCAGCAGTTGGCGACCTGTCGGAACTTCTCGCGCACTTGGTCCATCGCCTCGTACCAGCGGGCTTTATTGCGTTCGGTCTCAGCGTCGCCGCTGGGCGATTCGGCGATTTGCCTGAAAGTATCCAATAGGTACCGCAGGTGGGTTGCGCTCAGCGTCTGCTCGAAGCTCAGGCTGAGTTGACCGTTGGTGTTGCGGGCGTCGGGCGCGCGTTGCAGATCGGTCTCCACGCTTGCGCCCAGCAGCGAGTCGCCCACACGCAGGCGATGGTCTAAAAACGAGAGGGCTTTGCCGCGGCTCACGGTGTGCAGCCACAGCGAGAGTTTCGCCAGCTCCACTGCCAGCGGGTTCACATCCACGCCGTACAGACAGTGTTCCACCACAAGGCGTTTGTAATAGGTTTGCGCGTCGGGTTCGGGCGCGGGGTAGAGACTCTGGTCGTGCGCCATGCGGTGGCTGATGAAGTCCGCCGCGCCGACTAAAAAGTGCCCGCTGCCCAGCGCGGGGTCTAACACTTTCACTTGCAGGTACGGCTCCAGCAGGCGGCGGCGTTCGGCGTCTATCAGAGCGGCGTACTTTTGGCGCACGGCGTCGGGGTTGGAGGGCTGTTGGGCGAGTTCGCGTTGCTGTTGCGCTTCCAGTTCGGCGATGCGCTGATCGACTTCGGGGCGCAGCAGGCGGGTACGCTCGGCGCAGGCGTCCATTAGTTCGCCCAGCGTCTGTTCCAGAATGTATTGCACGACGGGCTGCGGGGTGTAGAAGCTACCTGTCGCCTTGCGCTCGCCCTTGTCTGTCGCCAGGTAAACCTCGCCTGGCTCGATTCGGCGTGGGGGCGCGCCGTTGGGCAGCGTGCGTCCGTTGTTGCGCCCGACGGGTTTGAACACGACCTGCCCGTTCTGCACGGTTTCAATCAGCGGCTCGGTCGCTATGCGGGGCTGCAGCTCCAGCAAGCCTTCGTAGATTGTTCCCAAATGCTGCACATCGAGCGAGGCATAGTCCACCTCGCGTGCGTTGAGGGGGTCGTCTGCCGATTCATACGCCAGCAGATACAGCGCTTTGGCTAAATAGGCATCGCCGAGCAGCCAGTGGGGATGGTCGGGCAGAGGCGTGTGGGCGATTTCGGGGTAGGCGTCGGGGCGAAATAGCCCGCCGTCGTAGGCAGGCAGCGCGAAGTCGCCGTTGCGAGGCAGCCCTTCGTCGATCAAGCGGGTTAGCATCTGCAGCTGCGTCCAGAAGCGCGTCTCGCGGGGGTAATACTCGCGCTCGTCGGCAAGTCGCTCGCGAATCTCACGATGCATTCGCTGTAGACAGTAATCACGATACACTTTATCCTGCACGGGCAGCATGCCGCGGTCTTCCGCATAAAGCAAAAACAGGATTCGGTACAGCACAATCAGGCTCAGGTCATAGGCGCGTTGCAGGTGGTCGGGGTTGCTGGGGTCGAGTTGGTTATGGGGGTGGCGCAAGAAGCCCTGAATGATGAGGCGCGTGGCGTCGTACACATTCTCGCGCAGGCGTTCGGAGACGCTCAGGGCGTAGGCGTCGCTGCCTTCCAGTACCTGCTCCAAAAAGGTTTTGCCCGTGGCGTCGGGCAGGAACGATTCTCGGCGGAAGAAGTGATAGAAGTAGCGGAAATCATCGGGCGTTCCGTGCAGCAGCAGGTCTTCAAGGTTCGCCTCGTAGAACACGCCGCCGGGCGCGCTTCGGTCGCGTTCGTACAGTCGCCACTGCCTGCCGTTGGTAAGAACGCCCCAGCGCACGCGCGCCACATAGAGATAACTGCTGATTTGGGCTTCGGGGCTTTGGGCGGCGTGGGCGGGGCGACGGTCTAACGGCTGCGCGTAGGCTTTGGCGTCCAGGATGGCAATCGGGCGTTGCCAGTAGTCGGCGGTTCTAAGCAGCGGGGCAGCTTCGGCGCGCGCCTGCCCCGACGCAAACAGCGCATAATCGGGCGTCAGCGCGCCATACACGCTGGGCAGGCTGGGCTGCACTTCGTAAGTATCCGCGCCCCACAGGATGTCCAACACGGGGCGGATCCACAGTTGCTCGGTTTGGGCTTCGTTCGCGTGGCGCAGCTGCGACTCCACGCGCTGGTACAGGCGTTGGAGTTCCGCGAAAGTTTGCTCCAGCGCGGCATCGGTCGTCCAGCCAGCCAGTTCATCGAGGCGATGCTCCAGATAGTAGGTGGCGAACAGCCCGCGATTGACGAACCGCGTCGGCTCGAAAGGCAGCTGCAGGTTCATGCAGGGTTTCAGTTCGAGTGAGAGGGTGGATTTCCTGCCCGCAGTTTAGGAATGGTCGGCTTCAACCTCCTATTCTTAGGCGCTCACTCAGCATGGTACAATCTTGCCATGCCCAAAGCGAAAATCTACATTACGCTCAAGCCCGCGCTGCTGGATGCGCAGGGGCGCGTGCTGGAAAACGCGCTTCACCAGCTGGGCTTCGAGCGGGTGCAGCAGGTGCGCGTCGGCAAGTATCTGGAAGTGGAGCTTTCCCCGGACGGCGACCCCCGCGAGCAGATCGAAGCGATGTGCCAGAAGCTGCTGGCGAACCCTGTAATCGAGCAATACCGCTACGAGGTTGAACCGTGAAGGCGGGCGTGATTGTGTTTCCGGGTTCGAACTGCGACCGTGACGCCTACCACGCGCTGCGCGATGTGCTGGGCTACGACGCGGAGTACCTCTGGCACGCCGACGCGCGCGACCTGAGCGACTATGGGCTGATTATCGTGCCCGGCGGGTTCTCCTATGGCGATTACCTGCGTCCGGGAGCGATTGCCCGCTTCGCGCGGATTATGGACAGCGTGCGCGAGTACGCCGAGCGGGGCGGGCTGGTGCTGGGTATATGCAACGGGTTTCAGATTCTGTGTGAGGCGGGGCTGCTGCCCGGCGCGCTCACGCGCAATCTGAGCCTGAAGTTCCGTTGCAAGCCCGTGCATATTCGCGTGGAGAACACTGAGACGCCCTTCACACGCCGATATCGACATGGCGAAGTGCTGCAAATCCCGATAGCGCACGGCGACGGGCGCTATGTGTGCGACGAGGCGACGCTCCAGCAGCTCCGCGCCAACAGACAGATTATCTTTCGGTACTGCAGCCCCGATGGAGAACTCGGCGACGAGTGGAACCCAAACGGCTCGATAGACCACATCGCGGGCGTGGCGAACGCGCAGTTCAATGTGCTGGGCATGATGCCCCACCCCGAACGCGCCTGCGAACTGCTGCTGGGCAGCGAGGACGGACGACGGTTGCTGCAAGTCATGTAGCGTTTTTACGCTCTCCTTCTACGCAGTAAAAGAAGGTCTATCGTGTAATACCAACTGGGGGTTCAAGAGCATCGTCGGCGGGACGCCGACGCTACGAACGCGCTTCGCGTAGCGTCGGCGTCCCGCCGACGATTTGTACTACTTGAACTCTCGATCTGTATAATACCAACTGGGGGTTCAAGTGGAACAAACTGCGGCCCTCACCCCCTGCCCCCTCTGGTATGAAACGCATTCGCAGCGTCTGCGCCGAGCCGCCTTCCTTCTAACCGAAACAACAGAGCGACTGTATCGGCAGCGTAAACAGGCTTTGAATGCTTATCCGCCAACCTTGACCTCCGTTTCCAGATGCTCCAGCTCCTGAGTATGCATGCGTTTCAGTTCGGCGCGCAACTGCAAAGCGTAGAGTTCGTCCTCAAAATGCTTTGGGGTGTAGCACCCGCTTGCGCACCAGCCACACGAACCCCGCAATTTCAGCGAGGGCATCCTCAGGCAGGTCGCGCAACCCTTCCAAAATGAGCGAGTGGTATGCTTGCGTTTCCATCGACGATAGTGCACCCTAAAATTCTTGATTTACTCCTCACTCAGCGGGCGCAGGTAGGCGATGGTTTGCCCATACTGCACGGGCTGCCCCGACTCGACCGCCCAGCCCTCCAGCACGCCGGGCAACGGCGCAACGACCTCGTTGGGGATGCCCAGCACTTCGATGGTCGCGAGCGTCTGCCCGCGTTCGACAGCATGCCCGATTTCGATGGGCGCGAGCGTGCAGTAGCCCACCACTTCCGAGCGCACCTCCAGCAGCGCGGGGGGTTGCCAGAGGCTCTCTGCAGGCTCTTCGTGCGCTGATTCAGGCTGCGCGTAGCCGCTCAGGAAGAGCGGGGGCATCTCATCGAGGGGCGTGGCGACCGTCGCCCCCGCCGCCCGCTCGAGCGTAATCTGCATCGCGCCGTCGCTCAACTCCAGCCGCGACGCCCCATGCTGCGCCATCAGCTGCGCCAGTCGCTCGACCTGTTCCAACGCTTCGTTCACCATTTCCATTTGAAAATCACCGTCTCTACCGTCCGCAGGGCGTAGCTCAGCACCACAATCACCAGCGCGATATAAAGCACCAGCGACGCGACCTCGCTGGTCTGCGCGGCGGCTTTCAGCACGCCCTCGCGCGCCTCGCTCGGCATCAGCGTGAAGCGCGTCAGCAGGCTATCCAGCAAGCCGAGCAGGTTCAACACCTGTGCCTGCAACGGCTCGCGGAAGAAGTAGGCAATCCCAATCACTGCGCCCACCGTCAGCGGCGCGAATAACTGGTACTTCTGCCGCTGATGCTCATTGTAAATCACGCACTCGTTGCAACGCTGCTTCAGCTCCCACTTAGTCAGCGTCGTGTTGTGCGGAATATATTTTACATTCTTTTCGGGGTCGTCGCTGATGCGCACATCCTTGAGCGCCATCGCGATGGTCTTCTCCTCGCACATGCAGCCGACGCCCTCGCGCCAGCAGGTGCGCCGCGCGTGATAAATCGGGCATCGCTCGCGCACATAATCGCGGCAGTAGGGCAGCTGCCAGCACTTGCCCAGAAACCGCCGCTGCACCTGCTGCTGCCCTACTTCTGAGCCGAGCTTGAGCGTCTGGTCTAAGCTGGAGCCGTAGCGCAGGCGTTTAATCGCATGCGACAGGCTCACGAACACGGTCAGCACCAGCCCGGGCGGGAATAGCACCCACGCCGTGTTGCGGATGCGCGAGAGCGCAAAGTCGCGCAGAGTGTCGGGATTGGGCAACGAGCCGAATTGCCCAATCAAAAACGGCACACCCCAGTAGAACACCACCGAGAGTAGCAGCAACACCACGCCCACCATCGGCTCTTCAAGGTAGTTCCACGCCAGCCCAATCACGATGAAGCCCGCGCCCAGCAGCAGCGCGTTGCCCGCCAGCCCCAAGTTGTCGCGAATCCGCGCCTGATCCTGCGGCGTGAACTGCTGCGAGTCCAGCCCGGCAAACAGCACAGCGTACAGCAGATATACCAGCCCCAGCACGAACAGAATCGCGCCTGCACTCATCAGCCACTGGGTGATGGTCGTAATCCAGCGCAACATCAGCTGACGCTGGTACTCCTGCTGCACCGACGGTCGCCTCGACATAGTATCTCCCCGCCTCTGAGTCTACCCGACGGCGCAGGGTGGAAAAAGTGTCGGGGCGTCTTATTTCACCATGCCTGCCCGCATCGCCCACACCACCGCCGCCAGCAATGCCTCTGTCATTCCGAGTGGAAGGCCTGGTTGGCGCCATTTCCTATTCCGCCGGTAGGTTTCCCATACTGCATGGCGGTATTGGTTCGCCGCCCGTCAATCTTTGGAACCCCCTCCTTAAGGTTCCCCCTACTGCGTAGGGGGAACCGCGCAGGGCTTGGTTCCCCTCGCGCAGCGGGGGGAACCTCAAGGAGGGGGGCGGAACATCCGAATAATCACGAAAGCCGAAACAGTATGTATTCATAGCGGTGGACGCATAATACAGCCAAGTTCCTAACTCTGGAATCCAATCAGTTGGCGTCGCTGGTAAAATTAGGTAGGTGAGGCGGTATGCTAACCCTTTTACGGTGCATTAGCGTGGTGTTTAGTAATGCCCTGTTCGCGATAGGACGTTGGGTGATACTACCTTTTCCCAAACTTCTGCCTCGCTACTTCGCCCTTCGAGAGCGTTTAGTTCGCATTCTCGATCCTCAGGGAAGTTGTTGGTACACCTGCTATCTTAATCGCTGGTACAAGTTTTACACGCGCTATCCCAAGCTGACGCAGTTGCCAGAGGAACCATGCTCGTATATAGAAACCCTTGTGGAGGATGTGGGGGTCTGCTTTGAGGCAATAGTCCGCTGTTCTGATCTGGCAAGTGAGTATGCGCGCGCCGAGAAGTGGCGTGAAGCCGAGGAGATGCTGCGTCGCTGCTATGGGTTAGCTGCGCAGTGGCTTCGTACTCCTGTCAAAGAGCGACATCGTTCGCCCTATGACTTTCTTATCCCGAAAATAGCGACAGCGATACTCGTGGGACTTTGGCTTATTGAGAAGGCAAGGCAAGAGGGAAAAGAACTAAGAATTGATCCTGCATACCAGAGGGGAGTGTGGGTGTTTGGTTTAGCCTCAAATATGGGGATTGATACAAGCACACTCAATTTTTTGCATGCTCAGGCTCACAGGCATGTTCGCGAGCTAAAAAATGGATGATGTAAACTGTGATTTTGCCCATTTGTCGCAGGTGAGCTTTGTGCGGAAGGTGGAGCATCGGAAGCAGGATGGGACTTTGCTGATTGGATATGAGTACACCTATGACCTTTTGGGTCGTGTGGTGCAGAGCGTGGAGCGTCCGAGTGGGGACACCACTATCTATGCCTACACTGACGCGGGCAGGCTGGAGAGCGAGCAGCGCACAGGGCAGGTGTGGTACTATCGGAAGTACGGGTACAATCCTGACGGCAGTCGTGCGGAGGTGTTGCGCGACGATGCGCTGAACGGGTCGCATTGGGACATTTACTTTTACGAGGAAGCGTCAGGTCGGTTGACGAGCGTGCTGGATGTGTGGACAGGCGAGGTGAACGAGTTCGTGTGGAACTCAGCGGGCACATTGGTGCGGTGGTGGAGCAACGAGCCGAACAGTTATGCACGAGTGTTCGGTTATGACGAGGAGGGTCGCCTGACGAAGATAGAGCGCGATTACGGCAACGGGAACTTGCAGGTGGCGTATGAGTATGGGTATACTGGCGACGGTGTGCGTGTGTGGAAGATCGTTGGCGTTTAGTGGGATAAACGGGAACCTTTCTACGCGAGAGGCATGCTATGAGCGCAATCAACCCACATCAGGGCGTGAACTTTCCGAAAGGGTTCCGCAGCGCGGGGGTCTACTGCGGCATCAAAAAGCCGGGCTTGCTGGACCTCGCGTTGATTGTGTCGGACAGCGAGGCAAGCGTCGCGGGCACTTTCACGCAGAATCGGGTGCAGGCGGCGCCTGTACGCTGGTCAAAACAGGTGGTGTCCGGTGGACGCGCCCGTGCGATTGTCGCCAACAGCGGCAACGCGAACTGCCTCACAGGCGAGCAGGGCGAGCGCGACGCCCGTCGGATGGCGACCCTCGTGGCGGAACGGCTTGGCTGCGACCCTGTGCAAGTCGTGGTCGCCTCCACAGGGGTGATCGGCGTGCCGATGCCAATGAGCGCGATTGAAGCAGGCATTTCCCTCGCCTTCACGCGGCTCAGCGATGGGGACGACCGCGCCGCTGCCGACGCGATCCTCACTACCGACACCTTCCCCAAACGCGCCAGCCTTGAGGTGCAGACACCTGACGGCACAGTCCGCATCGGCGCAATTGCCAAAGGCGCGGGAATGATTGCGCCCAATATGGCAACCATGCTTGCCTTCATCACGACCGACGCCGCCATGGATGCCCCCACCCTCCAAGCCTGCCTGACGGAGGTGGTGAACCGAACCTTCAACTGCATCACGGTGGACGGCGATACCAGCACGAACGATATGGTGATTGTGTTGGCGAACGGGGCATCGGGCGTGCGAATAAGCGAGCGCGCCCTTGACGCCTTCCAGCAGGGGCTGTATCAGGTGTGTGAGTATCTGGCAAAGCGCATTATTCGCGATGGCGAGGGTGCGACCAAAATTTTTGAGGTGCGTGTGGAAGGCGCGGCAAGCGAGGAGGACGCCCGCAAGGTCGCCCGCACAATCGCCGAATCATTGCTGGTCAAAACGGCGATTCATGGGGGCGATCCGAACTGGGGGCGAATCATCGCGGCGGCAGGACGCAGTGGTGTGCCCGTCGAGCCGAACCGAATGCGACTGGTGATGGAGGATATAGTCGTGTTCGAACAGGGGCAGCCGTTGCCCTTCGATGAGCAAGGGCTGTGGCAGAAGCTGCAGGCGGAGGAGGTGCATATTCGCCTCTCACTGGGACAGGGCAACGCCACTGCCGCCTTCTGGTCGAGCGACCTGACCGCCGAGTATGTAAAGATTAACTCGGCGTATAGAACCTGACACCCCGCCTCAGCTCTTCCCGCTCACAGGGAGGGGGTTTTCGACTCGGCAGGAGGCTTGCTCTCCATAGCACCTATAGGCTACGCACCGCCTGAGTGATCGCCGCCGCATCGATGCCATACGCGGCGAGCAGCTGCTCCGGCTTGCCAGAGCGGGGAATCTCTCGCACGGCAAGTGAATGCACGCGGATGCCGTGCCCCTGCACAGCGGCAGCGACCGCCTCACCGATACCGCCCGGTGGATAGTGGTCCTCAACCGTGATAATAACGCCCCTCGTCTCCTGCCCGCATCGAATCAGGGCGGCAGCATCGAGCGGCTTGACCGAGTAGAGGTCGATCACACGAATAAAGACGCCCTCGGCATGAAGCCGTTCATATGCCTTGAGCGCCTCGTGCAGCGTGATGCCTGCAGCCACAACGGTCGCCACATCGTCAGGACTGGAGCGCAACACCTTGCAGCCGCCTATCGGGAACGGCTCGTCGTTGTCATAAATCACGGGCGTTTTGGGGCGCGTGGTGCGCAAGTAAGCGATGCCCTGGTACCGCGCCATCTGCTGCACCAGTTTCACGGTGGAAACAGCGTCGGCGGGGTACAGCACGATGCTTTCGGGAATGGCGCGCATCATGGCGATGTCCTCCAGTCCCATCTGCGACGGACCATCCTCCCCGATGGAGACGCCCGCATGCGAGCCGCACAGCTTGATATTGGCGCGTCCGATACCCGCCATGCGGATGAAGTCGCAGGCGCGGGTGAGGAAGCAGGCAAAGGACGAGGCGAAGGGTATCTTACCCAGCATCGCCAGCCCGACGGCTGCGCCCACCATGTTTTGCTCGGCGATGAAGCACTCGATAAAGCGATCGGGGAAGGCGGCAGCGAACTTCTCGGAGAAGGTGGAGTTTTTCACATCGCCGTCCAATGTATAAAGGCGTGGGTTCACCTTGCCCAGTGCGACAAGCGCATCGCCATATGCCTCGCGCGTGGCAACCATCTGTCCGAGGGTGTAGGTAGGCAGCGCGCCATCAGCCATGCCGGGCTTGTTCGACAGGTCAGATCGAGCAACGGCAGGCGGTGGCGCAGGGCGCAAATGGGCGGCGCGCTTAACCTGTTCTGGCGCAGGCATCAGTGCCGCGATCGCCTGCTCCGCCAGCTCAGGCGGCAGAGGCTTGCCGTGCCAGCCCTCTTTGTCCTCCACCGACGATGCCCCCTTACCCTTCAGCGTGCGGGCAAGGATGACCGTCGGCTGAGTCGCTGCTTGCGCCTGCTCAAAAGCATCGATAATCTGCTCGTAATTATGCCCGTCGATGGGAATGACACTCCAGCCGAACGCGGCGAACCGACGCGCATAGGTCTCCAGATCGTGCTGCAGCATCGTGGGCTGGCTCTGCCCCAGCCGATTGATGTCCACGATGGCGACGAGATTATCCAGCCCGTAGTAGGAGGCAAACGCCGCCGCTTCCCAGACCGCGCCCTCGGCGGTCTCGCCGTCGCCCATCAAGCAGTAGACCCGCGCGGGCAAGCCGTCCTTCTTGAGTCCAAGAGCAATGCCCGCCGCGATGGACAGCCCCTGCCCCAGCGAACCTGTCGCCACAGGATGCCACACAAAGCGCGGCGTCGGATGACCCTCCAGCTCGCTGTCGAACTGGCGCAGGGTGTCCAAATGTTCCACTGGGAACGCACCTGCCTCCGCCCAGGCAGCATAAAGCAGCGGCGCGGCATGCCCTTTGGAGAAGATCACG
>Ga0105160_1000983_pt1 | contig 12148 bp, 13 predicted proteins | sample GXS110809BmetaG_FD_89591 | JGI IMG/M metagenome (GOLD analysis project Ga0105160, IMG submission 89591) | Hot spring microbial communities from Gongxiaoshe hot spring, China to study Microbial Dark Matter (Phase II) - GXS 110809B | ecosystem: Environmental > Aquatic > Thermal springs > Hot... | reverse complement strand
TCCTTAAACAGGGCTACTGTCCGGGTCTTACGGCGGCTCGGGTACGACGTGTGGATCCCCGCTCGCCAAACTTGCTGCGGCGCCTTGCACGCCCACGCCGGCCTGCGCGAGGACGCGCAAAAGCTCGCGCGGCAAAACGTCGATGTCTTTCTGGCTGAACCGTGCGATGCCATCGTATCGAATGCGGCAGGCTGCGGGGCAGCTCTGAAGAGTTACGCAGACTGGCTTGCCAGCGACCCTGTCTACGTGGGTAAAGCCAAGGTGTTCGTCCAAATGGTCCGCGATGTCACCGAGTTCCTGGACGCCACGGGGGTGAATGGCCAGCTACGCCCTCTCAAGGTGCGCGTGACCTATCAAGATCCTTGCCACCTCGCTCATGTCCAGAAACTTCGTGAGGCACCACGCCGCTTGTTGCGTGCGGTCCCCGGTCTGGAGCTCCGCGAAATGCTCCATGCGGATCTGTGTTGCGGCAGCGGTGGGATCTACAGCCTCCTTGAACCCAGCATGAGCTTGGAGATCCTCCGGCGGAAAATGGAAGAGGTGAACGAGACGGGTGCCGAATGGGTTGTGACGGCAAACACGGGATGCTGGGTGCAGCTGAAGGCAGGGGTGCGGCTCTTCGGGCGAGGGCAAAGGGTTTTGCATGTCGTGGAGGTGCTCGACGAGGCCTGCCGCGCGGGAGGCGAGGTAAGTGGAGGCTTGTGAATCCTCAAGGTGCTACGTCAGAGAGACTCGCGCGCCCTCGAGCAGTTCGGACCCATTCACTGGTCAACCAGCCAGCGGAGCGGGAAGCGGGCAAAGCTGATGCGTTCATAAGGATGCGTGCTCCCTCGCTCGTAGAGCACGCCAATGGTCGCCTCGTTTACTTCCACCAAGTTTGAGTACGCGGCAGGCCCGGCGTGGAGGATGCGCGAGTGGACCCAACTCCGGCCCTCATCCAGGCTGGCGCGAACCGTCATGCACACGCGCTCGGTCGAGGCCGGGTTGGAGAAGAGCAGCCACACCCGTGAATCGCGGTCGACTCGCAGTAAGCTGGCTTGACACACTGGCTCGATTAGCGTTTCGTCGAACCAAGGCTCCGACCAGCTCAGGCCACCGTCGCGGCTGACCGCGACCGCACGACGGTTCCGGCCCGCGTAACTCCGCATGTTGAGCATGAGCGTCCCATCGCTGAGCTCCACCACCGTGGACTCATTACAGTCGGGACCGACGCTTCCTCCCAAACGCCAGCTGGTGCCGTGGTCGTCGCTGTAAACGACGTGGGAGTAGCGTTGGGGATGAGGGCGGCTGGGTCCACGAACATGGTCGCAGGGAATTACCAAACGCCCGTTCCTGAGCTGGATGCCATTGACGGGCCCGGTAGCATACCAGCTCCAATCGGCAAGCTTTACCTCCGCGGTGATCTCTCGCGGCGGGGCCCAGCTGCGGCCATCGTCTTTGCTGAAGGTGACCCAAACGCGTCGCGTGGGGCCCGATAAGCCAGGTTGGATGTCGGGTTCGCGCACGGTACCCGGATTGCTCGTCATCAACAGCCATACAACCCCGGTTGTGCGATCCAGCACCGGTGCTGGATTCCCTACAGTGTCCGCGCCGAAATCCGCTACGACGATCGGGTCCGACCAGCTGAGCCCACCGTCGCTGCTGCGCTTAACGAGTAAATCGATATCGCCCCAGTCTTGCGGGCCCTGCTTGCGACCTTCACAAAACGCAAGCAACGTTCCGTGAAGCGTCCGCACAATGGCTGGAATGCGATACGTGTGGTAGGCGCCATGCCCGGCTACGTACACGTCCACTGAAAGGATTTCCGAGTCGGCTGCGACTAGGGAGGTGAGCGTTAGAGCGATTGACAAAGTGACAAGAGTCCTCAGCATCGACGAGTGTAATTCTATAGCCTGCTATGGCTCTTGGAGCCACAACCGCGGTAGCCCCATTATTTGCTACCAACCGGGCTGCTCGGCAAGGGGGTGCATCCACAGTTGGTAGGAGCCGGGAACCCGGTTCGCGCCGGGCTCCCCTCTCAGACTGCGGACCCACGCAAACTAGAAACCCGAGCCACTAAGCTGGGCTTGACCAATACCTTTTTCGGCCTGTTGCGCCGCTTCGAAACCAGGCGGCGAAGCGCTAACCGTGCAGCTGCTTCGCCCATTCGAGTACTGGCGAGGTCAATGCTGGAAAGGGGCACTCGCAGCAGCTCAGCCTCCGGCATATTGCCGCAACCCACCAGACCTACGTCTTCGGGGATACGCAAGCCTGCTTCGAAGATGGCTTTCATCGCCCCTATAGCTGCGGTGTCGTCGAAGCAGAACACCGCATCAGGCGGAGGGGTCAGCTCCAGCAGCTGCTTCATCGCTTTGTAGCCTCGATCGAAGGCGTTGCGTTCCCCCACAGGGTCCCCGGCAATGTACTGTTCCGGCACACGAAGGTTATGCGCCAGCATGCATTGTTGGTACCCCTGTAAGCGCCCAATCGCGGAGCTGGTCGCCGGCCCCCGGACGTGTGCAATCCGTCGATAGCCTTGCGAGATTAGATGTTCGGTGGCCAGCTCGCCCACCCGAATGTCATCCACCCCCACAAAGTCCGCCTCAACGCCTGGAATAAAACGTTCCACGAAAACCACAGGCCTGTTCTCTTGCTGGATCTTTTGGAGCATCTCAGGGGTCAAGTGTGCTGGGGCTACGATCAGGCAATCCACGCGATGCCCCAGCAGGCGCTCGAGCTCCCGCCTTTCAATTTCTGGGTCATCGTCCGAGCATGAAATGAGCAAGCCGTAACCCTGCCGTGCTAGAACGCGGGAGATCACCTTTGCGAGCTGGGCGAAGAGGGGTTGTAGCAAGTCGGGTATGACCAACCCGATCGTCATGGTGCGACCGGTCACCAAAGCCCGGGCGGCCAGGTTGGGCCGGTAGTTCAGCTCCTTTACTTTTTGAAGCACCCTACGTCGCGTTTCCGGCCCGATGTCGGTGTGGTTTCGGAGGACCTTGGAGACGGTGACGACCGATACCCCCAGCTCTCGGGCGATGTCTTTAAGGGTTACAGGCATCGGGGTCGCCTCCTAAGTCCAATTTTCCTGCGGAGCATAGTGCAGTGGGTCCCTAGAGTGGGAGGCGAAAATAGCATCCATTCGTCTGAATTTGGGTTCCGAGGGGACCCAGGGATGGGGCTAGGGGTAGCGCTGAGCTCCAGGTTGCACTTGACATTTGCCATGTCCCTATTGTAGATAGGGAATATGGACTATCGAGAGCTCGAAACCCTCCCCGCAGAGGACCTACTGCGCTGGGCCTTGACAACCTACCAGCACGCATTCGCTATCGTCACTAGCTTCCAGCTGGAGGGCATGGTGCTGATCGACATGGCCTCCCGGCTCGTCGACCACTTCCGGGTGATCACGGTCGACACCGGGCGGCTGCCAGAGGAAACCTACACGATGATCGAGACGGTACGGGCACGCTACGGAGTGCACGTGGAAGTGGCTGCCCCTGACCCCGTTGAGCTCGCTGATTTGATTCACACCCATGGACCCAACTGCTTCTATCGCAGCCCCGAGCTGCGCTTGCTCTGCTGCCAGGTTCGGAAGGTTCGGCCTCTAGAGCGCAAGCTAGGCACGGTCCAAGCCTGGGCGGTAGGGCTGCGCCGGTTGCAGAGTGAGACCCGTGCTACGATCAGCAAGGTAGAGCTGGTGGCGGGCCGGTTCAGGCTCAGCCCCTTGGCTGACTGGACTGATCAGCAAGTGGAGGAATATGTCCAGCGACACGACGTGCCCCGGCACCCGCTCTATGCCAAGGGCTACACGAGTATTGGCTGCGAGCCTTGCACACGCCCGACCTTGCCTGGCGAGCCCAAGCGAGCCGGGCGCTGGTGGTGGGAGTCGGGCGTACCTAAAGAGTGTGGGATCCACGTGCTGCCCAATGGCACCGTGACTCGGCTCCAGTCTTTCGGTCTAGTGTGCGCAGCCGAGCCGGGTTCGGCAGGCTGAAGGAGGAGTGGCTTGAGGACATGAGGGACTCGTACGGTCATCGGAATGGCTTTTACAAGGGTTTTACGCTGTGGTTTACGGGGCTTTCTGGCTCAGGCAAGACCACGTTGTCAAAGATGATTGCTGACCGACTGCGGCGCCACGGGGCGAAAGTGGAAGTGCTCGACGGTGACGTCGTTCGCCAGCATCTGTCCAAAGGGTTGGGTTATAGCAAGCAAGACCGGGACGAAAACATCCGCCGCATCGGCTTTGTGTGTGAATTGCTGTCTCGGAACGGGGTCATAGCCATTGCGGCAGCGATCTCTCCTTACCGGGAAGTCCGAGAGGAGGTCAGGGCCAAGATCCAGCACTTCGTGGAGGTCTACACGTGCTGCCCGCTGGAGGTGCTGATCCAACGCGACGTCAAGGGGCTGTATAAAAAGGCCCTCGCAGGGGAAATCTCCAACTTCACTGGGATTTCCGATCCGTATGAGCCACCGCTGAATCCGGAAGTGATCGTCTACACTGATAGAGAGACGCCTGAGGAATCTGCAGAGAAAATCTGGCGGAAGCTCAAGGAGTTGCAACTGATCACCTTTGATTGACCTCCATACCCACACCACAGCTTCCGACGGTAGCCTGACTCCCGCCGCGCTCGTCGAAGCAGCGACGAGGGTGGGCTTGCGGGCGATCGCCATCACGGACCACGATACTTTGAGCGGCTATGAAGAAGCCCGCCAGGTAGCCGAAGCCGGCAAGGTGGAGTTGCTTTGCGGAGTCGAGCTCACCACTGTATATGAGCGCGCGCAGGCAGGCGGCCGCGCTTGGAGTATCCACTTGCTCGCTTACTTTGGCGATGGGCTCCCACCGCCAGTGTTTCTGGATTGGCTGGAGTATTGGCGGCAGGCTCGGCGGCGCCGCAATGAACGCTTGGCGCAGAAACTCCAGCAGCTGGGCATGGAGATCTCGCTTGCCGAGGTGGAAATGCTGGGCGGCGAGCAAACTGGTCGCCCTCACTTCGCAGAACTGATGGTCCTCAAGGGCTACGTACGCGATCGAGAGGAAGCGTTCCGCCGGTATCTGGACCGTGGCGGGCTGGCCTACGTTCCCCGGGAAAAGCCGACAACGGTTCAGGCAATCCAAGCGGTGAGGAGCGCTGGTGGAGTGCCGGTGTTGGCGCATCCTGGGCGTCTGTCGTGGGACCAGGAAGAGGAGGAGATCAGTATCTCGCAACTAGTAGCTCAGGGCTTGCTCGGGCTGGAGGCTTGGCATCCTGATCATTCGCCCGCCAACGCGCGCAGGTACACCGCTATGGCTGCACGATTCGGGTTGGTCGTGACGGGCGGATCGGACTTCCACGGCGTCTACACCCCTCATGTGACCTTAGGGGCGACTAGCGCAGGCGCAAGGGTGCCGTATGAGGTGGTAGACCGATTACGGGCCCTGATACGGCGCTGATGCGCGCACGCGGCATGACATGCGCCCGACGCGAAATTCCCTTCCCGGCACAGCGTGGCTAGAGCGGATGTAAGCGAGCCCTACGACCCGGCCGAGTGCGGGCGAGTAGGTTGCAGAGGTGATCTCTCCTACCTGAGCTCCGTTAGACTCCACGGAGCTACCTGCAGGTGGTGGCTCGACTGCGTCGAGTTCCACAGGGACGAGCAGCCACTGGACTTGTCCGCGGGCTTGCACCCGCTCGACGATTTCCTGCCCGGGGTAGCATCCCTTACCGAAGCTGATCCCACAGAGCAGTTGCGTCTCGTGTGGCAGCCGGCGGTCGTCGAAATCGACCCCATAGTGAGGTTTTGCATTTTCCAGCCTCACTCGTTCCGCTTCAGCAGCGCTCGCTACCGGGATACCCGTTGCCTGAGCTGACGCCCGAAGTTGTTGCACAGCACCGGCTGTCCCATAGATCCGCCATCCAAGCTGACCAGTCCAGGAAGCCCGCATGATGACGAAGGGACCGCTAGTCTGGATTGCCCACGGTTCATCAGGCGCGGGCAGGCCCAAGGCTTGCAACAGTTGCCCAGACTCCGGCCCTTCCACCGCGGCCGCAACCAAGGAGTCTCCAGCCTCGGCTACCCTTACGTCCTCCATGAAGAGGTACTGCTCCATCAGGCCTAGCAGCCGGGAGCAAAAGTGGCGTTGGGTGTCCAACCAGCATTGTTCGGGCAAGTTGAGTAAGACAAAGTCTACTAATATACGTCCCTGCGGGCTCAGCAGGAAGCCGTAGGCTCCTTGACCAGGCCGAAGCGCGAGAACGTTGATGGTGGTCAGCCGGTGAAGGAAATCGATCCGATCCTGCCCTTCGACGCGGATGATAGCGCAATCCGAAAGGTCGATCCACGCGCCCCTCTCGCGAAGACCCCAATAACCTGCCCCAGCTTGCATTCACTTCATTTGATGCACGTAGGCCGCGATTAGTAAAGCGATCCACGCGGAAGCGACGGCACCTATCAGCAGTCGTTTGGCATGAACGAGCGCTGCTGGAGACACGGCGAGCTTGGCTGAGACAGCGAGCGTATGGGCGGCGAAGAGAATTTTCACGCCGATCCAGAGGTGGTACCCTTTGGGCGCATGGTGAGAGGCAAACAGTAAGTACAGACCACTTCCGATGGCAACCATCGTGGCGCCGGCCAGCCACCAGCGGGCCAGCCGAGACCATGTCGCCTCGATCAGTAGTGTCCATAAGAGCCCGCCGGCGACGGTGGTCACCGCGCCCAAGTGCAACCAGCGTACAAGAACTTCGCCGATCCCCTCCATGAGAGCATTCTACAATTGCGGGTAATGATCCGTGAGACGTTTCCTGTTGGTTGGCTTGCGTCGAACTGCACGGTGTTGGGCGATGCGGAATCGGGAGAGGCTGTAGTGATCGATCCCGGCGACCAGTGGGAAGACATCGTGGCCGTGCTGAAGAGTCATCGTTTGGCGGTGCGAGGGATCCTGCTCACTCACGCTCATCTGGATCACGTAGGTGATGCCGCACAGTTGAAACGGCACACAGGGGCACCCGTCTATCTGCATCCGTCAGATCGCTGGCTGCTGGCCCACTTATCTGAGCAAGCGCGGTGGCTCGGCATCTCTCCACCGGACCCACCTGAAGTGGACGTGGACTACCGGGATGGTGACGAGCTGCAGATCGGTAGCCTTAGATTGGTGGTTTTGCATACGCCGGGGCATACGCCTGGAAGCGTGAGTTTGTGGCTTCCGGAACACAACTTGCTGTTTTCAGGCGACACTCTGTTCCGGGAAAGCGTGGGGCGGACCGACTTGCCCGGTGGTGATACCGAACAGTTGCTGCACTCTATCCGTTCGAAGCTGTTCTGCTTGCCGGCTGATACTGAGGTCGTCCCAGGGCACGGTCCCACTACCACCATCGGGCATGAAAAACGCTTCAACCCCTTCGCGGGTGAGACGGGTGAACGTTTCCCGGCGCTCTAGGTTGTGCCCGAGGCTAGTTCGCGATCCATCCAGTCCAAGTACGCGGCCAGCCCATCCACGATCGGCAGGGCGATCAATTCTGGCACCTCGTAACTGTGCAGCGCACGCAGGGTTTCCGCCAGCTTTGGAAACAGCTCGCGGCGGGACTTCACGATCAGAATCACCTCTTGCTCCTGCTCGATGCCTCCCTGCCACCAGTAGACGCTCTGGACGGGTGCCGTGAAGTTGACACAAGCAGCGAGGCGTTGTTCCACGAGCGCGCGAGCGATGCGCTGGGCTTCTTCCTGTGACCCGCAAGTGGTAAGGACAACGATTTTGTCGGTCATGCGAAAATTCCACAGAGCGCAAGATTTGGGGGCGCCATCGGGCGCCCTGTGGCGTCCGGTTGCCAAAACCGACTATATAACAGAAACTTGTGGTGAGGACAGAGGCGGGGGAATCGATGCCGCTACGGAAGCTGTTGCTGGCACTCTACTTCGGCGGTCTGATCACCGCTTGTGCCCTGGTCTTGGCCGGGCCACGCGGCATTCCCAGGGTTCTTGCGCTCCGCCAGGAACTGAAGGCGGCGCAGCAGCGGGTGGAGGCCCTGGAACGGGCCCGCGATGAGAAGATCAAGCGACTGCGCGAATTGCAAGAAAACCCGGACAAGCTCCGCCTGGAAATCCGCAAAGAACTGAAAATGCAAGAGCCGGGTACGTGGGATTACTACTACCCCCCGGAGGAGCTCAACAACTCTAACACTTCCCCATAGAGCTCTTCACTGCGCTGGGGTTCGCGGGCTTCCAGAGCGAACCGCAGAACAGGCTCAGTGTTCGACGGTCGGACGTGGATCCAGCCGTCCGATAGGATCAACTTGATCCCATCCGACCGGTCGATTGCTGTAGCGCGGAATCGCTCCGGGAGGCGCTGGAGCAGCTCACCCAGTCGCTCATGTTCGAATTCCACAGCTCCAGCCCGTCGAAAATAGCGAGGCAACTGCCGGGCCAGCTCGGAGAGGGGAAGGTCCGAGGCCGCCATACGGTCAAGGATTAATGCCATCCCCGTGAAGCTATCGCGGCACAGGTGCACGCTTGGGTAAATCACGCCGCCGTTGGACCCCTCACCGCCTATAACCGCTTGCGTGGCTTGCATCAACTGGACCACATTCGCCTCCCCCACGGGCGCCCGCAACACCCGGCAGCCGTAGCGGCGGGCTACGTCGTCTATCGCAGACGAAGTGGAAAGATTCACCACGACGTTGCCTCGCTGTCGCTGAAGGACCGTGTCCACTACCAGGGCCAGCACATCATCCCCATCCAGAACCTGCCCAGTCTCGTCGACCACGGCCAAGCGGTCGGCATCGGGATCTTGAGCGAAGCCGACGGCACACTTCTGCTCGATCACCGTACGGCGGAGCTGATCCAGTGCTTCCGGCTTGGGCTCCGGCAATCTGGGGAAGGGTCGATCAGGATCGACATGAATGGCAGCGACTTCGCACCCCAGTGCTTCCAAGAACCGTGGACTCCACAAGCTAGCAGCTCCGTTGACGGCGTCGACCGCAACGCGATAACGCCGGTTGCGAATGCGATTGGAATCGATGTGTGGCAGGATTCGTCCGAGGTGAAGGTGGAAGGGGCGGTCCGTATCGGTTTCGACGTGACCAATCTCGGCATTGCTCACGTGGCGGAAAGCGCTCTGATGATAGAGGTCGAGCAGCTCGCTCCGCTCGTAGGTGTTGAAGAACAGTCCCTGGCGGTTGAAGAGCTTGAGTGCGTTGTATTCGGCGGGGTTGTGCGAAGCGGTGATGGCCAGGCCTCCGCAGGCATCGGTCGAAGCCACGTAGATCTGGATCGTGGGTGTAGGGTAAACTCCCACGAGAACCACGTCGCAGCCGCCGGCCAGCAGCCCACAAGCGACCGCATGTTCCAACATGGGGCCACTCGGCCGGGTGTCTCTGCCCACGACAACTCGCCCGGGCCCGGTATAGGTGGCAAACGCTTGAGCGAAAGCACAGGCCAGAGCTGGCGTCAGGAATTCGCCCACTTCGCCTCGGATGCCTGAAACGCCAATCTTGAGTTTGTGGACCCGCATCTCAACTCATCAATCGCCGCACCTGTTCCGACAACTGGCGGAATAATTCCGCGGGAGGCTCGTCCCTCTGCTCGCAGATCACACGTAGGACTGGCTCGGTCTGACTGACGCGCACGTGGAACCAACGGCCTGGCCAGTCCACGCGCAGCCCATCCTGTGTGTTCTGCTGACCGTCGGCATAGCGCTCCTGCAGCTCCATCAGTAGGCGTGGTACCGCCGCCGGCACGAGCGGGAACTGCCCCTTGATCATGTAGTACTTCGGGTAGCTGGCGACGATCTCGCCCAGCAACCGTCCCCGCTCTTGCATCATAGTCAGGATGCCGAGCATCGAAGCTATGCCATCGTAGATAAACCGGAACTGGGGCATCATCACTGCCCCCGTCCCTTCACCCGCCACAGCTACCTGCTCTGGTGGATAGCTGGTCAGTGCATCGATCGCCGCTTGGCGCCCCACAGGGACTCTCAGGACTTGGGCACCGTACTTTTGGGCGATCTCTTGCACCAGGGCAGTCGTGGACAGGTTAGTGATGACCAGGCGGCCAGGGTTCCGCTCCAAAAGAAAATCGGTCAGCAAAGGCAAAACCAATTCTTCGGACAGAGCCTCTCCTTGCTCGGTCGCCAGCGCTACCCGATCGGAATCGACATCGAACAGGAAGCCCGCGTGCGCTCTGAGTGGTTTCACCAGAGGGGCCAGCTGCAAGGCCACCATTTCCGCAGTTGTCGCTGGATCGTGCGCAAAGCGCCGGCCCTCCAGTTTCTCGTTGATCAGGATCCAATCAAACCCGTACCGGCGCTGGAGCTCTCGTAGCAGGATGGAGGATGTGCCGTTGCAGCAGTCGATCACTACCCGGAAATCCCGCAACCGCTCGAAGTCGTACACAGCCGCCAGCTGGCTGATGTAGTAATCCAGCGCGCCTGGCTCCTCGCTCAGCCGGCCCAGCTGATCCCAGGCTGCGAGTCGGAACTTCCGCAAATGGTAAATATCCAGCAGTTCGCTAGCCTGGGCTGTGTTCAAGTAGATGCCTTTGGAGCCAAAAAACTTCAGTGCGTTCCATTCGGCTGTGTTGTGACTGGCGCCGATCGAGACACCGCCGCGCGCTTCTAGCCAGCGAATCGCGTGCTGGATGACTGGGGTGGAGACCACACCCAAGTTAATGACGTCGTGTCCACAAGCGAGCAAGCCGGCCACGACGCCTTCGTAGAGCATCTGGCTACTGGCCCTTGGGTCTCGCCCAACGACCACTCGTCCGGGCTCTTCCAAAAAGGTGCCAAAGGCACACGCGAAATCGATCACATGAGCGGCCGTCAACCCTTGACCCACGATTCCCCTCAGGCCAACGTGCGAGATCCTGAGCGGACGAAGGGGCAATGGCATCCCTTAGCGCTTTAGTATAAGGCGGCCAAACGCTTCCGGTACGTGATGGCTCCGCGAACCGGTCGGCCGCCAAGCGATCTGACGCCGGTTCGGTGGTGGTCCCTGAAGCCTGTAAAAATTGACCCGCATCTGGTTGCCCTCCCGTGGCGGGCGCGCATCGATACTGCGGATGGGGATTTTCATCTCACCGTACCAGACGCGACGTTCCCGGTCGATGCGAGCCATGACCTGGAAACCAGAGTTCCACAACATGTCGTTGGCTGCATTGAGCCGGTCACTGTGAATGTCTAGATCGATGAATTCGCCCTGAGGAGACACCTGAAATTCCCGGTAATGCTTGATGTTCTCGAAATCCGCCCCGATGAACACCTCCGCCACATCCCACTCCCAGAGCTTCGGTGTTTCCTTATCGGTGACCGGATCAGGCTTGAGATAGAGCTCTTCGTAGGGGCAAACGAACAGGAAGTACAAGTACTGGTCCGTCCAGCGAGAGCGAATTTCGGTGCGATGTCCCGGCACGGGGTTGCCCAGGGCATCGTGGTCTGCGATTACCGGGGGAACGTCCCGCCAGTGGGGTGCGTTGGGATCCGCGGTCAGTTCAAATTCGTGTGGGCTGTAGAGGCTCACGATCAGGTCAGGCTCAGCAGGGCTAAGAGACGAAGCCAGCAGGCTGGCCAGGGTTATGGAGGCGAGGAAAATCGCGACGCGTCTCATGCTGTCTCAATCTATCACTTGGCACGCCACGATTACCGGCCAGCTCGAGTGACAAAGCGGTGAGTGACGACGAATCGGGTGGCGTTCGTCCTGCGACGAACCACCAGAACGCTTAGCGGCTCGTTGGGATCGCGGCCCGGAGCTCTACCAACGAAAGCTTCCGTCTGTGGCCCAGCGCGGAAGTTGAGTTGTACAGCTACGCCGTCCCCCAAATCCCACTGCATGACCCAGTCCTGGTCAACTATGCGCCGGTGAGTCAACCGTATGTGCTGGTAGCCGTTGGCCTGCCCTAGCGTCCCAGAGCTCGGCTCCCAAGCTCCGTCCAGAATCGGTGTCCCGGCGACATGGAACGCCCAGTCGTAAGTGTGCATCTGAGTAGACTCGCATTCGAACGAGTCCTCCAGTTTTTCCGCGTCTAACCGCAAATGCCGCCGGAGCGTCACGCCTGGATAGGCTTCCCTGGTCATCGCCACGAGTTCCGTCATGGCACCATCCGCTTTCCAGCTCTGCAGTTGCCCGTCCACCGAGGCCTGGTTGGCTTCGTCCACCGCCACCGTATTGTGGGCGATCGTGGCCCGGTACCACTCCTGATGGAG
>Ga0105160_1000980_pt1 | contig 12219 bp, 10 predicted proteins | sample GXS110809BmetaG_FD_89591 | JGI IMG/M metagenome (GOLD analysis project Ga0105160, IMG submission 89591) | Hot spring microbial communities from Gongxiaoshe hot spring, China to study Microbial Dark Matter (Phase II) - GXS 110809B | ecosystem: Environmental > Aquatic > Thermal springs > Hot... | reverse complement strand
GTAGATGCATAATTTTTAAATAGTGTAGAGGGTAATGAAGAGCATGCCTATAAGGAATGGGCAGGAGTACATAGAGAGTCTGAGGAGGCGTAAGATAAAAGTATACCTGTTTGGGGAGCTTGTAGAGAATCCTGTAGACCATCCAATAATAAGACCATCTGTCAACGCTGTTGCAGAGACATACGACCTTGCAGTTAGGGAGCCAGACCTTGCAACTGCATACTCCCCTATCATAGGAAAGAGGGTTAACAGGTTCCTTCATATCACTACCAGTGCTGATGATCTGGTTAAGCAGAATGAGATGCAGAGGAAGTTGGGTCAGTTGACTGGTACATGCTTCCAGCGTTGCGTTGGTATGGATGCCCTTAACGCTCTATACTCAGTTACTTATGAGATAGATGAGAAGTATGGTACCCAATACCATAAACGCCTTGTAGACTTTATAAAGTATGTGCAGGAGGAGAATTATGTTATAGGAGGGGCAATGACCGATCCTAAAGGAGATAGGAGTAAGAGCCCATCTGAGCAGGATGATCCAGATGTATTTGTGCATGTAGTAAAGCAGAACGATGATGGTATAGTGATCAGAGGAGCAAAGATGCACCAGACTGGATGCATAAACTCTCACTGGATAGTTGTCATGCCAACTATGAGGCTCAAGCCAGAGGAGAAGGAGTATGCTGTATCCTGTGCAATACCCGTTGATGACCCTGGCTTAACATTCGTGTATGGTAGGCAGTCATGCGATACAAGGAGCATGGATGGCGATATAGATGTTGGTAATGCAATGTACTCTGGACAAGAGGCTATGATAATAATAGATGATGTATTCGTGCCATGGAAGTATGTCTTCATGTGTGGAGAGACCGAGTTTGTACCAGCACTTGTTGAGAGGTTCACTACCTACCATAGGAGGAGTTATGTATGCAAATCAGGGGTTGGTGATGTGCTTATAGGTGCTGCTGCCTGCATGGCAGATTACAATGGAGTGCTTGATGCATCACACATAAGGGAGAAGTTGGTTGAGATGGCATTCCTGAACGAGATAGTATATGGTACAGGGATAGCCTCATCATACAAGGCTAGAGCAACAAAGGCTGGCAACTACATTAATGATGAGATGCTTGCAAATGTATGCAAGCACCATCTTACAAAGTTCACATTTGAGATAGCAAGGCTTGCTCAGGATCTTACAGGGGGTATAGTTGCTACCCTCCCCTCAGAGAAGGACCTTAAGCATCCAGAGATAGGCTCAAAGTTGATGAAGTACCTTGCAACTAGAGAGAGTGTGAATCCAGAGCATAGGGTAAGGATGGCTAGGCTTATAGAGAATATGACCATGGGCAGGAATGCTGTTGGCTACCTGAGTGAATCACTCCATGGTGCAGGTTCACCTCAAGCACAGAGGATACTCATAGCAAGGTACATGGATCTGGAGAAGAAGATGAAGTTCGCTAAGAGGTTGGCAGGGATAAGTGATGCTCTCAACGGTAAGGATCAGGTTAAGGATGCTGCTGCTATACCATCATCTGCACAGGCATCAACAACCCCTGCTGAGTAATTAACTAACCGATACTAGCCAAATATCGTTATTTGATTCCATCCTCTCTTAAAAGAAAGGTTCAAATTCAAGGGTATAGAATGGTATATTATGCCATTAAAAACCCAAGAAGAGTTCATATCAAGCCTTAGAGATGGCAGGAACGTATACTATAATGGCGAGAGGGTTACAGATGTTACAACCCATCCAGTGCTTAGTATATTCGTTAACCACTGGTCACTGATATACAAGGCCAAGCACGATCCTAAGGTTAGGGATATATTCGTGAAGAGGTTGGATGAGTATGGAGAGGCTAGTGCATACTTCAATATACCAAGGAATGCTGATGACCTTCTTGCAAGGGCTAAACTTATAGAGAGTACTACAGCATACTGCAATGGTCAGTTCAATATAGCACAGGCTATAGGTACTGATGCACTCTTTGCACTGATGAGTATCTGCTTAGAGGTTGATAAGAAGTATGGTACAAGGTATTATCAGAACGTGCTTAGATTCTATGATAGATGCGTTAGAGAAGATCTTGCCATGGCTGTAGCACAAACAGATGTGAAGGGTGATAGAAGCAAGAGGCCGCATGAGCAGGATGATCCAGATGCCTATGTGCATATAGTTGAGAGGAGGAGTGATGGGATAGTTGTTAGGGGTGCAAAGGTGCACACAACAGGTACTCAAGCAGTAAATGAGATAATAGTGCTACCAACCAGGAACATGCTTGCTGAGGATAGGGACTATGCTGTAGCCTTTGCAATACCAGCAAATGATAAGAATGTGAAGATAATAAGTAGGGCACAGGCATCCAAAGAGTTGGGAGAGTTCGATTATCCTATGAGCGTTAAAGCAACTGCTCAAGAGACCCTAACTGTATTCGATGATGTATTTGTGCCAAATGAGAGGATATTCCTTGCTGGGGAGTATGAGTATGCTGGTGCACTAGCAAGGTTATTCGCACTCTGGCATAGGTTCACAGCCATATCATACAAACCTCCAATAGGAGATCAACTGCTAGGTGCTGCTGCTCTAATAGCAGAGTACAATGGTATAAACAAGTATCCACATGTTAGGAGCAAGATTGTGAAGTTGATAAGGTATGTTGAGACTATAAGAGCATGCATAAGGGCAGCAGCAGTAGAGCATAAAGTGTATCCAGCAGGCATAGCAGTGCCTAACCCAGTGTATGTTTACATAGGCAAGTATCATCTTGCAGATAACTTCCATGATGCAGCTAAAACAGTTCAAGATCTAGCAGGAGGGCTAATGATAACACAGCCTACTGCTAAAGATCTAGAGAATCCAGAGACTGCAAAGTACATAGAGAAGTATCTAAAGGCTAAGCATGATGTACCAGCAAGGAACAGGCTCAAGGTACTCAACTACATAAGGGATCTTACAGCAAGTACATACACAGGAGGGTACAACTACGTGCTCTCTGTGCATGGAGAAGGCTCACTGGAAGCACAGATAATAAGCACTTACATGGAGTACGATGTGAAGAGATGCGTAAGGTACGTTAAGAACCTGCTAAATATAGAATAATTTAAATACAATCTTTTATTTCATACATTTATGAGTAACGATAACTATTATGAGATGGATTATGAATATATTTATGATGATCACTACAGGATCTACGGTAAGAGAGCATTGGATGTTGAGTATGGCGAACCTTGTATATTCTGCAATAGCAGGATAGATGAGTTTGGTTTCTGTGCATGTGGTGCAGGTGGCTCTTGATGCATCTATCTTTACATGGTTATACCCAATATTAGATTTAATGCATCTTTAGATTAGATGCATTACTTGCCCATCCATACTTTAGGATAGCATAATAATAACAACAAGAAGAAGGATTATTAACAAATTAAATTATAACCCAAATTACGGTTGGTAGAGATCCTATGGCTTTTCATAACCAGTAGGGTATGTCTTTCAATATACTAGCCCTAACTGAATGAATGAATGAGCGAGTGAGTTAATGAGTTAGCATGTATATAATGAATATGTATGGATTTAGCAATGCAGCATGTGTTGATAGACTTTCATAATAGTATCATCATCCCCTAGCAAGCATTACAAACCTCCTCAACAGATCAAGACCATGAGCATTGCTAGCCTCTGGATGGAACTGTGTACCAAATATAGGCTTATTTATATGCATTATGATCTCATTACTACAACTTCTAGAGTATGCTACAGATTTGAGTACTGATGGTAATGTTGCTATACTATAATCATGGCTCTCATAAACCATCATCCTACCATTGTCTGCAATAGGGTTATCCTCATCAACATACACCTCCACCTCTCCTACTACCTTACCTACCTTCCTTATAGTTCCATGCATCGCTAATGCTATGATCTCAGCACCATAGCATATCCCTAGCAATGGTCTATCCTCCCTGTATGCTGCATCAACTATGTGCATGTTAACTACGTTCATTCTCCTCTCATTACTCCTCCTGCCAGAGAGGATTATGCCATCATACTCTCCAATAACATCAATGTGTGGAGCAAGTTCGCTATACTTCCTTACCACATACCTAGCATCAAGCATGCTCAAAGAACGTATAAGGTTTGGCATGAACGATGAGAGGTTGTCTACAACGAGCAGCATCCTCTTCCTACTCACCTTGTAATCCCTTTTGCTATCCTACTCCTCCTACTTACTCCTCTTCCTCCTACTAGCCTATCAGTTGCCTATCTTCACAGTTATGTAGTGAAGTTCAGCAACACCATCAACCACCCTTACTGAACCAAAGTTTATGTTATCCTGCTCTTCCCATGCAATGACCCTTGATAGGTTATATGCCTTGACCTTTGATGCTATGAACTCCTCAACGCTACTCTTCACGCTCTCAAACTCATCCTGTGTTGAGTATGATAACTCTCCCTCCTTGAACGTCAATGGGATGCTTATGCTACTAGGCTTAACAACTGCTACACCATTCTCCTCAAATATCTTAAGGAGGTTGTTTATCTTTGTATTCCTATCAATACCAACTTGATCTTGAGCAAGCCCTGCAAGTTTTGCTAGATATGCATTGAATGCCTCAACAGGTGTATTCCCTAGCCCAACGTAATATGCTCCAGTGAATGCTGCCCCAACTGCTGCTATCTTGCCTATCTGTGCTACCACTCCTCCAGTACCTGCTGTGTAGACTGGTATGAAGTATACATCCTGCTCCCCTATCCTGTAGAGTATGTTATCCCCTATCCTTGGGTTCCTAAGCAGTGTCTTGAGCGTAGCAAAGTCTGGATCTCTATCAAGTGCCTCCTGAACTGCACTAGGACCTAGAAGTTGCGTATTAGAGCCTATTGGTACCTTGTAGAATATGAGTTGGCCATCGTTAGGATAGTCATTCCTTACTATCATGTAGCCAGCAAGGTTCCTACCTGCAGCACCCCTCAACTCTAGAGATAGCAATCCTATATACTCTATATTGTTTATGTTTGGAGGTCTAGCATATATGTAGTATGGCTCAAGCCCTCTTGGCACCTCATAGAACTCCCTAGCAGTTATGAACGTTGGTATATCTGTAACATGGTAGAAGTTGTACATCTGGGTCTTCCACCAGAACAACTCAACAGGGTATCTTAACTGGTTATGTAGCCATTCAGGTACATCCATGCGCATATTATTAGCATCTGCATACTGTTGCACAAACATGTTAGTGAAGAAGTCATCTCCTCTCACTATAACATCTATCGTGCCATTGTAAGCATCTATGAGTGCATAGCCTACAAGCCTATACAATGGATTGTTTGCACTCCATGGAACGTTCGCTGTATCCAATCTAACTATCAAGGGCATGAGCCAATATGTGTTCTTGCCATCTGTAACTGGAACAACATCAACCTTCTCATTCCCAAATCTGTACTGGAAGTATGGATAGACAAGGCTTACCCTATCATGTATATCCCTATACCTCAAGAGGTGTATTGCCTTATCTGGGTATGAGAACATGAAGTTAGGCTCAAATAACCATGTTAGAGGAGGGTTAACAGTAACCCCTCCACTCCCAGAGTAGAAGTGGTTATCTACCTCATCACTAACCTGTCTATCTACTGGGAATGCTGCCCATGCGGATGTGAATAACCTGCCCTCACCATAGTAAACTCTTCTCTGAGCAAAGAAGTTGTTGCTATCAACCTCATTTCCATTGTGAGCATCAAGCATAAGGAAGCCATTGGGTACATGTGTGTATACGAAGTGCTCAGCAAACCATCTATTCTCTATTGGTATGCTCTCAGGTAGTTTGGGTGTCATTGCTGCACTCCAGTAGAGGTTGCCATTGAACCTTATGATATCAGAGTCAGCAAAATCAACATAGGGGATAAGACCTATTGCTGGCCTAAGCTTTGCAAAGGCTGCATCCCAGTCCCATATGCGTATCTTGCCAAGGATATCTAAGTGCTGAAGAGTGTATTGCTGTATCCTTGATGGTGATACAGCAAACAACTGTACATCATATGAGTACTCTGTAACCTTGTCAAGCTCAGCAAGGTACCTGTTCACTGCTATCTGCTGTGCAGTGTAAGGCCCTAACCACTCTATCTTCCTTGAATCTGCTATGCTGTTGTTGACAGCCATTATAGATGCTATAACCACTGCTATAGATACTATGGTTAGCACTCTTATGTATATCTGGCTCCTTGATGGCAGTATTATTACTCTAGACATCCTCCTATCTATTATGGAGAAGGCTATGAACGCTAACCCTACAAGTATAGTACCTATTATAGCATACTTTGTGTTGTAGTCTATGCTATATGTGAAGAAGATGTTGAATGCTGACCAGAAGAGCCCTATACCTATTATCATCTCAATCACTGCTATGTAGAACAGGTATCTGGGCCTACGCTCTACTACATCAGCAATGTACTGTGTTACCACATTTATTATGTTATGCAATCCAACATATAGTACCAACCTTATCCCTATAACGGCAAGGATCGGGGGTATGAAGAGTGTTAGTGCTGGTATCATTGGTATCACTAACTGCTCTGCTATGCTTGGATCTGGAGAGACTATGAATGGTAGATAGAATATGTTCTGTACAGATGCTAAGCCTATATCGTTACCATCTAGCATGTATGCTAGTGTTAAACCAAACATTATGTTGCTGAATAGAGGTGCAAGGAGCACAACCTTTGTAGCCTGCCATACTATGAAGTTTATCCTGCTGAGTTTGAAGTCTTGATATTTGAGGAGCTCACCACTGCTTATATAGGATAGGACAAGGGAGACTATCCACCATACCATCGATCTTCTATTCTTTATATCAACCCTTATCAGTGCTATAGATGCAAGTATCAGCCCACTAAGTATGGAGTAATACAATGGTTTGATGAAGAGGTTACCAAACTCCTGTATGTTGAGTAGGATAGCAACACTCTGGCTCCCTACAAGGATGAAGATTATTATGCTTATAAGCACTATTAACCCTAACCTAATGTAAGATGCAATATCACGCTCTCGCCTAGGTCTATCCTGTGCTCTACTCCACAACCCTACCTATACTAACGAGTGACTCATATTTTAATTTACTATATCATTTTATGCTACTGACTAAGTCAATTGATCTATTTGCGTTTCGCATATGCAATACCTTTACAGATTAGGTATGATGCAGCGTAGAGTGGTAATTTAACCTCCTCATGGGTGTAAGGTCCAAATGAGTTACCCTTCAATGTGAACCTTGGTGCATCTATAACGTAAACATCAACCTCCCTATCGCTTATAAGGCATGCATCTATTAACGGGTTGAATGAATCTATATCAGATAGCCTTGGCAATGGTACCTTTGCCAAACTGCTCTTGCTGTTGAGTGTACCAGGTAGCCTGAATATCCTATGCATATCTATGGTAACGTTTGGATCTACCCTTGCAGATAATGCTAGTATAGCATCCTCTATACTCTTCATGCTCATTCTTACATCATTAGAGCAAAGATACCTTACTATCCTCCCTATCCACCCATATCCTCCATCAGCAGCGAGGCTTTCATCATAACCATGACTAGTAGTAATAACATCACTATGATAATCATCATCCTTCTCATCTTTATCATCCCTATTTACACTCCTTCTACTCCTACTCTCCCTTCTCCTCCCCTTCCCCTTCCAATCCCCATTCCCACTCCTATTACCCTTCATAACCTCTCTTAACATCTTCCCATACCTCTTCCTTATAGCATCTGCTACACCCCTTCCTAGCAGGTAGTTAACAACCTCTGATCTTGCTGCTGAATCTAGCATGGTATACCTGCCTTTAACGTATACATGGAATCCATAGTTGCCAGAGAAGTATACCTTAATGTTATCCTTATCAACACCAAAATCATCCTCAAGCATCTCAGCCAGTTTCTTAACCTCCCTCTTGCCTAGGGATATGCACTCATCGCATGGCATGGTAACATGGTTTATCCTCCTTGAGCCACACTCACAGATGGATGATGTATCATCTATAGGCTTTAGACACTCTTCACATAAATGGATATCATGGATGCTTGAGCATCTAGGTTTGAGTTCCTTCACATCTATATCAAAGATGAGGTCTGCAGCCTTAAGCCCCTTCTCCTCCATTGGTCTAGTTGGGCTTGTATAGTATGCTGCTGAGCAGTAAACATCTGCAGGTACGTTCATGATGAGTAGTGCTATCAACTCATTTCTATCCCTCATGCTTAGATGCCTTATCATTGTACCATCGAACCTAGAGTACCCAAACTCCCTCTCCTGTATAGCATCTGGAGCCTCTACCATCTCTGTATGTTTGAAGTAGTACTCCTTGAATGCTTGATTGAGGAGGTTTATGCTGTATGCTCTCATAGTAGCAAGAGTGCTATTGCTCTTATCATTACCTTCTCTCTTACCATCTATCATTCTGCTTGCTCACCATAACCATCAACAACCATAACAGCAAACATTCTTCTAAACCGCCCAACTATTAGTATGGTATGACATGATATGGCATGATATGATTCAATTGCTCCCATTACTCCCATTACCATCACTTGCTTTTGCTCTTGCTTCTATCCAATCTCTCATCTGCCCTCACCTCACCTCACCTCACTACCTACCCCTTCATCCACATCCATTCTATTCCTACCAGCACTACTACCATGACGCCTCCCAAACTGTAATGGATTAATTATGCCATTGCACTCATCGCTCTTGAAGCATAATCCTTGGCTTTCTACCTTTGAGCATGATGGGCATGAGTACCTTACCCTATTTCCTCTTAACCCTGCTAGATGCTCTACCTGATACCTTGTAACCCTTTCATTGTAATCTGGAGCATTCTTGAAGAGTTCACACACCTCCTCTACGCTCTTTCCTATTCCAAGCATGTATGTTGCAAGGAGTACTCTTGCTGTATGTGATGGATTGTTACCTTGCTCAAGTGCCTTCAGTATGTTAACTATGCATGGAGGATAACCTCTCCTCTCTACATATACGTTATTGTTGCTACTCAACCCATCAATCTCAAGCATCATGCTCTTCAATGCATTTACACGCTTCTTCAACGCCTCAGGTAGATTATCATACTCAACATTTATCCTCTCTAACCTTCTTATTATCAGAGCATATATCTCATCCCTTATTAGCCTGACCATATCCTTTGTGTTGAGATGTACATAGCCCTTATGTAGGATCCTATTGCTTAGCCTCCAGTACTCATCATGGAAGTTGGTAGAGTACTTGAGGTAATCCTCAACCTTTATCATGAATGTAGAGTGATCATGGCTATAGATGACATCTATAGCAAATAAACCCTTGAATATGTTGTTGAGTATATAACCCATCTCATCCCCACTTGTATTCATCCTAAAGTCATCAACAAGGAAGACCTCTGCCCTCCTTGCCTCGCTAAGAGCAAACCTCCTGTATAATGCCTTGACCTTGCTAGCCTTTACCATTATACATGCTAAGATGAATGATACCACTTCCTCATCAACGCTAGCAACATTGTATGGATCATATACTACACCCCTCATAGCAGCAACAACCCTAGCAGTTGCTCTATCTATAACGTTGCTCATTGTAGGGTCATCGAACTCCTCAAGCCTGTAATCTAGTAGTTTAAGATAGTTACCAGCATCCTCCACGAATGGGTACCTTGCAAGTAGCTTACTACCGATGTTAGTGCTATTACTGCTACTGCTACCACTATTGCTACTGCTGCTGTTCATCCTCCCTCCTCCTCTTATACAATAGATAGAGGAAGAAACCTAAAATTAAAGTTTGAATGGATGAGCACCATGCAAGCAGGTATACGCCTTGGTGTGCATGTATCCATCTCAGGCTCAATAGATAGAGCAATAGATAATGCGTTAAGCATAGGGTGCAATGCATTCCAGATCTTCACAAGGAATCCTAGAGGATGGGCAGCAAAGCCTCTAGCAGAGGATGATGCAAAGATGTTTAGGGCAAAGTTGGAGTCATCTGGCATAAGTAATGATGCTGTATTTGCACACATGCCATATCTACCAAACCTTGCATCCCCAAAGCAGGAGATATACAGCAAATCCTTAGCAGTTCTCATGGAAGAGGTTAAGAGATGCTCAATGCTTGCTATAAAGATGCTTGTTATCCACCTTGGGAGTTACATGGGCTCAAGCAAGGAGCAGGGGATGAGGAGTATAGTCAATGCATGCACTCAAGCATTGGAGGAGAGCAAGGATGTTACTATACTACTGGAGAATATGGCAGGGCAGAGGAACAGCATAGGTGCAAGGATAGATGAACTTGGCAGGTTATTCAACATGCTCAATGGTAAGAGGGTTGGAGTGTGCATAGATACATGTCATCTATTCGCTGCTGGGTATGAGTTGAGGAGCAAGGATGCACTGGCAAGGGTTATAGAGGAGTTGGATAAGCATATAGGGCTCAAGAATATAAGACTTCTTCACCTGAACGACTCTAAGCATGCTCTAGGCTCAAATGTTGATAGGCATGAGCATATAGGCTTAGGATACATAGGAGAGGATGGGTTCAGGAACATCCTTGCTAGCAAGGAGTTCAGGAGCATACCATGGATACTAGAGACACCAGTAGATTCAAGGAGGGATGATATAGCCAATATAAGGAAGGTTAAGGAACTTGCAATGCTTATATGACTCATCATTAATGCTAAGAGCATGAACTACGATGCAGTAACAGAACTGGCATTGAGTAGAGGGTTCTACTTCCCTAGTTGTGAGATATATGCAGATGCACAAGCAGGGTTCTGGGAGTATGGGCCGTTAGGTGTTGCTCTAAAGAACAGGTACATAGAGTTGTGGAGGAGGGAACTTGTAAGGAGGGATGGGATGCTTGAGATAGATGGTAGTCAGATAATGAGCAAGAGCGTCTTTATAGCCTCTGGGCATCTTAACAGTTTCAATGATCCCATAGTTAGATGCTCTAGATGCTCATCTGTGTACAGGGCTGATAGGCTCGTTGGGGAAGCAATAAATGCTATAGTACCTGAACGTATTGCAGATGAGGAGTTGTATGCTCTGATCCAGAAGCATAACATAAGATGCCCTAAGTGCAAGGGTGAGTTGAGCAATGTGAGTAGGTTCAACATGATGTTCAAGGTAAGCATAGGGGCTGATGGTTCTGAAGCATATCTTAGGCCAGAGACATGCCAGAGCATATTCGTTGACTTTGCTAGGCTCTTCAAGGTGATGAGATGCAAGTTACCAATAGCAATTGCTCAAGTAGGCAAGAGCTTTAGGAATGAGATTGCTCCTAGGCAGAGCCTAATAAGGTTAAGGGAGTTCTATCAGGCAGAGATCGAGGTATTCTGTAACCCTAAAAGGTTGGATGATATAGATAGGTTTGATGAGGTTAAGGATGTTATGCTAAGGATCCAGGATAGCAATGGTATGCATGAGGTTACAGCAGCAGGTGCAGTAAGCAATGGCATAATCCCAAATAGGCTTATAGCATATTACCTTGCCTTACTCAATGACTTCTACAGCAAGACTGGTATAGATATGAGTAGAGCAAGGTTCAGGAAACTTGCAGATGATGAGAAGGCATTCTATGCTACAGTTGCATATGACTTTGAGGTTGAGACGAGCCTTGGTTGGTTAGAACTTGTAGCATGCAACTACAGATCTGATCATGATCTGAGAGGGCATATGCAGGTTAGCAAGGAGAATATGGAGGTTATGGATGCTGATTATGGCGATGGTACTAGCAAAGTGCTTCCCCATGTATTCGAACTATCCATGGGGGTAGAGAGGAGCCTATACTGTATACTTGAGCATTCATTGTATGATGATAAAGAGAATGATAGGCTTGTGTTAAGGCTCAAACCCTATCTAGCCCCTATACAGGTTGGTGTACTGCCTATAGTTAAGAAGGATGAGGTTGAGGCAAAGGCCAAGGAGATATTCAGGATGCTGAGGAAGGATATCGATGCATTCTATGATGACTCTGGCTCTATAGGGAGAAGGTATAGAAGGTTGGATGAGATAGGTACACCATATGCAGTAACAATAGATAGGCAGACATTAGATGATGGTACAGTAACGATAAGGGATAGGGATACAATGCAGCAGGTTAGGGTAAGGATAGATGATCTTAAGGATGAACTCTCAATAAGGCTTAAGATGCCTTAAGATATAGTTGGTTGTTATTGTTGTACTGTTGCTATTGCTCTTACTGCT
>Ga0105160_1000978_pt1 | contig 12229 bp, 9 predicted proteins | sample GXS110809BmetaG_FD_89591 | JGI IMG/M metagenome (GOLD analysis project Ga0105160, IMG submission 89591) | Hot spring microbial communities from Gongxiaoshe hot spring, China to study Microbial Dark Matter (Phase II) - GXS 110809B | ecosystem: Environmental > Aquatic > Thermal springs > Hot... | reverse complement strand
GTGTACTCGCTCTTCTGGGCGCAGATCCTGGGCGACGGGCTGGAGACCTATGTTGCGCCCTGGGGCAGCATCGGCTACGCCTTCCAGAAGGCAGCGGGACCACCGCTGATGGGGCTCGTGCGGACTCTGCAGGCGCGCATCCCGATGGTGGTGGCGCTCGGTTCGCGCATCGGCTACGCTTTCATCGTGCAGCAGGGCGCGTTCACCCAAGTACTCAACGCCTCCAACATCTACCTGATGAGCGTTGGCGGAGCGGTCAACCTCGGAGCGGGCGAGAGGACAACGATTCGCATGGCGCTCTCGGTGAGCGACGGCGACATGGAGCCTCTGCGTGCCGAGATGCGACGCCTGCGCCGCGAGCAGGAGCCTGCCTCCACCGTGACGGGCAGGGTGGTCACTACAGGCAATCGCCCCGTGCCCGATGCGCGTGTGTACCTGATCCAGCAGGGCGAGGGGGAGGGGCAGATGCACACCGTCACCCGCACCGACCGTCGCGGTCGCTTCGAGGCAAAAGTGCCTTCTGGGGAATATCGGGCGGTGGTGTTTGCCGACGGCTACGCACCCGCCGACGTGATCCTGCGGGATGTCCCCGATATCGTGCTACAGCCTCCCGCCCGCCTGCAGATCGCCGTGCGCGACGAACGGGGGGGCTTCCTGCCGTGTGCGCTGGTGTTCGAGCGGCTGGAGGGCGTTCTGCCCAACAGTGAGCGCGTGCGCTACGGCGAGCAGGGCGACTACGGACGCTTCCACCGCGTGTACTTCAGCCTGTCGGGCAACGAGACGATCCGTGTGGAGCCGGGACGCTATCGCCTCACGCTCACGCGCGGCTTCGAGTACGAAATCGCACAACGAGAGGTGGACCTGCGCCCGGGAGCGCGCGTCGTGTGGCGAGCGACGCTGGCGCGGACGGCGCGCCTGCCCGGCTACCTGTCGGGCGACTTCCACGTGCACGCCATCCCCTCGCCCGACTCGAGCGACCCGCTGGCGGACAAGGTGAAGGCGTTCGTGGCGGTGGGGGTGCAGATACTCACCTCGACCGATCATGATGTGCTGACCGACTACCAGCCTGTCATCCGCGCGCTGGGCGCCGGGCGGTGGATTACCTCGCTGGTGGGCTGCGAGATTACCCCCAACTTCGGACTGGGACACTTCAACGCCTATCCGCAGCGCTACGACCCTTCCAAGCCCAACAACGGCGCCATCGAGTGGTACGACCTGACCGCCGAGCAAATCTTCGCCGCGGCGCGCGCCAACAACGACGGCGACACCATCGTGCAGATCAATCACCCGCGCTCGCCCAACATGGGATACTTCAACTGGGTGGGGCTGAATCCCGCTGATGGCAGCATGACCCGTCCCGACGAGTTCTCGCCGAACTTCGACGCCATCGAGGTGTACAATGGCATCGACCACACGCAGCTGGAGCAGACCTTACCCGACTGGTTCTACTTCCTGAACACGGGGCGACGCTACATCGCCGTCGGGGTCACCGACAGCCACCACGCCTATCGGCTAGAGCCAGGCTTCCCACGCACTTACCTGTACTTCGGTCACGAGAACGTGCAGCGGGTGACCCCTGCCGACGTGGTGCGAGCGTTGCGCAGCGGCAACGTGCTCGTGTGCGGCGGTCCACTCATCGAGTTCACCGCCAACGGGCAGCCGATGGGCGCTACCGTGAACGCGCCTGGTGGCGTGGTGCGTTTGCAGATTCGCCTGGCGGCGCCGTCGTGGGTGCGGGTGAGCCGGGTAAAGCTGTACGTCAACGGTGCCGTCGCCCAGGAGCTGCCTGTTGAGCATCCCGAAGGCAGACCGCTGGACTGGCGACAGGAGGTACCCCTGCGGGTGGAACGGGATTCGTGGGTGGTGGTGTTGGCGGAGGGCGAAGGGTTCACCGCGCTCTACCCTGGCGCGCGCCCGACCTCGTTGACCAACCCTATCTATATCGATGTAGACGGCAACGGGTGGCAACCGCCCAGGGCGGCGAGCCGATAGATGAAGATGCGGGGGCACGCTCCGTCGCGCCCCGCTCGGTGCGGTGCGCGGAACACATCCCCCTGGCAGGAACATCTACCATAGCCGGCGTAAGCTGAAAAGCATCCGCACAAGGCAAATAGGAGGTAGCTGTAGCGATGTGGTGGAGAGTACCTCTCGTGTTACTGCTCGTCGTGGCGGTAGCGGCAGCGACCTTGGCGCAGGGAAGGTCCTCGCGACCGCCGCGCGGAGCGGTGGTGTTGTTTGACGGGAAAGACCTGTCCCGGTGGGTGTCGCGCGATGGCAGGTCGCCTGCGCGCTGGGAGATTACCCCCGACGGAGCGATGCAGGTGAAACCGGGCACAGGCGACATCATGACGCGCGAGGAGTTTGGCAGCTTCCAGCTGCACATCGAGTTCGCCACGCCCCACATGCCCGAGGCGCAGGGGCAGGGACGCGGCAACAGCGGAGTGTATCTGCACGGGTTGTATGAAATTCAGGTGCTGGATTCGTACGGCATCGCCCAGCTGGGCAGCGGCGACTGTGCCGCCATCTACAGCATCAAGACGCCCGACAAGAACGCGGCGAAGCCCCCTGGGCAGTGGCAGACCTATGACATCACCTTCATCGCGCCCAAGTTCGACAGCGCGGGAAACGTGATCGCCAACCCGCGCGTGACGGTGCGATGGAACGGCGTGTTGGTGCATGACAACGTGGAGATCCCGCGCGTAACGCCAGGCGGCATCGGCGACCGCATGCGCCCGACCGGTCCCATCCTCCTGCAGGACCACGGCAACCTGGTCAAGTACCGCAACATCTGGATCCGTCCCATCCGGGATTAGTGCCGCAGGCAGGGCGGGGCGTTATCTCCGTCCTGCCACCGCCTCCAGCAGCTTGTCTCCCCCATAGCGCACTGGATCGGTGCAGGGAAGACCGGTTTCGGCTTCCACCTGGGCGATCGCTGCCCTCGCCTCCGCCTCGTCCAGGCCAGAGGTGTTGAGAGCCACTCCCACGACGGGCGCAGGCGCAAACGCCCCCGCTGCGCTCGCGACCATCTCGTAGAGACGAATTACTTCGCGTAGCGGCGGTATCGGCACGTGGGGGTAGCTGCGGATGTGCGTCTGTCCCGCCCGGTGCACGAGGATAAGATGGGTGGGTTGTGCCCCCCGCAGCAGGGGCAAGGTGGCAGTGGATGCGGGGTTGAGCAGGGAACCCTGCCCCTCGATATGCAGGATGTCGTGCTCGTGTCCGTAGCGCAGCACCACCTGCTCCACTGCGCCCGCCGCGAAGTCCACGCGCACCGCGTCCAGCGGCACGCCGTCCCCCGCAATCATGATGCCCGTCTGCCCAGAGGCGACGAACGCGGAGCGCCATCCCCGTCGCAACGCGGCGCGATGCATCTCGATGCTAGTGGACATCTTGCCGATCGCCATGTCGGTGCCCACGGTGAGCACCCGAAGGCAGGGCAGCTCGCGCGCAGCGCCACTGCCCAGCCCCAGCCCAGGTGGCTCGCGCCGCACGTCCCAAATCCACTGTCCCGGGCGGAGCAGCGGCTGCAGTTCGGGATGCTCCGCCATCGGGGTGTGCAAGCCGTTCACGATACAGCATCCCGCTGCCACCGCTTCCTTCACCTCCTGCCACCACGCAGGGGGCAGTGCCCCGCCTGGAGGAGCGATACCTGTCAGCAAGATGTGCGGCTGGTAGGACAGCGCCTCGCGCACGGACGCCACGATGGGCACGTCCCGCGCGATTCCCGTGAGCTGGGGCAGGGAACCGCCAGCACACTCCGCGTCAATCACGGCAACGATCTGCGCCTCGCTGTAGCGTAGCAGGGCGAGCCCCGTCTTGCCGTAGGGTCCACGGATGCCCCCGTGTTGCAGGATAGCGACCCGATGTTCAGGCAATATCTTCACGCCGCTGCACCCCCAGTCCGGGACGGTCGTTGGGCACCACCTTCCCCTCCTGCCATGTTGCCCCCACAAACGGGTCGTCCAACAGGTTAAGGTGGCTGTCGAGGTCCAGGTGGTCGGCGAGGGGAGAGAGGTGCGCCGCGGCGGTGATGGCGAGGCTGCTGTCCGAGTAGCAGCCGAACATCACCTGCAGCCCGCACGCCCGCGCCGTGTGAACGAGACGAATTGCCTCGCTTAGCCCGCCGCACTTCATTAGCTTCATGTTGACGCCGTGCACCCGTCCCACCAGACGGGGAACATCTGCGCTGGTGAAGCAGCTTTCGTCCGCGAAGAGGGGCAGGGGCGACCGCTGGTAGAGCGTCAGTAGGTCGTCTTCCTTGCCCTTGGGGAGCGGCTGCTCGACATACTCCACACCGCGCTCCGCCAGCCACGCACACATGGTCAGAGCGTCCTGCAGACTCCAGCCACCGTTGGCGTCCACCCGCAATACGACATCCCTTGGAGCAACCTCCCGCACCGCCTCGAACATCGCCTGGTCTGCCTCGATGCCCGCCGGGTTGCCCAGCTTGACCTTCAACGCCTTCGCTTCGGTGAGCGCGAGCCAATCCCGCACGCGCTGCTGAGCTACCTCGGGCGGGTTGATGCCGATGGTCACGGTGGTGGGCACGATGCGTTCCCGCTCCAGCCCCCACAGCTTCCAGAGGGGCATCCCTGCGGCTTTGCCCAGCCAGTCGTGCAGGGCGATGTCGACGGCGGCACGCAGCGCGTGTGGTATCTGATGCGCCTGGAGCAGCTGCTCGACCCGCTGGCGCTGCAGCGGATGCAACGGCGACAACAGCGAGGCGACCTGCTGCGCTGCCTCCAGCAACGTCCCGGTGCTCTCGCGGTAGGTACCGATGGAGAAGGGAGAGGCCTCGCCCCAGCCCTCGATGCCGTCTGCTTCGACGCGCAACCACAGGTTGTCGGTCTGGGCGGTGGTGCCGCGACTGATTGTGAGTGGGAACCGCTTATGCACGGTAAAGGTGGTGTACTGCACCTGCATCTTCGTCTCCGTTGTGAACAGCACGTTCCGAGGCTTGGGAACGGAATCATATTTTGCCCCCAGCAAGGCGAGATTCCTACAGGTCAGAAGGACGGTGCAGGCTTCCGCTCGCTTGTGGTGGGAGCCTATCCTCCCAGCCCCCTTGTGGGAGAGGAGACGGAGGAGAGGTTCAGGGAGAGGCACACTGAAGTGTGCACTACAAATTGCTCGGTCGTCGTGCGGGCTTTAGCCTGCCCTTGGAGGGACAGTGCGCCGCTTCTGGTAGGTGCGGTACGCGTACCAGCCGCCAGCCAGCATCGCCACCCCCAGCAACGCCACCATCGCCAGGTCCAGTCGCTTCAGAATCTCCCGACCAAACCACTGGGTGAGATAGGCGACGAGGAAGAAGCGTGCCCCCCTGCCCACCACGCTCGCCAGCAGCATCGCGACGATGTTGAAGCGAAACACTCCGCTGGCGATGGTGAACACCTTGTAAGGGATCGGGGTGAAAGCGGCGACCAGCACGGCGTACACGCCGTAGCGGTTATACAGCTGCTCTACTCGTTGCACCTTCTGCTCGCTGAACCAGCGGTGGAGCAGGGGATAGCCCCCGTATGCGCCGATGACCCATCCCAGAATGGCTCCGAGCACGCTGCCTACCGTGCAGACAGTAGCCACCCAGGCGGTGTGGGGCGCCTGCGGGGCAAGCACCAGACCGATCAGGAGTACATCGGGGGGAACAGGAAAGAACGAAGATTCGATAAAAGCGACGCCGAACAGCCCCCACAGCCCGTATGCCTCTACCAGCCCAAACGCCCACTGTTTGAGTGCTTCCATGAGTAGACCTCCTGCCCTATATTATTGGCAGGAGGCGCCTCATCCTCTTGCCTGGAGCGGTTGGGGCATGACGGTAGAGGGAGCAACGTGCGCAACGTGGATCAGCATCACGCGCTGGCTATCGCGCCATACGGGTCGCTCTCTGCCCCAGTACACTACGTACACGCTGCGCCCATCGCCCGCGCGGGTCCAGTGGTTCTCCCCCGACCCAGTGCAGAGGGCGACGTACGCGCCTGGTTCGACCATCAGCTCTTCGCGGAAGATGTAGAGGCGTTCGGCAAGCACGCGCGGCTCGGCGGTGAAGTAGCTCTCGTCGGTGATCGCCCAGCCGCGCAGGTTCTCGTAGCGCAAGGACTGGTTGCGGATGACCACGAACTCCTTGCGCGGATGATCCCCCGTTTCCACCCCGATCACACGAAACATGTTACACCCTCCTGCAAACAAGGAAAAAGGGGTTGTGAGGGTATCCCCCTCACAACCCATGTGGCAGCCCGTTGGTATTAAGAGCATCCGGAAGTGGCGCCGCAGTTCAGGCACTTGTAGCAAGCGCCGTTGCGCACCATAATCGAGCCACACTCAGGGCAGGGCGGCGCGTCCGCCTGCAGCTGGAACACCAGCTGCTCCGCTTCACGCAAGCCCCTGGCAGGCTCAGCCACCTTCTCGGCGAGGTTGGTGTGGTTCTCGATGGACGCCACCTCGCCAGCAGGCTGCTGTTCGGGCGGCAGAAACTTCAGCGCCAGCCAGCGGAAGATGTAGTCCATGATGGACTTGGCGAAGCGAATTTGCGGGTTGTTGGTGACGCCCGACGGCTCGAAGCGCATGTGCGCGAACTTGTTGACCAGCGTCTCCAGCGGCACGCCATACTGCAGCGCCAGCGAGATGGCGGTGGCGAAGCTGTCCATCAGCCCCGATACCACCGAACCTTCCTTGCTCATGGTGATGAAGATCTCCCCGGGCTTGCCGTCGGGATAGAGACCGACGGTGATGTAGCCCTCGTGTCCGCCGACACTGAACTTGTGCGTGATGCTCTGGCGCTCGTCGGGCAGCTTGCGTCGCACGGGGCGCGCTTCCTGCACCTGTTGCTGCTCCAGCTGCTCGCTCGTCTTCTTGGTGCTGAGCGGTTGCGTGCGCTTGGAGCCGTCGCGGTAGATGGCGATCGCTTTCACACCCAGCCGCCACGCCTGGATATACGCCTCCATGATGTCTTCCACGGTGGCGTCGTTGGGCATGTTGACTGTCTTGGAAATCGCGCCCGACAGGAAGGGCTGCACCGCGCCCATCATGCGGATGTGCCCCATGTAGTGGATGCTGCGCTGACCGTTGGCGGGCTTGAAGGCGCAGTCGAACACGGGCAGGTGTTCGGGCTTGAGGTGCGGCGCGCCCTCGATGGTGTCGGTGCGCTCGATGTAGCTCATAATGTCTTCCACCTGTTCCTGGGAGTAGCCCAGCCGTTGTAACGCCTCGGGCACGGTGCGGTTGACGATCTTCATCAGACCACCGCCCACCAGCGTCTTGTACTTGACCAGCGCGATGTCGGGTTCTACCCCAGTGGTGTCACAGTCCATCATGAAGGCGATGGTGCCCGTCGGCGCGAGCACGGTTACCTGCGCGTTGCGGTAGCCGTACTGCTCGCCCAGCGCCAGCGCCTCATCCCAGCACTCCTGCGCCACACGCAACAGGGCGGGGGGCACCGTCTCTTTTGCCTCGATCTTGTCCACATGCGCGCGGTGCATGCGGATGACCTCCAGCATCGGCTCGCGGTTCTTCGCGAAGCCGGGGAAAGGTCCGCCGCAGTCGCGGGCGATAACAGCGGATTGTCGGTACGCCTCGCCCGTCATGATAGCAGTGATGGCAGCGGCGTAGGCGCGTCCCGCGTCGCTGTCGTACGGCAGTCCGCGCGCCATCAGCAAGGCGCCCAAGTTGGCGTAGCCCAGTCCCAGCGGGCGGTAGTCGTGGCTGTTCTGGGTAATCTTGGGCGTGGGATATGCCGCGTTGTCCACGATAATCTCCTGGGCGGTGATCATGATGCGCACGGCGTGGCGGAACGCCTCGACGTCGAACTCGCCGTCGGGCTTGCGGAACGCCATCAGGTTCAGGCTGGCTAAGTTACAGGCAGTGTCGTCGAGGAAGACAAATTCGGAGCAGGGGTTGCTCGCATAGATTCTGTCTGTGTTCTTGCAGGTATGCCACTTGTTGATGGTGTCGTCGTACTGCAAGCCCGGGTCGCCGCAGATCCAGGTGGCTTCGGCGATTTCGCGTAGCAGGTCGCGGGCGTTGTAGGTATCGGCGACCTCGCCCGTGGTAATGTAGCGCGTCTGCCAGGGCAAGCCCTTGACCGCCGCCTCCATAAAGGCGTCAGAGACGCGCACCGAGTGGTTGGCGTTCTGGTAGGAGACGCTATCGTAGGCGCCGCCGGGCACGTTGAAGCTGCCGTCGTAGCCTGCCTCGATGAGCGCCCATGCCTTCTTCTCCTCTTCCGCCTTGCTACGGATGAAGGCAAGGATGTCGGGATGGTCGGCGTTGAGGATGACCATTTTGGCGGCACGGCGCGTCTTACCACCGCTCTTAATGACGCCCGCAAAGGCATCGAAGCCGCGCATGAAGGAGACGGGGCCCGATGCGGTGCCGCCCCCCGCCAGGTGTTCGCGCGAAGAGCGCAGGCGCGAGAAGTTGGTGCCTGTGCCCGAGCCGTACTTGAAGAGCATGCCCTCCGTCTTGACGAGCTCCAGGATGCTCTCCATGTTGTCTTCGACGGAGTTGATGAAGCAGGCGCTGGCTTGCGGTCGCTCCCCGGGCACGCCCACGTTGAACCACACGGGGCTGTTGAACGAAGCCTTCTGCATCAGCAAGAGGTGAATCAGCTCTTGATGGAAGATATCAGCATCCTCTTCGGTGGCGAAGTAGCCGTCTTTGCGTCCCCAGGCGGCGATAGTATCCGCGACACGGGAGATGAGCTGGCGGACGCTGCGTTCGCGCTGGGGGCTGTTCAGCTGTCCCCGAAAGTATTTAGACGCCACGACGTTGGTCGCCAGCTGGCTCCAGAACTCGGGCACCTCGACGTCTTTCTGCTCGAAAATCACCTCACCACGCTCGCCCGTGATCGAGGCGGTGCGCAGTTCCCAGCGCACCTCGTCGAAGGGGTGCACGCCGGGGCGGGTAAAGTACCGCTCGAATCGCAAGCCTGGAGCTCGCTTTTCCTCCACCGCGAGCGACATATCTTCTGCCGGCGGGGAAATCTCTTCGAGAATCTCCAGCTCGAAGTGCTCCTTTGTCGGTTCCATCGGTAACGCTCTCCTCCCTATTCAAGAGTCGGTTGGCTGGATGCCGCGGCGGCTACTTCTGTTGCCGTCGCTGGCGAGTGAGCATGTTCACGAGTTCGCGGAACTGCGTGGCGTCCTCGAACTGGCGGTAGACGGAGGCGAAGCGCACATACGCCACCTGGTCCAGCTGCTTCAGGCGCTCCATCACCATCTCGCCAATCTCGGCGGAACGCACCTCGCGCTCTCCGCGGTTGATGAGCGCTTGTTCGATGTCGTTGGCAATCTCCTCCAGGGCGTCAATAGAGATCGGGCGCTTTTCACACGCCACCTGCATCCCGCGCAGTATCTTGTTGCGGTCGAACGGCTCGCGCCTGCCGTCGTTCTTCACCACCATGAGCTTCAGGTCTTCAATCTCCTCGAAGGTGGTAAAGCGTCTGCCGCAAGCCAGGCACTCCCGCCGCCGTTTAATCGCCTCGCCGTCGCGGATGGGGCGCGAGTCCAGCACCCGGTCCTCGAGGTGACCACAGTATGGGCACTTCACGTTGTCCTTCCCCCTTGCCGGCAATGGGGTATCTACCCAGATATTGGGCACATCTCTTTATATCATACAAGATGTAGGGGTGTCAAGAGAAAAATGGGGATTTCCTCAAAAATTTCGCGTCAGACACTCGCAGACGCCTCCCCCAGACAGGTCTACACCCCCGTGTGGAGGCAGGAAACCCTCTGACGGCAAGGAATTTGGATACAAACCACGTGTGGGAGGCGTCAGGGGATGAGGACCAGTACAGCAGACCAACTCGCTATTGAGGGAGGAACCCCGGTGCGCACGCGTCCGTGGCCATCCTGGCCCGTGTTCGATGAGAGGGAGGAGCAAGCGATCCTGGAGGTCGTCCGCAGTGGACAGTGGTGGTCGGTAGGGGGCACGAAGGTGCGTCAGTTTGAGGAGGAGTTTGCGCGTTTTCAGGATGCGCAGTTCGCGGTGTGCGTGACGAACGGCACCGCGGCGCTGGAGGTTGCCCTGCGGGCGGCACGTATCGGCTGCGGAGATGAGGTCATCGTCCCTCCGTACACCTTCATTGCTACGGCGACGGCGGTGCTGTCGGTGGGGGCAACGCCGGTGTTCGTCGACGTGGAGGACGAGAGCCTCAACATCGATCCTCGCAAGATCGAGGAGGCGATTACCCCGCGCACCCGAGCCATCATTCCCGTGCACATCGCTGGCTGCCCCGCTGACATGGACGGGGTGCTGGAGGTTGCTCGAAAGTACAATCTGCTGGTGATCGAGGACGCGGCACAGGCGCACGCGGCGGAGTGGAGGGGCAAAAAGGTGGGCGCCATCGGCGACATGGGCTGCTTTAGCTTCCAGGCGAGTAAGAACCTGAACGCGGGCGAGGGAGGCGCCGTGCTGACCAACGACCCGCACTGGGCGGATATGGTATGGTCGGTGCACAATGTAGGACGGATCCGGGGCGGAAGGTGGTACGAGCATCACGTGCTGGGCAGTAACTTCCGCATGACCGAGTTTCAGGCAGCGATTCTGCTTTGTCAACTGCAACGCCTGCCCGAGCAGACGGAGCGACGTACCCGCAACGCCCAGAAGCTCAGCGAGATGCTCGCCCAGATTCCGGGCATCCGTCCGCCGCGCCCCGACCCGCGCGTGACCCGACATGCCTACCACCTGTACATCTTTCGCTACCACAAGGAGGCGTTTGGGGGCAGGCCGCGCGACGAGTTCGTGAAGGCGCTGAGCGCGGAGGGCGTGCCGTGCACACCTGGTTACGTGCCGCTGTACAAGGAGCGCGTGTTCACGAACCGTCCCCACTCGAAAGACCTGTGCCAGCTGAGCGCGCTAAAGGACTACTCGAGGGTGCATTGTCCTGTGTGCGAGCGCGCCTGCTACGAAGAGGCGGTGTGGCTGTATCAGAACATGCTGCTGGGCGACGAGGAGGACATGGCAGACATCGCCACCGCCATCTCCAAGGTGCAGCGCGCCTTCACCCGGTGACAGCGGAGCGCCTGTTTTGGGAGACGGCGGGCTCGTGCTCCGCAGCACAGGGGAGGAGGCGCGCTGTACCAGGCGGCAGTGAGGTCACTCTTCTGGAGGGGCACGCTCTGTCGTGACTTTTTGGGCGCGACGGAGCGCGTGCCTCCAGCATCGGCTGTATCGGCAGAAGCTTTGCCGCCCGATGTTCGCAGGGGATGAACCGTTGGTGAGCTCTCCGAAGTCTTCACATGTATTTCTGCATTTATGCTATACTCCATGCAGGAGGTGAGTTTGGATGGCGGTAGCGCAGGTGTTGGAGAAGGGAACAGGACGCCTGACGTGGGAGGAGTACGCCGAGCAGCCTGCGACGGGCGAACGGGCGGAGATCGTGGACGGGGAGGTGGTGCCGTTGGCGGGAGCAACTCCAGCCCATCAGCAAGTGGTCGTACGGTTGTGCTGGTTGCTGTATAGCAATGCGCAGGTGCGAGAAAGTGGGGCGGTGCTCACTGCACCAGTAGACGTGGTGGTGAGTCGTGAGCCGTTGCGGGTGCGCCAGCCCGACGTGCTTTACATCCGCTACGAGAAGGTGGGCTCGGTAGAGGCGTTCCGCAGCCTGACCCGTCTGGAAGTAGCGCCCGACCTGGTGGTGGAGGTGCTGTCGCCAAGCGATACGCTGGAGAGCCTACAGGCGAAGCTACAAGACTACCACACGCTGGGCGTGCCCGAGGTATGGCTGGTAGACCTAGTGCCCAACCACGTTTTCGTCTTGTGGCGCGAAGAGGACGGCTGGAAGTGGAACGAGCCCGCGGCCGGAGAAAAGCCGATACCTTCCCGGCAGTTCCCGAACCTGCAGTGGCTACCGAAAGCGCTTTTTGAAGGCTAATGGGATGGGAGGAGGAGATCGATGAGCCAGACCGTTGCTCAGACCACGCTTCCGAACGGTCAGCAACTGGTATTGGTGCAGGGCGATATCACGAAGGAGCAGGTAGACGCCATTGTGAATGCCGCGAACGAGTGGCTACAGCACGGTGGAGGGGTTGCGGGAGCCATTGTGCGAGCGGGCGGTGAGGTGATTCAGGAGGAGAGCAACCGTATCGGTCGGGTGCCGACGGGGAGTGCGGCGGTTACCACAGGGGGTAGGCTGCCTGCACGATACGTCATCCATGCCGTCGGTCCCATCTGGAACCAATACACCCCCGAGGAGGCCGACCGCTTGCTTGCGAGTGCGGTACAGAGTAGCCTGCAG
>Ga0105160_1000977_pt1 | contig 12230 bp, 10 predicted proteins | sample GXS110809BmetaG_FD_89591 | JGI IMG/M metagenome (GOLD analysis project Ga0105160, IMG submission 89591) | Hot spring microbial communities from Gongxiaoshe hot spring, China to study Microbial Dark Matter (Phase II) - GXS 110809B | ecosystem: Environmental > Aquatic > Thermal springs > Hot... | reverse complement strand
GGGTGGGGCCTCTCCATCTCTTCGCGGGAGCCTCGAACTGAATGTGGCCAATAGGAGAAACGGGGATGCCCTGGGAGGAACTGGAAACCATCGCTCGGGAAATCCGCTCGGCTCTGGACGCGAAAAACACCGCGCGGGATACGGCCCTGATGCGCTGTCGGGAGCTGACCCGCCTGTGCGCCTTATCGATCCGCGCCGTCCATCGAGAGGACTACGAAGAGGGAAGGCGGCTCCTGGAGGAAGCGCAGAAAGCTGCCTTCGTCCTGCAAACGGATCTATCTCCCTTCCCCGAGCTGCTTTACGCAGGATACACCCAGGATGCCCTGAAGGAGTGGGTGGAGGCTTCCATCGTTTACGCGATCGTGACCGGTCGCCCGTTGCCCGGGCCACGTGAATTGAACGTCCCGGAAGCGGCCTACCTCAATGGCCTGGCGGAAGCAGCCACCGAGCTCCGCCGTCGGATCCTGGACCTGATCCGGACGGATCGTTTCGAGGAGGCGGAGCGGTTGTTGCAGGCGATGGATGAAATTTATGAGGTCCTGATCACCATGGATTATCCGGATGCCATCACCGGGAATCTGCGTCGGGCGACGGATGTGGTGCGGGGGACGCTGGAGCGAACACGGGGGGAGCTGACGTTGAGTCTGCGCGAGCATCGGTTGCAGCAGGCTCTTCAGCGAATGGAGGAACGAGGAGCGCTTCCATAATTCCGGGAAACGAGCCTCCCGGCAAAGCCCTCCAGACGCGGGAACCCGCGGGGGGGCCTTCCTCAACGGACCTCGATGGGAAGCGACGGCGCCTCGACCATGGATCCATCCGCGGTTTGGGCGGACGCGGCAAACCGATGGGTTCCCGGCCGCAGCAGCCACCACGCCCGATAGGGCGGTTGGGTCCACTCCATCCAGAGCTCCCCATCGATCTCCACCTGCACCCGCCGGGGGAGCCCTGGACCGATCCAGTGGAGTTCCACCAGAAGTCGCTGGGCCTCTGGAGCGAAGTGGGGGACGCGTCGGTAGATCACCCCGGTAGTGGGGGAAACCCATCGCAGGACGCCTGTGCCTATCGCGCCTTCGTAGGCTTCCAGGGGAGGCATGGGGAAGCCGTTCTCCTGCGCCCACTTCCACGCCGATGGGGGCCACATGATGAACACCCGCTCCTCTACCTCCTCCGGCGGCGTCTCCGGACCCGCTAATCCCCCGGTCCGCCGGTCGATCCGCAGACGCCGATACAGGTCATCGGGCGTCTGCGGCTCTGTGCCCTCGATGAACCATTCCTCCCGGGTCTGCAGGCAGTCGGGGGTCGGTTGTTTCCCGGATAACGCGCAGACGGTCACCCGATGCACCCCTTCCGGGATCGGGAAATCCCGCACCGGCTGGCCCCGATGGAGGAGTTCCATCACTGCGTGCCAGATGGGCGCTGCGCCCGTCACCCCCGAGACCTCCCGCATGGGCGTCTGATCCACGTTCCCGATCCATACCCCCACCACCCAATCCGGCGTGTACCCGACGGTCCAGTTGTCCCGCCAGTCGCTGCTGGTCCCTGTCTTCACGGCCGCCGGCCGGGAGAGGTTCAGGAGGCTCCAGGATCCAAACCCCAGGGCGCGGGCGTTGGGGTCTTTAAGGATATCCGTGATGAGGAAAACCACCCGCGGGTCCAGGACCTGAGGGCCGGGCTCCGGCGATGCCGCATACCGGAGCTGCCCGTGGCGATCCCGGACTTCTCGAATCAGGAGAGGGGTGATGCGGCGGCCCCCGTTGGCCAGGGTGGCGTAGGCGGCCGTGAGATCCACCAGCCGCACCTCCCCGCCGCCCAGGGTCAGGGCCAGCCCATATCGGGTCGGAGGTCCCGGAAGTTGAACGCCAAGCTGATCCAGCAGCTCCACCAGTCGGGGGACCCCCACTCGCTCCAGCAGTGCGACCGCCGGCACGTTCAGCGAGGAAGCCAGCGCCACACGGGCGGAAACCGGCCCGTGGTAGCGTCGATCATAATTCATGGGCTGGTAGCTTTCCCCCTCCGCGGTGATGAAGGTCTGGGGAAGATCCCAGAGAAGCGAGGCGGGGGTGAGGAGCGGGCCGCTGCGGGGATCGAAGGCGAGGGCGTAAGTGAACGGCTTGAGGGCGGAGCCGGGCTGGCGGGGGATGCGGGCCCCATCCACCGCGCCCTGGATGGCGGCGTTGAAATAATCAGGGCTTCCCACCCATGCCAGCACCTCCCCGGTGTGGGGGTGGATTACCACCACGGCGCCGTTGCGTGCGCCGGCGCCCGGGCGATCCGGCCGGGGGCGGTTGATTTCCTCCAGGCGTGCACGCAGGATCTCCGTGATGGCTTCGTTCCAGGCCAGATCCAGGGTGGTGGTGACTACCAGGCCTTCCTCGAACATCGCTTCTTCCCCGAACTGCGCCGCCAGAGCCTCACGGACGGCCATCACGAAGTGGGGGGCGTGAATGGGAAAGGGCGCGCTGGCGAAGCGCAAGCGCTCGGCGGCGGCCATTTCGGCTTCCTGAGGGGAGAGAAATCCATGTCGGACCATCAGGCGGAGCACCTGCTGGCGGCGCTCCTCGGCGGCCTGAGGGTTCGTGAGGGGATCATAGCGGCCCGGCGATTGCGGGAGGCCAGTTAGGAGGGCGCATTCCGCCAGATCCAGCTCCGTGGCGTGCTTGCCAAAATAAGTCAGGGCAGCAGCTTCCAGCCCGTAGGCGAAATGACCATAGAAGACCGTGTTCAGATAAAGCTCCAGAAGCTCGTCTTTTCCGTAACGCTGGCTCAATATCAGCGCCAGGATCGCCTCCCGCGCCTTCCGGCGGAGGGTGCGCGCGGTTCGTTCGTCCGGGCTCAGAAGCAGCGATCGGGCGATCTGCTGGGGGATGGTGCTGGCTCCGGATACGGCCTGTTCTCCCCTCAGGTTGGTCCATAGCGCTCGCAGGATGGCGATCGGATCCACACCGGGATGCTCATAGAAACGAGCGTCCTCGGTGGCCAGGGTGGCGGCGATGCAGGAGCGGGGGATCTGCGGGAGAGGGAGCCAGGTGTGGCGCCCCTGGTGGGGGTGGGCGATCTCGTAAAGCAGCCGGCCATGGCGATCCAGGATACGGACGCTGGAGAGGGGAGCCTGCCGCCTCAGGTCCGCGGGATCCGGGAGCGGGCCGATCCAAAGTGCCAGCGCACCCGTGCCCAGTCCGCCTCCCAGCAAACCGGCCAGCAGAATTCTCATCAGCCATCGCCGGATCCGGGTCACCGAACGCCCTCGTTCAGGGGAAGATAGGGTTTTGCGGCGGCGGCCAAAGGCCGCCGCAAAACCCCCGGTATTTATGGAAACTCCACCAGCGAGAAGGGAACAGGGACGAAAATCAACAGGAACAGAACCCAGGTCAGCCACCCGATGGCCTGGCGGAGCGGATCCAGGCGAGTGATGTCGTTCAGGGGCGGCGGATGGCGCAGGCCAGTGAGCATCGGCAGGAACGCCCAGAGGAACCATCCGGGCCAGCGAAGGCCCAGCGCCAGCAGGGCAAACACACCGATCTCCGAAACGCGCCAGGCCGTCCGGCCCAGCATCGCATACATGACATGCCCGCCATCCAGCTGCCCCAGCGGCAGCAGATTGAAGCCGGTCACTAACAGTCCGATCCACCCTGCCCATGCCAGGACGTTCAGCTGCACATCGTAGCCATCCCCGGGCAGGGGGCGGCCGAAGATCAGGACCTTTAAGCCCCAGTAGAGGAGGGAGTTCCCTTCCAGCGCGACGGTGCCCCGGAGGGGGACCACGGGGGAGGTCATGAGCCCATAGATCAGGATGGGGAGGGCAACCGCCATCCCGGCGAGGGGGCCCGCCACGCCGATATCGAAGAGAGCTTTCCGATTGCGGATTGGGGAGCGGATCTGGATGAAGGCCCCGAAGGTCCCGAGCATCCCGATCAGGGGGGGCACCGGGATGAAGTAAGGCAGCGTCACCTCGCTGCGATGCAGGCGGGCGGCGACGTAGTGTCCCATCTCGTGAACGCCTAAGATGAGCAGGAGCGCGGCGGCGAAGGTGACCCCCTGCCTCAGGTTGAGAGGACCCTCGCTCCCGTAAAGAGCCCCCGCCCATACCGTGGTGATCACGGTGGCCAGGAAGAGGATCAGGTTCACCCAGGGCTGGGCGCGGGCCGGCCGGGCGACCCCCGCCTGGGCGATGATCTGATCGGTCTGCCCATGGCGTCGCAGGATCGGGGTATAGCCCAGGGCCTCGAAGCGAGAGCGCAGGATCTCAAAGGCGGATTCGGGATCGGTTTGCAGATACCCCTCAAACGCGATCACCTGGTCGGGCGGATACAGCACACGAGTCTCGGTGATCACAAAGAGCCCTCGCAGCGCTGCCGCCAGTCGGTCCAGCGTGGAGGGCGTCCACTCCGTCTCATACCAGGCCGTCTCCATCGAGCGTAACGCCTCGCAAAAAGGATACAGAGCGGATCATGCCCTGTCCACAGGGGAGGGCTTATCCGCCTTCCTCGCGGATCCCGATTCGCCCTAATTCCCCGTTCATCGCCGGACAAAGCCATCGCTCCATCTTTCAGTCTAAGACAGGGGTGGAAAGCCCGCAACGATCCGGCCCAGTCACGAATGGGCTGGGCCGCTGCCCAATCTCCTGCCAACCTTGTCCGGAGTTCGGTGAGTTATGATATCTTTGAAAGCGGGGTTTTTTCATTGTCTGAGCGTTCCTACAGGGGTAACATCCTCTGGTCCTTCGGGGGCCGTGGGGAAGGGGATTCAGGGGGTGGAGCCATCCCCTGGACCCGAACGGGATGATGACGGAGAAGCCTTGTTTTGGAAGCGAGTCTGTTTTCGGACCAAAGCGACAGGGTTTGAGGGTGGGAGGACGATCGCAAATCATCTCCCCTTCCTTGAAGGAGCGGTCTCTCCTCCCGCATCGCGAGGCAGCGCGGGAAGAGGGGTGGGCTGTGAAGCCTCACGCTCCGTTGTTCTCAAATTCCGGATTTCCAGCAGAGCAATAAGTCCCTTATCGATGGAGCGCATGGGAGCGTGGGGAGATGGAGGAAGGACATGGTTGAGAGAGAGAAGATTTACCCGGCGTGGGAATCCGCCATTCGCTCTCTGCGTTACTGGCTGACCCCCGGGCTGGGGGTCAAGCGATGGTTGATCCTGCTGCTGGTGGGGGTCACGGAGCTGGCCCTGGCGCTGGCTTATGTGCTGGTCACCATTTACCGGGAGCAACCGCTGCCGCCGATCTTTTATTACCTGACCCTGCAGTTCATCCCCCGTCTGGGTCGAGCGGCGTTCTTTGGGCTCCTGGGTATCGCCACCACCGGGTTCGCCCTGCTGCAGTTGAATCGCACACTGCTTTCCCCCTTTGTGCAACCCGGGCGGGATGTGGCGGAGATCCTGCACCGCCATCGGCAGCGAGAGCGCGGGCCGCGTATCGTCGTCATTGGGGGTGGCACGGGCCAGTCGACGTTGTTGCGCGGATTGAAGGGGATGAGCGCCCGGTTGACGGCCGTCGTCACGGTCGCCGATGACGGAGGCAGTTCCGGCCGCCTGCGGCGCGAGATGGGGTTGTTGCCGCCCGGGGATTTCCGCAACTGTCTGGCCGCTCTGGCCGAAGCGGAGCCCCTGATGACCGCCCTCTTCCAGTATCGGTTCGGTCGGGGAACTGGTCTCAACGGCCATGCGTTTGGGAACCTGTTCATCGCCGCCATGGCCGAGATCACGGGCAGCTTCGAACAGGCCGTTGCGGAATCCAGCCGCGTCCTGGCGGTCCGGGGCCGGGTGTTGCCGTGCACTGTGGAGCATGTGGTATTAGCTGCCGAGATCCGGGATGCTGAGGGGCGGATCCATCGGGTCGATGGGGAATCGGCGATCCCGGAGGTCCGGGGCCGCATCGAACGGGTGTGGCTGATCCCCGAGCATGCCCGCGCCTACCCGGAGACCATCCGGGCGATCCTGGAGGCCGATCTGATCGTCCTGGGCCCGGGAAGCCTCTACACCAGCGTGCTCCCCAATTTGCTGGTGGAGGGGATCGTCCCGGCGATCCGGGCCAGCCGGGCGCTGAAAGTGTATGTGTGCAATGTGGCCACTCAAATCGGGGAGACCGAAGGCTACGGCGTGGCGGAGCATGTGCAGGCTATCGAGCGCCACGTGGGGCCTGGCCTCTTCGACCTCGTGCTGGTGAACAGCCGCACCGATGTTCCATGGAGGGAGATCCCGGAGGAGGTCGGGGAGCTGGTGCGCTGGGATGGGCAACCGATCCCTCCCTATACGGTGGTGGCGATGGATGTGATCGATGAGCGGACGCCCTGGCGCCACGACCCGGAGAAGCTCGCCCGGGCGCTGATGTCGCTCTATGAGCAGTATCGCCGGTGAAGGAGAAACCTGTTCCGTGCCGCCTTACGGATCCAGTGGCAGCCAGTTCAGGAGCGCGAGGAATGAAACACGGCATCCGCTGGCTGGTCCTGGTGGTGAGCATCGGGCTGGCCGCCTGCACGCTGAAATCGGAGGGCGCTGGTCCTTTAACTTATGAAGGCCCCTATCGGGTGGATCTGGGGGTGGGCCAGGCGTTACCCGGGACGGATGTCCGCTATCTCGGGGTAGGGCCTCAGGGGGCTCGTGTCCGCATCGGTGGGCAGGAGGTGGTTCGACTGGCCGGGGATTCCATCGAGACCGAGGCCCATCCTCACCCCACGCTGAGCCTGCGCTATACCCTCCGGGTCTATGCGTACGATGAGCAGGCCCTCCATGCCATCGGGACGATCCGGGCGGAGCTTCGCGAAGCCCAACCCCGAGCGGCTCCGCTCCCTTCGAAGGCCGCGGCCCGCTTCACCGCCCCGGTGACCTATCGTGTTCCTAAAGGGGGAGTGATCCCCGGCACCACTGTGGTTTTCGTGGGGAAGGAGGAAGGACGGGCCCGTCTGGGGGGTCTCCCCGGATATCCGTATCGCAATGTGGGGGATTCCATCCTCTGGACCGGGCAGATTCATCCTCTGGTTTATCTGAACGCCACCTTCCGGGTCCTGCTGATTGAAGATGCCTGGCTGACGGTGGTGGGAACCGCCGAGGTGTGGCTTTCGGGGCTTTAAGGGAACGCTCCAGATCGCTCGGCATTCCTCAGGAGGCGACCATGGTTCAGGCTTACGTATTTATCCAGGCTGCGATGGGCAAGCCCAGTGCGGTCGCCGAGGCGCTGCGCAAGCTCCCCGAAGTTAAGTCCGCGGTAGTGGTCACCGGGCCCTACGATGTGATCGCTCTGGTGGAAGCCACGGACCTGCAGGCGCTGGGCCGCGTGATCACCGAGAAGATCCAGACGATCGACGGAGTGGAGCGCACCCTCACTTCCCTGGTCACCGGGATCTAAACGCCGCCCCGTTCGAACAGGCGATCGATGGCCTCCGCCAGTTCAGCCAGGTTCTGAACCTGGTGGACCGCAGCGCAGAGGGGAGCATAGAGGGGCATATCGCTGTCGCCGGTGCCCCAGAGCGAACGGGGCTCCGGATTTAACCAGAGGATACGTTTGGCACGGCGCCGGATGGCCTCAAAGCAGTCCAGCCGCGGGTCGTTATAGTTGTTCCGCCCATCCCCCACCACGATCACCGTGGTGCGCCGATCGACGGCGTCCATGTAATCCCGGCAGAAAGTGGCCAGGCTGTTCCCCAGATCGGTGTTGTAATGCCCCGGCGGGTTCTCCAGCAGCACCTGACGCACGGCCTCGTCGGGCCGGCGTTCCGTGAAGATGGGGGTGATCTCCACCAGATCGTCGATGTAGACGAAGCTGCGGGTGCGGCTGATCTGATCCTGGAGCAGGTAAATCAGGTGGAGGAAGAACTCGGAGCAGTGGCGCACGGAGGTGCTGAGATCACACAGGACAACCAGGCGGGGCTTGAGATGGCGACGGCGGAAGCGGAGATCAAAGGGGACGCCGGCGTGGCGCAGGTTGACCCGGAGGGTGGTTTTCGCGTCCAGGCGGCGGCCGTCGCCCCGCTTCAGGCGCAGGGCGGCCCGGGTGCGCAGCCGGGCGGCCAGACGGGCCACCATCTGGCGCATGCGCTGGAGATCTGCTGGTGTGAGGGCGTGGAAAGGCCGCTCCATTAATTCCGCCTCGCTGGGCTCCGGCGGGCGCTCGGCCAGCCGCTCCAGGGTGGCCATCCCCGCTGCCTGCTGGATCTGTCGGGCCATCGCCGCCCGGTTGGCCCGGATCTGCGCTTCCAGCTGCTGAAGGGTCTTTGCGTCCATCCCCGCTTCGGCCAGCATCCGCAGCAACGCGCGGATCATCTGTTCGAGCCGGTCATCCAGCCCCGCGCTCCGTTGCATCCAGCGCGCGAGGGCCGTTCGATCCGCCCACTCCTGGACCCGACGGCTCCCCGCATGGCGGGCCAGGGCCTCCAGCTCCTCGGGGGTGAGCGGGCGTCCCTCTAACAGCCGGCGCATCAGCGCGGCCAGCGAGGGGCCGAATTGCTGGGCCAGGGCCTGCAGGGCAGCCTCCAGGCGGCGCTGATCCTGAGGAGAAAGGCCGCTCATGGCGGGCATCATCGGAGGTTCGCCGAGGCCGAAGAAAAGCGGGAACAGCTCCTCAAAGATGGGGATCGCCCGGGCCTCTTTCACCAGCGCCGTGCGAAGGGCGGCTTTGAAGGTCTCGCGGTCCATCACCCCAACCTGCTCCACAGCCCGGAGCGCGTCCGCCGACTCTGCAACGGAGACCCGCACCCCTGTCGCCCGCAGGGCTCGAACAAACTGGACGATCCGATCATCCATGCCGCGGCTCCTGATGATGTGTTCTCATTCTGGCACGCCAGAGCATTCTCGTCAAAGATCCATGCGCTGCTGGGGGGAGCAAAATGCTCTGTTGCAAACCGGGAGCTCTATCTACCCTCCTCCCCACACCGCGAAGCGGCGTGGGAGGAGGGAGGTTAAATATTTAAGGAGGGACGGGACTGCTTTTGGCGGTCCCGTCCCTCCCAAAACCCTGGATGGATTTTGAGCCCTTTTTCGCTTCGAAATCGATATGAGCCAAACCTCTTCGGGTCAGAAAAGAACAGGCAGATCCAGGAGGAAGGCGTTCCCGATCCGGATGCGGGTCAGCCCCGCGGCTCGAGCCGCTTCAACGGCCTCCCGGGCGTGGGTGGAGGATGTGCAGGGGAGGTCCGTCATCTGAAAATGTGGGGCGAAGGCCAGCAGGGTATAGGGGATGTCTGGATCGATGGCGGCGATGAACCGGGCGATTCGATAAACCTCCTCCGCGTCCACGTATCCCGGGATCAGAAGGGTGCTGGCCACCACCAAGGGCGGCTGGGGACGTTCCGGGATCCGCGCCGCCGCTCGCCGGAAGTTCTCTAAGGTCCGGCGGTTGCTGGCCCCGGTGAGCGCGATATGGAGATTCTCGTCGAAAGCTTTGAGATCGAATTTGATGCAGCCGCCGGTCTCCAGGGAAAGCTGAACGGCCTGATCAAGCAATTTGGGATGCATCATCCCGTTGGTTTCCCAGCAGACCCGAACGCCTTTCCGGGCCAGGAGCCGGCCAGCCGCCAGGGCATGCGGCATCTGAGAAGAGGGATCACCGCCGAAGAAGCATACGCAGAAGGTACGGGGGTTCGCGACCTCGGCCAGCTCCCTCGCGGAGATCAGGGGGTTCTGCTGCGGGGAGAGTTCCCGGAAATGCCAGTTCTGACAGAAAAGGCAATTGAAGGTGCAGGAGCCGTAGAACACGGCCAGGTTGTGATCGCCGCGCCGATGATGACCTTCGCACACCCAGTCGGCCACACAGTTGGTCGGCAGAGGGTCCCGATACCAGTGCAGGAGGCCCCTCTCCGGGGTTCCAGCCAGATGAACCAGCCGGCCGTTCTGCACCGTCCGAAGGCCGCAATACCCGCGCTCTCCTTCCCCCAGGGTGCAATCCCAGGCGCATAAGCCGCAGCGGATTCCTCCCGGGGTATGGGGGGCGCTCGCGGGGAGGCCGAATGCCTGCCGGACCCGACGGTGGGCCTCTCGAGCCCGGGGAAGCGCCTCCCGAGGGCGATCCCGAATGCAGCGCAGGCACACACCGATCGCCTCACTGACCGGCTGGGCGGAAGATCCGCACAACGGGCAGGCGGATGGCCGTCCTGGACGTCGAGCCCCTGGGGAATGCTTCCAGACCATCGTACCGACTCTCCAGCATCTAAAGACTCTATTCCCTAAATGGGAGCAGACCGTTCCCCCCGGGTTTTCAGGCGGGCCCGTCATCATCCTGAGTGTTCTTCATCTCCCTGCCTGATGCTAAACCCGGAAACGTCGAAGCAGGGTGTCTGCGGTGAAGCGGGCGAGATCCCGGAAGAGGGGCTCGGCCTGGGCCTCCTGGGCGTCGGGCGGCAGACGCAGGTGCGCTTCCACCCGATCCATCATCTCCTCCAGGGTCCGGGGATCCGCCTCGGGGGCCAGCTGCTCCATCAGCAGGCGATGCGCTCCCTTCCGGGCCATTACCTCCAGGCCGTCCAGGATTTGCCGGTGGGGCGTGCCCTCCCAGATGGGGAGGATCATCGCCTCCCGCAGCCAGCGTTCCACCGGGTATTCCCCGAGCACGCCCATCCCGCCATGCACTTCCATCGCCCACTTTGCGGCCTGCACCGCCTGTTCCGCGGTCCAGTATTTGGCGAGATGGGTCAGCAACCGGAAAAGATGATACCGGGGCGAATAAGGCGGCCGCTCCATCCGAACCTCATCCAGCATCTGAACGGAGGTCCAGGCCAGGGCGAATGCCGCCTGCAGCGTCCGGACCCGTTCCTCGAACTGGCGGCGCATCAGCGGATGCTCCAGGATCGGGCGGCCGAAGGCGACGCGGCGCTCCGCGAAGGCCAGGGCCTCGGCGATGGCGCGCTGCATAAGGGCCACGCTGCCGATGCTGTTAGCTACCCGTGAGACGTTGAGGGCCTCCAGGATCAGATAGATCCCTTCCTCCGGACGGCCCAGCAGATAGGCCTCGCTGTCTCGAAGCTCCACCTCCCCGGTGGGCACCGCGCGGGTGCCGATTTTATCCTTCAGACGCCGGATGGTGTAATTCAGGCTTCCATCCTCTCGATACCGTGGGAGCAGGAAAAGGGCCAGCCCCCGGACTGTGCGAGGAGCTCCCTCCGGGCGGGCCGCCACCAGCGCCAGCTCCGCCCCCACATTGCTGGCAAAATACTTCTCTCCGGTCAGTTGCCATCGCGGGCCTCCCGGGCGGGCGATGGTCTCCACCGTGGCCCCGAGATCCGATCCACCTCCTGCCTCCGTCATCCAGGTCGCCCCCTGCCAGACCTCGCCGTCCCGCCGGAGGAGTGGGGGAAGGAAACGATCCCGGAGCTCGGAATCCCCGTATTTATGAAGGACCAGGGCGGTGGCCAGGGAGACCGTGTAGGGGCAATAGAGACCGGCGTCGTAGAAGGCCGTGAGGTAGCCGATGAGGAACGTCGCGGGGAGCCCCGCGCCCTCGAAGGCGTGCCAGACCGCGCCGGCGCGGTAGCCCTGGAGCAGCATCCGGCGGTAATCAGGGGGATAGAGGATCTCATCCACCCGGCGTCCGAAGCGATCGAAAGCGCGGACCCAGGGCGTCCCCAGGCGGTCGATCATCATCGAAATGGATTTCCCCTCAGCCTCCCACCAATCCTCCAGTTCCCGCAATTCCAGTTCTGGGGGGAAGGAAATGCCCAGCGACTGGAGGAAACGAGTCGGCGTGCGTAGCGCTTCCAGATCCATGGGCGCCTCCCGGAGGATAAGCTGTTTCCTGTCAGCTTGTTCGGCGACGGGCCTCGAATTCGATGGAATGGAGCTGGCGATGAAGCTACTCCTTCCAGCCCCTTCAGCCTTCCGGTCTCTTTCTCTCCTGCCCCTGGTCTTCCGGGCTACGGGAAGGGAGGGATCGAAAGTGCTCATCCCATGATAATTTTCCTCTCGCGATTCAAAAACCTGCCCCTCTTTCCGTTCGGCTTTGCCGCATCGGGGGAGGGATTTCCTCTATCCGCAGCGCCCTCATCGCAGCGCTCCCAAGGGACCGCCTGATGCCCGGAGGCGATTGACATGTTTTTTAATTCGCATAAAATTTATGGCAACCTGATCCGAATACGGATGAGCGACGGGATGGCTTGCGAGCGGATGTCCCAGAACATCTCCCTGGTGACGATGATGACGACCGGGATGATGACCACCGGTTGGCGGGGTGGCCGGGGGGATGTTCGGGTTATGGTCCAAAGCCGATAGCGCGCTTTCCAACCCTGTAAGGAAACGACCCCCCGGCC
>Ga0105160_1000976_pt1 | contig 12244 bp, 11 predicted proteins | sample GXS110809BmetaG_FD_89591 | JGI IMG/M metagenome (GOLD analysis project Ga0105160, IMG submission 89591) | Hot spring microbial communities from Gongxiaoshe hot spring, China to study Microbial Dark Matter (Phase II) - GXS 110809B | ecosystem: Environmental > Aquatic > Thermal springs > Hot... | reverse complement strand
TGAATCTTCCCTTTTCTTCTATATTTTTGAAATTAATTAGCCAGCGGGGGACATTTTGCTTGTATTCCAAATACTCCTGCCCAAACTTTTCTTCTAAAAATTTCTCTTCAGAAGGTATAACAAGAAAATTATAAAAAGAAATATAAATAATTACAGTAATTAATGAAACAAGTACAGTTACAATCATTCCATAGCCACCGAAAGCTATAATAACAAAACCAGTGGCTATGATTGTATTAGCAATATACACAGGATTACGAGAATACTTGTAAGGCCCAGCTGTAATAAGATTAGCTATATTAGGAATCTCATCCCTACTTTTCACACCTAAATAACCTAAACAAATAACCCTTATAATAGAACCAAGCAAAACAAGAATAGAGCCATAAATTAAAGAACTAATTGTGGGATTAGCGAAAATAATCGTAAGTATAGCCAGAGGGATTGGAAAAAGAGCTCTATATCTAAAACCTAATTTGGATAACTCCTCCATTATTAAGAAAATTTGACATTTTTATAACTTTACCTTGAGAAAACTACTGAAAATTATTCATAGGCGTTACAAAAAGTGAAGCACCAACAACCTGATTCGTTCCCTCACCTATCGTCCGCTTCAAAAAACTCATCCTAATTATTACTAAATTGTCATTATCCCTTTTTTCTACGTCAAAAACAGAAATGTTATCAGACAAAAGAATTATGTTTTTTTGAGAAATAGTAGTCCTAGAAGTTGATGAGCTTATAGTCAGAGATAAATTTGATATATTACTCCTTGTAATGGGAGTAGGCGTAAAAGAAGGAGAACCTGCAAAATTTTGTGCCGGTCTGAAAGTTATGAAATATAGGAAACCCGTATTATCAGGTGGAACCTGATCAGTAGTTGAAAAAAATCCAATATACTCAAACATTCCATCCTCCCTAAGAACAGGAAATACAATAGAATCACGTTGATAGATAGCATTCGAAGATAGATAAACATACTTTATATCGCTTTGCTTAAGATATTTTTCCAATAATGTAGATGTTTTTTTCATGTCGTTTTGAATCATGTTATAACTCATTCCTCTTCCCCAATAAACTTGGCCCAACTTAAATAAAGCAAATAAAGTGATAGAAACAAAAGAAAAGATAGCAGTAGCAAAAAGAACCTCTATCAAAGTCATCCCTTTTTTCATTTCCTTCACTCTCCTTATTTAGGAACATTTACTGCTTTTTCTAAGGTCAGGCTCGTCCTTCCGTATCCCTGCTTAAAACCCCTTGCTTGAGCAATCCAAGAAACAGTGACACTAACTAAAATCGTATCAGAAACATCACCGCTATATAATAATCGACCAGTAACTTCTATGTTAAAATTTCTTCTACCAACGAATTGTGCTTCCCTAACCCCAAACTGGGCCTGATACACTTGATTTGTAGATTGATTATTTGCTAAATCCCTTACTATTTTTCTTAAGTTTTCATCTTCACTATTGGCATAAACCATGTATCTATTAAGGTAAGACTTAGCCAAAAAGTTAGCAATATTTTCGTCATTCAATTTCGTTCCACTTGTAAAAAATGTAGAGTACATACCTATCACAAAAATGATAACCAACCCTATTATAGCAACAGAGAAAGCCACTTCAAGAATACTTAACCCCTTATTCTTCCTCACTTCTTATCTCCTCCCCAAATTCTTCCCTATTATTTTTATTATACAAAACCATCAAAAATCCCTTAACATTTTTTTAAAAAAATAAAAAATTTTTTTACATTTTTAACTTTTTATTCACTTTGCTGATTAAATTTCTCAATCAGACTTATTAAAGTAAGAGCTAAAGGAACAGCCAAAAATACCGCCCAAAATCCCAAAAACTTATAAAAACCCAAAATCGATATAATCGATAAAAAAGGATTAATCGTTAAAAATTTTTCAACCGTCTTAGGCATTATAAAATTATCCGAAATCTGCTGAATAATAAAAACAACAAAAATCATACCAAAACCCAAAAACAAAGACTGACTAAAAGAAACTATTATAACAGGTAAGCTACCAACAACAGGACCAACTAATGGAATAAAAGAAAATAAACCATAAACCACACCAAAACTAATACCCTCAATACCCAAAACCAAACTGAATACAATAGAAGACAAAACAACTATACTCAATATATTTGTTAAAATAGCCATTACATAAACTTTTTGGTACCTATCAAACTGTATAAAAAAATGTGATAATAACCCAAGTTCCCTTTCCTTTATCCATCCAAGGAATTGTTTTTTAGCACTAATAAAATACATACTTAAAAGTGGAACAAGTATAAGAATAAACCAATCTCCTAAATTCGAAGCTAAATTACCCACTAATTTTATTAAATAATTCAATACAAAATCAACAACTTTCCCAATATCAACGGGGATTTTACTGACATCAACCGGAATATTATACTTAACTAATAAATTTTTTACATTTTCCAAAACTAAAGGAAATTTTGATACACCAATAGACAAAACATTTTTCACATTGTTAATAACTGGAATAAAAATAAACAATACTAAAAAAATGATAAAAAACAAATAAAAAATATAAACAAAAAGCACATTAATCCTTAACTTTCTAAAAAAACCGATAAATAAAGTAATTAACTGATTTTTTTTTATTTTATCATTCTCAAAATTTTTATCCCATAAATTAATTACCTTTTCTCTTAATTTACTAAAAACATCTATAAATACTTCAGTGAAATACGCAAATACAATAGTAGCAAGAATTAAATTGAAATAATCTTTCAATAGAAATAAATAAAGAATAAAGATAAAGACTAAATAAACTGCTTTTTTATTCATTTGTTTTAAAAACTATATACCCGTATTCATTTATTTTGAAGAAGTGATTTTTAGAGCTATGCCCACAAAGCCTACAACCATCTATCCTAAATATCCTAACGATATCTCCCACTTCAGCATTATACATTTTTTTCTCGCCAAAAGAGGAGACTATCACTTTAGAAAGAACGATATTACAATCGGCTATGTGAGAAATTGTCAAGCCTCCGGCAGAACGAGAACTAAATGGACTTTCTTCCCTTTTCTGGGATATCAAAAAAGTTGTCATCTTTAAATTTTTTGAAATTTGAAATATCCTCCTTACTATATACCTCGCCATAACTTCTCTATTCTCATACAATCCACTTACAGAATCAAAAACACATATATTAAAACCTTTAGCCAAGATATAAAACTCCTTAAGAAAATTTTCAATATTGTTTGACAACGAATAATAATTAGACAAATCCAATATTTTTACATTATTTAAAATAAATGAATAATCTATCTTTTTAATACTCGATATTCTTTTAAGTGACATTGATGCATAAGAAGCTGGGTTTTCAACAGATACGTATAGAGTTTTCAAGCCTTTAACACTATTGGATACGACTGCCAAATGACATAGTAGAGATTTACCAGTGTCCGCTTCCCCTATTATATTTATCACCGAATTTGCTGGATACCCCCCAAGAATTTTTAGCTTATTTTCATCAAAATCCAGATAGTAAAAAAGCTTGTTTATATATTCTATCCCACTATCTATAGGAGTTATCTTTATTACTTCCTTTGATGGAGTTTGCAAATTTAATTTCATTTCTTTACATTATTCTTACTTTATGCTTTCTCCCTCAATATTTCGATTTTCTTTGTTTTCTTCCTCGTATAAATAATTAAATTCTTCGACCGACGAGATAAGAGTACTAAAAATTTGAGGATCAATTAATCTTTTTTCCACCATTTTAAACATTTCAACAATAACTTGGTTATGTGTAAGTGCAGGTTTATATTTTCTTTTACTTCTTAATGCATCATAAACATCAGCGGTCATTATAATTCGTGCCCCAACTGGTATATCATTGTATGTCACAGGCTTATCAAAAACTGTAGGATAAAAATGATGGTATTTAATAAATTTAGTCTGTTCTTCTGATACTATATCCTCTACTATCTGAGCAGCAACAACTGGATGCAAGGTTATTATCTTGAACTCAGTTTCAGTTAGTTTCCCTTCTTTACGCAAAATAGAAGTGGGAGTATCAATCTTTCCTATATCATGTAATTTAGCAGCCAAAATAATAGATTCTATTTCCTCCTTAGTTAATCCAAAATTTTTGGCAACTATCTTTGCTATAATAGACACCCTCTCTGAATGCGCATATGTATCCATATCATACTCCTGCAACAATTTTAACAACATATCAACTATATTTTGATAAGCAGCAAGAATAGAATTTGCAAAGTAAAGCATCCTTATTAAAATAATTTGAACCAAAGTAATCATAAAAAAATTTATAAATTGCTTATCAACAAAAAATATAAAACCAGTGTATGTTAAAATAAATTGAGAAAAAATAAAACCTTCAGCAAAACCTAGTGGAAAAACTCTATTCAATATTTGTATAAAACTAACCTTCTTTTTTGAAATCGATTCCATGATAAATATCGACAAAAATTTATTTGAAAATAAATATACAACAAAAGAAAACAAATAAACATGAAAATCCATATAAGAATGAGCAAAAAATTTCAAAATTAAGGACATAAAGAAAAGAGGAATGAAAAAACTTAAAGGACTTAAAAAAACATTTTTTAATCTTATCTCTTTTCTACCAAACAAAAATTTCCTAACTATTGGATTAGAAATAAACCCTAAATACAGAAAAAAAATAAAAAACAAATCCTGATGAAAAAGAAAAACTATGAAGAAAAACAAAGGATCCGTAGGAGAGATGAAATAATCTTCCTTAAAAACCCTTTTGCCATAAATATAAACAGTGTAATTCTGTAATCTTCTAAAAATACTATTAAGTATAAACCCTATTAAAAAAGCTAATACTATCATCATTGTGGATTAATTGGATACAAGTTTAAGTAAAGATTTTTAGGCCTTAATACATTAAACTCCAAATCCATCCATAAAAACTTCTGTTTAATCTTTAAAACATTTATATCCGATGAATAAAACAAAAAGTAAAGGTTACCTTTATTAAAAAGAAGGTTTACAAATTTAAATAAGTTATTTGTCTTCAATACAACTTTATCCTTATCAAAACTGACCAAATCAATATTTTCCTTCTTTTTTAACAGCTTATCAAATGTTTCTATACTAAGATCCCGATTTCTTTTCTTTATCTCCTCGACACTATTTTGAAAATACTTATTTAAATCATAATAATCACTCATTAGCACAGGTATATAGTAGGAAGTATAGCTAAAAAGGTAGTATTTACCTTTTCTTACATCCCCTATTGAGAAAACATCATTTATAGGATATTTATAATAATCATTATAATCCATTTTATACTCTATTCCTGCCAATATAACAGTTTCTTGATTATACAAAAAATCCACATTCTTAACCAGAAAACTATTAAAAAAAGAAAGATATAGAGAAGAATAGAGTAAGTAAGAATCATAATCATACTTTATATTTGGTATTGATTGTAGTGAAATTTCTATTTTATCATTCTTTACTTCTACATTCTTCACATTGACTTTACACAATCTTTCAACAATAGTTTTTGAATCTTCTTTCACACTTTTATATTGAAAAGATAATGGTATGAAAATACCGGTTGATTGATCAATCTCAAATATGGTTATAAATTTTTTTGTTTCACAAGAATACAAAGAAAAAAGCAGTAAAATCAGAAATATATTTATTAAAATATTTATTAAAAATTTCATCATAATCTTCCGATATCTCTTAGTATATCTTCTTTAGACATTTTTAATAATTCTTCAACACTTCTATCAAAGTATTCTCTTGTTCCTTTACCACCTGCATAAAGAATGATAACCATCTCATCGACGATTTTAAGAAAATGGTCAACAACAAGAGGGTCGAAATGAGTCCCTTTTGATTGTTCAATTATTTCTATACTCTTGAAAGCTGGAATCCCTTTTTTGTATTGTCGCTCACTCATTAAAGCATCAAAAACATCTGCAACTGCTATTATCCTTGCTAACAATGGTATTTGTTCACCTTTCAATCTATCAGGATATCCTGTTCCATCCCACTTTTCATGATGATACCTTACACAATCCGCTACTGTCCCTATATTCTTAAACCTCTCTGTCGATTTTATTTCTTTGAGCTTAGGGAATTTCATTTTCTTTACTATTTCATAACCTATTATAGTATGTTGTTTCATAATTTCGAATTCTTCATCAGTAAGCCTCCCCGGTTTATTCAAAACACTGTCAGGAATTCCTATTTTTCCAATATCATGAACCAAAGTACCAACTAATAAAACATCTATTATTTCCGGTTCAAGCTGCATAGATTTAGCTATCTCTACTGAAAGGATTGTGACCCTTTGAGTATGATCTTTTGTATAATTATCTTTCGCCTGTATAGCATCGATCATAGCTTGTATAGTTCTGGCTTGAGACTCCTCAAGTTCTTTAATACTCTTCGAAGCTTCCAAAACAACCCTAGTTTGAAATAAAAGTGTAGAGAAAAATAAGATATCTTGTTCAGAAATGTTTTTCAAGTGCTTAGTAAAATCCTCTATAGAATCATAAAGGAATTTTTCAGTTTTTTCAACATCGCCTAACATGGAATAGGCAGAAGCAATATTAAAAGATATTATTTTAGCCTTAAGGTTATCTTTCAAATTTTCTCTAACTTTTGTTAAAATGTCAATTGCCTTATCCATTTTATCCTGAAAAGCATAATTAAGAGCCAAAAAATACTTAGCTTCATTTTTCGTTGGATTAATACTTACCGCATCTTCTAAATATTTTTCAGAAACACCAAACCTCATCTTACTAAGCTCTATTATTCCTAAGGAATAAAGTGCTTCGAAATCTCTTGGATTGTATTCCAAAACTTTCTTGAACCACTTATAAGCAATTTCGAAATCACCGTTCTTAAATGCAATTTTAGCACCGATTTGATAAAAATTCAAACTTTCCCGAAAAGTTAAAGCCTCACGCACTAATAACAAAGCAGTATCCAAATTACCCAATCTTTCGTTAATCAAAATCAATTTCTCATATATCTCCTCATCAAACAATATTGTTTCTTCCTTTAATTCATTAAGTATCTTTAGTGCATTGTTATACTCACCCAGATAAATATAAATATCTGCCATTTCCTTTTTTATTTGCGGTGTTACATAGTTATAATATTTCAAATTTTCATATAATTTCAAAGCTTTTTCATATTCGTTCTTACCTTTATAAGCTAAAGCTAAGTAATAATAAACAAGAGGATTATTGGGTTCTATCATCCTGGCTTTATTATGAATAATTTCAATAGCATCATCATATTTTTCTAACATTATCAAATATTTAGAAAGTAACAAACTCGCAGTAGCTCTTTTGGTATCTAACTCCGCCGCTTTTTTCAAAAAAGAAAGTGCCTGACTAAAAAGATTTTGTCTCAAATATACATACCCTAACAAAAGATAAGCATCATCAAACATAGGATTATCCTCTACTATCTTCTTTAATTGCATTATTGCTTTAGGATAATCCTGAGAATCAATATTTATCAAAGAATACAAAAATTGAACCTTAAAATTACCCTTGAAATTCTCAAACAGATAATCGAACAATTCTTCATATTCTCTATTATTTAAACAATACAAAACAAAAGCTTTTATAATAAAATCAATAAGAGAATTTTGATTAAATTTAAGAGATTGCTCAACAGAATCCAAAACATCCCTGAAAATGTGCGTGTGTTTCCTTATATCCTCATTATTAGGTAAAAAATGAGGTGGAATTTCTTCAAAAAATTTAGTATAAAAATACTTTTCAACCATATCAAAAAAACTATCTTTCCTGCCCCATTTAGCTAAGAAAATAATATAAAAAAAGTAACCTTTTAAGAATCTCACATTTTTTGCCAATTCTTCAAATTTCTTATGTGCATCAACAAACCTTTGTAAAGAATCGTAAAGTAAAGCTAACTCTAACAATATATTAGGATCTTTCTTATAACTCAGAGTTTTTTCTAATACCTCTATTCTCTTTTCTATTAACTCGTCTTTCATTACCTCGAAGACAACATGAATTCCCTTATTACTTCTGCTGCTAATATCGTCGTTTTGAAAGATGGATAATCCAGAAGTGGATTCAACTCAACCACATCAAATCCAACTACTCTCTCATTAGATAAAATGTTTAATATTTTTATATAATCTTGAAAAGTCGCACCATTAGAATTAGGATTTGATACAGCACAAGAAATAGAAGGATCAAAAAAATCCATATCAACAGATAAATAAACGTATCCCCTAACGTAATCCAACAATTTATCCAAATTGTTGAGCTCAATATTTATAATCCTTGAGAAAAAATATGATTTTTCAAAGTCATCCCACGTCCTAACTCCTACAGATATACAAACATTTTCCTCGGATATTCTTCTTAAAACACTGGCGTGAGAATACTTTTGCCCACAATACAAATTATGGCAATCTGCGTGAGCATCAAGATGTATATAAATTAAATTTTTATAAAGACTTTTTAAAGCCCAAAAACAAGCAATCGTTATACTATGATCCCCCCCAATAAAAATATATCTCTTTTCTTTACTAACAACTATAGACTTCAAAGTATTATATAACTCCCCAATCGTCTCATCATTATTCAAAGAATGTGAAATTTTAATATCACCTATATCAAAATAATCAACTTCTTCCAATGATCTGTTAAAGTAATTACTGTAAGTTTCTATACACTCAGAATATGTTCTAATGAATTTAGGAGCATAAAAAGTTCCCAACCTACTATTTACATAACCTTCATAAGGTATTGATATTATCATAAATTTTGACTTATCAAGGGTAGAAAATTTTTTGACAAAAGGAAAAATCCTCAACTGTAGTACACCATCCTTTTCTTCATTATATCTTCTTCTACCTCTTCCGAGATTTCTGAATTATTCATTATGTATTCTTTAACATCAACAGTTTTCATATAATCAACCAGATCAGTATATATTTTTTGCATTTTCATTATTTTGAAAAGCAAAAATTTAGAAAGTGCTATCAAATTATTAGACCTGATATACTTATAATTTAAATAGATCGATTTAAAAACAAACCTACTGGCCAATTTGTAATTATCAGGATAATAAATTATAAAATTGAGAATATAATCTTTGTAAAGTGAGGCCAAAATTTTACCCATGTTAGGTATATCTTCTAATCTTTCATAAAATCCAGAAAGAATTTTTATCAACTCTTTAAATTCTCTTCTCTTTCTTTTTTTTACCTTTACTCTACTTTCCAAAAATAGTCTATTTATGTTCTTTAATAATATTGTCAAAACGTAATCCCTTACCTTTTCAGTATCGATATAAACATTAAAGTTTATAACAATTTCAATGAAATAATCAAGTATTTCTTTTAAATTTTCCAAATTTGGATTCTCCTTATTAATATAAAGGTAAGATACAACTAACCATAAGAAAAATTCAAGAAGGAGGTAGATCGAGTTATTCTCCAGAATCCCATCTAAGTTGGAATTTAAAACTTTTGAAATTACATGCTGAAGTAAATTATACGACATTACGTACTTACCTCGATAAAAAGCCAATTTTGCTATCAAAAGATTTAATTCAAAATAATACAAAAAATGCATCAAGCTATCCTTATCAAAAACATTATAGAAATACTTCAAAGATTTAATAGCAAAATTTTGAGCTTTATTGTATTCCTTTAAATAAAAGAAAGATTTTGAAATACAATAATACAAGCGAGATTTTAAATAAAAATCATCCACTTCGGGTAAAACACTACTCAATACCCACCTTATAATTTTTTTTAATTTCTTTACACTATACTTATTATAATGCAGCAAAAAATTTAAGTATATATCAACCTTATCATAAACCTTGTAATTTCTTATTAAAAAACTCAAAAAATTCAGATAAGCATCTACAAGATAGTTTGTTCTAGGTACAAACAATAACAATTTCTCTATCGTAAAAACAACAGAATTTACAACGGTATCTATCTTTTCTTTATTCATTGAAGTATATTAACCAATTTATTATAATCAATTTTATACAGATTCTTCACATTCTTTACTTTTTCCAAATTTTCGATACAACCGCCTTCAAAAATAGCATTATTAATTCTTATCAAATTAGTAATGTGTTCCTTAAAGCGCTGGTGTCCATATTGAGATACTTGCCCTGTAAAAACAATAAAAGGCCAGTCACTACATTGAGATTGTAATATCTCACTTATACCCATCTCGACTAACTCTTTGTAACCCTCATCCCTTTCTATCTTATCTCTCCTTTCTTTAACAATTTCAAAAAATCTTTGAGTATTAACATGTAAATGTCTATACATATAATCAACGGATCCATTAAGCCAATACTCGAAATATCCCTTCCATCCCCATGTGCTACTATTAGGTTCCAAAACATCCAGTTTAAAACTTTTACTTTCAAGTAATTTTATATAATCTGATACACTCAAAGCTCCAACCAAATACCTCGGTTCCTCATTTAACAACGACAACAAATTCTTTACAAAATAAACTCCTTCAAACCACCAGTGTCCAAATAACTCGGTATCATACATTGCAACTATATTCAAAGGAACATTAGAATTTAAAGCATTATACCAATATTCACATTGTCTTTCTCTATTAAATATAAAATTAGCAGCATGCTCGAAAGATTTTTTCAAAGCAATATCAGGATCATAAACATCTTTAGCAGACAAGGGCACATCAACTCCAGTTATCCTGTAATACTTATATCCTGTATCCACCCTTACACCACTTTCATGAATATACGGTTTTATGTAATCATAATCCAAATCATATCCGATATCCCTATAAAACTCTCTATACCAGAAATCACCAGGATACCCTTCTTTTGCCGACCAAACTTGCTTAGAAGATTCTAAATCCCTACCAAACACGATTAAACCTTGCCTTGTTTGATATGGCAGAAACGTCCCATACTTACAAACATCTCTACTAAATATTATTCCATGACTTTCAACAAACGTGTATTTTATACCATACTTTCGTAAAATCTCATCCAAGAACGGAACATAAGCACACTCAGGTAACCAAACGCCCTCAGGATGAAAACCAAAATAATCAACAAAATTACTAATAGCTTGGTAAAATTGAATTTCTAATAACTTAGTATTAGCACTATCTACAAAGTAAAACGGAGATATACAATGCGTTAAGTTACTTGTTATAATCTGTATTGCTCCATTTTCTGCTAACTTTTTAAAACCTTTCAAAACATCTCCATTTAGCTCCTCAAATTTTTTAAGAATTTGAGAAAATTTTTCAAAAAGGAAAGAAGATACTTTGTAAAACTGAGTATTCTTAGTGCGTTCAATTTCTTTCTCTCCTAACTCGACTGCCTTTTTAAGATGCCTATATATCCTTTCTTTAAAAAAATCGGAAGACAACATCGTTAATAAAGAACCAGAAAAGGAAATAGTAACACCTACATAACCATATTTTTGATATATTTCTTCGAACACCATCAACAATGGTATATATGATTCCCTAACAGCTTCAAACAACCATCTTTCTTCCAATGACTCATTGTATTCAGGATAATAAAGTAAAGGCAAGTGAGAATGAAGAACTAATGTTATTATACCTTTTTTATCTATATTCTTTTCAATCATATCTTTTATCCCTCTAATTTCTATTCCGCCTCCTAAATTGACAGGATGGCGGTTATATTTTACCTTTTATTTTCAAAAAAGCAAGTTTTATTAATATTTTTATCGTGAAAAACACAAGTCTTACGATATACTCCACTCTCCATTTGACTATCTCAATATAATCTTTCTTTATACTTTTCTTTACTTCCTGCAATTTTTCAAGTTTATTCATAAATATAAACGGGAATAAATTTTATTGAAAAAGGAATCGCAAAAAAATTCCACACACTTTCCTTGTATATCGGATTAAAAACAAAACTACTTAAAACATCTGCCTTTATTAAATAGAAATCCACTTGATCAAAACGAACCGAATTAACCCTTACATCAATATCCAAATATAAAAAATTTTTGAATTCATCTTTTGAAATTGTCGATATTTTCTGTATATCAAAACCTAAAACTACTTTATTTTCAATCTTTGCCTTGTAATAATTAATACCGAAAGTATCAAAAAAGCTCGTATTAAAATTTTCAAAATTAGTGGGAATTAAGAAAAATCTTGATTTAAAATACCTTTCTTGAATCTTTTTCGCCAAATC
>Ga0105160_1000973_pt1 | contig 12263 bp, 7 predicted proteins | sample GXS110809BmetaG_FD_89591 | JGI IMG/M metagenome (GOLD analysis project Ga0105160, IMG submission 89591) | Hot spring microbial communities from Gongxiaoshe hot spring, China to study Microbial Dark Matter (Phase II) - GXS 110809B | ecosystem: Environmental > Aquatic > Thermal springs > Hot... | reverse complement strand
TGCAGAAGCAGCGCTTCCCAAAAGCCCCAGTTGGGGCTATTTTCGCAGGGCTTTGCCCTCGGGGAGCTGGCGCCAGCTCCATTTCTGACGGATAATCCCGTCTTCCAGATACAGCGCCCCCGCCGACGAGCGCAAGATGGCTTTGAGTACGGTCTGATCCTGAGGCGCAAAGCAAACGCTAATGCCTTTCTCTTTGGGCCACCGCTGGCGCAGCTCAGGGGATGAGGAAGTCACTCCGACCACCTTGACATCCGAAGGCAGTCCGTCTAAAAGCCTTTTCCAACGCTCTATTTGGGCTTCGGTGAGGTCTTCCAGTCGCATCGCCACAAGCATGAGCGTGCGTCCAGACATCTCGTCTATTTGACATTCTGAGGACTGGGTAGAAACATAGTCTGTGATAGCGATAGTATGTGTGCGGGGGTCAGGGGTCGTGGCGGCTTTGAGGTTCTGTCCGACATGGTAGGGAAGGAAGTCTATCGCTGGCAAGTAGAGGTAGAAATATATCGTCATGCCGGTTATGACGGCTGCCAACCCCCATGCTAAGGGAGCAGCGGCTTTGCGCGGTACCCATAGCCGTAGCTCCTCCCTCTTGAGGAAAATGTAGCCGATGAAAAAGAGCAGCACGACATCTTTGGCGAAAGATTGCCACGGCGTAAACTTGATCACATCGCCGAAGCATCCACAGTCCGAGACGGCTTTTGTGATAGCGGAGTAGCCCGTCAGAAAAGTGAAAAATACAATCATCAACAGAAGGCTCCATGCGGTAAAGTGTCGCGCATAGCCAATAAGAAGAAAAAGCGCCAGCGCCGTCTCAAATACGGCGATGCCACCTGCGAGGGCTACACTCCACGGTCCGAATATTTCATGAAATGGGATGCCGCTGTGTTTGTAGAAGACTTCAAAGTACTCCTCCAGCTTGTAGGCAAAGCCGCGAATGTCGTTGACTTTGATAAGTCCCGAAATCGTGAAGAGTACCCCCACGAAGAGGCGTGAAAATGTGAGCAGCCAGTCCGTCTTAGCGCGCATAGGCTATGCTGCGTTTTTCGCGGATGACGGTTACTTTGATTTGACCGGGGTACTGCATGGTGTTTTGGATTTCTTCGGCGACGGCTTGGGCGATTTTGTCGGTGAGGTCGTCGGAGACTTTGTCGCTTTCTACGAGTATGCGGAGTTCTCTACCGGCTTGAAGGGCAAAGGCCTGCGTGACGCCGGGAAACTTTTTTGGTAGCGCTTCCAGTTCTTGGATGCGCTGGATGTATTTTTCCACGGTCTCGCGGCGGGCGCCGGGGCGCGCCCCACTGATAGCGTCGGCTACCTGTACGATAGGCGAGATGATACTTGTCATTTCAATCTCATCGTGATGAGCACCGACGGCGTTGAGCACTTCGGGATGTTCTTTATGCCGACGCAGAATCTCCATGCCTAAGAGCGCATGAGGCATTTCGGGGTTTTCGTCGGAGACTTTTCCAATATCATGGAATAGAGCGGCGCGTTTGGCAAGGCGGACTTTCTCCTTGGGCAGTCCGAGTTCGGCGGCGATGATAGCGGCGAGGCGGGCGACTTCCTTAGAATGGTGGAGGAGGTTCTGACCGAAAGAGAACCGGAAGCGCATTTTACCTATAAGGTCGCGGATTTCGGGCGCTACCCCCCGAATATCCAGACTCATGAGGGTGCGATGCCCGATTTCGCGGATTTCCTGCTCTATTTCCTGCTCTACCTTTTTGACGACTTCTTCAATACGAGCGGGATGGACGCGCCCATCGGCTAAGACCCGCTGGAGCGTCCGACTGGCTATCTCACGCCGAATGGGGTCATAACAAGAAATAACTATAGCCCCTGGGGTGTCATCTACGATGATTTCTACGCCTGTGAGGGCTTCCAGCGTGCGGATATTGCGCCCTTCGCGTCCAATAATGCGCCCCTTATGCTCATCGCTCTCCAAAGGAAAAGTCGTGATGCTGTGCTGGACTGACTGTTCCACCCCTACTCTGGAAAGGGTAATCGCTACGATTCGTTGGGCTTCTTCTACGGCTTTGATGCGGGCTTCCTCTAAGATTTGCTGGACTTCGTTATGGGCACGGGCTTCGGCTTCTTCTTTGAGGCTTTCCATGAGCTGATGGAGCGCTTCGTCCCGCGTCATGCCGCTGATTTCCTCCAAACGCTGCTGGACAGCTTGCTCTTTTTCGGCGAGGGCTTCCTCCCGTTTGAGAAGCTCGCGCAGGCGCTGCTCTTGAGCCTCCTTTTGCTGCTCTAACCGCTCAAAGTCCTTCTGAAGCAATGCCAACTGTTGCTGCACTTGCTCTTGGCGACGATTGACGGTCTCTTCCAGAAGAATGACTTGCTTGTGGCGTTCCTCGGCATCGCGAAGGTGTGCTTGGGCTTGCTGGAGCAGTTCTTGGGCTTTGGCTTTGGCTTCGGCTATTTCTTGCGCTAAACGCTCCCGAATACGGCGTTCGGCTTCTTTCTCTGCCAGCTGATAACGGCGATTTGCTTCGTGAAGGCGCTGGGAGGCTTTCTGTTCTAAGCGTTGGATGCGCTCTTGCGCTTCTTTTTCTAAGGCGTTGAGGCGAGCTTGGTGTTCGGCTTCGGCTTGTGCCAGTTTTCGGCGATGCTTGCGGGTCAAAACATATAGGCTTGCATAACCGCCAGCCGCCCCTACCAATAGCCCGATCCCTATGCCTATGATTATGCTTGTGCTCATCATACTTCGTCGGTGAGGAATGCAGGCGGTAGAAGGGCTTCTATGCGCTGGCAGTATTGCTCGTATAACTGGAGGCGTTCGGAGAGCGCCTCTAAGGTGCTTAGGCTTGCCATGAGCCAGTGGGTCAGCTCGTCGGCATACGGATGCACCTTGCGGAAGCGAGCGGCTTGCTCAGCCATCTCCGCAAGGAGAGTCTCAAGGTGCGCTATTGTCTGCGGGGACGCCTGTATCGTCAGACGCCGCCCGAGAATCGTCCATGTCCGAGTCTCCTCTGCCATACGATAGAGCCACTTCTACCTTTTGCCGCAAGCGCAGCAGCTGCTCCCGGAGCCGCTCCCGCTGCTTGTGGTGCGTCAAAAGTAGGGATTTTTGCTCTTGGATGGAGCGGTCATAAGCGGCTCGAAGCGCCCGCACCGCCCGTTCTATCCTCTGGAGCCGGCGCTCAATCGCCTCCAACGGCTCCATAAATATAAATCTGATTTTCCGGACGAATGTCCAACGATATGCCCCACGGATCTACCTCTATTTTCTCCACGGGCTGGCGCGTGTAGAAGACTTTCACCAGCGTAGAAGGGTCCTTTGCCCAAGACTCCGCTGGAAAATACCACAGCGAACTCGCCCCACCTTTGTAAGTAATCTTGACCCAGAGGGGCCACACCATCGTGCCATAGTTGCGAAAGCGCACACGCACTTCATATAGGTCGCCTTTCTCCTTCAAGTACTTGTTAGCGGCAGCAGCGGCTTCTGCCCATGACTTTTGCCGCTTCGCTAATAACTCTGCGTATGCTGTGCGGTTATGTTTCACTACCGCATCTACTAACTCTGGATGTTTATCCACATAAAAACGCATAGGTACTGTATCTCGCGCCAGACGAGCCAAATACCGTTGCACAGCCCGCTCATCTTCGGCAAGCAGCACCTCGCGATACCGCTGCTCCACAAATACTTTCTCCTGTATCACCGTGTCAATCGCTATATCCACTGTCGCTGTGTCTAAAAACCACCCTTTCCAGAACCATCCCAGTTCCTGCGCGATGGTGCCCGAGATACACCGGAAAAAGTCCCATGGCTCGGGATGCTTGAATGCCCATGCCCGTGCATATCGCTGAAAAGCCGTATCCATTCGTTCGGGGTCCAGGATATATTCTCGCAGAGTTTCTAATCCGATAGCGACTTTGAGGTAAGCGTTAGCGCCCATCTCCCGAATAGATAAAGGATGGTTCATGATGGGCTGGCTATTGCCCCGGGCTAAGTAGCCTATAAGACGCTCTCTTTCTATGTAGCTTTCATTTGCTCGGATGAGAGGCTCAAAGGTTTGTTTGGCGAGGTTTTCCAGATAGGTATTGAGTCCCTCATCCAACCACATCCAACGCCGCTCATCCGAACAGACAATCATGGGGAAAAAGTTATGCCCGACTTCATGAATGATGAGGGAGATGAAGCTATGGCGCAAAGGCTGTGAGATAGAGCCATCTTTGCCTGGCTCTTGGCGCCCGCAGAAGACAATCATCGGATATTCCATGCCGTATACTCCGCCATACGCCACAGTCATGCTCGGATAAGGGAAAGGGAAAGTATAACGGCTGTACTCATGCAGGGTATGTTCTGCAGCGGCGAGAGCCAAGTGTCGCCATAAGGGCGCCACTTCTTGAATATAGAGGGACTGTACCAAGGTCGGTTGGGGAGCGCCGGGTACCTGCGTGTAGCGGGCTTCCCAAATGTACTGATTACTGGCGGCAAAGGCAAAGTCCCGCACATTTTCCGCTCGGAAGCGCCACGTCAAGGTGTCTTTTTCTACCTTGAGAGGCAGTTCCTTAGCGGTGGTGATAAAGGTCGTGCTATCAGCATTGACTTTTTTCCAACGCTCCAACTGCGTCTGAGTGAATACGTGCTCTGGATTGAGGAGGCGCCCAGTGGCGGCAACGAGATAACCCTTGGGCATGCGTATGCTCACTTCATAATCGCCAAACTGCGTCGCAAACTCGCTCGGTCCGTAATAGGGCATTTTCTCCCAGCCTCGGATGTCATTCAGCAAAACGGGACGCGGATAATACTGGGCGACTTGATAAATAGGTCCCTTCTCCGTCATCATGTAGCCGGCGCGTCCTTCTACGAGCGCGTCGTTGAGGGTGAAGCTCCAACGAAAACGCAGCGTGAGGCGTTCGCCGGTGCTCAGGCAGCGCGGTAAGGCGACCTGCATGAGAGTCTCCTCTATGCGATAAGGTAAAGCACGCGCGCTGATTCCTTCTTCCAGCGCTACTTCGGTGATTTGGAGATTGGTGCGCTGATAGTTTTCTAACTGCCGAGCATAGAGTTCGATGCGGTTGGCGCGTCCGCGCTTTGCATCTCGTCGGAAGTCCTCCCACTGGAAGTTTCGGCTGAGGTGCCCGTATCCGTCCAAGCTGAAGTAGTTAGGTTCTACGGCGAGCCATATTTCACAGATGGGGAAGGGCGCGTTATGGGTATAGGTAAGGCGAGCCGTGCCAGAGAGACGATGGGTTTTGGGGTCTATGGTGATTTCCATTTGGTAATCGGCTCTATTCTGCCAGTAGGTAGGGGAAGGCGTTCCAAAAGGCGTCCGAGAAGGGGGCACCGCCGGGGCATAGTCTTCCAGCGTCTGAAAAGGCGACCTATGAAATGCCGTCTGCGCCAGTGCGCAGGTAGCTAAAAGCCATGACAGCCGTAGCATGAAGGGCAAATATACGCTATCCACGAGGGGGACGGAAAAAGCTACCCGAATAGATGGTCGCTGAGAGGCATACGATGCGAGAGGGCTTTATATTGGAGAGTTTTCGTTTTTGGGTGCGGCGGCGCCGAAGGCGCCGCCGCACCCCCCACTCCGATCAGTGAAACCGCCTTCTAAACTACATGCAGAAGTACATGGTATTTTTGCGTAAAGCGGCTCTTAGATGCAGCGCACATGGGTATTAAGCACAGGGCTATTGCTTCTATTGTGGGGGCAGCCACGCTTGCGTCCAATCGCTGGCACATTTCTCAAGCCCACCGAAGGCGAAGTTATTCTGCCTCCGCCGGTGGAGTTTCCGCGGCTCTTTCACACCCAAAAAGCCCCTCGCACACGGAAGTTCCTACGTGCCCTCAAGCAGGCAGAAGCCGATGAGGATATTCCACGGATAGATTCGCTTCTGAAAGCATACGTCACGCAGTTTTCGGTGTATGACTTTCGGGATACGACCTCACTCCACCTGCTTTGGCGCTGGGCACAAGTACGGGAGTACTTAGGCGATACCTTGACCAGCAGCTATCTGTACGGGCTGTGCCTGCGCAATATGCATACAGCGCCTTCGGAGATTCGGGTGGCGTATCAGCGCCTGCGGGAGCGCTGGCGCAGCGAATGGGTACCTTTGGAATACTACAAAAAAATCGTTCGCCTGCGCCAAAAAATAGATACCCTCGCGCCACCGAAAGGCGTCCTACTTAGCTTGGGTCCGCATATCAACTCCCCCCATCCGGATTATGCGCCCTACATGCATCCCTCTGGACAAGTGCTGATTTTTACCTCCCGACGCGAAAATGTCCTCACCGCTGCCGACCCTGACCAACTGCGGAATGAAGACTTGTATTTTAGCCAACGGGATATTGTGCGGGGGGGCTTTCGTCCTGCGGAGAAGTTTCGGGATGTTATCAATAGCCCCTATAACGAAGGCTCTGCTTGCCTCAACTCTGACGGGACGCTGCTGATCTTTGCGCGGTGTGATGCGCCAGATGGCTACGGTTCTTGCGACTTGTATGAGTCACGATACGAAAATGGGCGCTGGCAACCCCCCCGCAACCTCGGGCCTAAGATAAACTCCCCCTACTGGGACTCGCACCCTTTTTTGGCAGGGGATACGCTGTTGTTTTTTGCCTCTAATCGTCCGAGCGGCTTTGGACAGTCAGATATTTATGTGTCTCGTTTAGAGCCGGATGGCACCTGGTCCACCCCCCAAAATCTCGGTCCGCTCATCAATACCTGTGGCGATGAAGTAACGCCATACTTCTATGATGCCTATCAGACGCTATATTTTAGCTCTACGGGGCAGCCCATGGGGTACGGGGGGTATGATATTTACAAGAGCCGCTGGCAAGGGAGCTTCTGGGAAGAGCCTCGCAATCTGGGACCCCTCGTCAATACCGACGGCGATGAGTATTACTTCACCATAGACGGACGCGGCAACAAAATCTACTACGCCCGCGCCACCAAAAAAGACCGACGCAACTTTGACTTGTATTCTTTTGAGCTGCCGATGGAGGCACGCCCCGATGCCATCACAAAGCTTTCAGGCTACCTCATAGACTCCGTCACTAAACAGCCCCTCATTGGTATCGTCATCGCCATAGACCTGACCGAAGGCACAGAAATAACGCCCGTTTTTTCTAACAAGTACGGATACTTTGAGTTCATGCTGGTACAGAATCGTCAGTATCAACTCATGGTACTGGATACGCATCTGATTCGCATACCCGACACGGTGGCGCTGATTGATGATCAGGTGTATTCGCTCTTTCTCACGACCGCTGAACTGCAGCGCCCGTATGTGCTGGAAAACCTGGAGTTTCCAACCAATAGCGCTGAAATCACGCCCGAAGCTTATGGACGATTAGACTACATCGCGGGCTTTTTGCTGAAATATCCCTTTGTCAAGCTGTATGTAGAGGGGCACACCGACGGCATAGGGGATCCCGCCTACAATCGCAAGCTCTCCCAGCAGCGCGCGGAAAACATTCGCCAATACCTCCTGCAAGCGACTGGACTGCCGCCCGACCAAATCATCGCCAAAGGCTATGGTTCTGACCGTCCCCTCCTCCCTAATACCACCGAAGAGAACCGAGCACGCAATCGACGCGTGGAGTTTATCCTGGAAATCCCGCCAGAAAAGCTCATGCTAATGCGAATGGATTACCTTTTCGGGGAAGAGTGGGAGTTGGGTATACCGGAACCGGTGGAGGAAGGGTCAGAAGAATATCTGATTGATCCGGAGTTTATTTTCCGGGAGATAGAGGCGCCTGACTTGGGTGATGAGTTTGAAGCGCCGATTTCACGGGACTTTGACCCGCCGATGCTACCCCAAGAGCAGGAGGAGGATGAGATTGAGGATGAGTAGGAAGCTCGCCATACAGAGGGGTATGTCGGCTATTTCATTCTGGCTTTCAGACTGAGAGAGTGTTTGAAATGCCACAGAAACCCTCTCGGAATGGCGCGAGGTGCATCTTTCTCGCCTCCATGTTCATTTACTTTTTTTGAAGCAGAAAAACACACTTTTGCCATTCATGTTTTATTTGTTTGCGACATGTGATACCAAAGTGGCACATTTCTTTGCCTTTTGAGGGTGTGGCGGCGGCGCCGAAGGCGCCGCCGCCACATCCTCAGCTAACCCATGCGCATCAGCCCCTTATACTCATAATACCAAAGTAGCGCATTCCTTTGTCTTTTGAGGGGGCGGGGCGGCGCCGAAGGCGCCGCCCCGCCCCACATAGCCTACTCTCTGCCACCATTTTATTATTTCTCACCAGAATGCACAATAGAAAAGCAAATGGGGGGCTTTGGTATAAAATCTTGGCAGGGGTCAGATTACGTGCGGTGCGGCGGCGCCGAAGGCGCCGCCGCACCGCACCCAAAAGACAAACTAATGCGCACTCTGGTGAACAAGAAAGAGGGTGAGATGAGTCTATCGCCCATCCCACCCTCACCGCAGCTTGAAGGAGAACTCAGCGCTTCATCCAGCGCAGGCGCAGCTCACCAACCTCCACTACATATACGCCTGCACTGAGCTGCTGAGCCGGCAGCGCGAGGCGCTCAGTATCTGCATACTTCTCCCAGACCAGCTTACCCGCAGCATCCCAGATGCGCACCGTGTGTCCCGCTTCGCTCAGATCCAACCAAGCTTCGCCATCCGAAGGGTTGGGATAGATAGTCGCTTGAAGCTGTCCGAGCACCGGCAGTTGCGCTTCTACGACAGAGGATAGATAGCTGGCGCCGGACGCTTCCACCGCACGCACCCGATAGAAGTAGCGGCGCTCCCGCTCAACTCCATAATCTTCCCAGCGATAATACCCTACATCCCCTTCTCGGCGCAGGTAAGCCTCTTTTTCGACACTTCCCACACGCTCCCAAGACAGCCCATCTATGGAACGCTCCACCTCATGCCGGAGAAGTTGCGTCCAATCCTGCTGCACAGCGAAGGAAAGCTCTATGCTGTGCTGACGGGCGGCTGCTCGGGCATAGATAAACCGCACCGCCAGTGGTACCGGACTCTGCGCAATCGCAAACTCTGAGAAGTCCGACACTTGGAGCCGCCCTGTTTGATGAGCCTGGTCATAAGGAGAGCCTTCGCACACGCCGTCAAAGGCAAATAGAGCAGACGACCCCGTTGGACGCTTGACGACGGCATACCCCTGGCCGTTCGCGTTGGTATAGTTTCTGGCAAAGAGACGAATATGATATGGTGGAACAGCCCCACCTACCCGCTCTATGATCCAGTAGCCATTGTCCAGGTTGGGCATGGTACCGAACTGAGCGCCGCAGTCGGTCTGATTGACGCAGGTCGGCGGAGGTAAGTTAGGCCAAGGCAAGAAGTTGGCTACTAAGTGCGATGCACTGGGCGCCGCACTAAACTGCACTTGTGCCAGTTGATAGCCTTTCCCACTGGGAAGGTGTCCCACAGGTAGGTAATACCATCCGTCAGCAGCGTTATTATTGAGCCGACGGCGCAGGATGCCGGACACATAGCTATTGGGATTGCCGGGTGTGACTACCGCAGCCGACGCTGTACGGGCATATGTTTGCTGTCCATGCGTATATCCATCTATGACGCCTTGGGTGAGCGTCAGCGTCCCATCAAACTCCAGCGGCGAGAAAAGAATCAACCGATACCCTGCCGTCCCCTGCGCCATAGTTACATGATAAGGGTCGCCATTTCCATCGCGGGTGTAAGTTTGATTATTCGCGGGTCCGACGAAGCGGATATGCGAGCCTTGCTGCGCAGAGAGGGTAGCCCCGTTTTGCAGCCAGTAGTTGCGACAAATATCCAGTTGTCCCGTGCCGGTAATGGTAAGCACCGCCCCTGACTCTATCGTAATGTCCCGGCATTCAGCTACGCCATTATTGATGACCGGGTCGTTAGCCACATCGGGGATGGTTACATCTTTGGTACAGGTAGGCAGCTCACAGTCGCCCCAGTTGTAGGGTTTGAACCAGTCGCTATCCACCTCGCCCGTCCATACACCAGCAGGACGCACAAGGGTCAGAGTAGCATTCCGCATACCTGTCGGATAAAAGACCTGACAGGTGGTATTACCGCAACTACGGCTGGCATTGATGACCGTCTGCACTGTGAGCGAATAAGTCCCGCCCGGCAGCGACGGGTCAATCTGAAACTGGAAGCTAAAGCTCATCGTCGTCCCCGGACCATGATTCGGCTCAAGTCCCCAAGACAAGATGGTATTCCCACCAGAGGTCGTAACGGTAGGATTTTGCGCCGGGAAGTTTTGAATAGGTATCGTGCTATTAGTTACATAGAAGCCCGCGGGGATAGTTACCCGAACGCTATCGTACATAGTCGTGCTGCCCGTACCGAGATTGGTGATAGAAATGGTGTAGGTGTGTATCGTCTGACACCCAGACAGAGTTAGGTCGGGGGCGACTATATTGGTCGTATAAGGAACAATCACATTTGTAAGGCTCATGATCGGGGAAGCAGCGATCTGATAGCCAATCTGACCACAGACATTTCGGTATAGGGAGAAGAAGCTAATCTGCCCGCCGCTAATGTAGTTGCAGGTAGTTGTGACTTTGAAGCGCACTTGAATCTGATTAGCGGGAGAGGGTGTATGAGGCACTCCGGAAGCGAGAGCAGGGAGTTGAGCAGCGAGATTCCAATAGCGTAGCACAAAGAAGGCCTGAGGATCAGCGATAGGTGTCCATGCCCCGCCCGCAGGGTATGCTATTTCGGCGGAGTTTGGTACAAAGACCATCCCCGTCGGCAGCGTGAAATACAGGAAGGGATTATACGCATATCCCGTACCGGCATTAGTCAGCGTAACGACAACGGTATGGGTATCGCAGAGCTCTGCGGGATTAGGGGCGACAGAGGACGAGACTTGGACTACGGGATTGGTCGGGATGAAAGTAAGGGTATCTCGGGGAGCGGAAGCCAGACAGAGATAAGCCGGCAAGCTCGGTGGATAGCCGCTGCATTCCCATCCTACCCGTGCCCAGAGGGTATCTTTCGGCGCACAGGAAGTAATCTGCGCTCGTACATAATAGTATTTGTCTGCGCCAGCGGCGACCGTACCGATAGGATAATAGCCATTTGTAGGCGCAATAGCTGTGTTGGTAGCGGCATCTATGACCTGCGTAACGGTGAGGTTGCCATACTGCGTGTCAAAGAAAAGGAAGCTGTGGGGAGCATCCGCCACGTTGGAAGTGTTAGAGACTTTCACATACCATTCTACAATATTTTGGGTAGCGGTGACGGGATTAGTCACAGCCTTGATAGCGAGGCGAGGACCACGATATTTGAGACGCACGCCGAGCGGCGCCGCCGGCGAAGTCTGGCTCTCACTCAACCGCCCAGAGAAGTGCACCGTATAAGAGAGCGGCTGCTCCACATCAGAAGCTACAGCGCACGACGGCACAACCTTGAAGAAAAGGATCCCAAACATCCCGTCATCGCTGCCAATATACGGTCCGCCGTTTATCTCAAAGCGATTAGATAGCTGGAAAATAAGTGGGGAAGCGTTAGGACTGACAGGCTCAGCAGTCCCCGGCGCATCCGTCTGAACTACGCAATTAGCTCCAATGCCATTGGGGTTTCCTTGCGTGCGCAAATGATCTAAGTATCCACTACCCGGTACATACCGCCATCCCGTCGGCAAGGTAACATCTATCTGCGTTGGCAGAGCCCAGAGCCGATACTCATAAGGGAAAAGGTTGCCTGAGCAGTAGTTGGCGCAGCAGGGACCAATACTGAGGTAGTGATATAGCCGCACGAGGAGCGTATCACAGCCTTGTGTCTCATACACATAGGGGTCTGTAGTGTAGAAGTAATACCCAATAAGCTCTATGGTTTCCCCCCAGCTACCGCAGGCATGGCGCTGATTATCTGGATGTGGCGCTAAGTCCGCCCCTAAGGGAGCCGGATTGGGTGTAGTGTATAAAAAGGGCGTCGCATTCACTGGTCCGATAAAACCGCCGGGATTGTTCCATACCCAGACACGCAGCCATATTTTCACAGAGTCGTCCGCTTCCCACTGGAATCCATTTGGTACAAGCCCCTCAGCTATCAGGCTGGATACTCTCAGGTCTATGGCGAAGCGGTTACAATTAGGCCATGAATCGCAGATATTGCTATTTTGGAGAGGAAGGAGCCCTTGATAGACGGGTCCATTTCCGGCTTTTCGTATGCGGACATAGGCCCGGACAGGTGCAAAGCGATCCCCTTCACTCCCCAACTCTAAGATAGCCCAGGCATACTGCCAAGGTCCCCCGCGCACGACCGCTTCATAGTAAGCCGTAGCCGTATCGGTAACCATGACCCGATCAGTGCGGATTTTGGTCATGTCC
>Ga0105160_1000972_pt1 | contig 12264 bp, 8 predicted proteins | sample GXS110809BmetaG_FD_89591 | JGI IMG/M metagenome (GOLD analysis project Ga0105160, IMG submission 89591) | Hot spring microbial communities from Gongxiaoshe hot spring, China to study Microbial Dark Matter (Phase II) - GXS 110809B | ecosystem: Environmental > Aquatic > Thermal springs > Hot... | reverse complement strand
CCCGTACCTGCAGCGCCTGCCCGAAGGCGCCCGCCTCAGCGGCGAATACGGCACCGCGCATATCCCTGGCAACTACTACCACTTCACCCGCGCCGTGTTTCCGCTGGAGCACGCCACTACCATCCGCGAGCTGGAAGAGTATCCCTGGCCCGACTTCACCCCCGCCTACCGCCATGAACACCTGGAAGCGGAGGTGCAGGTGTGGCACGAGAAGGGATACTTTGTGGTGGGGTTTGCGGGACATATTTTTGAAACCGCCTGGGCGCTCATCGGTTTCGAGCGCATCTTCCGCGACTTTATCGAGAACCCGGAGTTCGTGGAGTGGGTGCTGGAGAAGATTACGGAAGACAACTGTTTCAAGGCGCGTCGGTTTGCCGAGGCGGGCGTGGACATGGTGCAGTTCGGCGATGACGTCGGGATGCAAGACCGCCTCATGATGCACCCCGACGTATGGCGACGCTTCCTAAAACCGCGCCTGGCGCGTGAAATCGCCGCCGCGCGCGCCGTACGCCCCGACATCCCCATCTGGTACCACAGCGACGGCAACATCGCCGATATCATAGAAGACCTCATCGAGGTGGGCGTCACCGTACTGAACCCCGTGCAGCCCGAGTGCCTCGACCTCGACTGGGTGAAACGCCAGTTCGGCGACCGTCTGGCGTTCTGGGGCACCATCGGCACGCAGACCGTGATGCCCTTCGGCACCCCCGAGGACGTGAAGCGCACCGTGAAGGAGATGATCGATCGATTCGCTCCCGGACTGGTGCTGGCGCCCACGCACGTGATCGAGCCCGACGTGCCCTGGGAGAACATCGTGGCGTTCTTCGAGGCGGTGGAGGAGTACGGCAGGCTCCTGGCATGAGCCCCGGCGGAGCGCCTACTTCGCCGGCAGAATCGCCTCGATGGCGCCGGGTTGCACCTCAAATCGGACAGGAGTGGTTCCCATCACATCCCCGTCGACGAGCACAGGCACCGCTGGAGTGCTCTCGACGTATACCCTCCGCGCCCGATACATCAGGAAATGGGGGTGGTGGATATGGGTGCCGCTGAAGACACGGGGGAACATACGCACAAACTCCACTTTGGGCACCGCGCGCACGAGACACACGTCCAGCCATCCGTCGTCGATCTGTGCGAGAGGCGCGATGCGCATGCCGCCCCCGTAGTACTGGGCGTTCGCCACACTGCACAACAGGGCGCGATGCTGCACCGTCTGTACGTCCAGGTGCACTCGCAGTAGGGCGGGGCGAAAGGTGAGGATGGTCTGTAGCACCGCCGCGACGTAGGCAGCCGTGCCATGCAGGAGCCGGTATCCGCGATTCACCCGCTGGGCTACCGCCGCATCGAACCCGCACCCTGCGATATTGAGGAAGTACCTTCTCCCCGCGGAGTTCTCCACTAAGCCGAGGTCTACTGGGCGCGGCTTCCCAGCGAGCAGGTTCTCCACCGCCGCAGGCAGTTTATCGGCAATACCCACACAGCGAGCAAAGTCGTTACCGGTGCCCAGGGGGAGGATACCCAGCCGCGCCCCGGTGTTCAGGATGCCTCCCGCGACCTCGCCGCAGGTGCCGTCGCCTCCTGCAGCCACTACGATGGACGCGCCCTGCTGGGCAGCTTGTCGCGCCAGCTCCGCCGCATGTCCCGGGTACTCACTCTGCAGGAGACGCCAGCGGAAACCGGTCTGCTGGCTCATCTGCGTCAGAAGATGTTGCAGGAGGGGTAGCTGGCGCATCGCCCGCGAGCGTCCCGCCCGCGGGTTCACCACCACGACAACGTCCGCTGCGGTCATACCCTTGCATACGTCTTCTGCAACGCCTTCTCCTGCTGGCGCACGTCAGGCGGCGGCACGACGGGGCGGACGCTGTACCACCCACTGGTGTATGACCGTGCGCAGGTCGCTCTCCCGGAAGGGTTTGCTGAGGTAGTCGTCCATGCCAGCCTGTAGGCAGAGCTCGCGGTCTTTGGACATCGCGTCTGCTGTCAGCGCGATGATGACCTGATGCATGCCCGAACCGTTTTCGCGCGCGCGGATGTGACGGGTAGCCGTGTAGCCGTCCATTCGGGGCATGTGCACGTCCATGAATACCACGTCGTACTGCTGGGCGGCGGTATTCTCCACCGCTTCCTGTCCGTCGTGCGCCACATCTACCAGGCAGCCCAGCCTCTCCAGCATCCGCACTGCCACCTTGCGGTTCACCTCGTTGTCTTCCACCAGCAGCACCCGGATGCCAGGGGGAAGGGAGACCTCTTCGAACGGCTCGGCGGTTACCGTCGGTACGGAGGCGTCAGCCTGCGCTACCTGGAAGGGAATTTCTAACCAGAAGGTGCTGCCTTCGCCCTCTGTGCTCTGTACGGAGATGTGTCCGCCCATCAGCTCGGTCAGCCGCTTGCAGATGGTTAATCCCAGCCCGGTGCCCCCGTAGCGACGGGTGGTAGAGGTATCTGCCTGGGCGAACGCCTCAAAGATGGTATCCAACCGCTCGGGGGAGATGCCGATTCCGGTGTCGCGTACCTCGAGCCGCACCCACACCCGGTCGCCGTCGTCCCGCAAGCGGGAGATCGTCACCACCACCTCTCCCTGCTCGGTGAACTTGATAGCGTTGCTGACCAGATTTGCCAGTATCTGGCGCAATCGCATCGGGTCTGCCAACACTAGGGGAGGCAGGTCGGGAGCGATCTCCGCGCGCAGGCTCAGGTCTTTTTGGCGGGCGCGCGCGGAGAAGAGCTTGACGATATCCTCTCCGACCTCGCGCAGGCTGGTAGGCACCTGCTCCAGCGTCATCTTGCCCGCTTCGATTTTCGCGATGTCCAGCACGTCGCTGAGGATAGAGAGCAACAGGTCGGCGCTGGAGCGCAGGGTCTTCAGGTAGTCGCGTTGCTCCTCGTTCAGCGGGGTGCCCATCAGCAGTTCCGTCATGCCGATGATACCGTTCATCGGCGTGCGGATTTCGTGGCTCATATTCGCGAGGAACTCCGATTTCGCCTGGCTCGCCGATTCTGCCGCGACCGCCAGCTCTTGCGCGCGCAGCAACGCCTCTTCCAGCCGTGCATTGGTCTCAGAGATCTCTCGCTCCGCTCGTTTCCGCTCAGTGATGTCGCGCACGATACATACCACATGGGCACTCTCGCTCACGGGCGACAGGCGCGCTTCGAAATATTGCTCGCCCAATGTTGGGTGAATCAGCGAGTATTCGATGGTCTGCAGCTGCCCCGTCCACAGGGCGCGCTCCGCTGCCCGAGCCACTTGCTGGCACAGCGACTCTGGTAGTACCTCCCACACTGTTTTGTGCAGGAACTGCTCCGGGGGCACTAACAGCTGTTCCTGCCGATGCACAAAATAGTCCAGGAAGCGCAGTTGCGAGTCCAGCACGAACACCATATCGGGTAGCGCTCGCAGCACGGCGCGATGGCGTTCTTCGCTGCGTCGTAGCGCCTCGTGTGTGCGCAGGCGTTGTAACGCGCCTCCCGTGAGATCTGCCGCGATCTGCAGGAGTGAGGCGTCCTCCATCCGCCACAGCGCGGATTCCCGCAGGTTGACAAAGGTCATGAAACCGACCAGCTTCCCGTCCACGCGCACGGGCAGACCCAGCAGGGACTCGGCTCCTGTTTCCCGCATGACGCGACGTATGTCCTCCGCCTCGGCAGGCAGCTCGTCCCGATGGCGCACCACCAGGGGAGAGCCTCCCTCAATCTGGCGCAATCCCCATGTTATCTCCTGCACAGGAATGCGATCCCTTACGAGCTGGCGGGTCTGGCTATGCGTATCGAACCAACGGTGTAGGACAACAAAAGTATCCTCCTCCTCTGCGAGCAAGAACAACCCCGCGCGGTCGGCACCGCATATCCTGCCGATTTCCGTCAGGCACCACTGCGCTGCCGCGTCGAAGTCGGTGTCGTGGATGTAGCGTGAGGCGATGGAGGCGATGGTGCTCTCGATATGCAACCGGCTCTGCAATCGCTGGGCTGCATCCTGCAGGTCGGTGATGTCGTACGAAATGCCCAGCACGCCAGTGACCCGTCCCTGCGGGTCCCGCTGGGGCAGGAGGTAGGTTTGATACCACAGGTTGCCGAGGCGCAGGGTGACGTGGAACTCTTCTCCTGCCAGTGCGCGTTGGATGGCGTCGACGATGTCGGGGTAGTCCTGGTACAGTTGCAGGGCGTTCTGTCCCACTACCTGATTGACAGATAAGCCGAGCCGCGCCAGCCCCTTGCCGTCAGAGTAGGTGAAGTATCCTCGATGGTCCAGCGCGAAGACGACTAGCGGCAGGTTGTCCTTGATCGCTTGCAGATACACTTGATGTCGCTGGATATCGCGAGCGAAGCGGCGGCTCTGTTTGCATTTGTGAGCCGCCAGGGTCAGCAGCAGGCTGACGATGCCAGCCAACGCCAGGTGCAGGTACCACTGGTCGAGATGAGACAGGTAGAGATGCACCCCCTGCAGCACCAAAAACACCGTCACGCCCGCCAAGACGCCCATTAAATACTCGCTTTTCTCGTGAAGATACATGGCTCTCGCCTATTCCAACATTGCGTTCCTCATCCCTCTGTGGAGGGCGAACCTGCTGGTGAGCCGCATACCCCCGCCTGCGGGGGACCACAAGGGGCAAGTGGCTCGACAGAAACCACGCCCTCCAAAGGCACAACCTCTTCTCCGTCCTCTCTCTAGGAGCGGGACGGGGTGAGGGAACAGCCTCCATCGGCTCAGCGGCAGTCTGCCACAGAGCCACAAAACACGCTGGATACTCGACTATCGCGCTGACACTCCGCCGTCCCGATATAATCATTGGCATCTGGAGAGGGGTTCTGTATATCGTACGGGCACGAGCAGAACGTGTTATAATGCAATTTGAGGGGGAACCATCTGCGAGGAGGACCATGTGAGGATGAAGCTCTTCCTGGACACGGCGAACATCGAGGAGATACGCACAGCGTGGAGCTGGGGAGCTATTGAGGGGGTGACCACCAACCCCTCGCTGGTAGCCCGTGAGAAGCGTCCGTTTAAGGAGCTGGTGTTGCAGATTTGCGAGATCGTCCAGCCTGGCGACATCAGCGTGGAGGTGGTCAGCCTGGAGGCGGAGGGGATGATTCGGGAGGCGCGCGAGGTCGCCAGCTGGCATCCGAACATCGTGGTCAAAATCCCCATGACGCCAGAGGGGATGAAGGCCGTGCGGGTATTGTCTCAGGAGGGCATCCGCTGCAACGTGACTTTGGTGTTCAGCCTCTCGCAGGCGTTTCTGGCCGCCAAGGCGGGCGCCTACTACATCAGCAACTTCGTCGGGCGCGTGGACGATATCAGCGGTGAAGGGATGGACGCTGTGCGCGACACGGTGCAGATGATCAAGGAGTACGGTTTCCGCAGCCAGGTGCTGGTCGCCAGCGTGCGTCATCCGATGCACGTCGTGCAGGCGCTACGCGCTGGGGCGCATGCCTGCACCGTGCCCTTCAAGGTGCTGGAACAGCTCTATCATCACCCGCTGACCGAGGTCGGGATCCAGCGCTTCCTCGCCGACTGGGAGCGGTCGGGAGCTAGGATTTTCGAGTAGAGATGGCAAGGAAAACAGAGGCACCACGCAAACCGACGACGGAGCAGGCGATTGTCGAGGAGGCGCAACGTGAGCTACGTCTCATCTGGTGGCGCTACCTGCTGTGGATTACCATCGTGATGCTGGTGGCGCCTGTGGTCATGACCACGCTGGCGGCGCTCCTGCGCCTGCGGGAGATCACCTTCCTGCTGCTCAATTTCGTGGTGGTGCTCGTGTTGGTGCAGGTGATGCTGTATCAGGTGCGCCGCTCATTCGTTCGCCTGAAGCAGCTGGGGCGCACAGCGGTGCAGAAGCACCTGTGGCAGGCGGCGCGTGTGGCGCTGGAGCCGTTTAGTCGGTTCGGCAATCGGGGCTTCGACTGGGATGGCGAGGCGCACTACCTGCTGATGCGCACCTACCTGTCGATGGGAGAAGTGGAGCGGGCGACAAAGGTCAAGCAGTTTCTCCTGCGCCATCGACGGGGCAAGTGGGTAGAGCGCGCCAGCAAGGCGATGCTGGAGGCGGAGGGCTAAGCGCCCTCTGCCTGCTCCTTCCCAGAAGTCGAAGGCGACGCGCCATGCACCACCTCGATCAGCAGTTGGACGTTTTCGATGGGCGTTTCGGGCAGCACGCCGTGCCCCAGGTTGAAGATATGTCCTGGGCGCCCGCCTGCTCGTCGCAGCACGTCCTCCGCCTGCTCACGCACCGTCTGGGCGGGCGCAAACAGCACCGCCGGGTCCAGGTTGCCCTGCACCGCGCAGTCTCCCAGCTGCTGCCATGCCTGATCCAGCGGCATCCGCCAGTCTACCCCGACCACGTCCGCCCCGATCTCGCGAATCACCTCCAGCAGGGCAGCGGTGCCTGTGCCGAAGTAGATGATGGGCGCGCCGAGGGGCTTCAGCTCGCGCACGAGGCGTTGCAAGGAGGGCAGCAGGGTGCGGCGGTACACCTCCGGGGGGATCACCCCCACCCAGCTGTCGAAGAGCTGTACCGCCTGCGCTCCTGCCTGGATCTGCATGCGCAGGTAGCGCAACACGTTCTCCGTCAACACCGTCAGCAGGTGCTGCCACAGGTCGGGGCGGCTGTAGAGCAGAGTTCGCACGCGGGTGTAGTCGCGCGAGCCACTGCCCTCCACCAGATACGCCGCCAGCGTGAAGGGCGCTCCCGCGAAGCCAATCAGCGGCACGCGCAGCTCGCGCCGTAGCAGACGGATGCTCTCAGCGACGAAGGGCAGGTCCGCCTCGGCGTCCATCACGCGCAGGGCAGTCACGTCCTGTTCGGTGCGCACCGGATGTTCGATCACTGGTCCCACACCCTCTTTGAGGGTGAACGGCACGCCCATCGCCAGGAACGGCACCGTCAGGTCGGAGAACAGGATAGCGGCGTCCAGCTCGAAGCGGCGCAGGGGCATCCAGGTGACCTCCGCCGCCAGCTCGGGCGTGGTGCACAGTTCGATCATCGAGTGGCGCTGGCGCAGCTGGCGGTATTCGGGGAGGTAACGCCCCGCCTGGCGCATCAGCCAGATGGGAGTCGCGTCCACAGGCTGGCGGCGGCAGGCGCGCAGGAAACGGTCGTTGAAGGCGCTGCTCATGCTGCCAAAGCCTCTTTCAGGGCGGCGCGGAACGCACGCACAGTGCGCTCCAGGATAGGCTCCGTGTGCGCCAGGCTGACGAACCACGCCTCTAGCGCGGAAGGCGGCAGGAACACCCCACGTCGCAACAGCGCATGGAACAGGCGGGCGTACCGCTGGCGGTCGGTGCGAAAGGCAGAGGCGGTGTCGGTCACAGCGCACTCGGTGAAGAAGACGCTCAGCATCGAACCCACCCGGTTCACCTGAGCGGGCACTCCCAGCCGATGCGTCGCCTCACGCAAGCCCTGTTCCAGCAGGGCACAACGCTGCTCCAGGGTCTCGTACGCCTCACGGGGCAACTCGCGCAGGGCTGCGAGCCCCGCTGCCATTGCCAGCGGGTTCCCCGACAGGGTACCCGCCTGGTACATCGGTCCCAGCGGCGCCACGTGCTGCATCAGCTCGCGCTTGCCTCCGTAGGCGCCCACGGGCAAGCCTCCCCCGATCACCTTGCCCAGACACACCAGGTCGGGCTGCACGCCGTACCGCCCCGCTGCGCCCTCCCGGGCGACGCGGAAGCCCGTCATCACCTCGTCGAAGATGAGCACCGCTCCGTAGCGCGCGGTGACCTCTCGCAATCCCTGCAGGAAGCCGGGGGCAGGGGGCACACAACCCATGTTGCCTGCAACAGGCTCCACGATGACCGCCGCGATGTCGTCTCCGGCGGTGCGGAACGCCTCTTCTACCGCCTCGAGGTGGTTGTAGGGCACGACGAGCGTGTGCTGGGTCATCTCGCCCGGCACGCCTGCGCTATCGGGCAGGGCAAAGGTCGCTACGCCCGATCCCGCTTTCGCCAGCAGGTGGTCGGCGTGTCCGTGATAGTTGCCTTCGAACTTCAGGATTTTGGAGCGTCCCGTCACAGCGCGGGCGAGGCGGATGGCGCTCATGGTGGCTTCGGTGCCCGAATTGACAAAGCGCAGCATCTCGATCCAGGGCATCGCGCGCACAATCTCTTCGGCTAACAGGATTTCGCCCTCGTGGGGAGTGCCGTAGCTGGTACCTCGCGCGGCGGCGCTTCGAATGGCGCGCAGTACCGACGGGTGGCTGTGTCCCAGGATGATCGCGCCCCAAGAGCACACATAGTCGATGTAGCGGTTGCCATCCACATCGGTCAGGAACGCTCCCCGGGCGCTTTGCACATAGAAGGGGGTGCCGCCTACCGCTCGGAACGCCCGTACCGGGCTGTTCACTCCGGCGGGCATCAGCTGTTGCGCTCGTGCGTAGAGCCGTTGCGAGTTTTGATGCTCCATGCTCAACGTCCTGCCAGAAGCGTACTTGTCTTCATTATACCCCAGCGCCTCCTCTGCAGGCGGCTCGCCTGCTACAGGATGTATCGGCTCAGGTCTTCGCTGCGCAGGATGTCTGCCAGCTGCTGGCGCACGTACTCCGCAGTGATGGTGACCGTCTGTCCTGCGAACTCACTGGCGCGGAAGGAGATATCTTCCAGCACCCGCTCCATGATGGTGTGCAGACGTCGGGCGCCGATGTTTTCGCTGGTGGTGTTTACCTGGGCGGCGACCGCCGCGATCTCGCGCACCGCATCGTCGGTGAACTCCAGCTGCACCCCCTCCGTCGCCAGCAACGCCTTGTACTGTTTGACCAGCGCGTTTTGCGGTTCGGTGAGGATGCGCACGAAGTCCTGCTCGGTCAGGCTATCCAGCTCCACGCGGATGGGCAGGCGTCCCTGCAGTTCGGGGATGAGGTCGCTGGGTTTGGAGACGTGGAAGGCGCCCGCCGCAATGAACAGGATATGGTTGGTGCGCACGGAACCGAACTTGGTCATCACCGTGGAGCCTTCGATGATGGGCAGCAGGTCGCGCTGTACCCCCTCGCGCGAGACGTCGGGACCGTATCCCTGCTCGCGCCCCGCGATTTTGTCCAGCTCGTCGATAAAGATGATGCCGCTTTCTTCGGTGCGCTGGATGGCTTCCCGTATCACCTGTTCGCGGTCGATCAGCTGGCGCGCCGCTTCCTGCGCCAGAATCTGTTTGGCTTCGCGGATGGTGACCTGCGTGCTGCGGCGGCGTCCGCCCATCATCCCGCGCCACAGGAGGTCGGGGATGTCCAGCCCCATCTCCTCCATGCCCTGCGGTCCAAACACCTGCACGAAGGGGACGGAAGGTCCCGCCTGTTCGACTTCGATCTCTATTTTCTCGTCGTCCATGGCGCCGCTGCGCACGCGCTCCAGCAGTTTCTCCCGCATGCGTCGTTCGCGTTCGCGCCGCTCCTTCGCTGCGAGGGTGTTGGGTTCCTCTGGCTCTTCCTCTTCTTCCTCATAGAGGGCGCGGAAGAGGCGCTCGAAGGGCGTTGTCCCCTGCACCGTTCGACGTGAACGACGGGGCATCAGGCGGTCAACGATGCGTTCCAGCGCTATCTGCTCCGCGCGCTCCTGCACCTCCTGCATCTTCTCGGCTTCCACCATGCGCACGGCGGTCTGCACCAGGTCGCGCACCATCGAGTCCACGTCACGCCCAACGTATCCCACCTCAGTGAACTTGGTGGCTTCCACCTTGATGAAGGGCGCTCGCACCAGCTGCGCGATGCGGCGGGCGATCTCCGTCTTCCCCACGCCCGTGGGACCGATCATCAGGATGTTTTTGGGGATGACCTCCTCTCGCATGTCTTCGGGGAGCCGCTTGCGCCGATAGCGGTTGCGCAGGGCGATGGCTACCGCCCGCTTCGCCTTTTGCTGTCCGATAATGTACTTGTCCAGCTCCTCCACGATGCGTTGAGGGGTGAGGTCTTCTTCCATCGTCCGCTCCTTCCCACAGCTCATTCCAGACATTCGCACTGCACTTTATCGTTGGTGTAGACGCACAGCTCTGCCGCGATACGCATCGCCTCCAGGGCGATCTCTCTGGCGGTCAACGTCGTGTGGCGCAGCAGAGCGCGCGCCGCCGCAGCCGCGTACGCTCCCCCGCTGCCAATCGCCAGCACGTCGTCATCGGGCTCGATGACGTTGCCGTCGCCCGAGACCAGCAGCAAGTACTCGCGGTCTGCCACAATCATCATCGCTTCCAGCCGACGTAGGATGCGGTCGGTGCGCCACTCTTTGGCGAACTCCACCGCCGCGCGTCGCAGGTTGCCGCTGGTGGCTTCCAGCTTCGCCTCGAAGCGGTCTGCCAGCGTCTGCGCATCGGCTACCGCTCCCGCAAAGCCCGCTAGCACCTGGTCGTGATACATCCGACGGATTTTGCGCGCAGTGTGTTTTAGGATGGTATCGCTGTAGGTGACCTGCCCATCGGCGGCGATGGCGACCTGTCCCTGGCGCCGTACTGCAACTACGGTGGTGTGATGCCAGCCCATTTTGTCTCTCCTGCCTTTCAACCCATAGTATAGCATATTCGACGGGAATTTTGTCTCTTGCATCACACCTCAGCAGGACTGCGCAGCGCGGTGCGCGAAGTTACACCCTGCTATGTTAGTTGCCACCGACTTGCGTTGTGAATATCTGGCGCGCCCACTGGGGATAGACCTGCCCCAGCCGCGACTGAGCTGGACGCTCTGGTCGCGCGAACGCGGGCAGCGACAGACCGCTTATCGCCTCCTCGTCGCCAGCACGCCCGAACTGCTGGCGCGAGAGGAAGCCGACCTATGGGATACCGGAAAAGTAGATTCTGAACGCACTTGCCACATTCCGTACGCGGGCAAACCGCTCCGCTCCCTACAGCGATGCTACTGGAAGGTGCGCGTGTGGGATGTGAACGGGGAGCCTTCCGAATGGAGCGAGGTCAGCTGGTGGGAGATGGGCATCCTGCACCCCGACGAGTGGCAGGCGCAGTGGATCAGCGCGCCGATTGCGGAACCCGCTCCTCTCTTCCGCAAGGAGTTTCCCGTGCGGTCTGGACTGCAGCGCGCCCGCGCGCTGATTTGTGGGCTGGGATACTATGAGCTGTACCTGAACGGCGAGCGTGTGGGGGAACAGGTGCTGGACCCCGCCCAGACCGACTATGAACAGCGCGCCTTCTACGTGGTGCACGACGTGACGCACCTGCTGCGCAACGGGCAGAATGGTGTGGGGGTGATGCTGGGCAACGGCTGGTACCATCAGGCAGTGGTCTGGGGGGGAATGTCGTATGGCGAGCCGGTGCTGCTGCTCCAGCTGGTGCTGGAGTACGCCGACGGGGGGCGCGAGCTGGTTTGCACAGACGACAGCTGGAAGACCCATCCGGGACCCGTGTTGAAGAACAACGTATATGCAGGCGAGGAGTACGACGCGCGCCGGGAGATAGCGGGCTGGAGCGAGGCGGGGCTGGACGACTCGGGATGGAGCCCCGTGCAGGTGGTACCCAGCCCGACAGAGAGACTGGAAAGCCAAAAGATACCGCCTATCCGTCGCGTGCGCACCCTGCCCACGGTGGCGCTCACGAGCCCGCAGCCCGGCGTGTGGATTTACGACTTCGGGCAGAACTTCGCAGGGTGGGCAAGGCTGAAGGTGCAGGCGCCCGCGGGCACCACCATCGCCCTACGCTTTGCCGAGTCGCTGTACCCTGATGGCACCCTGAACCCCGAAAGTACAGGCGTCTTCGCTACCTACGTGGTGCAGACCGACCGCTACACCTGTAAGGGCGCAGGGGTGGAGGTCTGGGAGCCCCGCTTCACCTATCACGGCTTCCGCTATGTGGAGATGACGGGCTACCCGGGTACTCCGACGCCCGACATGCTCGAGGGGATCGTGGTGCATACCGCCGTTCCTCCCGCCGGCACGTTTGAGTGCTCCGACGAGATGCTGAACCGCATCCATCGCACCGCCATCTGGACGGAGATCAGCAACTTGCACAGCATCCCGACCGACTGTCCACACCGCGAGCGCTGCGGCTGGCTGGGCGATGCGCACGTCTCCACCGAGATGACCATCTACAACTTCGAGATGGCGCCCTTCTGGACGAAGTATCTGGAGGACATCGAGACCTCGTTGGCCGAGAAGGGGCTGCCCACCTTCGTGGCGCCTGGCAAGCGCAAAATCGGCGAGGCGTCGCCCGATTGGGGAACCGCTATCGTGCAAATCCCCTGGTATCTGTATCTGTATTACGGCGATACACAGGTGCTGCAGCGTCACTATCCCACCATGAAGCGATGGGTGGAGCATCTGCAGAACATCGCAGAGGGCTACAT
>Ga0105160_1000965_pt1 | contig 12328 bp, 10 predicted proteins | sample GXS110809BmetaG_FD_89591 | JGI IMG/M metagenome (GOLD analysis project Ga0105160, IMG submission 89591) | Hot spring microbial communities from Gongxiaoshe hot spring, China to study Microbial Dark Matter (Phase II) - GXS 110809B | ecosystem: Environmental > Aquatic > Thermal springs > Hot... | reverse complement strand
CTTGAAACTCAAAGCAATTGGTATAAAACGATAGAATAGGAGTTTGAAAGATGTTTTTATGGAATAAGGTCCCAAATAAACAAAGCTATTCTTCAAAACTACAAGAAAATAGGATAGAATTGTTTGATAAATTTAAAAAAGAAATTGCTCAGAAATTCACTGAAAAATTTGGAGACTATATTAATATTCCTTTTGGCACTGTCGATTGGTTATCTCGTAATTATCCTATCGTTATACTTAAAAATCCCGAAAAATTAAGAGAGGTAATTGAATTTATAAAATTTGAACTAAATTTCAATTATCTCAATTTTATCACTGCTGTCGATTATTATTTACATAATGTTTTTCATGTGGTTTATGAATTTACAAGAATACCATTGAAAACAGATGATTTAGCAGTTGAGACAGTTGAAGTTGAAGTTGATAAAGATTTAAAAATAAATGTTAATTTTACCTACAGGATGAGACTAATTGTTGTTTTGGATCGAGATAGACCTGAAATAGATAGCATTGAGGATATATACAGGACTGCTGATTGGCACGAAAGAGAAACCTATGACTTTTTTGGTATTATCTTTAAAAATAGAAAGAATGTTTTGGAAAGGATATTAATGCCTAATGAATGGGAAGGTTTTCCGTTGAGAAAGGATTTCTTCCATGAAAGAATTATTCCCCATCCGTTTGTAGAAGCCTATTATGTTGTTAAAAGAGTTAAAGAATTAAAGGACGCTATTAAGAAGGATAAAAAAGATGAATAAAAATTTTTCATTTTTGATAGGTGCCCTTTTTTGTGTATTTAGTTTATTATTTAACTTATTTATTGTTAAATCTGAAAATATTCCTGCCGAAGAGATTATTGATAGAATGACTTTAAGTATATATGGTTTATCTTCTTATACTTGTAAAGTTAAAATGAATGCTAATATTATCGATTATGGGGTGAATATTGGTCTGAATGGAACGGTATATTTTAAAGAGCCAAATAAATTGGCTTTAAAGATAGATAATTTGCCTGAGAATGTCCAGGAAAAGTATAAACTTTCTTTTACACAGACTGCTGTTCCTGGAATGGCTTCTAAAACTTATAAAGAAAAATATAAAGCAAAGTTGGTGGGAATTAGAAAGTTCAGTAATAACAGAGAAGTTTATGTGCTTTATATGGAGCCTTATAAATCAGGTAGTGTTAAAAACGTAATGATGTTTGTTGATACCCAAAATTATACTATACCAAAGTCTATAATCTTTTATAAAGACGGTGGAAAAATATTAATAGAACAGAGATATTCTAAAATAGGTGATTATTATTTACCTGTAAAGCAAGATGTGTATTTTGATTTTCCCAAGGTAAGGGCAAATTTGGTTTCAGAGTTTTATGATTATCAAATCAATATAAAAATAGATGACTCTGTTTTCGAAAAAAATAAAAAGTAGTATAATTAGCTGGAGTGTAGAAAGTGAAAGCTATTACTAAGCTTGAACCTAAAAGGGGGTTAGGTATTATTGAAATAGAGGAACCTTCTTTAATCGACGATTATTCTGTTTTAGTTCAAATCGATGCTGTTTCCATTTGTGGGACAGATTTACATTTGTATGATTGGGATGAGTGGGCGAAAAATAGAATAAAATTGCCAAGAGTTATTGGGCACGAAGGAACGGGAAGAGTTATAAAAGCTGGTAAAAAAGTGGAAGATAAATTTCAGGTTGGTCAAAGAGTTACTTTTGAAAGCCATATTCCTTGTTTTGAATGTTATCAATGTAAAACTAACAAGATGCACATATGCTCTAATTTAAAGTTGTTAGGTATTGATGTTGATGGGTTATTTAGGAAGTACATTGTTGTTCCTTCTTTTATCCTTGTGCCTAATGATTTAGATTTTGATGAGGCTTCTATTTTGGAGCCTTTGGGTAATGCGTTTCATGCTTTGAGTAAAGTTGATATAAGAGGGAAGTATGTTGGGATTTTGGGTGATGGTCCGATAGCTCTTTTCCTTTTCTATTTTGCTCAAAAATTTGGCCCCTCGAAAATATTCTTGATAGGAAAAAGTGAGTATAGGATGAATTTAGCGAAAAGTTTGAACTACTCTGAACAATTTGTTGTAAATTATGGCGAAAATGTAGTTGATTTTGTAAGAAAGGAAACAGGAGGAAGGATGCTTGACGTTGTCTTTGAAATGGCTGGTAATGAAAACACTGTAAAATTAGGTTTAATTTTGGCAACTTTTGGAGCTAAATTTGTAGCTTTTGGTATATTACCCTCCTCTATCAATTTGGATTATAATGAAATAATACATAAGTCAATCGATATTATTTCTGTTAATGGTAGAATTTTATTTGATAGTTGGTTTTTTATGCTTGATACAATAAAAAAAGGAGAATTAAAAAGATTTATTACTCATGTTTTTGATTTTGAAGATTATGAAAAAGCTTTTGAATTACTCTTTAGAAGGGAAGCGTTGAAAGTTATTATTAAGGTATGATTTGGGATAATTGGGAGCAAGTGTTGAAAATAGTGGTAATTCTTTTTTTAATGTTAGAGAATATAATTTTGTTAAGATTTTCTGTTATTAATAAAGTTTTTAGGGTTGTTGTTTTTAAAGTTCTTACTTTTGGTGCTTTAATTTTATCTTTTAATTATCCTTTTCTTTTTTTATCTTTTTTATTTTTAAACCTTGCTATTTCGTTTTTTGTGGCTTTTATTTATCAGCCTGAGTTTAGGTTTTTTTTCATAAAATCCAGTCAATTGAACCTTAATGATTCTAACATAATCAAACGTCTCTTTGGTATAAATGAAAATTTAGCTGTTTCTGCAAAGTTTATTGATGAGTTGGTAGAATCTGTTTATGATTTGTCAAGTAAGAATATTGGTGCTCTTATTGTTATTGAACGAAAAATCTCCTTGGACTATTATATTAATAACGGTTATTCTATAAATTCAGATGTTAATGGTGCTATACTTGAGAGTATATTCAATAAGCATTCTCCGCTTCATGATGGGGCTGTTATAATAAGAGATGGAAAAATTGTTGCTGCAAAATGTTTCCTACCTATAAATACTTCGGATGTTTTAGATGTTGAAGGAGTGGGCTATAAGTTAGGAGCCAGGCATAGAGCAGCAATCGGTATAACCCAAACAACTGATGCAATAAGTATTGTTGTTTCTGAAACAACTTCAGCTGTCTCTTTTTGCTTGGATGGGAAATTGCTTTATAACCTTAAACCTGAGGAACTTTATGAAAATATTAAAAGGGAAATCCTTATGAATGTACCATTTGAAAAAATAGAAAAATTGTCGTCATGATGGGCAAAGAAATAGAAATATTAGCTTTACTTTATGAAAAAGGAGAATTAAAAGTATCTGAAATATCAAAAATTTTAGAAATATCCTCTAACAAAGTTAAAAGGTTAATAGATTTACTTCAAAAAGAATATTCTTTTAATATCGTGTTTGATAAAAAAAAGAAGACTTATAGTCTTGTTCAGAGTGTTTTAGAAAAATATAGTTTGGATTATCGATTTTGGGCAAGTGTTTTAATTTATATATTCTATATATTCTCTAAAAGTGATAACCAGAAACTTAAGAATTTAGCAATGTTGTTATTAGGTAGTTTTATCAAGTTTTGTAGAGATAAAAATATCAACGCTTTTGATAAATATTTTGATGTGGATTTGCTTTTCATGTTTAATGAAGCAACTTTATTTTATGTTAAGGAGATGGATTATAGTTTGTTTATAAAAATAAAGAATGCTATACAAAATAGAAGTGAAGTTAGGATAACTGTTGTGGATAGGTTAGGGGGAGGTTTTAAAAGGATAAATATTTTTCCTTTACACTTAGTTTTTTTAAGAAATAGTTGGTATCTTGTGTCTTTTGCTGATAATGAGTATCATGTGTTTAATATGGATGATATAAGGGAGATATTTTTGACGGGAAGGGTTATGGAAGAAGGGATGGAATTTTCTGTCGAGGATGCTATCCCCGAAATAAGAGAATATATAATCCCTTCAAAAAAATATAATATAAAACTTGATATTACCGATTATTTCAAAGTGTATGGGATAGGATTTTTGCATCCTTCACAAAAGATTTCGAAAGATAAAGATAGGATTATAATGGATTTAGAAGTTGCGAATTTAGCTATTCTTTTTAGGTGGTTGTCTTCCTTTGGAAAGCTAATAAAGATAATAGAACCTGAGATAGTTAAACAAAAGTATATCGATTATTTAATGTCATTGGTTGAGGATTATAATTGAGAAAGGGGTGTTTGGAGGTATGGTAAGGACAAGATTTGCTCCGTCACCTACAGGATATTTACATATAGGGGGAGCAAGAACTGCACTTTTCAATTTCTTATTTGCAAAGAAAAACAATGGAGTTTTTATATTGAGGATTGAGGATACCGATTTGGAACGATCAAAGCAAGAATATGAAGGGAATATTATGGATGATCTTAAATGGCTGAAAATAGAATGGGATGAAGGACCTGATAAAGGCGGAAATTTTGGACCTTACAGACAATCTGAAAGATTAGAATTGTATAAGCAAGAACTTAATAAACTCATAGAAAAGGGAATGACTTATGAATGTTATTGCACAGAAGAGGAATTGGAAATACAAAGAAAATTACAATTAAAAGAGAAAAAACCACCTATATATGATAGGAGATGTCTTAATTTAACTGAAAAACAAAAACAGCAGTTTATTACTGAAGGAAGGAAACCTTCTTTCAGATTTTTGATCCCCCACCAAATTTTAGAGTATGAAGATTTAATCCATGGCAAGATTAAAGTTGATACTTCTTTAATTTCCGACCCTATTATTGTTAAAAGTAATGGAATTCCTACTTATAATTTTGCTTGCGTGGTTGATGATTATCATATGAAGATAACTCATGTTATAAGAGGGGATGAGCATTTGGATAATACTCCTCGTCAAATCTTGATTTTCCAAGCCTTGGGTTACCAACATCCCTTATATGCTCATATTCCTATGATTCTTGCTCCTGATAGGACGAAACTTTCAAAGAGACATGGAGCAACTTCTGTAAATGAATTAAAAGTTATGGGGTTTGTCCCTGAGGCTGTTATAAATTATGTTGCTCTTTTAGGATGGTCTCCTAAGGAAAATAGAGAGGTTTTTTCTATCCAAGAAATTATTGAAAGGTTTGATTTCGATCACATATTGGATCACCCTGCCGTTTATGATCTTGAAAAAATGAAATGGTTTAACCATTACTATATTTCTAACGTTCTTGAATTAGAAAAGATAAAGAAATATGTTGAAGATTTGTATGGTCCAATAAATGAAAAAATCATAGAGTTAGAAAAACATAGGGTTTACCTATTAACTGAATTTATTGAGATACAAGAGATGTTAGATAAAGATGAGATCGAGTATGATTTGGGTAATGTTGATATTGCTGCTTTTTCAGATGTTTTAAGAAAAGTCATTAATTCCTTACAAAATTTAGATTTTTCTTCATTGGAGTCATTAAAGGAAGGATTGAAAGGTATTCAAAAAGAGTATAATTTGAAAACTCCTCAACTTTATAAACCTCTAAGATTTGCTCTGTCTAATAGTTTAGAAGGTATAGAGCTTCCAAAATTGTTGTATTTATTAGGAAAAGAGAAAGTTATTAAGCGTGTAAATAGATTTTTAAATGCAGCTGATAAAGCTAAGGTTTAAAATATTTAGGAGGGAGTGGTCTTATGGATTTATCTAAAACCGTAAATTTACCAAAAACTGATTTTCCGATGAAGGCAAATTTACCTATCGTAGAACCCAATATTATTGATTTTTGGAATGAAAATAGAATTTATTACAAAGCTTTAACTAAGAATAAGGCGAATAAATCGAGGATTTTACATGACGGACCTCCCTATTCTAATGGTAAGATCCACCTTGGACACGCTTTAAATAAGATACTTAAGGATATTGTTGTAAAATACTGGACTTTGAAAGGATTTTATAGCCCCTTTATCCCCGGTTGGGACACTCATGGATTACCTAATGAAAAAGCTGCTATAAGCACCTATAACATCGATAGAAAGAAGGTTTCTGAAGTTTATATTAGAGAAAAATCAAAAGAAATAGCGGTATATTACTCTGAAATACAGAAGGGACAGTTCAAGAGGTTGGGAGTTTTTGCTGATTGGGAAAACCCTTATCTTACTCTAAATCCTTCTTATGAAGCTGCTATTATTAGAGCTTTTGGTAGTTTAGCAAAGAATGGGTATATATACCGAGAATTAAAACCTGTGTATTGGTGTTATGATTGTGAGACCTCTTTAGCAGACGCTGAAATAGAGTATAAAGAAAAGAAATCTCCTTCTATTGTTGTTTCGTTTGAATTATCTACAAAATTCAAGGATTTGGATAATTTGTATGCTTTAATTTGGACTACAACTCCATGGACTCTTCCAGCAAATGTTGCAATTGCTTACAAACCTAATTCTTCTTACGTTATTATTGAATACCAAGGTAAGAAGTATATTGTTGCTAAAGAGGCTTACTTTAATGCGGAGCAGCTAAAGTTTTTGCGAGATTCTTCTGTTATTTTGGCTGATTTTACTTCTGATGAACTTTTAAATTTAACTGCTAAGCATCCATTTTTAAATAGGTTATCAATATTTGTGCCTGCTGATTATGTTGATTTAAACAATGGAACGGGTTTGGTTCATACCGCTCCTGGACATGGTTATGAGGATTATTTAACTGGTAAGAAGTATAATTTGCCCATATTATCTCCTGTTGATAAAGAAGGAAAATTCACAGAGGAAATTGATTTCTTAAAAGGATTACATATAGATAAAGCTAACGATGTTATTATTGAAGTATTAGAGAAGAATGGTAATTTGCTCTTTAAGAGTTTTATTACGCACAGTTATCCCCATTGTTGGAGATGTCACAATCCTGTTATATTTAGGGCTACTTATCAATGGTTTTTAGATGTTGAGAAAATGAAGGAAAGCTTAATTAATAGTGTTAATAAAGTTGAGTGGTTTCCTTCTTGGGGCGAAGAAAGAATGAAAAAGATGATTGAAAATCGCCCGGATTGGTGTTTATCAAGGCAAAGAGTTTGGGGGGTTTTTATCCCTGTTTTATTCTGTAAAAATTGTGGAGAAAGTATAGTTGATCCTGACTTAATAGAGAATATCGCCTCAATAGTTGAAAAGGAAGGTAGTGATGTATGGTGGGAAAAAGAAGTTAAATATTTTATCCATAAGAGCTTACATTGTCCCAAATGTGGAGGTAATGAGTTCGAAAAAGAAAAGGATATATTTGATGTTTGGTTTGAATCTGCTGTTAGTCATTTTGCTGTTCTTTACAATAATTTGGGACATCCTTGTGAGTTGTATTTAGAAGGTGCTGATCAATACAGAGGATGGTTCCAAGTTTCTCTGATTACCAGTGTTGGTATTTTTGGTTATCCACCTTACAATAAAGTTCTTACACATGGTTGGGTTCTTGATCAGGAAGGAAGAGCTATGCATAAATCTTTGGGTAATGTCATAGATCCAATGGAGATTGTTGAAGAATATGGTGCAGATATATTGAGGCTATATTTTGCAAGTTCCGAATATACTAATGATATAAAAATGTCAAAAAATACATTAAACGTCGTGGTTGAAATGTATAAAAAAATAAGGAATACTATCAGGTTTATGTTAGGAAACATTCATGATTTTGATATTAATCAATGGACGGTTAATTTTAATGATTTACCAGTTCTTGAAAAATATATTTTATCTAAACATTATCAACTTATTGATAAAGTAGAGGAATATATTGAAAATTTTGAATTTCATAGGTATGTATATGAGATTTATGATTATATTGTTCATGTATTAAGTGCGATTTATTTGGACGTCAGGAAAGATGTTTTATATACCTTTGATAAGGATTCTTTTGAAAGGAGAGCAGCTCAATTTGTTATACTTAAAATCTTGAAAGATTTACTGATAATGTTGTTTCCTGTTTTATCGTTTACATGTGAGCAGGCTTGGAAAAATATTCCTTTACACAATGTTTCTTCTGTAAGTTGCTATCTACAAAGTTGGCCCCAAAAAGATAAAATAACCGATGTTGAATTCTACCAAAAAATAGTGGATTTTTACAAAGAAGTATTACCCATATTTGAAAAATATAAAAACAGTGGATTGATAAAGACTACTAATGAAAGTTTATTGAAAATTTATACGGATCAGAATTATCGATTTTTTGAAGAAAATAAGAAGTTGATAAAGGAGTTGTTTAAAGTTTCCGATGTGTTTGTTTTTAATGAACAAAAGAATGACTTGGATTATGTTGTGATTGATAACAATAATATTTTTGTAGAATTTGAAAAATCCAATTATCATAAGTGTGAGAGATGTTGGAATTATTATCCCGAATTGAAGGACTACAATATAAAAGTTTGTGGGAGATGTTTTGATGTTTTGCAGAAGATAGGGATGTTTGCTTAGGAAAAAGTTGAGGGAATTGAAAGATTTCCTTTAAGGAAAGTTCTTTGTAGGGTTTTGTGGGTTTGTGTAGAATTGTTTTAAAGGAGAGAGTGGTGGGTGTAGCTCAGCGGTTAGAGCAGTGGACTGTGGATCCACGGGTCGGGGGTTCAAATCCCCTCACCCACCCCATAATAATATGACTATAAAAATAAACCAGATACCAGGACCAAAAGTTATCGATTTAAAAGAAAAGGAAAAGGAATTATTAGCTACCTCTACGAAATGTTGGGATACTCCAGCTGGACCGGTAGAAGCAAATGGAATATACTTTAAAGACAAAGATGGTAATGTTTTGATGGATTGGACTAATGGGATGGTTGTTGTTTTGGGACATAATCATCCTCAATGGAACAAGGCTGTAATTGAGCAGTTAAATAAATTTGTTTATTTTAATGGGCCTGATTTTGTGTATGATGTTCAATACGAAGCTGCTAAGTTATTAACTGAGATAACTCCTGGTAAATGGAAGAAGAAAGTTTTTTTCTGTAATTCTGGCACTGAAGCAAATGAAGCTGCTTTAAAATTAGCAAGGATATCTACTAAAAGGAATTTAGTTTTGGGTTTTATTGGTGCTTTTCATGGAAGGACTGCAGGTTCTCTTTCTTTAACTGCAAGTAAGGCAGTTCAAAGAAAACATTATTCTGCTTACCTTAACAATTCCTATTCTATTCCTTTCCCGTACTGTTATAGATGCTGGTATAATATGACTTATCCTTCTTGTGATTTATATTGTATAAGGGTGGTTGAAAGATACTTTCAGCACAATGTTCCTCCAGAAGATGTTGCTGCTTTTATTTTTGAGCCTGTTCAAGGTGAGGGAGGATATGTAATACCTCCCAAAGATTCATTTAAATTCTTGAAATCAATCCTTGACAAGTATGGAATATTAATGATAGCGGATGAAGTGCAAACCGGTTTTGGGAAAAGTGGTTACATGTTTGCTTCTTCTTATTTTGAAATTGAGCCTGATATAATTAGTTTAGCTAAGGCTATAGGTAATGGATTACCGATGGGAGCAACAGTGTTTAATGCTAACTTGGATTTCAAAGAACAAGGTATGCATTCTAATACTTTTGGAGGTAATCCTATATCCTGTAGGTCAATGATAGAAACATACAACATTATTGTTAAAGAAAATTTACTTGAGAACGTAAGAAAAATGGGAGAATATTTTAAGGAAAAATTAAGTGAATTAATGGAAGAAAGTAAAACCATAGGGGATGTTAGAGTTTTAGGAATGCTTATTGGTATAGAGTTTGTAAAGGACAAAAAGACGAAAGAACCTGCGAAAGAAATAAGAGATTTCGTTGTTAGAAGGGCATATGAAAAGGGGTTGCTACTGCTTTCCTGTGGCCAATCTGTTATAAGGATAACAGCATCTTATATTATTACAAAAGAGCAGATAGATGAAGGAATTAAGATTATAAGAGAAGCTGTTAGGGAAGCGGAGAGGACTCTCTTATGAAAATGAAAAAATTTTTCTTTGGGATTTTGATTTTACTTTTTTTATTCTATTTTTCTTTAGCTGAACAGATCTTGAGGATAAATAATTTCAGTCTTTCTTATCCTTCTTACTATGTTAGGGTTGATCTTTATAATATTTACCAGACAACTGTTTTGCTTGATTCAAGAAATCAGAATAGGAGCATATATGTTGAATTTTTGCAAAATGTAAATATTAATGATTTTATTAAGCAAACATTGAAAGATTTGGATGATTTATACGAAAAGAAATATAAGGTACTCGTTAATGAAGAAAAGAACTATAATGGTAAACGATTGTTTGTATTAGATTATACTTTTATTAACCTGGATCAAGAGTATAGGAGTGTAAAATATTTTTTGGAAAGCCAAGGAGGGTATCTTGGGGTTTATTGTATGGGGCCTTCTAAGGAATTTGACGAAGTTTATAGCGATTTCTTAAAGATTTTTGATTCGATAAGGAGTGATTCTAAATGACTAATTATATTGATTTTTGTAAAGAAGATTCGTGTGGATTAGCAAGAGAGGATTTGGATTTACCAAATTTATCTGAGTTGGAGGTTGTTAGATATTTTACGAATTTAAGTAGGATAAATTGGGCGGTGGATGTTGGGTTTTATCCTTTAGGGTCTTGCACGATGAAATATAATCCCAAGATCAACGATTTTGTAGCTTCTAAATTTAGCGATATTCATCCTTTTTTAGATGTAGAAGATATTCAGCCGTTGTTGGAAATCCTAAAAGAATTGGAAAAGAAGATTGCTTATTTGGTTGGTTTGGATAGTGTGTCTTTACTACCAGCTGCGGGGGCACATGGAGAATACACAGCATTATTGATAGCTAAAAAATACTTTTCTACAAGGAACGAGAATAGGGATTTGGTTTTGGTTCCTGATAGTGCTCATGGGACTAATCCTGCTTCTGCTTCTATGGCTGGTTTTAAGGTTTTAACTATAAAAAGCAATAATGAAGGACAAATTGATATCGATGATCTTAAATCTAAGATTAGCGAAAAAGTTGCGGTTTTTATGATTACTAACCCTAATACTCTTGGTATTTATGAGAAAAATATTCAAAGGATAACGGAGTTGTGTAGAGAGTATGGTGTTTTGACTTATTATGATGGTGCTAATTTTAATGCGATAATAGGTAAGTTAAGACCTGGGGATATGGGGTTTGATATGGTTCATTTGAATTTACATAAGACTTTTTCGACACCTCATGGTTCGGGGGGGCCTGGAGCAGGCCCTATTGCAGTAAGAGGGTTCTTAAGTAAGTTTCTACCGATACCTATAATAAGAGAGGAGGGAGGGAAGTATTGGTTTGATTTTAACTTGCCCGATACCATAGGAATGATCAGGGATTTTTGGGGTAATTTTGGTGTCTTAGTAAGAGCTCTTTCTTACATAATGTCTTATGGAAAAGAAATATCAAAAGTTGCAGAATTTGCAGTTTTGAACGCTAATTATTTAAGGAAAAAAATAATCGATTATTTTATTGATCCTTTTAATGCTAAGTTTTGTGCTCATGAATTTGTTGTTTCTGCTTCTAATTACAAGGATAAAGGTGTAAGGGCGATGGATATAGCTAAAAGAATGTTAGATTACAATGTTCATTCTCCTACTACTTATTTTCCTCTTATTGTTGAGGAAGCATTGATGATAGAGCCTACTGAAACTGAGACTTTGGAAACTTTGGACTATTTTGCTGATATTGTAAAGAAAATAGTTGATGAAGCGAATAGTGATTCGAGCATTTTGAAAGAAGCTCCACATACGACTTTTGTAAAAAGGGTTAATGATGCACTGGCTTCACGAGATATTAAACCTACTAAAAGAAGCTTGAAAAAATAGAAATTAAAAAATATAGTTTTTGAGGTAATTTTTAGCGTTTGATGGGCATCTCGAAAGAGAAAATATTTGATTTAGTTCGAAGTTTACTTTACAAAACAGCAAGTTGGTTATTTTTATTTTTCATTTCTTTTTTTATTTCTTTCTATCTTGATTTAGAATTTTGGGGATTAATTTTTATTATTATTTCTGCTTTGTTTTTAAATTACATTAGGGATATAAGTTTAAGGGGGTTAATTATTTTTGTTTTGATTTTATCGTTTTTTTCTGTTTTTTGGATATATTTTATAGTTGATTATGTAGGGATTTTTTTTACGGTTTTGGCATTATTGATTTCAACATTGGTTTTTGCTATGCTGCTATTTTTTGTTTTTTTACCATTTTTATTTTTTAAAAAATTCAGAGAAAGTAAGAGGGAGTTAGTTTTTGCTTTTTTTTATTCTTTATATTTTGTTTTATGGAATTATGTATTTTTTAGGATGGATGATTTAGGT
>Ga0105160_1000964_pt1 | contig 12328 bp, 8 predicted proteins | sample GXS110809BmetaG_FD_89591 | JGI IMG/M metagenome (GOLD analysis project Ga0105160, IMG submission 89591) | Hot spring microbial communities from Gongxiaoshe hot spring, China to study Microbial Dark Matter (Phase II) - GXS 110809B | ecosystem: Environmental > Aquatic > Thermal springs > Hot... | reverse complement strand
GGGTCAGGGTGGGGGATCGCTTCTACTTCGGCTCCTACAGGCCCATCCTGGGCGAGGGCGGCGAGGTGGTGGGGGCTCTCTTCGTCGGCTTTCCGGAGAGCGAGGTGGACGAGCTCAAGGACTACGTGGGGATGAGTTCCGCGAGAGGGGGTTACGTCCTCCTCGTCCTGGACGAGGAGGGGAGGATCGTATATCATCCCAGGGAGAGGCTGGTGGGCAAGAGGGTGGTGGAGGACCTGGGCATCCTCGCCTTCGAGGAGGTCCTCAGGGGGGCCAGGCCAGGGGAGGTGGGGAGCATCTCCTACTACCTCGAGGGGAGGCTGAGGAGGGCCCTCTTCACCTCCCATCCGGAGCACCGCTGGGCCCTTGTGGTCGACTACTCCCCCGCCGAGATGGCCTCCGGCGTGATAGAGGGGGCCAGGGAGGGGCTCATGTCCCTGCTCAGCTCCCTGCTGATGTCGGAGAGGGTCGGTCCCTACGTGGCGTCGGTGGGGCTGTACAGGGAGGACGGAAGGCCGATAGTGGCCCTTAGGCGCGGGGAGAACGGCGAGATAGCGGAGGACAGCTCCAGGGAGCTGCCCAGGGAGGAGGGGATGGTGGGCTTAGGCGAGCTTGACCTCTGGGTGGGGGAGGTCTACGCGAAGGGCGACAGGAAGCTGATGGACCTGGTCAAGTACGTGAGGGAGGGCTCTTTGACGGTCGCCTTCTTGAGGATAACCCTGGACGCCGGGAGGATAAGCTCCTTCGTGGAGTCCTCCTCCTCAGGGGTGGGCGGCAGGTTCTCCCTGCTCCAGGGAGATAGGGCCTTCGACCTGAGTCCCCTGGAGATCCCGCTGGAGGGGGACTTCGCCCGAGGCCATGCCCCCGAGGGGGAGAGGGGTTACACCTTCAGGCTCAGCTCTAAGGATGATTCCAGGGTCTTGCTGGCCAGGCCCGTCAGGCTCCTGGCCAGGAGGGGCCTCCTGGTGGCCTCCCTGGAGAAGGAGGAGATCATGAGGCCGGTGAGGGAGCTCCTATGGCTGATACTCAGGATCTCGGCCCTCATGGCCCTGGTCTCCGGGTCGGTGGGGGTGGCCATAGCCTCGTGGAACGCCAGGGGCGTGTCGGCGGTGGAAAAGACCGTCAGATCTCTGTCGCTGGGCAAGCTCTCCGTAGACAGGGGGAGTTTGAGCTCTGCCCTTAAGGGCCTCAAGGAGGTGGCCTCCATAGGCGCGGCCGTGGAGCTTTTGGCCATGGGGCTCAGGGAGGCCTTCGGCAGTATAGTGGCCCTTTCCTCGCTTCTCACGGGTTCGGCGCAAAGGCTCAGCGACTCGGCCGCCCGCGTCAGGGAGGTGTCTAGGTCGCTGGAGGAGGCCTTCTCCTTCTTCTCCTCCGCGTGCGGGCTCCTGAGGGCGCGCACCGAGGAGATGAGGGAGAGCGCCGAAAGGGTGGCCGAGATGGCCAGCCTGAAGGCCCTCGAGTCCCGAACCAGGAGCGGGGAGGTGATGGCGGCTTTGAGCTCCCTGGAGGGGGTCTCCTCCTCGCTCATCCTCTCCATAGGGGGTCTGGAGGAGGCCGTGCGCCTCCTCGAGGAGAGGGCCAGGGACCTGGAGGGACTTCGGCGCTCCTTCCTCAGGGTGAAGGGGTTTTTGGGCTCCGTAGCGGAGATATCCGAAAGGACGAACCTGCTGGCCCTGAACGCCGCCATAGAGGCGGCCCGCGCCGGGGAGAAGGGGAGGGGCTTCGCGGTGGTGGCCGAGGAGGTCAGGAAGCTCGCCGAGGGGGCCAGGAGCGAGGCCCTGGCCATAGCCGACTCCGTCAGGGAGCTGGAGGTGGCCATCGCCGAGGCGTCCGAGGGGATATTCGCCTCGGTGGAAACGCTCTCCAGGGTTGGGGAGGAGATCCGGGCTGGGGGAGAGAGGCTGTCCCGCGGCAGGGAGGTCTTCTCCCAGGTCGCCTCCTTCCTGGGCGAGGTGGTCTCCTCCTCGGAGGAACAGCTTTCCACCCTGAGGCGCTTCGGGGAGATGCTGGAGGAGGGGTTCCGCGAGACGGAGGAGGTCTCCAGCAGGCTCTCCTCCCTGGGGCTTTTGCTCTCCAATCTCAAGGAGGTCTCCGAGGCGGTGGAGGAGCAGGTGGTGGAGCTTTCCGGGGCTTCCTTCGCCCTCCTGGAGGTCTCCTCCAGGTACGAGCTCCCCGAGGAGGCCTCCGCCCCCGACGTCGCCTCGGCCCGTGCCCTTCCCGGCGCCGGGGTGGGCCTGCTGGAGGGCGAGGGGGTGGGGGCTTGAGCCCTGGCGAGGTCGAGCTTCGCCTCATGGAGGAGGCCTTGAGGCTCGCCGAGGCGGCCCTGAGGCTTGGGGAGGTGCCGGTCGGGGCCTTGGTGGTATCGCCCCGAGGGGAGGTGGTCTCGAGGGCCCACAACATGAGGGAGACCCTAAGGGACCCCTTCGCCCACGCGGAGGCCCTGGCCATCAGGGAGGCCTCCTTCAGGTTGGGGTCGTGGAGGCTGGAGGGTTTCACCCTTTACTCCACCCTGGAGCCCTGCCCCATGTGCGCCGGGCTGGTCCTGCTGTCCAGGCTCTCCAGGGTGGTCTTCGGCGCCTTCGATCCCAGGATGGGCGCCATGGGCAGTCTATACCAGCTCCACAGGGACCTAAGGCTCAACCACCGTCCCGAGGTGGTGGGAGGCGTCATGAGGGAAAGGGCGGAGGAGCTGATCTCGCGCTTCTTCAGGGGCCTCAGGGCGAGGGTCCGAAGGACCTAGCGCTTTATCCCGTACCTCCGCAGGAGTTCCTCCAGGCGCCTGTCCACGTCCTTCTCCCGAGGGGCCGGCCTGACCTCCTGGGAGGGCCTGGGGCTGTCGATCGGCACCGGAGGGGCCAGGGGTACGTCCTCTATCCTCTCCGGCGCGGAGGGCCTGTAGGCCCCGTGGAGGGGGCAGCTGTGCTCGGGCTCCTCCCCCTCCCTCACCGCCACTGTGGTGATCCTGGGGCAGGAGGGGGTCGGCAGAGCGCCCGACTTGGCGCACACCTGTACGAAGGAGATCCCCGGCGGGACGGGGAAGGCCTTGGGGGAGGGCTGGAAGGCCAGGGCCTTCTGGGTGAACTTCCTCCATATGGGGGCCACCACTATCCCTCCGGTCTGCATGTCGCCCAGGGGTTTGTTGTCGTCGTGCCCCGTGTATATGGCCGTGACCAGCCCCGGGACGCCCCCTATGAACCAGGAGCTCACGAAGTCGTTGGTGGTCCCCGTCTTGCCGAAGACCTGATAGCCCGGGATCTTGGCCCTCCAGGCGGTCCCGCTCTCCACCACGTGCCTGAGGAGGTCCAGCATCAGGTAGGCCGTGACCTCCGGTATGGCCCTCTCGATGCGGGGGCCTCCCTCCTCCAGCGCCACGCCCGAGCTGTCCTCCACCCGGGTTATGCCGAAGGGGCTCACCCTGTTGCCCCCGTTGGCTATGGCGCAAAACACCGCCGCCATCTCCATCGGGGTCACGCTGCAGCTCCCGAGGGCCAGCGATAGATCCCTGGGCAGGTGGGGCGAGTTTATGCCCAGCTTCCTGGCGTAGTCCAGGATCTTCCCCACGCCCACCTCCTGGGCCAACCTCACCGCCGCGGCGTTGTAGGACTGCTCCAGGGCCTCCACCACCGTCACGGTGCCGTGGAACTTGTTGTCGAAGTTCCTGGGGGACCAGCCGTTCTCGAAGGTTATCTCCTCGTCCAAGAGCTCGTCGTTGGGGGAAAGCCCCCCGTCCACCGCGGCGGTGTAGAGCACCACCTTGAAGGCGGAACCGGGCTGCCTGTAGGCCTGGGTCGCCCGGTTGAACTTGCTCCTGGAGAAGTCCTTTCCCCCCACCATCGCGACTATCGCCCCCGTGGACGGGTCCAGGGCCACCAGGGCCCCCTCCCCGGGGAGCTCCCTCACCGCCTCCTCCGCCGCCGCCTGGACGTCCAGGTCCAGGGTGGTGTAGACCTTAAGCCCCCCCTTGTAGACCACGTCGGCCCCGTAGCGGGGGAGGAGCTGCTCGAAGAGGAGGTAGGAGACGAAGTGAGGAGCCCTGTTGTTGAGGTTGGTGGCCTCCTCCGCTCCCTCGTGGAGCTTTATCTCCTCTCGCAGGGCCATCTCGGCCTCGTCGTTGCTTATCCAGCCCAGGTCCCTGAGCCTCTCTATCACGTACCTCTGCCTGTTCTTGGCCCTGAGCCAGTGCCTCCTGGGGGAGTAGTTCTCGGGGGAGGCTATGAGGCCCGCCAGCATGGCGGCCTCGGCCAGGGTTAGATCCCTCGGGTGCTTGCCGAAGTAGAACCTGGAGGCCGATAGCACCCCGTAGCGGCCGTGGCCCAGGTATATCTGGTTCACGTACATCTCCAGGATCTCGTCCTTGGAGAAGCGCCTCTCCATCTGGACGGCCAGCATGGCCTCCTTGAGCTTCCGGGTCAACGTCCTCTCGGGGGTAAGGAAGACGTTCCTGGCGAGCTGCTGGGTGATGGTGCTGCCGCCCTGCGTGACCCTGCCGCTGGCCAGTATCCTCAGGGCGGCGCGGGCTATGGCCATGGGGTTAACCCCTGCGTGTCTGTAGAAGTCCGCGTCCTCGGCGGCGAGCACGCTCTTTATCAGATAGGGGGAGACCTCCTCCAGCCTCACCCACTGCCTCTTCTCCACGAAGAGCTCGGTTATGAGCCTCCCCTTTCGGTCGAAGACCTGCGAGGACAACCCCGGCCTGAGCTCCGAGAGCGCCTCCACAGGGGGGACCTCCTGGGCGAGCTGGTGCACGTAAAGGGCGAGGGCGAACAGCACCCCCACCCCCAGGGCCAGGGAGATCAGCAGAGCACCGCCCACTACCAGGCCCAAGATCCCCCAGAGGGAAGGGCCTTTCCCCTCCAGCTCCTCCAGCTCCTGCGCCCTGTCCTCGTCCTTCGCCATATCCTAGTCCGACAGGTCCTCCTCCCAGGTGACTATGCTGTGGTAGAAGAGGTTGTCCCCCTCGCTCAGACCCCTGGAGAGCTCGGTCACGTGGACCTGCTCGGCCCCTATGGCCTCCACTATGAAGTCCACCGCGTCCTCCGGCTTGGCCTCCCTTCCGCAGGTGTATATGTCCAGCGCGGTGTATCCCACCTCGGGCCAGGTGTGGACCGATATGTGCGACTCAGAGATCACCACCACGCCGCTCACCCCGTTGGGCGGGAAGCGATGAAAGGATATCGCCCAGATCTTGGCCCTGGCGCGGTTTGCCGCCTCGACGACTATGGCCTGCATCCTCTCCACGTCGCCTATGACGGCTGGGTCGCACAAGGAAGCCTCCACTATGTAGTGCCTCCCTATGGGCTCCAAGGACCTTCACCTCCGTTCCCCGATCTAGAACTCCAGGGAGGGATAGAGGGGGAACCCCTCCAGCAGCGAGGCCACCTCGCCCCTCACCCTCTCCAGCTCCGAAGGGTTGTCCCTGAAGCTTATGGCCATGTCTATGAGCTCGGCGATCCTCCGCATCTCCTTCACGCCCATGCCCCTGGTGGTCACAGCGGGGGTGCCCATCCTTATGCCGCTGGTGACCATGGGCTTTTGGGGGTCGAAGGGGATCATGTTCTTGTTGACCGTTATGCCCACCTCCTCAAGGATCCTCTCCGCCTCCTTGCCGGTTATCCCCTTGGGGCGAAGGTCCACCAGCAACATGTGGTTGTCCGTCCCGCCCGAGACCAGCCTGAACCCCAGCTCCGACAGAGCGGAGGCCAGGGCCCTGGCGTTCTCCACCACAGCTCTGGCGTAGGCCTTGAACGACTCCTCCATGGCCAGCTTGAAGCAGGTGGCCTTGGCGGCTATGACGTGCATCAGCGGACCCCCCTGGCAACCGGGGAAGACCGCCCTGTCGATCTCCTCGGCCAGCTCCCCCTTGCAGAGGATCAGCGCCCCCCTGGGCCCCCTGAGCGTCTTGTGGGTGGTGGTGGTGACCACCTGGGCGTGGGGGACGGGGCTCGGATGCACTCCTCCCGCCACCAGCCCGGCGATGTGGGCCATGTCCACCATCAAGACCGCCCCCACCTCGTCGGCGATCCTCCTGAAGCGCTCGAAGTCTATGAAGCGGGGGTAAGCGCTTGCTCCCGCCACTATGACCCTGGGCCTGTGCTCCCTGGCCAGGGCCTCCACCTGGTCGTAATCTATGGTCTCCGAGTCGGGCCTAACCCCGTAGGAGACCACCTTATAGGTCCTGCCCGAGAAGTTTATCGGGTGCCCGTGGGTGAGGTGCCCTCCGTGGGCCAGGCTCATGGCGAGCATCGTGTCCCCGGGCTTCAGCAGGGCCACGTAGACGGCCATGTTGGCCTGGCTGCCCGAGTGGGGCTGCACGTTGGCGTGCTCGGCCCCGAAGAGGGCCTTGGCCCTCTCGCAGGCTATCTCCTCCACCCTCTCGACGAACTGACAGCCGCCGTAGTACTTCCTGTGCGGGTACCCTTCGGCATACTTGTTGGTGAGGCAGGAGCCCTGGAGCTGTAATATCGAAAGGGGGGCGAAGTTCTCCGAGGCTATGAGCTCGACGGTGCCCCTCTGCCTGGACAGCTCCGACCTCACCAGCTCGTATACCTCCCGGTCTACCTCCTCGACGCTCCTGTAGAACAAGTCCCCTCCCCCCTCCTCAGGCGATCCCCGTCAGGGAGCTTATGCGATGGGAGATGGAGCTAGCCACCTCCTCCAGGATCCCCTCTTCCTCCGCCTCTATCAGGACCCTCACCAGCGGCTCCGTACCCGAGGGCCTGACGAATATCCTCCCCCTGCCCGTCAGCCTCTCCTCCCAGGAGGCTATCTCCTCCAGAAGCGCCGGGTGGGAGGGCAGGGACCTCCTGAGGGAGGCGTCCTCCACCCGGAAGTTCAGGAGCCTCTGGTGGAACCGGGGGACCAGGTCGCTCAGATCCTCGAGCTTCAGGCCCAGCGCCGATAGGGCCCTCATCAGGAGCAGGGCCGTGAGCATCCCGTCCCCCGTGGAGGACAGGTCCAGGGCCACCACGTGCCCCGACTGCTCGCCCCCCAGCCTGGAGCCCACCTCCAGGGCCTTCTCCACCACGTATCTGTCCCCCACGGGGCAGCGAAACACCCTTATCCCCTCCTCTTGGAGCTTGGCCTCCAGCCCCATGTTGCTCATGACCGTGGCCACCACCCCGGCCCCGAGCCTCCCCTCCCTCCGGTAGAACCTGGCGAGGGCGTAAAGCATCAGATCCCCGTCCACCGTCCTCCCCAAGGCGTCCACGAAGAGGACCCTGTCGCCGTCCCCGTCGTAGGCCACCCCGAAGTGGGCCCTCTCCTCCAGGACCCTGGACCTCAGGGCCTCCAGGTGGGTGACCCCCACCCCCTGGTTTATGTTGCTCCCGTCCGGGGCGCACCCGATGAGGGATAGCCTAGCCCCCATGGCCTCGAAGAGCCTGGGGGCGATCTCCCAGCACGCCCCGTTGGCGCAGTCCAGGACCACCCTCTTGCCGGACAGGTCCACCTCGGAGGCGAACCCCATCAGGAAGCCCTCGTAGAGCCCCTTCAGGGATCCGTCCTCCAGGACCCTTCCCACCCCCTGGGGGGCGCTTCTGAAGCCCTCCAGGTCCCCCTCGAAGAGGGACTCGACCTCCGCCTCCTCCTCGTCGGAGAGCTTGAACCCCCTGGAGTCGAAGAACTTGACCCCGTTGTACTCCGGCGGGTTGTGGGAGGCCGATATCACAGCCCCCCCGTCGAAGCCGGCCCTGGACGCCACGGTCGACACGCCCGGAGTGGGCATCACCCCCGCCGAGACCACCTCGACCCCTGCCGAGGCGAGCCCCGCCGAGAGGGCACACAGGAGCATGTCCCTGGAGCCCCTGGTGTCCGCGCCCAACACCACCCTGGGCCGATCCGAGCCCCGAGACCTCAAGAAGGCGCCGAAGGCAAGCCCGAGCCTCAGCACCGCCTCCGGCCGCATGTGTCCTCTGTTGGAGAGATCCCTAACGCCGTCGGTGCCGAACATCCTCCTGCTCGACAATACGCCATCCCTCCTGCCCTTAATCCACCACGAAGGCCTTCACCCTCTCGGGGACGGCCCTGCCCGAGACCCCCTGCGGCAGCTCGAGCTGGACGAAGGCCTCCGTCTCCCTCTTCACCAGGTTGGTCACGTCCACGAAGGCCTTCACCGGGAAGCTCCCCTCCTTGACCGCCCTGAGGGCGCTGGGCCTTCCCTCCAGCGACGCGTCCACCCTCTCGGGGAGGAATCGCCACCCCCTGAACACGCCCCTTCCCCTCGGCTCCAGGGGGAGCCCCTGGAGCGTGAGCTTTTCCCTTCGCTCCTCCACCAGCAGCTCCACCCTCACCCTGTCGCCCTCCAGGGCCCTGAGCCCCTGGGGCAGGACGAGCCTCGCGTCGAAGGAGGCGCTTCCTATTATACTGGACAGGTCGAAGGAGGTGGTCCTGACCTCCTCCAACCCCTTTAGGGCCGACTCCGGGCCCTCGAGGGTCACCTGGGAGGGGCTGTGCCTAAGGCCCACCAGCCGGTAGTCCTCCGGCACCTCCCCTGTGAGCTCCAGCCTCACCGGGACGGTCTTCCTCGGCCAACCCTCCTTGAGGGCGATCCTCGCCTTGACCCGGGGGGGTGAGACGGAGGTGTTGGTCACCTGGGCGGAGGACTCCAGGACCACCGGCACCTCCACCTCGGAGGAGTCGGCCATCCCCTCCAGGTCCACCACCAGCTTGACCTCCTTTATGCTCCCCACCTCGTCCTCCGGGCCCCTCACCACGACGGAGTCGGGCTCCACCTCTATCCTGTCCACCAGGAAGCCCTCCATCGGCCTCCCGGTGGTGGATAGCACCACCGGCATGTTCTTCTCCAGCAGCCTCTTTATCTCCACCTCCACGGTGGTGGGATCCACGTTCCGGAGGGTTACGGTGGGGGGAATGAGGACCTCTATGGGCAGCCTGTAGAGGCCGCTTTTGAGGTTGGATAGGTTGACCGAACACCTTATCTGCTCGGGCCTTATGGTCTCTATGGTGGCCCTGCTGCCCGAGAGCTCTATCTTGACCTCCCTCTGCTTGGCCACGAAGGTCAGGTTATCCCCGAGGTTCAGAAAGGCTATGGGGACGGTCAGGGTAGCCGAGGCGTCCCTTATGAGCCCACCCCCCACGTAGGCCCACACCGTTATCCCCACCAGGAGGGATATCACCCGGAGGGCCCATCGGGAGGACCAGATCCTGTCCAGGTCGAACCTCCTCTGAGTTCTATCCCCTCTCAAGTCCGGATCCCTCCGAGCTCCTGGGGGGCAGGAAGAGGCGAAGCAATCCCTCCAGCAGAGGCCTCCTGGGTTCCTTCCCCCTGGAGTAGTAGTGGAGCAGTATCCTCTCGAGCTGCTTCAGCGACAGGTTCCTGGCGAGCTTCCCCCCGGCCGCCAGCGATATCTCCCCCCTCTCCTCGGAGATCACCAGCGACAGGGCGTCTGAGACCTCGGATATGCCCAGGGCCGCCCGATGCCTGGTGCCGAGCCAGGTCGAGAGGCTCGGGTCGTCGCTCAGGGGGAGGTAGCAGGCCGCGGCTATTACTCTGCTCCCATCTATCACCACGGCTCCGTCGTGGAGGGGGTTGTTGGGCCAGAATATGGATATGACGAGCTCGCTGCTGAGGATCGAATCCAGCAGCACGCCCCTGGACCAGTGCTCCTTGAGCCCTACCCTCCTCTGGAGGACCAGGAGCGCCCCGATCCTCTTGTCCTTCAGGTAGGCTATGGCCCTGACCAGCTCCCCTGCCCAGCGCTCGGCCTCCGCCTCCGACCTCTCGCCCCCGCCGACCAGCCCTCCCCTCCCTATCTCCTCGAAGATGCGGCGCAGCTCCGGCTGGAAGACTATGGGTATGACCACGAAGAGCCCCGCTATGAACCGGCTCATCAGAAAGCTGAAGGCCCGAAGGTCGGCCAGCTTGGCGAGCCCCCCCAGGAGCACCAGGAAGACTATCCCCCTGAGGAGGTGGACGGCCCGCGTCCCCGAGAGCAGAAGGAGCACCCGATACACCAGAAACGATATTATGAGCACGTCCAGGACGTCCTTGAGGCTGGGCCAGTACAAAGATCACACCACCCTCTTCTCCACGTAGGGCGAGGTGAAGCAGGAGAGCATCCCGGGATAGTCCAGGGAGAAGGAGAGGACCTGCCCCACCTCCAGCCTCCCCCTGTAGCCCTCCACGTCCAGGACCGTGTGGTCGCTGGATGCCCCGAGCACCTCCACCCCCTCCTCGAGGGGGGTGAGCGACGAGGGGTGGACGTCCTGCTTCCCAAGGGCTAATAGAGCCCTCCTCCTCACGCCCCTGTCGACGAAGGCGGGCTTCCTGCCGAAGGCGTCTAGCCCCACCTCCCCTATGGGCACCGAGGGCTTCCTCTTGACCTCTATCACCTCGGCCTGCAGGCGCATGGTGTCCTGCCGGAGATACCCTATGACCCTGTCGCCGGTGGTGTCCCTGCCCAGGAGGATCGCCTCCCCTATGCGAAGCTGGTTGATGCCCGCGGGCATGGTGCCCTCCTCTACGAGCCTCAGTCCCACCGTGCCTGAGCCGGAGGCCACGGGCAACCCCTCGCCCAGCACCTCCTCAAGGGCCTCCTTCACCTCGAGCAGAAGCCCCATGTTCCTCGAATCGGGCAGCACGCCGCCGAAGCAGCCCACGTTGGTGGCGACCCCGATGGGCCTGACCCACCTGAGCCCCCTCAGGACCCTTCCGATGGAGCGGACCTCGTCCGGCCAGATCCCCTCCCTCAGGTCCCCCACGTCCACCATCAGGAGGGCCTGCACCCGCCTCCCCTCCGAGGCGCAGGCCTCGTCCAGCGCCCTGAGGACCTCGCCCTCGGAGACCAGCACCACGTCCGCTAGCCTCGCCACCTCCCCGATCCTCGAAGGGGAGGGTATCCGAAGCAGCATGAAGGGGCCCTTTAGGCCCGCCTCCCTCATCCTGGCTATGTTCTCGAGCCTGGAGTCGGCGAGCCCCGAGCACCCCCCTTCCAGCATGGCCGAGGCTATCCGCGGGTCGCCGCAGACCCCCTTCGTGACCCCGAAGACCTCCACGCCGGCCGACCTGCACAGGGAGCAGACCCTGGAGGAGTTCTCGGCTATGGAGCTTCGGGAGACCAGCAGGGCGGGCAACAAGGGGGATCACCTCCCGCTTGAAATCCGTACCTACACTATGATATGTTGGCCCAAAGGGGCTATCAAGACAGGGCATGAAGGGCCCGAGGCTCGTCGGGGTGATGGGTCTTTGCGCGAAAAACCCTTGCTCTTTTTGGCGTTGCTCCTGGTCCTCTCCTGGGGGGCCTGGTCGGTCTGCCTGACCTACCCCGACGAGGGGAGGAACGCCTTCGCGGCCAGGGAGATGCTCCGCTCCGGCGACCTCGTAACCCCCACCTTCAACGGCGAGCCCAGGTTGGTCAAGCCCCCCTTGCTCTACTACCTCATGCTGCCCTTCATGGCCCTGATCGGCCCGTCTGAGCTGGCGGCGAGGGCTCCCTCCATCCTTTCGGCCTTCGCCCTGACCCTCTTCCTCTACCTCAAGGGGAGGGCATATCTGGGGGAGAGGGGCGCCCTCCTGGCTTCTTCGGCCTTCGCCCTGAGCCCCCACGTGGCGCTGGAGGCCAGGGCCGCCGTGCCCGAGATGACCATGGTCCTCTTCCAGTTCGCCTCGCTGGTGCTGTTGCTCGAGGGCTCTGGGCTGCTGGGGGGCGAGGGCGGACGCGGCAAGCTCGCGCTCGCCTGGCTGGCCTCGGGGCTTTCCGTCCTGGCCAAGGGTCCGGTCGGCTTTATCCTCCCGGCCCTCTCCGCCTCCCTCTTCGCCCTCCTTCGAGGTGGGTTGAGGGGCTTTTGGGGGCTCCTCAAGGCGGCCTTCCTGTCGCCGGGTCCGCTCCTCTTCCTGGCCGTGGTCCTGCCCTGGTATGGGGCCATGACGGCTCTGCACGGGAGGGCCTTCCTGGGGGTCTTCTTCCTGGAGAACAACTGGGGCAGGTGGAGCGGCTCGGCCGAATTCCACCCCTACCCCTTCTGGCAGGTCTACCTGCCCACCCTGCTCCTGGCCTTCTGGCCGTGGTTTCCCCTGTTGCTCGGCCCCGCCGCCCTCTCGAGGCTTCGTCGGCCCACGCCCTTCGTCCTGGCGATGCTGGTGCACGGCCTTGTCACCGTGCTCTTCTACGGCGCGGCCGCCAACAAGCTCCACCACTACATGCTGGGCTCCTATCCGGCCCTGTTCTGCGCCGTGGCCTTCGCCCTTCCGGAGCGGATGGAGGGCCTCGGGAGGATCGCCTCCCTCTCCTCCTCCGTCCTCGAGCTGCTCTCGGGCGCCTTCGCTCTGCTGCGCCTTGGCCCCCTGGGGCTCGGGGCAGGGGGTTTCTTC
>Ga0105160_1000963_pt1 | contig 12334 bp, 12 predicted proteins | sample GXS110809BmetaG_FD_89591 | JGI IMG/M metagenome (GOLD analysis project Ga0105160, IMG submission 89591) | Hot spring microbial communities from Gongxiaoshe hot spring, China to study Microbial Dark Matter (Phase II) - GXS 110809B | ecosystem: Environmental > Aquatic > Thermal springs > Hot... | reverse complement strand
GTGTTATGTCTATAATCGACGGCGGAATCTCCGGATAGTGATTCTTCTGGAGGGCTTTCGTGGAAAGGAGTGGCCGGCTTCGCTGGCCACCCCACGAACTTGCTCCCTCCCTGCAGGCCCTGGGGCTGCAGAGAGAGGGGATCAAAAGCATTTGGGGGCGAGCCGGGCGCCTTCGATGCCCGGGCTCGCCCCCAACCCCCAGGGAGGCCAGAACTACAAGAAGAAGCAGCAGGAGGACTGGATGCGACCTCATCGGATCGAGCCTTTGATCGAGGCCGAAGCGCTGGCCGCGCGGGTGCGGGATCTCGCCGCCCAGATCTCCGCCGACTACCAGGGCCGCGATCTTCTGATCGTGGGCGTCCTGAAGGGCGCCTTCGTCTTCTGCGCCGACCTCCTCCGGAACCTCCATGGCGTCCACACGCAGGTGGACTTCATCGCCTGTTCCAGCTATGGCGTCGCCACGGAGACCTCTGGAGTGGTTCGAATCCTGAAGGATCTCAACGCGCCCGTGACCGATCGCGAGGTGCTGCTGGTGGAGGACATTGTGGACACCGGGCTGACGCTGCAGTATCTGCAGGCCCATCTGCGCCAGCAGAACCCCCGCAGCCTTCGCACGGCGGTGCTGTTAGACAAGCCCTATCGACGACAGGTGCCGGTGCAGGTGGACTATCGGGGCTTCGAGATCCCCGATCTCTTCGTCGTCGGCTACGGCATCGACTGGGCCGAGCACTATCGCCATCTTCCATACATCGGGGCAGTGCGCTTCCTGGATTAGCCTGACGCAACGGCGGGCGAGCTGGCTCTTCCCCACGGGGATTTCATCCCGCAATGCGCCCGGTGGGGAGCGAGCCATCGGACTTCCAGAGAACCCGGAAATGAGGGGCATGGGGAAGCGCGCGGTAGGCCTATTTCAGCGGACACCGACCTCGTCCAGATGGCGCAGCAGGTCCGCCGGGTCCTCATACACCCGATAGGCGCCGGCTCGTTCCAGTTCCTCCCGGCCGTAACCTCCGGAGAGCAAACCCACGCTCAGGGCGCCCGCCCGCCGGGCGGCCAGCAAATCCCATACGCTGTCGCCGACCACCACACACTCCTGAATCGAGACTCCCAGTCGCTCCGCCGCCCTCAGGAAGAGATCGGGGTCCGGCTTGGCGTAATGGACATCGTCTCGCGTTACAACCGGGACCTGCGGGTCGAGATCCAGGAGATCCAGGATGGGCTGGGCCACCTCACGACGCCCACTGGTGGCGATGGCCCACGGTACCCCGGCCTCGGTGAGGGTCTGAAGGAGCTCCCGGGCGCCGGGAAGGGGACGGACCTGAGGCAGCATCCGGGCGAAGGCCTCGGCGTGACGTTGCTGGATCCGAGCCACCTCCTCGGGCGTGACCTCCCGGCCGGTCTCCCGCAGCAGCGCTCGGAGCAACAGCCCGCCGCTCATCCCGATGCGCCGGTGGATCCGCCACACGGATAGCGAGATCCCCACCGCCTCCAGGGCTTCCCGCCAGGCCAGCACGTGCTGATACACGCTGTCGATCAGGGTGCCATCCAGATCAAAAAGAAACGCAGGACCTCGACGCGACATCTCCGTTCGTTCCCTCGAGTTTTACACCATTCGTTCCCCGTTGATCCAGACCGCCTCCGGGACCCCCCATCGGGCCCACAAAACCAGATCGGCGGGAGCTCCCGGCCGAAGGCGCCCCAGCTTCCGCAGGCCCAGCGCCTGAGCGGGCGTCCAGGTGGCGCTGCGAACGGCGTCGAGCGGATCGATGCCGGCTTCCTCGATCAACACGCGCAGGCCCTCGTTCATGACAGCAATTGAGCCCGCCAGCGCGCCCTCTGGGGTCTGGCAGCGTCCATCCACCACGATCACCTCATAGCCCAGCCAGGCGTAACGGCCCGGGGGCAGCCCGGCCATCGGCGCCGCATCGCTGATGAGGGCTACCCCCGAGGGGCCTTTTAACCGGAACAGCAGCCGGATAGCCGCCGGATGGACGTGTTGTCCGTCCGCAATCAGCTGGGTGATGACCTCCGGTTCCAGGAGGGCCGCTGTGAACAGGCCGGGCTCCCGGTGATGAAAAGGACGCATGGCGTTGAAGAAGTGCGTGATCTGGCGGGCCCCCCGTCGAATGGCTTCCATGGCCTGATCATAGGTGGCGTCGCTGTGGCCGATCACGGGGATGATGCCCTGAGCGATCAGCGCCGGGATGGCCTGCATCGCTTCGCCTTCCTCAGGGGCGAAGGTCCATAACAGGATACGCCCCCCTGCGGCATCCTGATAGCGGGCGACGGCTTCCGGGGTCAGCGGGCGAAACCACGCCGGGTTCGCCATCCCCGGTCGCTTAGGGGAAAGATGAGGGCCCTCGATGTGGATTCCCAGGATCCGGGCCCCGGGAGGCGGCGCTTCCATCACCTGAGCCATCGCCTGCAGGCGTTGAAGGATTTCCTCTTCAGGCAGGGTCAGGGTGGTGGGAACGAACGCCGTGACCCCGTAGCGGGGGAGGCGTCGGGCGGCCTCCGCCAATTCCGGCCCGAAGAGATCGCATCCTTCGATCCCATGGATGTGGAGATCGATCAGCCCGGGGGTCACCGGGTGCCCCCGGGCGTCAATCCGCTCCGCCCGCCGGGGCGGACGGACCTCGTGGGAGGGCCCAACCATCAGGATTCGTCCCTCCGCGAATACCACCGTTCCATCTTCGATGCGTCGAGTGGGCGTATACAGCTCGGCGTGGACGATGGCCATCGGATGGGAAGCCATACGTAGCCTCCGTGATGTTTGCCTCACCGATCTTTCACCTGGGCTCCGGGTTTACCCAGACCTCATGGCCTTCCACCTTCACCTCGTAAACCGGGATCGGCGCCACGGCCGGCAGACGGAGCACGCGGCCGGTTCGGATGTCGAAACGGGCGCCGTGGCGAGGACACTGGATCACATAGCCTTCCAGCTTTCCTTCCGCCAGCGGGCCGCCATCGTGGGTGCAGACATCGCCGAAGGCGAACACCTGATCGCCCACCCGGGTCAGCGCGATCGCTCGACCCTCGACCATAAAGACCTTTGCAGCCCCCACCGGGAGCTCATCCAGGGAGGCGACGCGGATCCACAAGGGTTTACCTCCTGTTCGGGATGGATCGCTCTCCGGGAAGACATGGCCTCGCCGCCGGCATCGGTTCCCTCACCAGGGAAGGAGTCCCAGTTCCCGAAGGCCTTTCAGCACGGCCTCCAGGACCCCTCCGCCGACGGCCCACGATTTATCCGAGACGGTGAAGCAATGAGAGACTTCCGCCCGGGGATCCACATCGCCGACCTTCATGCCGGGTGTCACCTCCAGGCCATCGAAGAGGATCCCCCGCAATACCCCGGCGATGGCCGTCCGAATCGGGGTCTCATCCACGTAGGCGACGATCTCCCCGGCCTCCACGCGGTCGCCGATGTGTCGGACCCCCCGGAAGCGCCCGGCGCATGGGGCCCGCAGCACCCGCAACACATCGTGCCCGCCGATCGTTCCCGGGATCCCTGTGTCCGGCATGGCGCTTCCGGTGTAGTAGACCCGCCCCAGGTTATGGCCCCGGGCCGTCTCGACCACCGCATGGCAATCCACACCGGCGGTGAAGCCCGGCCCCAGGGCCACCACCACCGGCGCATCCGTGATCGAGGTCCCGGTGTTGCGCTTGGCCATGATCGCATCCACCACGACCTCCGGCCGCAGCCGCCGGATGCTTTCCCCCTCCGGGTCAACCAGCACGGGGATCTCCCCCCGCTCCCAGACGCCTGGGAACGCGGAGGGATCCTCTACCCGGCGGGCGGTGTGGCCTTCGATGGTGATGACGCCTTCATAAACAGCGCTGGCCACGGCCACGGCCCGTCGGATCGCCAGCGGCTGAGGGAGCTCCGTGACCCAGACCCGGAAGCCCGCCCGATGGAGCCGCAGGATCGCTCCGGTGCCCAGATCACCTCCGCCTTTCACTGCCACCCGGATCATTGCCGCTGCCGCGCGAATGATGAAGATGCTCATGGAACCATTCTGCCACGAGAGGGACCGTGATCTCCAGATATTCCAGAGGCAGCATGTGTCCAGCTCCGGGCACTACAATCAGATCCTTCCGGCATCGAAGCCGGGCGAGGAACTCCCGGTGATAATCCGCCGGCAGGATCCGGTCGCGCTCGCCAACCACAAGGCGCACGGGTTTCGTCATGGCCTCGATGGGAGGTTTATCCGCGGGATTCAGAAACACCGAGATCCAGGCGCTCAGGGAATAGGCCCACACACAGAGCCGATCCGCCTGCCATCGTTGCAGGTTCTCCGGCTTCTCGAAGACGTGGGAAGGCTCCAGGAAGGCGCGCACCGGCACGGGCATCCAGCCCAGGAAGGAGCGAAACGGTCGCGCTGCCCGGGCCAGGGGAACGAGAATGAAATGCCGCCGGAGGTAAAGGACGGGGCGGATGTCCTGCAGATCCAGCACATTGTGACATACCGCGGCGCGGATGCGGGGATCCTCCAGCGCGGCGTAGAAGGCCAGAATGCCGCCCATGCTGGAGCCAGTGATCCCGATCCGGTCATGGTAGCGATCGATGGCGAACTCCACCGTCCGCCGGATGTTCCGGATGGCATCCGCGTAGGTGAAGCGACCGCGGGCTCCTCCGCTCCGCCCGTGCCCCTGGAGGTCCAGGGCGATCACGTTGAGGCCAGCCTCCGCCAGGGCTTGCAGGTAATTCGCGCCCGGGATCATCTCGCTGTAAAAGCCGGCATGGGCGGTCATCCCATGGAGGAAGATCACCGCCGGGGCCTGTGGGGAGCATTCGTAAAGCGAGAGGTGAAGCGGAAGGCCGTGATCCTCAATGAAGAGCGTGTGAACCGTCACCATTGCGCACCTCATTGCGCTCTCTTCGCTTCAGGTCAGAAGCTCTGCTCGCTTTGCGACGTTGCTCAGGATGGAACCCCAGGGGTTTCCGTTTCCAGGACCACCCGGATGTGGCGCGCGAGTTCCAGGCCGATGATCACGTCGTGATGGGCCAGGCGAAGCCGGAGCGGCCCGTTGAACGGCGCCCGGGCGATCAATTCAAACGTTGTGCCCGGCACCAGGCCCAGAGACCCCAGGTATCGGAGCTGTTCTGGATCCTCTGTCTTCACCCGGGCGATTCGTCCCCTCGCGCCGATCCACGCTTCACTCAACGGGATGTCGAAAAGGGGTGGCATTTGCCCATCCGGCGTGGGGATCGGATCCCCGTGGGGGCAGTGGGTTGGGCGCCCCGCGACCTCATACATCCGTTCACATAGCGTCTCGTCAATGGCGGGATCCAGCCGGTCGGCCAGCGCGTGGACTTCCTCCCAGCCGATGCCCAGCACCCGGGTCAGGAAGGCCTCCAGGATGCGGTGCTGACGGATGGCTCGCAATGCTTCCCGCTCCCCCGTCTTCGTCAAGAGGATCCCATGGCGGGTCCGCTGGATCAACCCATAGGACTCCAGGCGGTTCAGCATGCGGACCACGGCGGGGATGGTGACATCCAGACGTCGAGCCAGCGCAGCCGCCCGCACGGGCCCTCCCTCACCCATGCGGTAGATTTCCGCCAGATAGGCCCGCATCGCCGGGCTGAGTGATCGGCTGAGAGGCTCCTGCCGGTTCAGGGTTTCCTCCATCTTTCTGGCAAATTCCTGCCTGGGGATCAGGGGGTAGAGCGGGAGACGAACTCGTCCATCCACTACCCCCGTCCTGCCTCCCTCCATGCGCCGCCCTGTAAGGGAACTGGGAGGGTAAGGTTGAAGGCGCCGGGCAGCTTGCCCGGATTTTCACAAAGCCCAAATTTTCTTTCAAAAGTGTAACATAAATTAAACTGCAGTTCAATCCGCGCCTCCGGATTGCGAGAGGATCCAGACAGCCAGTCGCCCAGCCCGCCTTGTCCAGAGTCTCAAAGAAAAAAGGAGCCTGGCGATGAAAGAAACGACGGGTTCCCATCCCGAGGGAATCCCTCTGGATACTCGTGGGATGGTCGCCGGGGTCATGGCTGCAATCCGACGAGAGTGGCCCGGCGTGGGGCTGTGGGTTGTGACGGTCCTGGGATTCGGCGGACTCGCCCTCCAGCGGGAACGGATCAGCCTGGCTCTACCCATCCTCGGCTTTTTCGCCGCCCTGATGGCGGGTTACCTGGGGAGCGCCTGGGTGCCCGTGGATTCTGTGCGCCGCTGGATGGGGGCGGATGTCCGCCGGATCTATGGAATTCCTTTTGCCCTGTGGTTCGGGGGTGGCCTGTTGCGCATCCTCCGGGGAGATGCCCTGGATCCGGGGGGGCTTCTTCTGAGCCTGGCGGTTTTCCTGATCCCCACCACCATGGTGCTCCACAATCGAGCGGCCAGGAAGTTCATGGATGGGTGGATTGTGGCGGGGGTTCTGGCGTTCCTGCTGATCCCTGGCCCGCCTCCCTCGGATCCTGTGGGCTGGGCGTTCCGGATCGGCGCTGCGCTCTGGCCGTTCCCTTTCATCCTCGGATGGCCTTCTAACATCCGGGAACGATCCCATCTGCTCTTCTTCGGGGCCGTCCTCTTCATGTGGTATGCTGTGGAATTCCAGCGGCTCCCGAAGGATCCCCTGATCGCGGGTGGACCCTCATATTATCAGCTCGCTATCATCACGTTGTTCCTGTGGCTGCTTATCCTCGCCGGACGGTTCCCGGATCTGGGGTTCACCTTCCGCTGGACATGGAGGGACGTGGGGGTAGTCGTGCTGAATCTGGCGGGTTTCGCCGCCTTCGCGCTGCCCTTCGGGTTGCTCACGGGTTTCATCGCCCCGGCTGCCTCGCTTCCCGGCCTCCCGGAGGCCCTGATCCGCTGGCTGGCGATCTATCTTTTCATTGGGCTCCCGGAGGAGATCCTGTTTCGAGGAACCCTGCACGTGCACCTGCAGCGCGTGCTGGGCTGGCCTCCATTGCGCACCCTCATGCTCTCCTCCCTTCTGTTTGGTCTGGCCCATTTGAATAATCCGCCGAAGGTCGGTCTTTACGTTATCATGGCCACTGTGGCGGGGTTCTTTTATGGGCGGACGTATCTGCAAACGGGGAAGGTCACGGCCGCCGCGATGGTGCATGCCCTGGTTGATTGGATCTGGAGCGTGTTCTTTCACTGATCCCTTTAGGCGGAAAACTGCATAATTTCTAAGGGGAGACCCGCTCGATGAGGAAACCGAAAACGGTGCTCTGTTCGATCTGGCTCTTCTGCATCGGGCTGGCGCTCGCTGCCTGTCAGGGCAGGTTCCCGGGTTCAGGGGGGCATCCCTCCGGCCCGGGGAATCCGGGTGGGAAGGAGTTGCTCGTGGCGGCCGCTGCCGATCTCCGGGTGGCCATGGAGGAGCTGGTTCGGGCCTATCAAGCCCGGACAGGGGTTCGCGTGACCGTGAGTTATGGCTCCAGCGGGCAGCTGACCCAGCAAATCGAGAACGGAGCACCTTTTGATCTCTTCTTATCCGCCGATTGGGGATATATCGAGCGGCTCCGCCGGGGCGGCCACACCGTGCCTGGCACTGAAGGGCTCTATGCCCGGGGACGGCTGGCCCTGGTGGCCTCGCCGAAATTCCAGAAGGCCCTTCGCTCCCTCTCCGACCTCCAGGACCCTGCGATCCGCCACATAGCGATCGCCAACCCGGATCATGCACCGTACGGCCGGGCGGCCCGACAGGCCCTGGCACGTGCCGGGCTCTGGGAGGCTCTCCAGTCGAAGATCGTATTCGGCGATAATATCCTGCAGACTTTCCAGTTCGTTCAGACCGGCCAGGCGGATGCAGGCCTGGTGGCGCTGGCTTTGGTGATAACCGGGGACATGCCATACGTGCTGATCCCGCAGGAGTTGCATCGGCCCATTGATCAGGGCCTTGCGGTGCTCCGTCGAACGCAGCGGGAGTCCCTCGCCCGGGATTTCGTGGCGTTCGTTCTGAGTGCCGAGGGGCAGGAGATCCTGCGTCGATACGGGTTTGAATCTCCGGAGGGCTGATCCTTGGACTGGTTTCCATTTCTTCTATCCGCTCAGGTTGCCACCCTGGCAACCGGGATCAACCTCGTCGTCGGGATCGCGATAGGATGGCTGCTGGCGCGCCGGTCCTTCCCGGGCCGGGATTTGCTCGGGGCCATCGTGACCATCCCCCTGGTTCTCCCACCTACGGTGCTGGGTTATTGTCTGCTCATTGCCCTGGGCCGGGCCAGTCCAATCGGTCAGGCCCTGGAGGCTCTGGGAGTCCCTCTGGTCTTCACCTGGCGGGGAGCGGTGGTCGCCGCCGCCGTCTCCTCGCTTCCTTTAATGGTTCAGTCCTGTCGGGCCGCTTTCGAGGGGGTGGATCCGGAGCTGGAGCAGGTGGCCCGGACGCTGGGTCGATCGGAATGGGAGGTGTTCCGGACGATCACGCTGCCGCTGGCGTGGCGGGTTATCCTGGCGGGCATGATCCTGAGCTTCGCGCGGGCCCTGGGGGACTTCGGGGCCACCCTGATGGTGGCCGGGAATATTCCGGGTCGAACCCAGACCCTGGCCATTGCGGTGTATGACGCCGTTCAGGCGAATGACCTCACCCGGGCAGGGATCCTGGTCACCATCCTCTCAATATTCGGCATCCTCACTCTGGTGGCGGTCCAGCAATTGGGCCGCCGGCTTGTCGCATAAGCCATGCTGGAACTGGAGATCGCCCATACCTGGCCGGACTTCCATCTCGAGCTTCAGCTGACGATCGGGGCGGAGTTGATCGTATTGTTCGGCCGATCGGGATCCGGCAAAAGCCTGACCTTACGGACGGTCGCCGGGCTTTTCCGTCCCGCTTTCGGTCGGGTTGTTCTCAATGGTCGGGTGCTGTTCGATTCCCAATCCGGAGTGAATCTGCCCCCTCAGGCTCGGCGGGTGGGCTATGTTCCCCAGGGATACGCTCTGTTTCCTCATCTCACGGTCTTTGAGAATGTGGCTTACGGTCTGCGGGGACCATCCGCTGAGATCCATCGTCGGGTGATGGAATGGCTGGATCGGGTTGGCCTGGCGGATCTGGCCGGGCGGCGGCCGCATCAGCTCTCCGGCGGACAGCAGCAGCGTGTGGCGCTGGCGCGAGCTCTCGCGATCCAGCCGGACGTTCTCCTCCTGGATGAGCCGCTTTCCGCCCTGGATGCACCCACCCGATCGGAGCTGCAAACCCTGATCCGGAATCTCCAGCGCCAGCTGAACATTCCGATCCTCTTCGTCACCCACAACCTGGCCGAGGCAGTCCTTCTGGCCGACCGGATCGCGGTGCTGGAAAGGGGCCGGCTGCTACAGGTGGGCCCGCCTAAGGAAGTGCTCCATCACCCGGCTCGAGTGGAGGTGGCCCGTCTGGTCGGCGTGCGCAACCTCTTGCGTGGACAGGTGCGGGGATTAGATCCGGAGGGCCTGCGCCTGTTGATTGGGGAACGAGAGCTGCGGGCTCGCCCGAACCCACTGGTTCCTCCGCTTCCGGCTGGGGCGGAGGTTCTGGCATGTATCCGCGCCGAGCATATCGCGATCGTCCGGCCGGATCGCCCGCTCCCTCCTGAGCGAGAGAATCTGCTGGAAGGGGAGATCATCGGAGAGATGGATTACGGTCTGGCCCGGGCGCTCTTTTTCCGGCTCCACGGCCCCCGGTTGACGCCGGATCGGGATTACGATGTGGAGATCGAGGTTCCGCCTTACATTTATGAGCGATTGGGGCTGGATCGGATCCGTTGCTGGACCATCGCCATCCGCCCCGAATCCATCCATCTGATCCCGGCCGGATCGGAGTAAGATAGGACTTACGCAGTTCGTTTCCCATGGGGGCTTTGGGGGCGGAGCGGGGCGCCTTCGGCACCCCGCCCGCCCCCAAAAGGATTTTTCTCCTCCCTCCCCACGGCCCAAAGGGCCGTGGGGAGGGAGGAGAAAGGGGGGTGGGGCCATTCCGTCCCACCTTTAGAGCTTTCAACTGCGTAACTTATAAAAGATATGCGGGGAGAGCTCTACCTCCGGACTTCGAACGAGCGGGCGGCGTGATGTCTCGGGACCAGGAGTCACGGCTTTTTGCGGCCGAATGCTGTGAAACCGGCTCTGCTCCTCCCCGGTTGCTGAGCTTCGGGATCTCCGATATAATTATTTACGCTGATCAGTGGAATGAATGCCGGGATGCCACCTTAGCTCAGCCGGAAGAGCACCCGCCTCGTAAGCGGGGGGTCGCGGGTTCGAATCCCGCAGGTGGCTCTCCATATGACGGCATCCTCCATTTAAGGGGACCCCTATCCCACAGAACGCGTCGAGCGCTCCTTCCGGTTCTGGAACCTCTGTTTTCCCCCGTCTGGGAGCTTCCTGGCTTTGGCTTCCAGCGAGAGGGTGGATGTTTCTGGCCAGCCGATGGGGGATCGTGATCCCCGGGCTTTTGTTAGGCCTGGGGGTTCTGTGGATGACCGTGGCTTCCCAGGCGCCATCCCGGGGAGATCCCGCTTACTGGAGCTGGGTAGCTCGGGCTCGTCTCCGCTTCGGCCTTCTCTTTGATCCCCTGGACCGCCTCGGCATGTGGTCTCTTGCGGAGACGCCGGGCTGGCGGCTGCTTTGGGCTCTTCTGGCCTGGAGCCTGTTCGTTCGCGCCGTCGAGGCCGGACGGGCCCGGCGACCGCTGATGGCCCTCGGCTGCGCCCTGCTGGTTTTCGCGATCGGAGTCGGCGGCCTGGGGCGTTACCTGCCTCCACCTCGTTCGTTCACACTGGCCCTTGGAGAGGGCCAGCGGGTCGATGACTTCCGGTTCGCCCTGGAAGAGAACGGCCTCTCCCTCTGGCGCCAGGGGGACCTGATCGGGCGGGCGACGTTTCATGCGAACCTTCCCTTTCTCCTGGGGCCATATGGCGGGATCGTCCGGCGCAGCCATTCGGTGCTGGAGGCGGAGGCGGCGGGTCCTTCCGGCCCGCTGACGCTGCGTGTGGCGCTGGATGCTCCTCCGGCTTCCCGGGTGTTGTTGCATCCCTCCCCGGAAGGGGAAGCCTTCGCGGCGATCCCGGAGGCTCGCTGGATCCTGCGGATTCGAGAGGGGCGGTGGCTGACGATTTTTGAAGAGGGAACGGGGACGGTAGTCTGGCAGGAAGAGTTGCCCCGGCTGGCGGATGGACAGACAATCGAGCGCGCCCTCCCGGCAGGATATACCCTGCACCTCACGGCGCGTCCGGTGTATCGCTTCATCCTTTTCCCGCTCCCCGTCTTCCTCCAGCGCGTCCTCACCGCGGCGATGGCCATCCTTGGCCTGGGGATCGGTGGGGTGGCCCAGCTTCGCGTCATGAGGTCTCGACCCTCCAAGGCCGTCTGAGGTCCTCCGCCGCTCTTGCTCCTGAAGAGCCTCATGGGGAAAGGGATTGCCCTGGTGTAACGAAACGCCCGCCATGGTGTTTTGTTATTGAAACAATGCGGGTTCCACTCAATGGATATGGATCCGGATTCGCGACAGGACAGGTAATCCCCCTGATAAAAAGGCCGGGAATCCGCTGTATGTGGAGGAGGCAACCGAGATGGCGCGCGTGGTGATCACCGGGATGGGGGCGATCACGCCCCTGGGGAACGATGTGGAAACGTTCTGGCAGAATGTGGTGGCCGGGCGATCCGGCGTAGGTCCCATCACCCTTTTCGATGCCTCGGCGCTGAAAACCCGGATCGCCGCGGAGGTTCGGGACTTCGATCCGGAGGCATGGTTCGGGCGTAAGGAGGCCCGGCGAATGGATCGCTATGCTCAGTTCGCCCTGGCGGCCACCCAGCAGGCGCTCCAGGATGCCCGCCTGAACCCTGCTCACGTGGATCGGGAACGCGTGGGGGTGATCCTGGGGACCGGGATCGGCGGGATCGGCGCGCTGGTTCAGGGAGTGGAAACCCTGATGACCCGTGGTCCGGATCGGATCAGTCCGTTCATGGTTCCGATGATGCTGGCGGATACGGCCCCGGGGCTGATCGCCATCACCTATGGGTTCCGGGGGCCCAACATGGCCGTGGTCACTGCGTGCGCCAGCGGGACCAATGCGATTGGCGAGGCGATGCATCTGATCCGGCGAGGGGATGCCGATGTGGTGATTGCCGGTGGGGCCGAGGCGGCGATCCTGCCGATTTCGGTGGCTGCCTTTAACGTGATGGGAGCCATTTCCACACGGAACGAGGAGCCGGAGCGGGCCTCGCGTCCCTTCGACCGAACCCGGGACGGCTTCGTGATGGGGGAGGGGGCCGGGATCCTGGTGCTGGAGCGCCTGGAGCATGCGCAGGCGCGGGGGGCGCGGATTTACGCCGAGGTGGTGGGCGACGGTGCCTCAGCGGATGCCTACCACATCACGGCGCCGCGGGAGAATGGGGAAGGAGCCGCGCTGGCC
>Ga0105160_1000957_pt1 | contig 12384 bp, 12 predicted proteins | sample GXS110809BmetaG_FD_89591 | JGI IMG/M metagenome (GOLD analysis project Ga0105160, IMG submission 89591) | Hot spring microbial communities from Gongxiaoshe hot spring, China to study Microbial Dark Matter (Phase II) - GXS 110809B | ecosystem: Environmental > Aquatic > Thermal springs > Hot... | reverse complement strand
TCGTAGTTCATCGTTGCTCTCCGTTAAACAGTAATGATGCTCACCCAAGGCGCGCAGTCTATAGCACGCCGTTCAGCGGACCGAAGTGCGCCTCATAGCGCTTTCGGAATTCGTCCAAGGTGAAAGTGTGGCTTTGACCGCCGACGTGTTCCAGCGCGTAGGTTGCCGCCACGCTGCCGAGCCGCGCGCATGTCTCCCAATCGGCGCCAATAGCCAAGCCCTTCAGGAAGCCAGCGCGGTATGCGTCGCCCACGCCTGTGGGGTCAATCACTTGGCGTGCGGGCACAGCGGGCACATCCACGCGATGATCGCGCAGCAACACCGTGCTGCCCTTTGCGCCGCGCGTGATGATCAGCGCTTCGGCATGGTAGAGCACATCCGCCTCGGTTAAGCCGGTTTTCTGGCGAATGATCTCGAATTCGTAGTCGTTGCAGATCAGCATGTTGGCGCCCTCAATGCCGGCGCGCAGCTCCTCACCGCTTGAGCGCGCCACCTGTTGGCCTGGGTCGTAAATGAAGCGAATGCCCAGCTCGCGGCATTCGCGCGCATAGCGCAACATCGCCTGTGGGTCGTTTGGCGAGATGATCACCAGGTCTGGCTTTTCCTCCAGGTCATAGAAGGAGAGATGTCGCGCCTCGCTCATTGCGCCAGCGTAGAACGTGGCGATTTGATTGTTGTTCTGATCCGTGTTGCAGAAAAACGAGGCGGTGAATTTGCCGGGCACCACGCGCACCAACGAGGTATCCACGCCGACTGACTCGAGCCAGGCGCGATATTCCTCGAAGTCCTGCCCTGCCGTCGCCATGATGGCGGGGCGCTCGCCGAGCAGCGCCAAGGTGTACGCGATGTTTGGCGCGCATCCGCCGCGGCGGCGCTCCATCGTGTCCACCAAAAAACTCACGCTCAGCCGCGAGAGATGCTCGGGCAGTAGGTGCTCGCTGAACGAGCCGGGGAACGTCATCAAGTAGTCGTAAGCAATGGAGCCGGTGATGAGGAGTTTCATCGTCGCTTCGGGTTCTCTAGGCGATAACCTTTGCCTCGTACGGTGAACAGGTATTCTGGTTGTGCGGGGTCGTCTTCGATGATCCGGCGCAGCCAATGAATGTGCACGTCGAGCGTGCGCGTGTCGCCCATGTAAGTGGTGTCCCACACATCACGCATGAGTTCTTTGCGCAGCACCACCTCCCCTTGACGCTCCATGAGCACGCGCAGCAAGCGCGAGAGCTTCGGCGTCAGGCGTCGCATCTCGCCGTGCTTTTGCAGCAAGTTTTTCTGTGGGAACAGCACGAGATCGCCGCAACGTAGCTCGGTGGTCATCTCTTGGGCGTGGAGCTTCTCGACTTTTGCGAGCAAACGCTTGAGCACAAGCGGGCGCGCGAAGTACGCATCAGCACAGCCAGCGCGCATCACCTCCTCAGCGCCGTCGCGGGCGTGTTTGCTCGCAAGCCCCAAAGGCGCGTCCACAAGGATGACCGCTGCATTGCAAACGCGCTTCATGGCGCGGCACAAGCGTTCAACGTCTAGGCGCAAGTCGCCTGCATCAACGACGACCACGGTCGGGCGTTCCTTGGCGAGCAGATCGAGCGCCTCTTTCGCCGTGCTCGCGTGGAACAAGCGATACCCTTGTTGCTCGAGCGCAGGCGCCAACGTGTCGCCGCTGCCGCCATGCACGAGCAAAACTTTCGGAGTGGATGCCTTCATGGGTTGCCGACTAGTGATGCGCCGCCTGCGCATGGCACGCAGGGCAGCTTGAGCACGCAAGCCAACCTTAAAAAGCGCGCGGATTATACGCGCAGCGCCGATTACACTCCAGCGCCGCGATGCACATCACGATCTTCGGCGCCGGCGCGGTTGGGCAATGGATCGGCGCCAACTTGCTCCGCGCTGGGCACAGCGTGCGCTTCATTGGGCGTGCCGCCTTCGTGGCGCAAGGCGCGCTGACCGCGCAAACCGCGCGCGGCGAACGTTGGCACTGGGCGCCCATTGACGCGCACACAACGCTGCCCGACGCGCCTACAGATGCCGTTGTGTTGTGCGTTAAGGCGCATGATATCGTCTCAACGCTTGAGCCGCTCGCACACATCCGCGCCCCTGTGATCACGATGCAGAATGGCTGGGGCAGCGAGGCATTGCTTGCCGCAGCGCTTGGCGCTGAGCGAATCATCGCTGGCACGCTGACCACCGCCGTCGCCTTGAGTGACACCGCGCACGTCGTCGCACAGCGGCACCATGGCGGCGTCGGCTTGGCGCCCCTCTCGCCCGATAACGCCGCGTTTGCGGATGTGCTCGCAGCCTTCCGCACTGCGCCCTTGCTGCGCGCGCGCGCTTACGCCAATTGGCGCGCGATGAAGTGGAGCAAGCTGCTCTTCAACCTCGCCGGCAACGCCACTAGCGCCGTCTTCGAGATGCCCTACGTGGACGTGCTGCGCGATCCTTTTGCCACGCAGCTTGAGCTGAGCGCGCTGCGCGAGGCGGAGCGCCTCATGCGCGCCCAAGGGCTGCGCGCGGTGAATTTGCCAGGCGCACCGGGCGTGTGGTTTGCCTTTGCGGTGCGCGTCTTGCCCGACCCGTTGCTGCGCCTTGTGTTGATGCGCTGGCTTGCCCGCGCCCGCGGCGCGAAGTATCCTTCGCTCTACTACGACGTGCGCGAGCACCGCGCACAATCCGAGGTGGACGTGCTCAACGGCGCTGTGGCGCAGGTGGCGCAGCAGATGGGACTCAGCACACCCGTCAACGCTGCGCTGGCTGAAGCCGTGCGCATGGGTTGCAAGGGCGCCTCGCGCGCTGCGCGCATCGCGTTCTTGCACGACGCACTCCGAGAGCAAAACAATGAACGCTGAACATTTGGTCCGCTATCTCAACACCTACTTGGCGATCGATCGCTACGCCGATCGCAGCAACAATGGCTTGCAGGTGCAATGCCCCGCGGAGATCATGCGCGTCGCCTTCGCGGTGGACGCGAGCCTGGCGGCTTTCCAACGTGCCGTCGCTTGGGGCGCGCAGTTGCTGATCGTGCACCACGGCTTGTTTTGGTCCGAGCCGCTGCTCCTGACGGGGATGCACTTCGAGCGCGTGCGCACGCTTATCGCGGGAGGATGCGGGCTTTACGCAGCGCACATCCCGCTCGACGCTCACCCTGAAGTTGGCAACAACGCGCAGCTCGCGCGTCTTGCAGGCTTGATCAACCTCACGCCGTGGGGCATGCACAAGGGCACACCAATCGGCTTCATCGGCGACCTGCCCGAGCCGCTGCCCGTGACGCAGCTTGCCGAGCGCCTGGCGCAACACATCGGCACGCCAAACCGCGTGCAAGCTGCGCCCGAAGCTCAAACGCGCCGCGTCGCAGTGTGTAGTGGGTTCGGGATCACGCTGCTCGACGAAGCACTCGCCGCAGGCGCCGACACCTTGATCACAGGCGAGACCAGCCACATGTGGTTTCACCCCGTTGCCGAACGCGGCTTAAGCGTGATCTTCGGCGGGCACTACAACACGGAGACCGTCGGGCTAAAAGCGCTTGCCGCGCATCTCGAGGCGCAATTCGGCATTGCGACGCACTTCATTGACCTGCCCACTGGCTTGTAGGCAAGCGCTAAGCTGAGCTGCCTAGCATTTACGCACTATGGACAACGAGGTACAGTTTTTTGACCTACCTGAAGGCGAGAATCCCTTCGACCACTTGCCACCGCGCCCGCCAAGCGACGCACGCATCACAGACTATCGCGTCATGCCCTGGCCAGACGGCACGCGCGTCACGGTGGAGATGGGCTTGACGCCCTTCCGAGAGTTCCCCAGCATTGACGTGAGCATCCTCGACGCTCGCGGCGAGGTGCTGCGCCATGTCTCGCTCGTGGGCACGATGGAGCGCCGACCTGCGCCCACATTGTGGCTGCCGCGCGGCATCCCAAAGGGCACGCCACTGGTCGCGCTGATCGAGGTGCTTGGCGACGAAGCGCCACTGCAAGTGCTGCGCGTGGACTTCACCGTCGCAGGACCGATCATCAAGCGCGTGGTGATGCAAGCAAGCGACGCCGAAGACGCCGCAGCGTGAGACGATGGACGGCTTGCTGGTGGTGGATAAGCCCAAAGGGTGGACCTCACACGACGTGGTGGCGCGCGCGCGCAAGTGGCTCCGTCAGCGCGAAGTAGGGCATGCAGGCACACTTGATCCAATGGCGACAGGTGTGTTGATCCTGTGCTTGGGGCAAGCCACGCGCCTGAGCGAGTACTTGCTCGGCGAGGACAAAGCCTACGAAGGCACGCTACGACTTGGTCAGCGCACCACCACCGACGACGCTGAGGGCACGATCCTCAGTGAGTCCCCCATCCCCACGCTGGACGACGCCACGCTGCGCGCACTGGAAAAGCAGTTCACTGGCACCCTCCAGCAAGTGCCACCGCAGTTCTCGGCGATCAAGCGCGAAGGGCAGCGCGCCTATGAACGCGCACGACGTGGCGAGGCGGTGCAACTCGCGCCGCGCACAATCACCATTTACGCGCTGCACCTGTGGCGCGACGCATACCACCCTGAGCATCTTCACCTCTCCGTGCGCTGCTCCGCTGGCACTTACATCCGCGCACTCGCGCGCGACATCGGCGAAGCGCTTGGCTGCGGCGCGCACCTTGTCGCGCTGCGGCGCACACAAAGCGGCGTGTTCTCGCTCGCTGATGCGCACCCGCTGGAGCAGCTCGAGCGCGCTGCTGCCGAGCAAGCCTTGGCCTCTTTCGTGTTGCCCATGGACGCTGCGCTGCGCGATATGCCCCTCGTTCGCCTCAGCGCTGCACAAGCACAACGCATGCGCCACGGACAACGGTTGCGCATGGATATCGCAGGCTGGACTCCCAACACACTGGGGCGCGTGTATGATGATGCAGGCGCTTTCCTCGCCGTCGCGCGCTGGGACGGTCACACGCTCATTCCGATCAAAGTCTTCAATGCAGCAGTTTGACTCGATCGAAGCCTTCAACGCGCCGAGGCCTTGCGTCTGCACGATTGGCGCCTTCGACGGCGTGCACTTAGGGCACCAGCAGCTCATCCGTCACGTCGTGAGCCAGGCGCGCGCGCAAGGCGCACTCGCAGTAGTGCTCACTTTTTTTCCGCATCCACGCGCGGTGTTGGGACGTGCGCCCGAGCGCTACTTGACGTTGCCCGAGGAGAAGGCGGAGCACATCGCCGCGCTAGGCGTGGACGTGCTCATCACCCACCCCTTCACGCTCGCGACGGCGCGCATCACAGCCGAGGACTTCCTCGCGCTTTTGCTGCGCCACTTGCGCCTAACAAGCCTTTGGGTGGGTCCAGACTTTGCGCTTGGGCACAATCGCCAAGGTGATGTGACATGGCTGCGCGCGCGTGGCGCACAACACGGCTTCGAGGTGAACGTGTTGCCGCCGCTAGTGCTTGGGCACGCGCGCATCTCCAGCTCGCGCGTCCGCGATGCGTTGTTGCGCGGCGACATCGGCGACGCAAACTTGTGCCTTGGGCGTCCCTTTCGCGTGCGCGGCGAATATGACGGCGAGCGCACCATCTGCACACATCCCAAACAGTGGTTGCCCGGCCCAGGCACCTACACTGCGCTGATCGAAGCGCGCGCACTCGAAGTCTCGCTCACTAGCGATGCGCCGTGCACGTTGCGTCTTGAGCACCCTCTGCCCGGCGGGGCACGCCCCTTGGTGGTGACGTTTGTTTAGCGATGCACCTGCGCCACCTCTCGCTCACGAACGTTCGCCTCTACGCGCGCCTCGAGTTGCCGCTGCGCGCGGGCGTGATCGTGATCCAAGGCGATAACGCCCAAGGCAAAACCTCGCTGCTCGAGGCGATCCACGTGCTCGCCACTGGGCGCGGGCTGAACAGCGCGGCAGGACGCGCATTGATCCGCTGGGATGCCGAGTCCGAATCGCCCTACCCGTATGCGCTGCTGCGCGCGCTTGTGTGGCGCCGCGACGGTGAACATTTGCTGGAGCTGCTGCTCCAAAAGGGCGAGCGTGAGCGCCTGCGCAAGGAAGTGCGCATTGATCATGTAGCCCGACGCAACAGCGACTTGCCCGGACAGTTAATGACGGTCCTCTTTCTGCCCAATGATGTTGCGCTGGTGAGTGGCGCGCCAAGCTTGCGACGCGAGTTCCTCGACGAAGCGCTCGCGCAAGTGGAGCCGGAGTATGCGCATGCGCTCGAGACCTACGCCTACGCGCTTACTCAGCGCAATGCGCTACTGCGCCAAGCTGCTGAGGACAGGCGCCCGATTGACCCTGATGAGCTTGAGCTTTGGGACGAGCGGCTTGTCTCTGCGGGGACAATGCTCACCCTCAGCCGCCATCGCGCGATCCTCGAGCTCGCACGCGCTGCCGAGCGCGCTCATTTCGAGCTTTCCGACGGGCGTGAGTACCTCTACCTCGCCTATCAACCCAACGTGCACGTCACACACCCCGATACCAGCCCCCAAGCACCGCTCGACCTGCTCATGACGCCGCCGCTGCCCACACGCCAAGCACTCGCCGAGGCGTTCTACGCCGCGCTCCGTGCTCGCCGCCGCGAAGAGCTGCTGCGCGGCATGACCCTCGTCGGACCTCATCGAGATGATCTGCGCTTTCTGGTGAACGGGATGGACTTAGGCGAATATGGCTCACGCGGGCAGCAGCGCACGGCCGTGTTGGCGCTCAAGCTCGCGCAGATGGAATGGATGCAGCTCCGCAGCAACGAGCCTCCTATCCTGCTCCTCGACGAAGTGCTCGCCGAACTCGACCCTCACCGCCGCCGGTGTTTGCTTGAGCGCATTCGCACCGCTGAGCAAGTCTTCATCACCACAACAGATCTGGGCCGACTTGAACAACCTCTCATCACGGACGCCCAGCGCTTCGTTGTGCGCGGAGGCGTGCTCCAGCCAAGCTGAGGGCAGCAAAAAAACAAAGGATTGCACGTTTGTCAACACTGCTTTGCCCCTTCCACGTGCTCCGATTTGACAACGCCCTTGTGCTCGCTATGCTTGTGTTGGGCATCCTCAACCCAGGAGAGAACCATGAAGCGCAACAATTTGTTCGGTGAACTGCTCGCAGAAGCTCTTGGCACGTTTGTCCTTGTTTTGCTCGGTGATGGTGTGGTGGCGAACGTAGGACTTGCGCCACGGCTTGCAGCACCAGCTTACAACTGGAACACCATCACCTTCGGCTGGGCGATGGCAGTCGTCGTCGCTGTGTATGTGGCTGGAGGGGTCTCTGGCGCCCACATTAACCCTGCCGTGACGCTTGCGCTCGCCATCCGCGGAAAATTCCCGTGGCAAAAGGTGGTGCCCTATTGGGCGGCGCAGCTTGTCGGTGCGTTTTTGGGCGCTTTGGGGGTTTATCTTGTTTACATGGAGGGGTTGCGCGGCGCTGGCATGCCCAACGTATGGTCCACAGGCCCAGGGTCCGTGTTCGGTCAAGCATTTTGGGGCGGCACGGGCGCTCAAGCGCTTGCATCATACTCGCTCTTCAACGCGCTGATCGCCGAGATCGTCGGCACAGCTATCCTGCTGATGGGCGTGATCGCCATCACGGATTCGCGCAACCTGGGTGCAGGTGCTAATTTGGGGCCGTTTGTTATTGGCATGTTGGTCTTGGGCATTGGTCTATCGCTCGGCGGTCCCAGCGGCTATGCGATCAACCCAGCGCGCGACTTTGGACCGCGACTGTTCGGCGCCATTGCCGGTACGCAGGGGCTGTTTGATAGCATCTACTGGCTCATTGTGCCAATCCTCGGCCCGTTCATCGGCGGCGCGATCGGTGGCATTCTGTATGATGCGCTCATTGGGCGCTCGCTCGAGCAGAAGTGAATCTAGACTGAGGAGAGGTGTGCCATGAAGAAGTTTATCAACCGTCCTGAGGATGTCGTCAAAGAGGAACTGGAAGGCATTGCGCTTGCCTACCCAGAGCTTGTCAAGGTGAATTTCAACCCGAATTTCATTTATCGTGCCGATGCCCCTGTTGCAGGCAAAGTAGCCGTCATTTCTGGCGGAGGCAGTGGGCACGAGCCGATGCACGGTGGGTTCGTCGGGAAGGGCATGTTGGACGCAGCCTGCCCTGGTGAAGTCTTCACCTCGCCTACGCCCGATCAAATGCTCGAGGCTGCCAAAAAGGTCAACAGCGGCGCTGGCGTGCTCTTCATCGTGAAGAACTACACCGGTGACGTGATGAACTTTGAGATAGCCGCTGACCTCGCGCGCGCCGAAGGGATCCGCGTGCTCAACATCCTCATTGACGACGACGTCGCCGTGAAGGATAGCCTCTACACGGCGGGCCGACGCGGCGTTGGCACGACCGTGCTTGCCGAGAAGATCTGTGGCGCCGCAGCAGAACGCGGCTATGACCTCAAGCGCGTCGCTGACCTCTGCCGCCACGTCAACCTCAACGGTCGCAGCATGGGCGTCGCGCTCACCCCGTGCACCGTGCCCACCGCCGGCAAGCCCACCTTCACGCTTGGCGATGATGAGATGGAGTTTGGCATCGGCATTCACGGTGAGCCTGGGCGCGAACGCATGAAGATGAAAACCGCCGATGAGATCACTGAGATGCTCGCGCTTTCAATCATCGAGGACAAAGAGTATCGTCGCACGGTGCGTGAATTCAACGAAGAAAAGGGCGAGTGGACAGATGTGGAGCTCGTGAGCGAACCATTCCGCCCCGGCGACAAGGTGCTTGCCTTCGTCAACAGCATGGGCGGCACGCCCGACATTGAGCTTCCCATCATCTACCGAAAGCTGCACGAGATTTGCGAGAAGAAGGGGCTCACCATCGTACGCCGCCTGATCGGGCGCTACATCACCTCTTTGGAGATGCAGGGCATCTCGATCACGTTGCTGCGCATGAACGACGAACTCATTGACCTGTGGGATGCTCCGGTGCTCACCCCTGCTCTACGCTGGGGGATGTGACGCCGCTTCTGCGCTTGTCCCTGCTATTGTTCACCCCCTCAGCATTGTTGAGGGGGTGAACCCACCCGAGGCAAATGTTTTCTTTCGCTTAGTACTTCCAATCCAAATGGAGGGAAATCATGACCCAATACGTCGGCGCAATTGACCAAGGCACGACCAGCACACGCTTCATGATCTTCGACCACGCAGGTCGTGTCATCGCTGTGCATCAGCTCGAGCATCGGCAAATCTATCCCCAACCTGGCTGGGTCGAGCACGACCCAATGGAGATCTGGGAACGCACCCAACAAGTGATCAAGGGCGCGCTGGAGAAAGCTAAGATCAACCCCAGCGATCTCGTCGCGATCGGCGTGACCAACCAGCGCGAAACCACCATTGTTTGGGATAAGCGCACAGGTAAGCCGTTTTACAACGCTATCGTTTGGCAGTGCACGCGCACAAAGGAGATCTGCGACGCGCTTGCGCGCGAGGGCGGGCAAGATCGCTTCCGCGCTAAAACGGGCTTGCCCATCGCCACTTACTTCTCAGGCCCCAAGATCAAGTGGATCCTGGATAATGTCCCTGGTGTGCGCGAGGCTGCGGAGCGCGGCGACGCCCTCTTCGGCAACATTGATACCTGGGAAATTTGGTGGCTCACTGGTGGACCGGATGGCGGTGTGCACGTCACGGATCCCTCCAACGCAAGCCGCACCATGCTCATGAACTTGGAGACGCTGGATTGGGATCAGGAGATCCTCGACATTTTGGGCATCCCGCGCCAAATGCTGCCGCAAATTCGGCCCTCCAGCGATCCAAAAGTGTACGGCTACACCCACAAAGACGGTCCATTTGGTGCCTCCATCCCAGTATGTGGTGATTTAGGTGACCAGCAAGCTGCGCTTGTAGGTCAAACCTGCTTCAGCCCTGGCGAAGCCAAGAACACCTACGGCACTGGCTGCTTCATGTTGCTCAACACGGGCACCACACCCATCCCAAGTAAGAGCGGCTTGCTCACGACAGTGGGCTACCAGTTCGGGCAGCAGCCAACTGTATATTGCCTGGAGGGCTCCATCGCGATCACGGGCGCTTTGGTTCAGTGGCTGCGCGACAACCTCAAGTTCTTTGATTTCTCCAAGCACATCGAAGACTACGCGCGACAGGTGCCCGACAGCGGCGGTGTTTACTTTGTGCCCGCGTTCTCCGGCTTGTTTGCGCCCTATTGGCGCATGGACGCTCGCGGTGTAATCGTCGGGCTAACGCGCTACACCAACAAGAATCACATCGCTCGCGCTGCGCTTGAAGCAACCGCCTACCAAACGCGCGAAGTGCTCGACGCGATGGAGAAAGACTCAGGCGTTAAGCTCACCGCGCTAAAAGTGGATGGCGGCATGGTGTACAACGAGCTGCTTATGCAATTCCAAGCTGACATCCTTGGCGTCCCCGTGATCCGCCCCGTTGTCTCCGAAACTACCTCGCTCGGCGCAGCCTACGCAGCAGGCTTGGCGGTGAACTTCTGGAGCAACCTCGACGACCTGCGGCAGAATTGGGCAGTGGACAAGGTTTGGGAACCGCAGATGGACGCCGAGACGCGGGAGCGCCTCTACAAAGGCTGGCTCAAAGCCGTGGAGCGCACGTTCGGATGGGTTGAGTGAGTGCGCAGGTTACACCCCGCGCGAAGACCGAAGCCAAAAGCTTCGGTCTTTTTTTTTACAAATACGAAGCCGAGAGCGCTAGAAAGAGCTGCGCGCAATAATACGTCGAGAGCACCCAAGCGCTGTTTGCCGTGCCTTCGTCATTGAAGACGAAACGGTTTATCGCCAACATCAAGTCTGAGATGTAAAACAGCACCGCCCCTGCCCCAGCAAGTACCGATTGCGAGAGCAAACTCGCACCCACCTCAATGCCGCTCACTGCGCGGTGCACCATGAGCGAAAGCACCGTGATATAAATCGCCACCACGCCGTGCGACTCCCCCAAGCGGGGGCGCAAATACACATACACCACCAACGCCAACAATCCAATTGCTGCCGCAAGCATCCCCTCGCGGTTGAGGTTGAGCGGCGCGCCACGCGCGACTTGTACGTAGCTGAGCGCAGCGATGTAAAACCCGTGTGCGACCACGAACGCCATCGCGCCACGACCGAAGCGCAGCGCGTCGCGCGCATCACTCAGCAGCCAGTCGCCAATCAGCGACCAGAGCAGCGCTATCACGATCAAGCTGCTGTAAAGCGCAAGGTGAATGGGTTGCGCAAACGAGAGCGCCGCCACGCTCAACACCAGCAGCGTCGCTAAGAGCCTTAAGAGGCGCGCTGCGCGCAGGTTGCGCTGAGGGCGTGTTTCAACGCGCAGCAACACCAGCAATACCAGCACTAGCGCGGGAATCGGAAGCCAAGCAATAGGCATGAGGCACCGGTGTAAGTGTAGTGGATCGCTAAGGTGTACCACCAGGCAGCAAGAAGCGATACAAGCGATCGCGACCCATCACCACAAGGAGTTGACCACTCTCATCCACCGCCAAGTCTTGGGCACCGACAAACTCATCTGCCGCAGCGCGGAACTGGCGGACAAACGCGCCGTTCTTCCGCAACTCCACAACTGCCCCCGTCTCGCTATCGAGCACGAACACACTGCCCCGCTCTGGGCTGTCTCCAGAAAGCGCAATCGCCACGGGTTTCTTGAAAGGCTCAGGTAAGCCGCTCATAGCGAAGACGGCATCTTGACGATTGAAGTATTTCATCACAGCGCCGCTGCTTTGCAGCACGTAAATCGCGCCATCAATCGCCATGTCCACGCTTTCGCGCAACACGGTGTAGGGCGAGCGAAAGTAGCTGCTGTTTGCGCCGCTCAGCACGTCGTTGACAAGCGCATAGCGCCAAATCTGCCCCACGCCCACGTCCAACAGATAGACGCGGTTTTCGTAGAGCGCGCCGCTCTGCACTTTGCCCGGCTTCACCCCGTTCACTTCTGGAATGTCCAATGGGATCGCGCGCCCGGTCGCGGAGCTATATTCGTACACGACAGCATCGCTGAACAAAATAGCGCCCTCGGTGCGCCAACGATTGCCAAGCGCTGTCGCCCGCGCGATGTCCACAAGCGGCACAGGTGCGCGCTGCTGACCATCGAACACCAAGCTCACGGGTTGATCCACCAGTGCATCGCGTGTAGCGTTAAAGCGCTGGAAAAAGGCAGCGTTTGCCTCCAGGTCGAGCACATACACGCCGAGCGGCGTCACGCTCACCCGGCGCCGTGCTTCGCCTCCGAAGGTCGCCAGCACAGTAGGCGAGACGCGCACCACGCCAAGCACACGATCCAATCGCGCGCGCGCCTCACGGCGCACGTCACCAAATGTAGTACGGTCATCTGGCGCGCGCGCCTCATAAGCATCAACAGCGCGCAAAACCGCTTCCCAAAGCACCCGCACCTGCTGGGGGTCGGTTGTCTGGGCTTGGCGTGCTTGTTCTAAACGCGCCTCGGCTGCCGCACGCAGCTGAAGTCGTTCTGCCTC
>Ga0105160_1000956_pt1 | contig 12391 bp, 11 predicted proteins | sample GXS110809BmetaG_FD_89591 | JGI IMG/M metagenome (GOLD analysis project Ga0105160, IMG submission 89591) | Hot spring microbial communities from Gongxiaoshe hot spring, China to study Microbial Dark Matter (Phase II) - GXS 110809B | ecosystem: Environmental > Aquatic > Thermal springs > Hot... | reverse complement strand
CTGCGCGACCGGCTGGAAGCAAATACGCGCCGCTTCCGAGAAGGCATGACCCGAGCAGGCTTTGACATCAAGCCGGGCGACCATCCGATTGTGCCTATCATGCTCTACGATGCCGTACTGGCACATCGCATGGCTGATGCACTTTTAGAGGAGGGGATTTATGTGATTGGCTTTTCATACCCCGTCGTACCCAAAGGACAAGCCCGTATTCGCGTTCAACTCAGTGCCGCCCACACCCCTGAACACATAGACAGAGCGATAGAGGCATTCACCAAAGTAGGACAAAAACTGGGCGTGTTGCGTCCCACCGTGACAGGCTGAGCAATCAGTGAAAAATCAGCATTACCTTTGCGCTCATGGCTCGCAAACCTGATAAACGCGTCTATGTAAGACGCAATCGTGCGCGCCGCAAGCTACAAAAGCGCCGCGTCTGGGCACCTATTACCAAGCGCAAAGCCAACGCCCTCCAAGAAGCTAATCTGCGTCTTTTAGCGGAGCTTGAGCGGCAGTTAGGATGAGGGGGCCCCTTCGCCTCGGTATCGTGGGGCTGGGCTACATGGGCAGCCTCCACCTGCAAAAAGCCCTTGCCCATCCAAAAGTCCAAGTCGTAGCCCTCTACGACAGCGACCCAGCTAAAAGGGAGCGCCTGCGACAGGAGGGTTTCCCAGTAGTGGAGTCTTTTGAAGAGCTATTGGAGAAATCACAAGCCCTGATCATTGCTTCGCCCACGCCTACCCACTTTGAGTATGCTGAGAAAGCGCTGCGGGCACAGCGTCATCTCCTTATTGAAAAGCCAGTTACCCTCTCGCTCACAGAACTGGAGAAGCTTATTTTCCTGCGCGAGGAAGCTGGCGTCGTCGCCGTCGCAGGACACGTGGAACGCTTCAATCCCGCCTTTCAAGCGCTTCTACCGTACAGGTCGCACTTTCAACTCTTTGGCTTCGAGCGGATAGCCCCTTGGACGCCGAGGGGTACCGATGCCTCAGTGGCGATGGATCTGCTGATTCATGACCTGGATCTCTTCTGGGCGCTGACAGAGGGAAACGCAACTGAACTGCGTGCCAGTGCTTATCGGCTACGCACACTCAACGCCGATACTATTCAGGCTTGGATAGACCTGACGGATGGGCGCGCTGCACACTTCACAGTGAGTCGGATTGCGCCCTATAAACGGCGGCGATTGATAGCCCACGGTCCTGAGATGTGGGCAGAAGCAGACCTTCTCTCCCGCACCCTTGCTCTGTGGAAGCTCTCCAACTCCGGCGATCCTACCCCCCTGCCAGTAGAAGTGCCCACAGCAGACGCCCTCTCCCTCCAACTGGAACATTTTTTGCATACCATCCAGACTGAAACGACTTCACCTCTCTCGCTGGAGCATGTGCATTCGGTCATGGCATGGGCGCAGCAAGTGGAAAATCTATCTAAGCGCCAGTTGGTTTTTACTTCTGAGTTGTAAGTCCCAGCATGCTTTACCGCCTGCTTACCTGCGCATAGCTCCTGCCCGGGTTGTCATAGAAAATGACACTGTACTGATCACACCTGCTCTGGATGCGTGGGTCTATCCTGAAGGGCGCTATTTGACCCTTGCGGAAACTGGGCAACGGGTACCTATTGTTCCCTTTGACAAAAGCCCGATTCTCCTCGCAGGCGGAGTCCGCGTCAATGGCATCAGTGCTGCACGCCGTCCGTATCCATTTTGGGAGTTTGACACGCTGCCTTTCCCCCTAAAAGCCGAAGAAGAACATATCTACGCCCCGGTGTATCGGTACTTTGCCGATACGCTGCTACAGTACTTCGTAAAAGAAGACTTTGAGAGTCCACAACTAACCTTACGCAGCACTAACTTAGGCGATAATGGCGCTGTGCAAATCCGACGCACTTTTTCGGAGCAGCGGCGCGGCTTCTGGTCGGGTGAAGTGAGCTTACCTCCCGGCGCAGACTTCCGAGTAGAAAGCACCGAAGCTTTTGAGTTTCCCCAAGGCGAAGTCTGGGCAGAAATCTCCCTCAAAGGCGATCGTAACCTCGGCGTAGGCATTACCCGGGAAGACAAGCGCACCGGACGCCTTATCAGCCGGGATATTCACCTTCTTTTGCGTCCGCCTGATACTGGCTGGGGTACCTTTTATGTAGACTTAACGCCTCGCCTTGCAGAAGGCGCAGGCTTATACCGTTATCGGCTCTACCTTACCAGTGCAGGGGATACAGCGGGCGCTACCTACACCCTCTACTTAGATGATGTGCGCGTCCTGACCCTCAAAAAGCAATGAGGCGAGAGCTTATCGGACTATTTTTTGCGGCGCTTGATTTCGTCCTGGCATACGGAGGATGGGTAGGGTTTTATCTCATTCGGCGGTTTTACCTATACAACTACAACGCTCAGAGCGGCACCCTGTGGGAATATCTCTGGGCTCCGCTGATAGTAGGCACATACTGGGTAGTGATCTATGCCCTCGGGGGCAGTTATCGGGACCCGATCCGTCAGTCCATCTTGCGAGAACTCATCAATCGGGCATGGCTTACAGTACTGGGAAGCTTAGCGCTATTTTTTCTGGCATTTCTGGACGACCCCATTCCCAACTACCAGACCTACCGGCTCACGCTGCTTTTTTATGTAGGGCTACAAGGAGCTTTGAGCTGGATAGGGTTAGCGTTGCTTCGCTTTGTGATGATGCGAATGCTGCGCAAAAGGCTTTTTCGCTTCCCCACTATCATCGTCGGCAGCGGTCCAAAAGCCCTCTCCGTCTGGGAAGAGCTCAAAAAGCACGGCGAAGAGATGGGATATGATGTGATTGGCTATGTCCCGACCGATGAAGCGACGGACTCACCCCTCCGAGGCAAACTGCGCTACTTAGGTTCGCTCGCAGAGTTGGAACAGGTAGCTACTCGGCGCGGCGCCCATCATGTCGTGATCGCTTCAGAAAGCCCGGACGAGCAAATTCTCCAAACTGTGCTGGCTCACCTCAACGGACTGCCTGTGGAAGTACATTTAGTCCCTGCCTTGCGAGATGTATTGAGCGGGGGCGTGCGCGTCGCCAGCCCCGTGGATATTCCCTGGGTCACGATAACCCCTCCTCCCCCCTCGCCATGGTATGAGCTCATCAAACGGCTGATGGACATTATCCTATCCGCTGTGGCGCTTATCCTGCTGGCGCCAGTAATGGCAATCATAGCCGTACTCGTGCGACTCTCCTCGCCAGGACCGATTATCTTTCGTCAGGAACGCATCGGTAAAAATGGACGCCCTTTCACTATCTATAAGTTTCGCACGATGTATGTGGATGCCGAAAAGGACGGTCCCGCTCTGAGCCGCGACGGAGATCCCCGTATCACCCCTATCGGGCGATGGCTGCGCAAGACCCGCTTAGATGAACTGCCGCAGTTTTGGAATGTGCTCAAAGGCGACATGAGTCTTGTCGGACCCCGTCCGGAGCGGCAGTATTATATAGACCAGATTGTTCCCCGCGCCCCCGAATACAAGCAACTCCTCAAAGTGCGCCCCGGTATCACCAGCCTCGGCATGGTTAAATATGGCTACGCTTCATCGGTGGAAGAGATGATAGAACGCATGCGATATGATCTGATTTATCTGGCAAACCGTTCCCTGCTGCTAGACCTCAAGATCCTACTCTACACCGTGCTAAGGGTGATACAAGCGCGTGGAAAGTAGTACCTTCGCGCTATGAAGAAAGAAGGGCATCCGGAGTACCGCTTCGTAGTTTTCAAGGATATGTCGGCGGACTTTGCGTTTTTGACGCGCTCCACCGTCCGCACGAAGGAAACCATTATCTGGGAAGACGGCAAAGAGTACCCCCTTGTGAAGTTGGAGATTTCCAGTGCATCGCATCCCTTCTTTACCGGCAAGCAGAAGTTTGTGGACACAGCTCGGCGGGTAGATAAGTTCATGGCACGCTACGGCAAAAAGAAGGCATAAGGTCCCTTTGGAAGCGCTTGGGTGGGGAGAAGCTTGCGAGTAGCCTCGCCAGCAAGGCAGGTAAACGGCGACAGGTCCTTTACTTTCAGGCAGGATGCGGTATGACTTGATCATTTTGGGAGGGGGGGCGGCGGGCTTTGCAGGGGCAATGCGCGCGATGGACTTCGGCAAGCGGGTGCTCTTAATAGAGAAAAAGCTCATCGGCGGGGCAGCGCTCTCTGGTGGGGCACTCTCCTCTAAGACCTGGTGGGAGCTCGCAAAGGATTTTGACAAGCTCTTCCTCACTGACCGGGGATATCGGGTCACGGGCATGGAGTTTTCCTTTGCGGACTTTCGTCAGATCGTCAATCAAGCCGTAGAAGAGCGCCGCCAACAAATGCTGCGCCAGATTGCACATTATCAAGCGCTGGGGCAGTTAGAGGTAGTCTATGGAACGGCGCAGTTTGTCAGCCCCCACCGTGTGCAGGTACGCCCCCACCAAGGCGAATCATTCTTCGCCGAAGCGGAATACTTTCTCCTCGCCACAGGCAGTCGTCCAAGGCTCTTAGAAGGACTGCCCATAGATGGGCATCGGATCTTCACCAGCGACCACATAGACAATCTGGAAGCCTTTCCCCCCGATTTGCTCATTATCGGGTCAGGGGTTATTGGGTGTGAGTTTGCGACGATCTTCTCCACTTTTCCAAGGGTGCGCGTCACGATGATAGAAAAAGCCGAGCGCATCCTCCCATACGAGGACCCCGATATTTCCAGCACCGTGATGCGCAATCTTTCTGAATGCAATGTACGCTTTTTCACCCATGCCCATCTAAAGCACTTAGAAGTCCAGCCAGAGCGTATCACCTACGAAGTAGAAACGCAAGAAGGGAAGCGGTTCAGAGAACAGGCCTCTCATGTGCTGGTGGCTATCGGACGCGTGCCCAACTCCGAAGGATTAGGTCTAGAAACGATAGGCGTAAAAGTATCGCCCACTGGACACGTCATCTCCAACCAGACCCAAACTTCTATATCGCATATATTTGTAGCAGGGGACTTAGACACTAACGGCGCAGGCTTCGTAAATGTCGCTGAGCAAGAAGCCCGCTACGCTGTGGAACGGATGTTTGGACGGGTCAAGCGCCCCTTGGAGTATGACCACCTCTCATGGATCATGTTTTTGCGCCCGGAAGTCGCCGGCGTCGGACTGAATGAACAGCAAGCGCGCTCCCAAGGCTATGCCTACCGCACCGTCCGCTATAACTACGACCTCACCGCCCGCGGGTTGGCTATGCGTACTAAGCGCAGCTTTTTCAAGCTCATCACCACTGATGAACCAGACCCGTACATTCTGGGCTGCAGAGCGGTCGGTCCGCAAGCTTCGTCCATCATAGGACTGGTGGCGATGATGATACGCTTTTCGCGGCGGGTGAGTGATTTATGTACGATTTTGCAGCCGCATCCCGCCCTAACCGAAGGTATCCAAGAATGCGCCCGCGCTCTTTTGGGTGAAGCCATCTTCAAGCCCGAGCTCCATATAGAATGAGTCAAAGCTGGGCGGGCATCCTTCTCAGAGGACGATATGTGTGGCTGGCATTAGTGGCTGTCGTCTCTGCCTTCATGGCATGGCATGCCCGCAAAGTGGAGATCACCCAAGACTTCATCAAAGTCGTCCCAGAAGATGACCCCGATTATCAAGCTTATCGGGCATTTCAGCGAGAGTTTGGCGAAGATGCGAGCGCCCTCGTTATCGGAGTCAGAGTGCCTAAGGATGCTTCTGGGGCGTTATGGCAGGGAATAAAAGCCCTCTCTGACACTTTATCCAAGCTGCCGGGCGTCAAGCGGGTATTTGGGGTGCCTACCGCTGTGCGTCTGCGCTGGAATGGTGAAAAGTTTTTCACCGAACCGCTACCGCTACCCTCAGACTCAGCCAGTTGGGCTACCCTCCGCCTCCACAATCCCCTCTATCAACGCCTCCTCTGGGATAGTAGCGGACAGAGCACCTTGCTTTTTGTCCATCTGGACTCCTTGACCCTCCACACCAAGGCTAAACATACCCTCATCAAACAGGTAGAAGCCATCACCCGCACCTACGCCGCAAAGCTCAATACAGAAGCGCATTTCGGCGGTGTGCCTTATCTAAGACACTATGTAGCCCAGCTCCTACCAAAAGAGCTATGGCTTTTTGTCTCGGCTTCGCTGGTGCTGACGGTGCTGGCGCTGCTGGTGTATTTCCGTTCGTGGTATGCAGCGGTTTTTCCAGTGATTTTACTGGGGCTGGCTTCCCTCTGGACCGTGGGGATTATTGGGCTCTATGGCTTCAAACTCACCCTGCTCACTGCGCTTCTGCCGCCTGTGATTATTATCCTCGGCATTCCGCCGGGGATTTACATGCTCTCTGACTACCATCGCCTCTATGTCGCCAAAGGCAATAAAGTCCGAGCGATTGAGGAAATGCTGCGCCAACTGGGGCTGGTGACTTTCATGATCCATGCCAATACCGCTTTCGGCTTCCTCACGCTCTATCTGACCAATGTCGTACCCCTGCAGGAGTTTGGTTTGGTGGCTTTTTGGGGCACGATGGCGACATATGTGCTGACGATACTGCTTCTGCCGTCTTTTTTCATGCTGCTACCCGAACCGAAGGAGCGACACCTGCGCCACCTGACCAATCGCTGGGTCATTCGGCTCGTACACTGGTCTGGAGCCGTCGTAGAGCGCAAAAGAGCATGGGTATATGGCATCACTATAAGCCTTTTTCTCATAGGAGGCTATGGGATAGCGCGCCTGCAAGCGGTTTCCTATATGGCAGATGACCTGCCCTCCGAAGCACAAGTGATGCGAGACCTGGCATTTTTTGAAGCGCATTACGGGGGAATGATGCCATTTGAGGTGGTGATTGAGGCGAAGCAGCCGCAGGGGCTTAGGCGTCTGCGTACCCTCCGCGCTCTCTCTGCCTTGCAGGACAGTATGGCGAAATATCCCGAGCTCTCACGCAGTGTGAGTATAGCTGACCTCTTGAAAGCCGCCCGACAAGCTTTCTGGGGTGGCGCACCTAATGCCTATGCCCTACCCCAGCCTGAAGAACTTCCCGCCCTTCTGCGGGCTCTGCGTTCGCAAGAAGCTGGGACGCTCTCGCTTTTAGGGGGACTGGTGGATACGGCTTACCAACGCACACGCATCACAGCCTTCGTAAAAGACATCGGCTCGCGCGACATGCCCCACCTTCTGGCTGCAGTGCAAGCCGATGTACAGGCGACCTTTGGCGAGGAAGCTTCGCACGTGCGTATCACTGGCACAACGCTCATTTTCCTCAAGGCGATTGACTACCTCATAGACAACCTCGTCTGGAGCTTAGTGGCGACCTTTCTACTGGTGGCTGTGCAAATGTTTTTCCTGTATGGGTCTTTCCGCATCATGCTCATTAGCATGGCGGTCAATCTCCTGCCGCTCTTTCTCGTAGCAGGACTGATGGGCTATATTGGCATGCCTATCAAGCCTTCCACGGCTTTGATATACGAGATGGCATTTGGTATCGTGGTAGATAGTGCGATACACTTTTTGAGCTCGTATCAGTGGTACTACCGACGCCACCCAATACCAGCGCGAGCAGCCGTAGTGAGTGTACATCATACGGGCGCTTTGATTGCCTACACGTCGTTTGTGCTGCTGATGGGGTTTGGGATATTTGCGTTTTCGTCCTTCGGGGGGACACGGGCGTTGGGGATACTGACGGCTATCTCGCTTGGAATAGGGCTTTTCTCTAATATCTTTCTCTTGCCGTCGCTGCTGATAACCTTCCGTCAATCTGACAAAGGCACTATCCGACGAGTGGTGCAGAAGGTGCGCCGCTCCCCTCCGCCATCGGCTGATAAGGTAGCGGATATTCCCGCATAAACTCCCGTATCTCTGCCCGAATCTGGCTAAGCTTCGCTTCGTCGGAAAGGTGCTGGAGAGCTGTATCTATCCATGCAGCGACCTGCTGAAACTCCGATTCCGTGAAGCCCCGTGTGGTAAGCGCTGGCGACCCCAACCGAATCCCACTCGCCACCAGCGGCGGCTGCGGATCATACGGAATGAGGTTTTTATTGACAGTGATGCCAGCTTTCTCTAAACCTATCTCGGCGGCTTTGCCGGTGATGTTTTTATTGCGCAAATCCACTAAAACGATATGATTATCAGTGCCCCCGGTGAGTACATTATACCCGCGCTCCATCAGTGCCTGAGCAAGTGCTTGCGCATTACGAATCACCTGCTGCGCATACCGACGAAACTCTGGTTGGAGCGCTTCCCCAAAAGCCACTGCCTTCGCTGCGATGCTATGCATGTGGGGTCCACCTTGAATGCCTGGGAAAAGTGCCATATCTAAGATAGCACTCATCTTTTTGAGCGCGCCTTTGGGGGTCTTTTCACCAAAAGGGTTATCAAAGTCTTTTCCCATCATGATGACGCCTCCCCGAGGACCCCGCAGCGTCTTGTGGGTAGTACTGGTAACGACATGGCAATATGGGAGGGGATCGTTGAGGAGCTTAGCGGCTATGAGTCCTGCGGGATGAGCAATATCGGCGACGAGAAAAGCCCCTACTTCATCGGCGATTTCGCGCAGGGTTTTCCAGTCCCAGTCACGGGGATAGCTACTGGCTCCCGCCATGAGGACTTTGGGACGGAAGGCACGGGCTTTTTCACGAATCTGATCGTAGTCCAAAAGGTAAGTATCTGCCCGCACCCCATAATGTTCAACGGTATAAAGCTTGCCAGAGGAGTTGAGGGGGCTGCCGTGAGTCAAGTGCCCACCATGTGCCAGTTCAAAGCTAAGAAGCTTTTCTCCCGGCTTGAGCAGGGCAAGGAGCACGGCGGCATTCGCCTGAGCGCCCGAGTGGGGCTGGACGTTGACCCATTCGGCGCCGAAAAGCAGCTTGAGGCGCTCTTGAGCCAGCCGCTCCACCTCATCTACATATTCGCAGCCGCCATAATACCGGCGGCCGGGCAATCCCTCGGCATACTTGTTATTGAGGACGGAGCCGAGCGCCCGAAGAACAGCAACGCTGGCATAGTTTTCCGAAGCGATGAGTTCAAGTCCTTCTTCCTGACGACGGCGCTCCGCCTCTATCCAGTGGAAAATGGGGTCAATCATACAGGCAAAGATGAGAACTTTTTTGCCCGTTAGGTGGGTTCTAATACCGAAGCCTCCCATTTGCTTTTCTATTGTGCAGCCTGGGAGGGAAATAATAAAGTGATGGCAGAGAGTAGGCTATGTGGGGCGCGGCAGCGCCGAAGGCGCTGCCGCGCCCCCTCAAAAGTCAAAGTAATGCACCACTTTGGTATAAGGGGATAGGCGCTGCCGCCTCATCTCAAAAATAAATGCGCTGCCTGGATACCACGGCACAGCGCCGTTATACCCAAAAAATAAAAGCGCAGTAGCCCTTTTTACATGCGCATAGGCGAGAAAAAAATCCCATATTTGACCGTGCGCATCTGGATGGCAAGTGATCACGCAGGCTTTGCTCTCAAAGCCCATCTCAAAGGCTACTTGACTGCTCAGGGCTATGAGGTGATAGATATCGGAACGCATTCCGAGGAGAGCACGGATTACCCTATATGGGTACATGCCTTAGCAAAGGAGTTTCCACCTGAGGAGCGGGCTATTCTCATCTGCGGCTCTGGCAATGGCGTCTGTATGACCGCTAACCGCTATCCTCATTTGCGGGCGGCACTGGCATGGAACTCTGAGATTGCGCGACTTGCCCGCGCCCACAATAATGCCAATGTACTCTGCTTGCCGGGGCGTTTCCTCACCCCTGAGGAAGCTGAGCAAGCCGTAGAAGCATTTCTCCACACGGAGTTTGAAGGAGGAAGGCACGAACGCCGTCTTCAACAGCTCAATCCTTCCGGTTTATGAGCCTCGGCGCCCAGTTTTTGCTATTATGGGTACAGACCCTCCTTATAGACCGCCTACCCGAAGCAGTTCTGGACACCGCAACAATACACCGCATCCAGCAGTTGGTATCCCTGTCGGACTTGCGAGCACATGTGGAGTTTCTCGCTCATGATGCACTACAAGGGCGAGAAGCCGGTACCCCTTATGAAAAAGTGGCTGCAGCCTATATTATTGCTCAACATCGCCGCTATGGAAATGAGCCTTTTTTGCCACAGGGGTATGTGCATGCCTTTGCGTTAGTGCCGAAGCGCCGGGCGATGCCCCCTGCCAAAAAGCGCTCATCTTCCCCCCCACTGCCCTTAGATACCCCTTACGCATGGAACGTCCTGGCATGTCGTCGAGGCATGGTAGCGCCAGAAGAGTATGTGATTCTCTCGGCGCATTACGATCATATTGGCACCACCAGCGACGGTAAAGTCTATAATGGCGCCGATGATAACGCTTCTGGCACAGCAGTACTTTTAGAAGCAGCGCGTCTGATAAGCCTACTTCCGCCCCCCAAGCGTACCATAGTTTTTTTCCACACCGCTGCCGAGGAAAAAGGCTTACTGGGAGCTATGCGTTTTGTGCAAGATTCGCTCGTACGATTAGACTCCATCGTAGCGGTAGTGAATACGGACATGTTGGGGCGCACTGATACCCTGCACATCCCAGGCGAACTTTACCTCTACTCCATCGGCAGCACCCGAGCAACGCCTCGCCTATACCAACTCCAAGAAGCCGTCAATAACCTATGCTGTGGATGGCATTTGGATTACAGGTATGATGATCCGAAAGATCCCCTACGGCTCTTCTATCGCAGTGATCATTACGCTTTTGCCAAGCATGGGGTGCCAGCGGTATTCTACTTTGGGGGGCTGCATGCGGATTACCACGGGACAGGGGATGATGTAGATAAGATTGAGTGGGAACGGTTGCGGCTGGCAGCAATACTCACAGCCAGTCTGGCATGGACCTTGGCGAACTTGTAAGGGGTGCTTTTTCTGATGCCAAAGAATAGTCCTCTCTGGCTGGAAGTTATGGCAGTGGAGCGGTGCCATATGCACTGGTGCCCCCGAAAACGAAAGCCTATACTTAGATTAGTTGCCATCTCTCTCATGTTTGCCTTTTGAGGGGGCGGGGCGGCGCCGAAGGCGCCGCCCCGCCCCAAAAACATGCACCTTTGGTATGCCAACCTCGTCTCCATTCAGTAGGATGATTGTTGTATCTTCGCCGTATGCCTGCCATTTCGGAGCGGGCGCGCCTTGTGCCGCCCTCACCTATCCGCAAGCTTGTGCCGTATGCCAACGCCGCCAAAGCTCGCGGTAAAAAAGTTCTCCACCTCAATATCGGCCAGCCTGATCTCCCCACTCCACCAGAGTTCTGGGAAGCCATTCAGTCAGCAGGAATACAGGTACTTGATTATACAGACTCTGCGGGCATGCCCGCTTTTCGAGAGGCATATGCGCGCTTTTATACAGAAGTCTATGGCATCCCCCTGGAATCCAAGCACTTCCTCACTACTACCGGCGGGTCAGAAGCCCTACTATTTGCTTTTTTGACCCTTTTCTCGCCGGAGGATGAACTCATCGTGATAGAACCTACTTATGCCAACTACATCGGTATGGGCTGGGCCACAGGGGTTATCCTTCGTCCAGTCCAAAGCCATATAGAAGATGACTTTGCGCTGCCTGCCCCGGAAGTGCTGGAGAGTGCTATTACCCCTCGCACCCGGGGTATCCTCCTCTGTAATCCCTCTAACCCCACCGGAAAGCTTTATTCAGAAGTGGAGGTTCGTAAGATCGCCGAAATCTGCAGTCGTCACGGACTGTATCTGATTAGCGATGAATCCTATCGCGACTACTGCTATGATGGGCAAAAGTTTTTCTCGGCGTTAGAGATAAACGGAGCGGAAGAGTTTGTTGTCGTAGTAGATACGCTTTCCAAACGGTACTCTGCTTGTGGGGCGCGGGTCGGGGCGCTCATCTCCCGCAATACAACCATCATTGACACAGCCCTTAAGTGGGCACAAGCCCGATTAGCCCCGCCTACCCTCGGGCAAATAGGTGGTATGGCTTTGCTGTCCTTACCGAAGAGTCATTATGACTATGTGCGCGATACCTTCCAAAAGCGGCGTGATACCCTCATAGAAGGACTGTCCAGCATCCCAGGCGTCAAAGTCGCTACGGTACAAGGGGCTTTCTACCTCATGCCGCAACTTCCCGTTGCTGACAGTGATGCCTTCGCCCAGTGGATGCTGGAGAGCTTTGATGTGGATGGTACGACTGTCATGGTCGCCCCCGGCACAGGCTTTTTCTCTGAACCCGAACGAGGTAAAACCCTCGTGCGTATCGCTTATGTGCTGGATGTCCCCCTCTTAGAACAAGCCGTGGAAATCCTGCGAGCAGCTTTGAATATCTACGCTCGCGAAGAAGTGCCGGTGCTCTAAAGCTACCCATGCCCTTACTGAGGCCCTACCTTAGCTGGAGGCGGCCTCCCTGTACCCCCTCAGAAGTCCCCCAACGGCTTTTCCTATGGATTTTGTGGGAAAAGAGAACGGATTAGAG
>Ga0105160_1000955_pt1 | contig 12397 bp, 10 predicted proteins | sample GXS110809BmetaG_FD_89591 | JGI IMG/M metagenome (GOLD analysis project Ga0105160, IMG submission 89591) | Hot spring microbial communities from Gongxiaoshe hot spring, China to study Microbial Dark Matter (Phase II) - GXS 110809B | ecosystem: Environmental > Aquatic > Thermal springs > Hot... | reverse complement strand
GGCCACCTGAACTCCGGCGTGGCGATCCCCTCCTCGGAGACTTATAAGGATTTCGATCTGGTGATGGTCTCCCCGGCCAACACCAACCCCTGCATCACCGACCGCGGTTATCTAACCGTAAACCGGGTGTGCGGGCGAGATGACGTGCAGGGTGCGGTGGGTGCGGAGTTCGCCTTCAACGAGCTTAAGGTCAAGACCGCCTTCGTGATCCACGACAAGACCACCTACGGCCAGGGCGTGGCCGAGTTCTTCCGCAAGCGCTTCGAGGAGCTCGGCGGCAAGGTCCTGGGCTTCGAGGGGACCGAAGAGAAGGCCAACTTCGACCCCCTGATCACCGCGATCCAGGCGGTGAACCCCGAAGTGATCTATTTCGGCGGCATCTATGACCAGGCGGGGGTCTTCTTCAAGCAGGCCCGGGAGAAGGGCGTGAACGCGATCTTCCTGGGTCCGGATGGGATGGACTCCTCGGAGCTGGCCAAGATCGCCGGCGATGCCCTTGTGACGGGCGGCGGGATGTATTACACGAGTGTTGCTGCTCCGCCGACGGTCTATGAGGGAGCCAAGAAGTTTGTCGAAGATTACAAAGCTAAGTTCGGCAAGGATCCGGAGCCCTTCTCCGCCCAGGCCTATGACGCCACGGCCATCGTCCTGAAGGCCATCGAGGAGGCGATCAAGGAGGCCGGCGGCAACAAGCCGACCCGTAAGGCCGTGGCCGAGAAGGTCCGGGCCACCAAGGACTTCCAGGGAATCACCGGTGTGATCACATTCGATGAGCGGGGTGACCCGGTTAAGGCCAAGTATTTCGTGATCAAGGTGATCTCCGGAAAGCCGGAGGATTGGGGCAAGAACCAGCTGGTGAAGTCCCTGGAGCTGGCGCCGCCGCCCTTCACGCCGGAGCTGAAGGCGGCCTGTGGGGTCAAGTAAAGAGATGATTCGGGGCGGGAAGGGGGATCCCCCCTTTCCCGCCCTGCTTCGCCAGGAGATCCCGTCGATCCTTCCATCCGGTTCCTGAAGTCTCCCGGGGTGGAGATCGGAGATCGCGCTTGGGTAGAGGAATCCCATAACCGAGTGAGTTGGAATGCGCAAGGCGATTTCGCAATCCGTTCTTTACCAGGCCCTGGTTGTTCCGCTGATCCAGCTGTTTGTCTTTGTGGCGATCAGCCTGGTGGTGATTGGGTCCGTGGTTCTGATCCTCGCGGCCCTCTTCAATCGCCCCGTGGCCGGCGGGATGACCCTTCTCCAATTCGTGATCCGCACGCTTCCCCAGGTGGCCATCGATGGGCTGGTGATCGGTTTCCTCTATGCCATGATCGCCCTGGGCTATACGATGGTCTATGGGGTGCTGCAGTTCATCAACTTCGCGCACAGCGAGATCTTCATGGTCGGGGCCTTCATCGGCGTCGAGCTCATGCTGGCGCTGGCCATCCCTTCAACCGCGCCGCTGATGCTGATCATGGCGGGGATCCTGCTCGCTGTGGCGGCGGGGATGATCGGCAGCGGTCTCCTGGCGGTGGTTATTGAGCGGGTCGCTTACCGGCCGTTGCGGGGAGCGCCCCGTCTGGTGCCCTTGATCTCGGCCATCGGGGTCTCGTTCTTCCTGCAGGATGCCGTGCGGGCGATCGAGGGGTTGCTCAATAACGCTTTCTATCGCAATTATCCTTCCTTCCCTGTTTTGAACCAGCAGATCCCTCTCGCCTCGTTCACCCTCGCTGGCCAGCTGGTTCAGATGCAGATTCAGGCCAAGGTGATCTTCATCATCATCGCCTCCCTGGTGATGTTGAGCGGATTGAACTTTGTGGTGAACGCCACACGGCTGGGCCGGGCGATCCGGGCGGTGGCTCAGGACCGCCCAACGGCGGCGCTGATGGGAGTGGATGTCGATCGCATCATTATGTTGACCTTCCTGATCGGCGGGGCTTTGGGCGGGGCCACCGGCGTGCTGTTCGGGGTCCGGGTCGGCCGGATCGATCCCTACGTGGGGTTCATCCCTGGGATCAAAGCCTTCACCGCCGCGGTGCTGGGTGGCATCGGCAACATCACCGGGGCGATGTTGGGTGGGATCGTCCTGGGGGTTCTGGAGGGATTCGCCGGCGCTTATCTTTCCCAATTCACCGGCGGGGCCTTCGGGGCCGAGTATAAGGATATCTTTGCTTTCGCCATTTTGATCCTGATCCTCATGTTCCGTCCGACCGGCCTGCTGGGCGAGATGGTCGGCCAGAGGGCCTGATGGCTTCTGTGGCAAACCTTAGAGGTGGCGGGGTGGACGGCTCTGGTGTCTGCTTCGTTACCACCTAAACCCGCGCGCTTTGGGCTGCGGGGAGGCCCCTTGAGGAAGAACGATGTGAAACGAGGTGCCGGATGATCGGTGCGAAGGCCAAAGTCTGGATCGAACGGGTTCAGAATGGGCGGTTGCTTTATCTCGTGGGTGTTCTGGCTTACATCCTGGCCGCCCTTCTCCTGATGAACTGGTTGAACCAGCCCGGGTTGCGGGATATGGTGTGGTATCCCCTGGTGTCCGCTCTCGCCTTCGCCGCGTTCCTGGGCTCTCTCCTCCTGATTTACTACGCGCCGCTCGCCGGGCTGGTGAAGGGGATCCTGGGCTTGAGCATCCTGCTGGTGCTCCTTCCCTTCCTGGGGGTTCGCAACACCTTCCTCCTGGAGGTGGCAACCCAGGTGGGGATCTTCGCCGCCATGGCCCTGGGCCTGAACATCGTGGTGGGCTTCGCCGGGTTGCTGGACCTGGGGTATGTCGCGTTTTACGCCGTTGGCGCTTACCTGTGGGCCATCTTCGGCTCTCATCAGGCCAACATCGCCTTTGGGACGAACCGTTTTCCCCTGGAGCCGGAGTGGTTCTTTCTCTTCCTTTTCCTGGCGGTGGGGGTGGCGGCCTTCACCGGGATCCTGCTGGGGCTGCCCGTGTTGCGATTGCGCGGGGATTATCTGGCCATTGTGACCCTGGCCTTCGGCGAGGTGATCCGGGTAATCGTCAACAATCTGGATAAGCCGATCAACCTGACGAATGGCCCTCAGGGGATCCGGCCGGTGCAGCGCCCGCCCCTGTTCTTCAAGCCATGGTTAAACGCGCTGGGGATCCGGCTGGACGATCCAACGCTGTATGCGCTGTATTTCTACTTCCTGGTCCTTGTGGTGATCGGCTTCGCCATCTGGCTGGCCCGGCGTCTGGAGAACTCCTGGGTCGGGCGGGCGTGGACGGCTATCCGGGAGGATGAGCTGGCGGCTCAGGCCATGGGGATCCCTCTGGTGCGGATGAAGCTGGCAGCCTTCGCCACCGGCGCCTCTTTCGCTGGGGCGATGGGCATGATCTTCGCCGCGAAGCAATATTTCATCAACCCCGAGAGCTTTACTTTTATGGAATCCATCGGGGTCCTGGTGATGGTGATTGTAGGAGGCATGGGGAGCATCCCTGGGGCCATCGTGGGGGCCACGGTGGTGACCATCCTGAACCTCCAGATCCTGAAGGGCCTGTCGCTGATGCTGAACAAGCTGCGCCAGGCCGGGGTGGTGATCCCGATCCTTAACTTCCCGCTCAGTCAGTGGCCGACCCAGCTGGAGCCTGCCAAGTATGAGCGGCTGGTCTTCGGGATCCTCCTGATTCTGATGATGATCCTGCGTCCTCAGGGCCTCATCCCAGAGCGACGCCATCGCATGGAGCTGGCCGAGGCCCTGGGCCGGGAGGAGGCTCCTGAGCTGGAGCGGTTGCCGGCGGAGGAAGAGCTTCCACCGGTGATCCCGGCACCGGAGGTCAAGCCGGCCAGGGATTGAAATTCACCGGAAAAGGTCGAAGAGTCGAGGCAGGCGACAAAGCCGTCTGCCTCGACTTCCCTCAGCTTTTGGGTTTGGAACCAGCCGTGGGTTAGAGAAAAAATGGAAACGCCAGGAGGCGTGGGAATGGCCAACCTGCTTGAGCTCAGGAAGGTCACCAAGCGCTTTGGGGGGTTGGTCGCGGTTAACCAGGTGGATTTCACGCTGGAACCGGGCCGCATCGTTAGCATTATCGGACCCAACGGGGCGGGGAAGACCACGCTGTTCAATCTCATCACCGGGATCTATAAACCGGACGAGGGTGAGATCCTTTTCGAGGGCCATTCGCTGGTTGGGCTGCGGCCGGATCAGGTTACGGCGCGAGGCATCTCCCGAACTTTTCAGAACATCCGTTTGTTCGGGAATATGACGGTGATGGAAAACATCCTGGTCGGCATGCACACCCGCTTCCGGGCGAGCCCGGTGGATATCCTGTTTCAAACCCCTCGTTTCCGAGGGGAGGAGCGAGAGCTGCGGGAGGAAGCCCTGCGGCTGATCCGGTTTGTAGGGTTACGGGCCTCGCCGGATGAGCTGGCCAAGAACCTGCCTTATGGGGAACAGCGCAAGGTGGAGATCGCGCGGGCCCTTGCAGCCCGTCCAAAGCTGATCCTTCTGGATGAGCCCACGGCCGGGATGAACCCTCAGGAGACGGCGGAGACCACCCGGCTGATCCGTCGCCTACGGGATGAATTGGGCATCACAGTGATCCTGATCGAGCATCAGATGCGGGTCGTGATGGGGATCTCCGAACGGGTCACGGTGCTGGATTATGGGGAGAAGATCGCCGAGGGGAGCCCGGAGGAGGTTCGACGGAACCCGCGGGTGATCGAAGCCTATCTGGGACGAGGGGTTGCGATAGGAGCGATCGCGTAAAAATCAAGAGAGAACGTTTCTCAGAGGCGATGGACGAATCCTCAGATGCGGGAATGAGAACCATGGCCGTTCTGGAGCTGATCGATGTCCACACTTACTACGGGCATATCCATGCGCTGAAAGGGATCTCGTTTAAGGTCGAGCCGGGGGAGATCGTCACCCTGATCGGCGCGAACGGCGCGGGCAAGAGCACAACCCTCCGCACGATCTCCGGCCTGGTCCGGGCTCGTCATGGTCGCGTTCTGCTGGATGGGGAAGACGTTACCCATCTGCCTCCTCACGAGATCGTGGCCCGGGGTGTCGGGCATGTCCCGGAGGGCCGGCGGATTTTCCCCCAGCTGACAGTATGGGAGAACCTGGAGATGGGGGCATATACGGTGAAAGACCGGCGCGAGGTTGCCCGGCGGATGGAGTTCGTGTTCACGATCTTCCCGCGTCTGAAGGAGCGCCTCCATCAACGAGGCGGGACTCTGTCCGGGGGCGAGCAGCAGATGCTGGCGATCGCCCGCGCGCTGATGATGCGGCCACGCATCCTCCTGATGGATGAACCCTCGATGGGACTGGCTCCTGTCCTGGTGGAGAGCATCTTTGAGGTGATCCGACAACTCAACCAGCAGGGCACCACGATCCTCCTGGTCGAGCAGAACGCCCATATGGCTCTCCAGGTGGCCCATCGAGGTTACGTGTTAGAGACCGGTCGCATTGTCCTTGAAGGAACCGCCCAGGAGCTGGCGCACAATCCCCAGGTCCAGGCGGCTTATCTCGGAATGCATTAAACTTGTTGTGTGATCATGGTAATCTCCTTCCTCGTGCGTTTGACAAGCCTCTACATGGCATGCGGCGAATTGCGTGATCGGTGCAACCCGGCCGCCGCTTGACGATCTTTGTTAAGGAGGAGACCATGAGGCGCCTGCTGTGGGGGATTCTGGTCCTTGCCTTGCTGGCGGTTGCATGTCAGCCGGCCGCCACGCCGACCCCGACTCCGGCCCCAGCCGCGCAGCTCCCCAATCTGGGTGGGCGAGAGTTAAGGATCGCCAGCGACACCACGTATCCGCCCTTTGAGTTTGTCGACCCGAAGACCAACGAGATCGTGGGCTTCGATGTCGACCTGGTGAATGAGATCTGCAAGCTCATCAACTGCAAGCCGACGATCATCTCCACTGCCTGGGAAGGGATCTTTGCTGGCCTGGAGCAGAAGCAGTTCGACCTGGCCGCCTCCGGCATCACCATCACCGAGGAGCGCAAGCAGAAGTTCGACTTCTCGGACTCCTACCTCCGCTACGGCCAGGTGGTCCTGGTGCGCGCCGACGAAGAGCGCATCAAGAGCAAGGACGATCTGAAGGACAAGATCGTGGGGGTTCAGATCGGGACCACCAATGAGGAGACAGCCAAGACGCTGGTAGCCGACGAGGCGAAACAGCTGAAGCGCTATGACACCTTCGACCTGGCGGTGCGCGCTTTGCTGGCAAAGGATGTGGATGCGGTCGTGATCGATAGCCCGGCCGCTGACGGTTTCATGGCTCAGAACCCGGGCAAGCTCAAGATCGCCGGGGAGCCCTTCACCAGCGAGGATCTGGGCCTTTGCTTCCCGAAGGGGAGCGACCTCGTCGGCCCCTTCAATGCCGCCCTGAAGGTCCTCAAGGAGAACGGCACGCTGGACCGGCTTTATCGGAAGTGGTTCGTCGAATTTAAGCCGGGGCAGTAGGTCGTTTGAGCAAGCGGACATGGCACTTCAGAATGGGTCGCGGGGGATCTCGCGGCCCATTCTCTTTCACGCAACCTGTCACCGGATCCTATGAGGGCGGGGAAGGCCGCCCAGGGCAGTGCTGCTCCTTGCCCTGTTGCAAACTGGGGGGAAGGGGCAGACGTTGAACCCGCGACCACCACCCGAATCGCAACGGTTTATCTGTTCCTTCCAAAACATGCTAAGGATTTAAAGGAGTTCGGAAGATGGCGGTCTCTGTGGAAACCCAGACCGTGTCGCCTTCGATTCCGCCTCCACGACGGGTTGGATTGAATTGGCGAACCTGGCCCTGGTGGGCCGTATTGCTGGGAACGTTTGGGCTCTGGACCGTGGTGGCGATTCTGTATTCTCCGGACTATCAGGCCACTGTCCGCTTTCTGTTCCGCGGGATCCCCGTCACCCTCCAATTAACCGTCATCGCTTACTCGATCGCTCTCGTTCTGGGCCTGATCGCCGGTCTGGGTCGGGTATCTCGAAATGTCATCTTTTACAATCTGAGCACCTTATATGTCGAGTTCATCCGGGGGGTCCCGCTGCTGGTCGTGCTGTTTTACGTGGCTTTTGTGGCCGCGCCGCCGATGGGCGATGCGCTGATCGAAGCCGGCCAGGCCTGGGGTCTTCCCCCGCTGGTTCAGCTGGGCCGTCTGATCCGGAGCGAGATGGGACGGGCGGTGACCGGCCTGGCGATCGGTTACGGGGCCTATCTGGCCGAAGTTTATCGGGCGGGCATTGAGTCGATCCCCAAAGGGCAGATGGAGGCGGCTCGTAGCCTGGGCATGACCTACTGGCAGGCGATGCGCTTTGTGATCCTCCCCCAGGCCATCCGCAACGTATTGCCTCCTCTGGGGAACGACTTCATCGCGATGCTCAAGGACACCGCGCTGGCCTCGGCGATCGCAGTGCCAGAACTCATGTATGTGGGACGCCAGCGAGCGGCAGGGACGTTCCGGTATTTTGAGGTCTACAATACGGTTGCCCTTCTCTATCTGGCCATGACCCTGCTGCTCTCTCTCCTGGTGCGAGCGCTGGAGCGTCGAACTGCGATCCCCCGATGATGAAGGTCGTCGAAAACAGGTGTGGACTGTGGGACGAAGGAGGATCACCACCGACAGGCATACAATCCGGTCTAATGTTTGCTACGTAAAATGAGATGAGCCATAATGACAGGGGTTTGCGCTATTGCAAGCCGAGGGCTTTTTTGGGGGTGGGGCGGCCAGCGGAGGAGGGCGCCCCACCCCAAAAGCCTGACTTATCCCTCTCCCCATGCCGTGAATCGGCGTGGGGAGAGGGGTAGGGGGAAGGGGCAAACGCGGAACCTGAGCGGGCACCGCCAGGACCGCAACCGGGCACCAGGGGTTACATAGACCGTTGAGGGTTCAAAACCCGTTCGAGCAGGAGAGGCGCCGTCGATCCTTCCCGGAGTTTGGGGGCCAGGTGGGCTCCCAAAGGCGACTCGCTCAGCCCGAAATCTTCTGTTCTCTTCCCCTGCAGCCCTTTGAGCTACAGGGAGGGGTGATCCTGGACCTTTCCTATAAGAGCCGGCGGTGGAAGCCTGATCGTTCCGGATCATGGATGGGCGATTCGGAGAATTGAGGAGGGCGGAATGATCAACTACCTGATCCGCCGTCTGTTTCAAATGATGGTGGTGATCCTCCTCTCCTCCATGGCGATCTATGCCATTATGAACCTGGCTCCCGGGGGACCATTAAGCGGGATCAATCTGGGGGCGGATCGGAAAAGCCGATTAAGCCCGGAGGAGATCCGGAGGATCGAGGAATTTCTGGGGCTGCACCGGCCGTTGCACTGGCGTTATATCGTCTGGTTGCTGGGGGAGGACTGGCTGGATGAGGTGGGGTTGAAATCCCTTCAGCGGACCAGCTGTCGGGAGATCCCCACGGAATGCACGCGAGGGGTGATCCGTTTTGATTTCGGCGATTCCTGGCGCCTGGCCGCCGGGCAGAAAGTTATCGATCTGATCTGGTTCCGGCTCCCCAACACATTGCTCCTGATGACCTCCGCCACGCTCCTCTCCCTGCTGGTGGCCATTCCCATCGGGATCTATTCGGCGGTGCGGCAATACTCCCTGCTGGATTACGCGGCCACCACTTTTGCGTTCTTCGGCACCGCCATGCCCGTCTTCTGGTTTGGGCTCATGATGATCTTCATCTTCAGCGGCCCCCGTTCCCCCTGGCATCAGGTCCTCGGATTGCCGTATTTGCCCACCGGGAACAACTACAGCCTGCGCCCCCCTCAACCGGGGAGTCTCCTCTACGTGCTGGGGGCCACGCCCGGTTCCCCGCTGGATCGCGCGGTCCACCTGATCCTGCCCACCATTGTGCTGAGCCTGCTATATATGGCCGGGTGGAGCCGTTATACCCGCTCCTCCATGCTTGAGGTGTTGCGCCAGGATTATGTGCGCACGGCGCGGGCAAAGGGACTGGTGGAGCGGGTGGTGATCATGAAGCACGCGCTGCGCAACGCCCTTATTCCGATCGTGACCATCCTCACCCTGGAGATCCCGGGCATTTTCAGCGGGGCGGTGCTTACCGAGACAATCTTCAACTACAAGGGCATGGGGCGGTTATATTACGACGCCCTGCAGGCAGACGATTGGCCGGTGGTGATGGCGTTGCTGTTCATCACTTCTTTGCTGGTGGTGTTTGCGAACCTGCTGGCGGATATCCTTTACACCATTGTGGATCCCAGGATCCGACTGGAGTAAGGGGGTGATGGATGGCCACAGCGGAGCTTCGGGCGGAAGCCCTCCTGACGGTTCGGGAAGAAAGTTATCTGCTGATTGTCTGGCGGCGGTTCCGTCGTCACCGGGTGGCCCTGGTGGGGGCGGTGATCCTGCTGGCCTTTATCCTGATCGCGGTGCTGGCCCCCTGGATCGCGCCCTATGATCCCTATGCCCAGAATTTGCTGCTGAAGAACGCCGGCCCTTCCCCTGCCCACTGGCTGGGGACGGATGAGCTGGGGCGGGATGTGCTCTCCCGATTGATCTATGCCGCCCGGATCTCCCTGACGGTGGCCTTTGTAGTCACCCTAATCAGCCAGACCACGGGAGCATTGATCGGGGCGATTTCGGGCTACTTTGGAGGGTGGGTGGATAACGTCATCCAGCGGGTGGTGGACTTCATGCTGACGCTTCCCCTCCTGCCCCTTCTGCTCACCGTCTCCGCCCTCCTGAGCGACGTCACGCTCCCCGGCCTGACCCGGGAATGGAGCAGTGTGGTGATCATTATTCTGGTGCTGAGCCTGTTCGGCTGGATGGGATCGGCGCGATTGGTACGGGGGGTGGTGCTGTCGCTGCGGGAGCAGACGTTCACCGAGGCCGCGCGGGCCCTCGGGATGTCGGACCTGCAGATTGTGATCCGCCATATGATTCCTAACGCGATGGCTCCCATTATCGTCAGCGTGACCCTGAGCCTGGGCACGGTGATCATCCTGGAGGCAGCCCTCAGTTTCCTGGGCTTCGGAGTCCAGCCCCCTGTCCCCACGTGGGGGAATATGTTGAACAACGCCCAGGCGGATATGTGGACCCAGCCCTTCAAAGCGATCATCCCGGGGTTCTGTATCTTCCTTACCTCGCTCTCCTTCAATTTTGTGGGCGATGGCCTTCGGGATGCGCTGGATCCGCGCCTGAAGCGTTGATGGGGAAGGGGAATGACCTTCTCTGCTTTCGCAGCCTCACAAAGGGAGGAACAGGCTTCCATGCAGCGAGACGGTCGCGAGATCCTGCTGGAAGTTCGGGATTTGCGGACCTATTTTTTCACTGAGGACGGTGTGGTGAAGGCCGTGGATGGAGTGAGTTTCCACGTGCGGCGGGGGGAGATCCTGGGGCTGGTTGGGGAATCCGGCTGTGGAAAAAGCGTGACCTCGCTTTCCATCATGCGCCTGATCACCCCGCCCGGGCGGATTCTCGGAGGGCAGGTGCTCTTCGATGGGATAGACCTCCTGAAACTGCCGGAGCCGGAAATGGTCCGGCTGCGAGGAAGCCGGATCTCCATGATCTTCCAGCAGCCGGTGAGCTGCCTGAACCCGGTCTTCAAGATAGGCGATCAGATCGCAGAAGTCTTTCAGGTCCACGAGGGGTTGAGCCGTATCGAAGGATGGAAGCGGGCTATCGAGCTGCTGCAGATGGTGGGCATCCCGGATCCGGAGCGTCGGGCCCATTCGTATCCCCACGAGCTGTCCGGCGGGATGGCCCAGCGGGTCATGATCGCGATGGCCCTCGCGTTGGGGCCGGAGCTGTTGATCGCGGATGAGCCCACCACTGCCCTGGACGTGACCATCCAGGCCCAGATCCTGGACCTGATGCGGGAGCTCCAGCGTCGCATGCATACCGCGATCATCCTCATCACCCACGATATGGGGATCGTCGCCGAGATGTGCGATCGGGTGGCGGTGATGTATGCCGGACAGATCATCGAAGAGGCGGATGTGCGCACCATCTTCGCGGATCCCCAGCATCCCTACACGCGCGGGCTGTTAGGTTCCATCCCGGTGATGGGAGTGGTCAAGCCACGGCTGGACACGATTCCGGGAACGGTGCCGAATCTGATCAATTTGCCGCCCGGGTGCCGTTTCGCGCCGCGTTGTCAGGCGCGGCTGGAGCATCAGGCCCGGCTGGGGAATCGCTGCCTGGAAGAGAACCCTCCACTCTTCCATACCGGCCCTGGTCATCAGGTTCGTTGCTGGCTTTATCGCTAACGCCACTGACCGCCCGTAGATGGGTTGGGTCACTACGGCTTTCATAAAAGCTCTTTTGGGGAGGCATTCACGGATGACCCTGACTCAAATGCAGGTTCAGACCTCGCTGGACCTTTCCACCGATCAGGATCTTGTGGTGGTTCGAGGATTGAAAAAATACTTCCCGGTGCGCCGGGGGCTGCTTCAGCGGGTCGTGGCATGGGTGAAGGCCGTGGATGGCGTGAGCTTCACGATCCGCCGCGGTGAGACCATGGGGCTGGTCGGCGAATCCGGGTGCGGGAAAACCACGGTGGGGCGCACTATTTTGCGCCTGATCGAGCCTACGGCAGGGGAGGTTTATTTCGAGGGACGGAGCATTTTCGCCCTTACCAAGCCTGAGCTGAAAACCCTGCGGCGGGACATGCAGATTATCTTTCAGGATCCTTATTCCTCGCTGGATCCCCGCATGCCGGTGGGGGCCAGCATTGCGGAAGGGCTGGCGGTGCATGGGATCGGAACGCCGAAGGAACGCTTTGAGATGGTGGTCGATCTGCTTCGCAAGGTCGGCCTGGAAGACTATCACGCCCGTCGTTATCCCCATGAGTTCTCCGGAGGCCAGCGCCAGCGTATTGTGATCGCTCGCGCCCTTGCCCTGCGTCCGAAGTTCATTGTGTGCGATGAGCCGATCTCCGCCCTCGATGTATCTATTCAGGCCCAGATCATCAACCTGCTGAAGGAGCTCCAGGAGGAATTCAAGCTGACCTATCTCTTCATCGCCCACAATCTCAGCGTGATCGAGCACGTGAGCGATCGGGTGGCGGTGATGTATCTGGGCAAGATCGTGGAGCTGACCTCCCGGGAGGAGCTCTATCGGAACCCCCTCCATCCTTACACTCAGGCGCTGCTTTCCGCAGTCCCGATCCCGGACCCCACGCTCAGGCGGGAGCGTATTCTCCTGAAAGGAGATGTCCCCAGTCCTCTGAATCCGCCCTCTGGCTGTCGCTTCCACCCCCGCTGCCCGGTCGCCACTCGTTATTGCGCCCAGGAGGAACCGCCATTCGTGAATATTGGAACCCGAGGGCAAGAACATTGGGTGGCTTGCTGGCGAGTCATGTAACACAATCTACCCCGTGACCAACTCTTGTGCTCCTTCCAGCTTTGATTTTTGGTTTTGGTCCCCTGGGGATTTGGGGGGCGAGCCGGGCGCCGAAGGCGCCCGGCTCGCCCCCCAAATCTCTTTTATCCCCCCTCCCCACGGCCTAAAGG
>Ga0105160_1000954_pt1 | contig 12399 bp, 9 predicted proteins | sample GXS110809BmetaG_FD_89591 | JGI IMG/M metagenome (GOLD analysis project Ga0105160, IMG submission 89591) | Hot spring microbial communities from Gongxiaoshe hot spring, China to study Microbial Dark Matter (Phase II) - GXS 110809B | ecosystem: Environmental > Aquatic > Thermal springs > Hot... | reverse complement strand
GCTTTTCTTGATGGAAAGTGTGCTCTTATAGGAGTGAACCCAAAGGATACAATCCAAAACTGGATGAAACTCTCACCGAAAGATGCAGAATTCATCATCAAAGTGTCTGAGGTTCTGATAGAAAAATGGAATGAAATTCTCGAATGGGTCCATACTTTCCTTTTTACTTCTCCATCTCATAAGAGGCTTGAAGAAATTATGACTTTTCTCAGAGATATATCAAAAAAGCTTGACATAAATATAGAACCTCGCGAAATCTTGAATATGAACGGCTTTCAATCTCTTGACATATTTTTTGATTCAGAACATGTTAAAACTACTCTTGCAGCATTTTCCTGGATAGGAGCACTCCCACCAATAATACAGAAGAATAGGGTCAGCAGGATGCATAGGGATAGCAGCACTTGCAGGTCCTGTTTTCCCAGTTCATCAGGTGAAAGGAGGTTCTCACTCACTCACCCACGCACTCATAAGATGTGCAAAATCACACGGAGTCAAAATAATTCAAAACTCACCAGTTCAAGAGATTCTTGTTGATAGAGGAAAAGGAGCATGGGGGGTAAGACTCTCTGAAAACTCTATATTCCCAGGTGAAATAATAACGGCAAAGAAGATAATAAGCAACCTTACCCTGACATACACATTTTCTCTGATAGACAAAGAAAAAATTCCTCCGGAAATACTCTCAAAAATCTTGAACTTCTGCTATGATGAACAAGTTATATTTAGTGTGCACTACGCCCTAAAAGAGCCTCCAGTATTCAAGGGATCTGATTTTGATCCCGGAATTCAAAGATGTTTCATGGGGTACTTTGGAAGAGAAAACACCGACGAGATGAAATTTTTCAATGCTGAACTTATATCTGGATCTATACCAAAAAACCTTATGGCAAACTGGTTTGTTCCAACTTTAGCTGATCCATCACAGGCCCCGGATAACTGCCATACTGCATTTGTTTGGCTCGATGTTCCACCTGTTCCATCAAGATACCTGTGAGAAAGGATAAAACCAGATTTTACCATATGGGACAGCATAAAGCATGATCTTGCTCAAAAACTTACTGACCTTTTCGAACTTTATGCTCCCGGGATAAAGAAAAACATACTCGAAACATTTGTTTATTCCCCACTTGACATCTGGAGAAATAATCGGTCCGCTATAAAAGGAAACTGGAACGGGGGAGCAATATTACCAGACCAATTCTTCACAAACAGGCCTTTACCGGGAATTATCACCAAAGGTGCTTCAAGAACTTTTCTAAAAAATTTATACCTTTCGAATTCAATTCACCCATACGGTGCTACTTGGCTCGCGTCAGGATATATCGCTGCAGATGAGGTGAGGGAAGACTTCGAGATCACAAGACCATCTTGGTGGAAGTCAAAGGCTGTAAATTGGTACATCTCAAATCTCGGAAGAATAAAAAGAAATTTGGGCGTCCCGCAAAAGTGGAAGAGCTAACCGGAGAGATAAGAACTAAAAATATAACGAGTCAAAAAATAAACATCTTGAAACGAAAACTTGAATTCTTAAAGATAGATTTTTATAATTAAAGATAACGGGGTGAGTTGCTTTTTAGAACTTTTGAACGAATTACCGACCTTATATAATGTTATACTAACTCATACTTTCTATAGTAATATTTCTATTTTTGTATTTCCAGTAGATCTTCCAAAAAATAAAAGATTTATCATAGCTAACTGTTTTAAGATGATATCAAATTTTCAGATAAAATTACGATATAAAGAAATTGGTGCTAAATTTATATAAAGAGAATGCGGAGAAATTTATGTTAAAGTTTATAAAAGATATAAAAGAATTTGCAAACCTGATTACAGAAAAAGAAAGAAGAGAAAAAATAGCGGATTCCCTTTTCCCGGATTGGAAAATAACAGATGAGAGCTATTCACTTGTCAGAACAGGCAGGATGCCCGTGATAGTAATTCAGGGTTATATGATGAAGAGAGAATCAATGATAAAAATAGATAACTCTCTAAAAAACGCAGGATTTGCACCTGTTTCATTCCATATCAGAAGACTTGGAGTAGACAAGGGGGTAGAGGAGCTCTCGTTAGAGTTAAGAATGTTTCTTGAAATTTTTATCAAAAACAATTTCAACGGAACAAGAAAGAACTTGCGTATACCTGCAATAGGTTTCTCCATGGGTGGGGTAATTTTACATTACCTACTCCGAGCAATGGATGGTTGCTCATTTATAAGCAGAGTGATAACTATAGCTTCACCAGTGAATGGACTGAGCTACGCCGCACTTGCTATACCTTTCAAAAACATAATAAGACAGCTTAAAGCAGCTTACGACCTTTGGGAAGGATCAGAGTTTATGAAAAAGCTCAGAAAAAAGCCTTTTCCACCCTCCTGTTATTTTATCTCAATCTCATCTGAAGGAGACTGGATGGCACCACCAAAATCTTGCATCCTACCAGATTTTCCAAATACAAAAAACATCGTCCTCAAACATCTTTTTCACTCTGACATGCCTTTCTCTCAAAAAGTAACAGATTTAGTTATGTCTCTTATTCTTGAAACAGAAACTATAAGGGATATGATCAAATACTTCTAAAACAAGTTTCAACAATATGTTAAAAACTTCTGAAAATTATCAATATGTTTGAAAAATTGCCACTATAAATTCATACATGTGTTCTACCCTGTCAAAAAAAGGTAGAAATGACGATAACAAGTTTTTAAAATTAACATATACAGGAGGGAACAGTTATGCTGACAACATTACCCATAGATAGAAGATTTACATTTTCCAATTTCGTCACGGGGAAAAACAATAAGGCAGCAAAGGAAGCTGCAATGGAACTTGCAAAAGGGACATCAAAAGTAAATCTTCTATTCATATGGGCACCAAGTGGACTGGGAAAAACTCATCTACTTCACGCAATAGGAAATGAAGTAATTGAATCTCAACTTACCACAAGAGTAATATACATACCTTCAAATGAGTTTATGAGAGAATTTATGACCGCATACCAAGAAAACTTACTCTCTGAATTCAGAAGAAAATACCGAGATATGTGTGATGTCCTATTAATAGATGATGTAAACCTACTTGAACCTGAAACAAGAAGTGCAACAAAAGAAGAAATATTTGAGACCATAAATTACCTACTTATAACAAAAAAAAGAATAGCAATCACATCAGATAAACCACCTCATGCGCTCAAGAACTTTGATAGCAAACTAATAACAAGATTCCAATGGGGTAGAGTAGTGGAAATAACTCCCCCACCATTTGAAGTCAGAGTCGCTATATTAAAGGCAAAAGCGGCTGAAAGGGGATATAATGTTCCCGAAGAGGTACTCTACTACATCTCTGAAAAGATATCAGGCAATGTAAGGTGGCTCGAAGGAGCGCTTGAAACAGTTATGATGTTCTCCGAAATTGAAGAGATAAAGCCTTCCATTGAAATAGCGGAAAGAGCTCTGTCGCACCTAAACGTGCCTTTGAAAAATGTGGATGCTAAAAAGATAATAGAATGCACATCAAGGTTCTTTAATCTTTCCGCAAAAGACTTACAGAGCCCAAGAAGGAAAAAGAACATTTCCCTCGCACGACACATGGCAATATACCTATGCAGGGACATGCTCAACCTATCTACTACACAAATAGGACAAATTTTCGGAAACAGAGATCATTCAACGATAATATACGCCATAGAGAAAGTAAAAGCAGACAAAGAAAGAGACTCGCAAATACAGTCCATACTCAACTCCATAAGGGAGGCGATTTTAGGGGAAGCAACAGGAAATGGCTCCTAACCCCTTGTGGAAAACTTGTGGAAAACTTGTGAAAAAACTGTGAATTTCTGTGGAAAAACCTGTGAAAAAGATAAGCAACTTTTCCACAAAACTTTTCAACAATTTTTTTAACATATCTTTCAACAAGTATTCCACAAACTTTTCCATATCGATTTTCTTTGAAAAATAAAGAGAGTAGAGATTTTCAACACAAAACGACCATATTATTTTTTATTATTCTTTTATACTTCCGTATATATTTTGATTCAAAAAAGGCTTTAAAAAGCTAAAAAAACAGTTCCAAAAACAAAAAAAGAAGTATCCTCAAATTTAGATTTGGAAATTCTTGAAAAAATCTAGTTGAAATTGAGGAGTCAATAAAGTTAAGCGAAACAAAGAAAGGGAATAAAAGGATGGAGATAGTTCTATGAAGAAATTCCTTATTATTTTAATTCCGATATTTGTATCTATATTGGCAGCTTACGGGGGATTTGAAGGAAGTCAGGTGGCTGCTGTTGGAATATTAGCGTTGTTTATTTCATCAACCTTGCTATATTGGGAATTCAGGTTTGCATTTGCACTTATGGGAGTCTCAATACTTTTCACTCTCGGTCTCCTTGATGCACAAAATTTCATACTCTTTGCTCAATTAGATGTCATAATATTTCTCGTTGGTATGATGGCTGTTATAGGTGTTCTTGAAGAAAGACATTTTTTTGACTATATACTTGATATAATAGGTCAGAAAATAAGATCGGGTTTCATCCTTTTTGTTTTTATTCTTCTGGTTTCAGCAGTCATGGCTGCACTTGTTGATGAAGTAACATCAATCATATTCATAACTTTGTTTATAATGAACATTTCAAAGGCTCTTCATATTGATCCTATTCCACTTATTCTTTCATCAATATTTGCAACAAATGTTGGTAGCAGCGCTACTGTTGTCGGAAACCCCATAGGTATTATAGTTGCGTTAAGGGGAGGGTTCACATTTGGGGACTTTCTTGTCTGGTCCGCTCCTAATGCTTTGATTATACTTTTGGTTACGGTTTTCCTTTGCGTTCTATTATGGAAAAACTATCTGAAAGAAATGGATCAGAAGCTAAAATTTAGCCCTCTGAAGTTTGATATTCCTGATAAAGTTAAGAAGATGCAGTTTATCAATTGGGTTATTTTTGGTGGAACAATTTTAATGCTTATTCTGCATCACCCTATAGAACATCTTTTGGAAAATTTATTTTCCAAGGAGGAGGGGGCAATGAAAAACGCTATGCTTATAGCTACACCTTTATTTTGGTCATCTGTTGGGCTACTTCTTGAGAGAAAGAGAGCAAGGGAGATTATGTTGCATAGAGTTGATTGGATTACTTTAATTTTCTTTACACTTCTTTTTTCTGCTGTTGGGGCATTAAAGTATACCGGTGCAGGATATAAGATGGGAGAATATATTATTTCTTTTGGATCACTTATTGGTAAAATTCTGGGAAGTTCTGAGTTTGGTACTCTTTTCTCTATATTTTTGTTTCAGGGTGTTCTTACTGCATTTCTTGATAACGTTCTTGCTATAGCTGTTTTGATTCCTGTTGTATTTTCAATATATGAGACACATGGCTGGAATATTTTTTCTTTTTTCTGGGCGCTTCTTTTTTCTGGTACAATGGCTGGAAACTTTACTCCTATAGGTTCAACTGCAAACATAATAGCCCTCGGTATGATTGAGAAACAGGGAAAGAAAATAACTATTGGATATTGGTTGCGTTATTCTTCTGTAATCGCTACGGTTCAGGTATTGATATCCCTATTCTGGCTTTTTCTTTTTGTTGTCCAAAAGGCCCCGGATTTTTATGTCCCACCGATCATAAGATAAAACAGATAGTTTAGTATTGTATATTCACAAGATAGAGCCCGTGTGGGGGGGCACAAAATAATGGTGTCTTTTGGATAATTTTCAAGTATAGGAGTTCTTTCACATATTCTTCGCTTATTTTTCCCAGCCCTGTCATAATTAGTGTCCCAACAATATTTCTGACCATGTATCTGAGAAACCCTCTTCCAGATATCTCATAGATTAAAAAGTTTCCTTTCTCTGTTATTTCTGATCTAAAGACTGTTCTGGTTGTGAATCCTTTTTCTGGAGTAAAATTATGGAAGTCCCTTTCTCCTTCAAACAGTCTAGCTACTTTTTTCATAACATCTAAATTTAGCTCTTTTTTTATGTGTAGAGCGTAGTTTTTCGTAAAAGGTGTTATTTCTCCCTTATATATGATGTATCTATATGTTTTTACTTTTGCCCATTTTCTTGAGTCAAAGTTTATGGGGACTTCTTTGGATTCAATGACTCTTATATCTTTTGGAAGGACAGAGTTAAGGGCATCTTTGAATTTTTCCGGGGGGATATTAGATGAGGTGAGAAAGTTAGCGACTTGCCCAAGCGCATGAACTCCCTTGTCTGTTCTTGATGCTCCCTTTACCTTGGTATCAGTTCTTTGTGTTATTCTGTTTATTGCCTTTATTAGTTCTCCCTGAATTGTTGGAAGATTGGGCTGTATATTCCAGCCATAGTAATTTGTCCCATCATAACACAGCTTTATAGCTATATTTTTTATTTTATCACTCAATTGTTCCACGTGGAACTTATTTTGGAAATCCAAAGAATATGAAAGAAACTAAAATAAAGCTTGGTAAAAGTATGATTGTGGACCATACGAGATACATTATAAAGTTTGGTGCTTTTATGCGCATTTTTTCGGATATAGATTTTACCATGAAGTTTGGTGCATTTCCTATGTATGTATTTGCTCCAAAGAAGACAGCTCCGCAAGATATGGCTTTAAGATGTTCTACAAAGACATTCGCAACTGTAGGTGAGAGGGAGGCTTTTTCTGCTATTCCCTGACCTAACGCGAAAAATGTCAGATATGTTGGAGCATTATCTAAAAAAGAAGAGAGAGAACCTGTTATGAAGAAGAACTCCCAGCTTCTGTCTATACCAAATTTGTCAGCATTTTCTCTTACAAGATCAAGAACAGGAACCATAGTTATGAATATCCCTGCAAAGAGTATAGCTACCTCTTCAGCTGGGTCAAAGTTAAATTCATTTTTACTTCGTATCTCTTTTGGAGTCGTTATAAGCGATAAACCTGCACATACTAACATCACGATCTCTCTTAAAGGAAATTGCAAGAGAATAACAGATAGAATTACTACTGCAAGGTAAAAAAAGTTTCTCTTTCCAGATATATTTATACTATAAACCTGGGGCCCCGCTGGTTGATCTCTTTCTGCTTTTAAAGTAAGATAGTCCCATACAAAGAATATAACAAGTATAGCTGACATCTGGAACAACCATATAGGAGTTAGGTTAAATAGTGTCCAGAAAAAAGGCACTCCTTTGAGAAAACCCATGTAAAGTGGAGGATCTCCGATTGGAGTCAAACTCCCTCCTATGTTTGATACGACGAATATAAAGAACACAGGAAGGTGGAATGTGTTTTTCCTCCATCTGTTTATCCTAAGATAAGTTCTTATCAAAAGCATGCTTGCCCCTGTTGTTCCTATAAGGTTTGATATAATTGCACCAAAAAGAAGTATAGCTGTGTTCAGAAATGGTGAACTCTTGAGTCCTAAATCTATTAGTATTCCTCCACTTATTGTGAAAAGAGAGAATATAAGTGATATGAACGAGAAATACTCCTGAACTGTATGGATTAACTTGTGGTAGTCTGTTGAGATAAGGTATATCAGAACAGGGAATCCAAATATGAAAGATACTAATGCTTTCACTAGATTTTTATCCCATGTTTTGTGAGATATGAGGGGGAAAATTGCGATTGTTAGAATAAGTAAGATGAAAGGTAGAGATAAGATAACCTGATTCTCCATAGTTTGTTTATTTTTTTCTTTTTTATGTTTATAGAAATGAGATTTGATTTTACTGTTTTTTTCTTCTATAATATCAGATGTTTCTTTTTATAAGTTCTGCGAATGCTGAAACGAGAGCTACACGGAGTCCTATACCAAAACCCTGAATCTTATCCATAAGTATTTTTAAAAAATAACTGCCTGTTCTGAGGTCGGAAAATTCTGTATAACCTATTACTGTTCCATACTTTGTTTCGTAAAAGTCCCATGCGCAGAGCATTCCCTCTATATCTTTTTTAGATGAATTGTCTATCTCGCACGACAATCTTTCTCCATTACTATCCCACCTGTAGAGCGTAGTGTAGTCAAGTTCTATAGGTAGTGCGATTTTATACTTTATTCTAAAATTTACTTTATATCCATTCTCCATAACTTGTGGTTCTGCCTTTTCTATCATTCTGAAAACACGCGGCCACGATCTGAAATCGGTTATTGAGCTTTTTACATATTCAGTAGTTCTCTTCGGAAGTAGTATAAATGAAGAAAAGAATCTTACATCGTTGTTATCCGGATACCAAGATATTATAACAGTTCCATACATTCTCAAGAGTGGTAGTATGTTTTTTAAAGATATTCTATCTGGAAGCTTTATTTCTTCATAATTTATTTTTTTAGGTTCAGTTATTATCTTTTTGTTTTCAATTCTCTCTTTTACTGCTTCGGGGAATAGGGTTGAAACTGCAACAAGTGATGGTATCTGAAGTTCTGGGAAAGCTTTGTAGACAAGTTTTGAAAGCAGCCCGAAAGATGAAAGGTCAGCATAAGCTGAATAAACCATTACTGTTTTCCCATCCTCTGTGTCGTAGTACTTTTCTATGTATCTTACATCTCCAAAGACCTGAGTTCCTTTTTTTGCTGGGAGTCCAAAAATTATTTTCTCGTTTTCCAGAAAATTTTGTTCAAGAGTGTATGTCACGGTGAATTTTATTCCCAAAGCTATGTCAAATCCAATGTTGTATTCCGATATTTGCGTGTTTGATTCGGGATATCTTTCCAGGACCTTAACCTTGGAGACATTTGGGACAAACTCGTGATACTTTTCATATGTCCTTACGACTTTGATGACTTCATCTGTTTTGGCGTTTATGAGTACTATCCCCGTTATGAATGGGGGTTTTCCCGATTCTTTTTGGATAATTACTACAGAGGCTCTTTCAAGTACCGGTATAAGTTCCTTTATTATTTCATACGGTGGAATTTTTGGGAAAAAATCAGGTACGTTCGTATCCGCATGAGATTTTATGAAACAAGCTAAATAGAACATAAAGAAGAAAAGAATTTTTTTCATAGTAGGGAATATAATTATTAATTTATCTTTTTTCTGAAAAATTGAACATATGTTCAATTCCGCTATCCATGAATTTTTATTTTTATCTCTCTTCTCACCTGATTTATATCTATGTCAATCATGTTTTTGAAATATTTCATTATGAATTTTACATCATCTTCAAGCTTCTTATCTTCGGATCTGTAGGGAATTTTTATTATCACGGAGCTATTTTGTTCCTCAACTTGGATTTTGGGAACCTTTTGCTGGAAAGTTTTTATGTTGTATATAAAGGTTTTCAGCACACTAGATAACGAGTTGTACGGAACTGTTATATCTTTTGAGATGTTTCTCTCGAGTTCTATTCCGTCAGTTGTAGCTATTTCATCAAGTATTTTTGATAAACTTTCTGTGGTATCTCCAAAGATTGAGAGAAGTAATTTTGTTTTGCTTTTGATTCTTTCAAAACCTGGTTTCTTTTCTTCCTGATTCTCGCATGCTTCTATGCCTTCTGAAATTATGTTTTGGAATTCTTTTACAATATCTTCAATAGGTGGTTTCCGCCTCGTCTCTTTTATGATTTCAACCATTATTTCTCCCTCTTCATATATTGGGCTTACAGATATATAGAGAGTGTCATCTCCAATTTTCAGTTCTCTCATGCTTGATATGTTGAATACTGAGGATGATATGATTTCGCTTTCCGATGATGATATTATTTCCGGATACTTTCTTATGTATTCTTCGAATTTTTCGTTTGAGAAAATTGGTTTTCGGGGAGATGTTTTTGAAAAGAAGGCAATGCCGGTGTTGAGTCTGTTAAGTATATCAATCATGGAGAATTTCTCTCTTGCTGATAGTTTCTCTCTTCTTTCAAGAGTGAGAATAATGAAGTTCAGAACATTTTCTAGAAAGTATTTTTCTTCTTCAGATATTGGCTTTTCTGATTTTATTCCTATTATTCCAATAAAGTTTTCAGATTTTTTAATAGGTTCTATTAACATGTTTTTACTTTTGATAATTTCATCTTTGATTTCTTGAATTTTTTCAGGGTTATTTCTTATTTGAGAGAGTATTGCAAAGAGATCGTTTTCAAAGGACAAGCTTTCTGGGATGCTTATTCTTATTCCGATTTGCTCTATGACTATTGCTGTGCTTACCCCAAAGCTCTCGCTGATTTTTTTCGCAATCTTTTCAAAATAAACTTCATCTAATTTGTCGTATACAGATGTTTCTTTCATAGTTGCCAGAGTTTTTTCGGAAAGTTCCATAAGTTCTTTCGCTATTTTTTCTTTTGAGTTCTGAATCTCTCTGATTTTTTCTCTTTCGGCAACAGCATGAACACCACAGGATATTACATCTATTATTTCCTTTAGTTTCCTTGGAGTAGTTTTCCTTTTGGGTCTTGTGTATAAGACTGCTTTGGGCGATGAGAGAAGATCAAAGACAAGATATTTTTCTGGTGGAGGAGGAAATTCTTTTAGAAGAACTTCTTCTATTTTATGTCTCCCCACTTTTTTTGTTTCAATGATTTTTTCATTTTTTTGCCATACAAAGTTAATTTTTTTGCAATGTTCTTTTAAAAATTGTGCAGCTTTCAAGAAGAATTCGCTGAGGTTGGAGGAGTTTTTAATGGCTTCAGTTAATTCATGAATTTCCCCTGGTCTAATTTTTAATTTTGTAAAATTTTCCATTTTTATCTATATTTTAGTCAGGGATTTTTTGTATTTATTGTTTTTTTAGTTTTTTTACACCTTTTTGATTGTAAACCATAAAGAAATTGAAAGTTTACAAAATTGTTTTTTCTCTTTAATCTTTATTCTGGTGGAAGAGTCATTTTTTTGGATATATCACAAGCTTTCTGATTTAGAAAGAAATGGACTTTTAAGGGAGTTACCGCCACCCTTTGAGTATTATGATGTTTCACGTGGAACATTTTATGGGAAGGAATTTTTGGTTTTCTGTTCAAACGATTATCTTGGTATGACGAGGAAACATGAGGTTCTGGAGGAACTCAGAAATAGTGTTGAAGTCAGTGGTTCGGGAGCTTCAAGGCTTGTTTCGGGAAATTTTAAAGCTCACAGGGATTTTGAAGAATTTATCTCATCGGAAGTTTTTGAACTTAAAGATAAGGGAGTTTTACTTTTCAACTCAGGTTGGTCTGCTAATGTCGGAGTTATTTCTGCTCTTGCTGATGATAAATCAGAAATCTTCTCGGATGAACTTAATCACGCGTCTATTATTGATGGTTGTAGGCTCTCAAAGGCTAAGGTTACCGTTTTCCCGCATCTTGATATGAATTTCCTTGAAGATTCCTTAAGTAGGTCATCTGCAAAGTTTAAACTTGTTGTGGTGGATTCTGTTTTTTCTATGGATGGAGATATAGCTCCTCTCAAGGATATTCGCTATCTATGTGATAAGTATGGTGCTTGTATGTATGTTGATGAAGCTCATGCTTTTGGAGTTTTTGGAGAAAAGGGTAGGGGCCTTTGTGAAGAAAAAGGTGTTGAACCAGATATAGCTTTATTTACTCTTTCAAAAGCTGTTGGTCTATATGGCGCTTTTGTTTTAGCTCCAAAAAGGGTTCTGGATTATTTAAAATCAACCGCAAGGAGTTTTATATTCGCAACCGCTATTCCCCCGTATATATGTAGAGCCGCCGTGGTCTCTATAAGGATAATAATGAGAGAACCTGAAACAAGGAAAAAGCTTTGGAATAACGTCTCTTTCCTCCTTGGTAAGATGAAACAGAAGCTAAAAGTGGACCTGAGGACTTCATCTCAAATTGTTCCTTTTATAATAGGCGATGAGATTAGGACCTTGCAGGTTTCCCAGCTTCTTTTTGAAAAGGGGATTTTTGTCAGGGGTATAAGGTATCCTTCTGTTCCACGTGGAACAGCTCGTCTGCGAATAACGGTGAGTGCCGCACATTCACCAGAGGAAATAGAGAGATTTACTGAGGAACTTTCAAAAGTCATGGAGGAGGTAGTAAGATGACAGATAAACTCTTGAAATGGGATGTCAATCACTTCTGGCATCCATATACTCAGATGAGATGGTATAAGAGGGTAAGACCTCCGATAATAGTAAGAGCCTCTGGAAATTACCTTTTTGATGTAAATGGGAAGAAATATCTTGACGCTGTTTCTTCTATATGGTGTATAGCTTTTGGACATTCAGAGAAGCGGATATTGAATGCTATAATTAGACAAGCTAAGAAGCTTCAGCATTCAACGACTCTTGGTATGAGTAATGTTCCAGCTATTGTTCTTGCGAGGAAGTTAAGTGAAATTGTCGGTCTTCCAAAAGTTTTCCTCTCTGAAGATGGGGCAGAAGCCGTAGAAGTTGCTATAAAGATCTGTTTTTCATATTCAAAGAGGACCGGAAGAAAGAGAGTGAAGTTCTGCGGAGTCAAGAATGCGTATCACGGAGATACGGTCGG
>Ga0105160_1000953_pt1 | contig 12400 bp, 7 predicted proteins | sample GXS110809BmetaG_FD_89591 | JGI IMG/M metagenome (GOLD analysis project Ga0105160, IMG submission 89591) | Hot spring microbial communities from Gongxiaoshe hot spring, China to study Microbial Dark Matter (Phase II) - GXS 110809B | ecosystem: Environmental > Aquatic > Thermal springs > Hot... | reverse complement strand
GTGTAACGGCGCGGGTCATGCCCATCTACAAGGATGTTGCCCTCGCTGTCCATCACGCGCAAGTAGCCGTCGTAGTGCTCCCACTGCGCGCCGTCTTTGCTCACCAAGCCGAGGAACAAGGTGGGGAAGTTGCCGAAGTGCTCCACCTCTTCGCGGTGTTCGGCGATGTAGCGCTTGAAGAAGGCAAGCGCATCGAGCACTGTTTGGCGCGCCTCGGGCACGCGGCTGAGGATATGGTCGCGCTTCTCAGGCGTGAGCGGCTCGCGCACGCCGCCGGGCACTGCCCAGGCAGGGTGAATCTTGCGCCCGCCGAGCAGCTCGATGATCTCTTGCCCAAATTGGCGCAAGCGAATGCCGCCGCGCGCAAACTCAGGATGCTGCGCGATCAACCCAAACAAGTTGCGCTGCGCGGGATCGCTATCGAAGCCGAGCAACAAATCTGGCGAGCTGAGATGGAAGAAACTCAGCGCGTGCGATTGCACGATCTGCCCGAGGTTCATCAGCCGCCGCAGCTTCTCCGCAGCCGGCGGAATGTCCACAGCGAAGATGTCGTCGCCTGCCTTAGCGCTTGCCAAGATGTGGCTCACAGGGCAGATGCCGCACACGCGCGCGGTGATGCCCGCCATTTCAGCTAGCGGTCTGCCCTCGCAGAACTTCTCGAAGCCGCGAAACTCCGTCACATGGAATTGCGCGTCGCGCACTTCGCCGTCCTCGTCCAGGAAGATCGAAATCTTGGCGTGTCCCTCGATGCGCGTTACGGGGTCAATCACCACTCTGCGCGTTGTCATGCGCTCCTCCTCGCAACACGTTAGCCAAACTTGAGCATCTCTCGACCGATCATTTCAGGCGTCTTGCCCTCAATCAGCGCTTGTAGCACAGCGCGAATGCGCGGTGCTGGCGGCGGGCAGCCCGGCAAAAACACATCCACAGGGATCACCGCGTGCACAGGCAAGACGCGCTCTAGCAGCGGTGGCACAATGCCGGCTTCGTCAGGGATGCGCGGGTTGTGCGTGGGCAACTCACGGTAGGCGCGGTCGAGCACAGCTTCTGCCGAGTTGCCGATCACGTTGCGCATGGCGGTGACGTTGCCAGTCACCGCGCAGTCGCCAAACGAGACGACCAAGCGGCTGCGCGCGCGGATTGTGTGCACCAGCTCGAGGTGTTCCTCGTTCGCCACAGCGCCCTCGATCAGCGTCACGTCCACGCGCTCGGGGAAGTGCTTCAGGTCAGCGATAGGGCTATACACCACCTCCACCGCTGCCGCCAGGTCAAACAACCACTCATCCAGGTCCAGAAACGACATGTGGCAGCCCGAGCAACCGCCGAGCCAAACCGTCGCAAGCTTGATCTTCTCCATTCACACCCTCCATTCGCGGCGCTCGCGCGCTGTCTTCAAGAACGCGAGCTTTTCTGGATGATGCACCATCTCAGCAACGGTTGAGCCTTGCTTGAAGATCGCCCCAGTGGGGCACGCCATCGCGCACTTGCCACACGAGGTGCATGTGGGCGACTCCCCCCACAGCATGTTGAGGTCGGTGACGATGCGCGCCTTGGCGCCGCGTCCGAGCACATCGAGCGTGTGCGCGCCCTCGATCTCATCGCAAGCGCGCACGCAGCGCGTGCACAAAATGCAGCGGTTGTGGTCCAAGCCGAAGCGCTCGTGCGTCAAGTCCATGCCGAGCGAGGGGAACACGTAGTCATAGCGCACGTGGTCCATGCCGACCTCGATGGCGAGCGATTGCAACTCGCAGTTGCCGTTCGCCACGCACACCGCGCACACGTGATTGCGCTCAGCGAAGAGCAGCTCGATGATGTGTCGGCGATAGGTTTGCAGGCGCGGCGTGTCGGTGTGCACCTCCATGCCCTCTTGCACGCGCGTCGTACACGCAGGCAGCAAGCGGTTCACCCCCGCCACCTCCACTAAGCACAGGCGGCACGCCCCCACCGCCGACAAGCCCTCCAAGTAACACAGCACGGGGATGTGAATGCCTGCTTCGCGCGCAGCTTGGAGCACGGTTGCATCGTCGCGCGCGCTGACATCCTGACCGTTGATTGTGAGCGTAACAACCGACATGCGCGATCCTCCGGAAGACTAGCTGTGTGTGACCCTTTCTTTCGCTGCACCGTTCGCGTAACCGTACCCTGCGCCATCACGCCGCAGCTTCGCTTCGTACTCATGGCGGAAGTAGCGCAAGGTGCTGAGCACAGGATTTGGCGCCGATTGACCCAAGCCGCACAAGCTGGCGTGTTTCACCACATCGCACAGCTCCTCCAGCAGCTTCAAGTCGCGTTCAGTGGCGCGCCCGGTTTGGAACTTCGTCAGGATGTGATGAATTTGCGCCGTGCCTGCGCGGCAGGGGATGCACTTGCCGCATGACTCCTCCATGCAGAAGTCCATGAAGAAGCGCGCCACCTCCACCATGTCTGTGGAGTCGTCCATCACGATCAAGCCGCCAGAACCCATGATCGAGCCGAGTGCCGTGAGTGATTCGTAATCCACCGGCGTGTCGAGGTATTGCTCGGGGATGCAGCCGCCTGAGGGGCCACCTGTCTGCACGGCTTTGAACTTGTGTCCGTTTGGGATGCCACCGCCAATGTCGAAGACGATCTCGCGCAGCGTGATGCCCATCGGCACCTCGATCAAGCCCGTGTTCTTCACCTGTCCCGTGAGCGCGAAGACCTTCGTGCCTTTGCTCTTCGCCGTGCCGATGCTGGCGAACCAGCTCGCGCCTTTGTTGATGATCGGCGCGATGTTGGCGAGCGTCTCGACGTTGTTGATCAGCGTCGGGCACCCCCAAAGCCCATACTCGGCGGGATACGGCGGGCGCGGGCGCGGCAAGCCTCGCCCGCCCTCGATTGAAGCGATCAGGGCTGTCTCCTCGCCGCACACAAACGCACCCGCACCTAGGCGGATGTCAATGTTGAACGAGAACGCCGTGCCGGCGATGTTGTTGCCGAGCAGGCCCGCGCGCTGGGCTTGGCGGATTGCCGTGCGCAGGCGCTTGACGGCGAGCGGATACTCCGCGCGCACGTAGATGTAACCCTGGTTCGCGCCAACAGCATAGCCGGCGATGATCATGCCCTCAAGCACGCGGTGCGGATCGCCTTCCATCACGCTGCGATCCATGAACGCGCCGGGGTCGCCCTCGTCGCCATTGCAGATCACGAACTTCTGCGACTGAATGCCAGGCGGCACGTAGGTTGGATAACGGCGCGGGTCAGCTTTGGCGACCGTCGCCCACTTCAGGCCTGTGGGGAATCCAGCGCCGCCGCGCCCGCGCAAGCCGCTGCGCGTGATCTCGTCGATCACCTCGCTCGGCGTCATTTCGGTCAACACTTTCATCAGCGCCTGGTAGCCACCGCGCGCGATGTAATCCTCGATCCGCTCAGGATCGATCTCGCCGCAGTTCTCCAGCACGATCTTGAGTTGCCGCGTGAAGAAAGGCTGATCGAGCGGCGTAACCAGACGCTCGACAGGCTCTCCGTCTAAGTGCGAGATGATCTCAGAAGCATCTTCAGGGCGCACAAACTGATACAGCGACCGCTCGTGATCACCGTTGACAAAGCTGTGGACTTCAACCAAAGGTCCCAACGAGCACAACCCTGGGCATCCCACGCACTTGACGGAGACCTCCCCTTGCTTGCCCTGCGCTTTTGCAGCTACCTCCAACGCTTGCGCAATGCTTTCGCTGTTGAGCGCTTGGCATGCTGTGCCCGTGCACACGTGTAGGTGATGGCGAAAGCGTCGAGCGCGCTCTTGCTCCTGCGCCATGACGTGCAAAAGTTCCTCTCCGTTCATTGCGTCGCCTCCTTGCTCGGTGCAACTTGCGCTAGACCTTGCAACCGTTGCAGGAGCTGCTCCGGCTCGACCTTCCCAATCAGCTCACCATCGAGCGTGACCACAGGCGCAAGCGCGCACGATCCGAAGCAACGCGCTGTGAGCAACGAGAGCGAGCCATCAGGCGTGGTGCCCCCCGACTTGATGCCGAAGCGCTCCGCAACCGCATCCAGCAAGGATCGCGCGCCCTTGATGTAGCACGCCGTCCCAAGACACACCACGCACACGTGCGCGCCTTGGGGCTTCAGCGTGAAGTAGTTGTAGAACGTTGCCACACCATACACCTTGCTGTAGGGCAAGCGCAGCTGTTGTGCGATGTAGCGCAGCGTGAGATCGTCGAGATAACCAAACGCTTCCTGCGCCGTGTGCAACGCCTCGATCAACGCGTGCCCTTGGTAGCCATAGCGCCGCATAGTCGCCTCGAGCAGCTTGTAGCGTTTGTCGTTCAACACCGCTGCTGAGACCTTCCCCTGTTGTGATGCTTTCACACTCACCGATCCGACCACAGCGATCCTCCTTTTGTGCAAACGCCTTTGCTGGATTGTGTACGATTTTCACGATTTTGGCGCCAGCGCGGCTGGCTCATCGCGCCACGACTGCAACACCTTCATGTAGTTGGCGCGCTCGAACGCATCGGGGTTTGCCACCGAGCGCTGGCTCAGGCAACCGCGCATCTGCGCAATCGAGCTGTATTCGTGTTGCTCCATCCATTCGCGCACGTCCCGCACAAGCTGGCGAATGCGCCCAGGGCCGTGGATGAGCAACTCCGAAGCCACCATCGTGACCGAGGCGCCCGCCATGATGCCTTTGATCACGTCCTCATGCGTGTGCACGCCGCTGCTGAGCGCCAGCGAGGCTTTAACACGCCCGTAAAGGATCGCGATCCAGCGCAACGGCAGGCGTAGCTCATCAGAGGTGCTCAACACCACACGCGGCACCACCTCCAGCGCCTCGATGTCGAGATCGGGCTGGTAGAAGCGGTTAAAGAGCACCAAGCCATTAGCGCCCCCCTCAACGAGGCGCTTCGCCATGTTCGCCATCGCGCTGAAGAACGGACCGATCTTGACCGCAATCGGGATGCTCACCGCTTGGCGCACCTGTGCGAGCGCGTCGAGGTATCGCTGTTCCACTTCCGCGCTGCTCACGTGAACGTCTGCGGCAACGTAGTAGATGTTGAGTTCGAGCGCATCTGCGCCCGCCTGTTCGATCTGGCGAGCGTATTCCGTCCAGCCGCCGCTGCTCACACCGTTCAGGCTAGCGATGATCGGGATGTTGGTTTCCGCCTTCGCGCGTTGAATGAGCTTGAGATATTCCTCAGGGCCCTGGTTGTACGTGCCGAGGTCGGGAAAGTAGCTCAGCGCCTCGGCATACGCCTCGGTGCCGTAGTTCAGGTAGTGATCGAGGATGACGCTCTCCTGCTCAATCTGCTCTTCAAAGAGCGAGATGAGCACGACGGCTGGGGCACCCGCATCCTCGAGGCGCTTGATGCGGTCAATGCGGCTCGTCAGTGGGCTTGCTGAGGGCACAATGGGATGCGCGAGATGCAAACCAAGATAGGTTGTGCTTAGGTCAAGCATAGTTCTTACAAAAGGCCGCAGGTCATTGGGTTCAGGTCGCGCGCAGGTCGGTCGCGCGTTTGAGCCGGCCGAGTCATTCGTCAACGTGTTGACCCAGACTGAGCCACTCACTTGCTGCGCCGACCGGCCTGCGCGAATCTTTACGCTTCTTTGCCAGCAAGGGCTGCGAGTTGCTTCCAGCGCGCCTCCACAGCCTCTTGGGCATCGCGCATGAGCGCTTCAGCGAGTTCAGGGTTGGCCTGCGCGAGCATGCGGTAGCGCGTCTCGTTGTAGGCGTATTCCTTGAAGGGCACTTTAGGCGCACTGCTATCAAGCTGGAAGGGGTTCTTGCCCTCGCGCGCAAGCATGGGGTTGTAGCGGTAAAGCGGCCAGTAGCCCGATTCCACAGCGAGCTTCTGCTGCTGTAGCCCCTTCGCCATGTCAATCCCATGTGCGATGCAGTGGGAGTAGGCGATGATCAGCGCGGGACCGTCGTAGGCTTCTGCTTCGAGGAAAGCTTTGATCGTTTGCGCTTCGTTCGCGCCCATCGCCACCTGCGCCACATACACATGCCCATACGCCATCGCCATCAAGCCGAGGTCCTTCTTGCGCTGGCGCTTGCCTGCTGCTGCGAACTTTGCGGCTGCGCCAAGCGGCGTTGCCTTAGACGCTTGCCCACCCGTGTTGGAGTACACCTCGGTGTCGAGCACGAGCAGCTTCACATTGCGCCCGCTGGCGAGCACGTGGTCGAGTCCGCCGTAGCCAATGTCGTATGCCCAGCCATCACCGCCGACGATCCACACGCTCTTGCGCACAAGCACGTCAGCGATCTCCAGCAATTGCTGTGCTTCTGGCGAATCCAGCGTTTGCAGGCGCGCCTTTAACTCAGCCACGCGCTCACGCTGTGCGCGCACACCCGCTTCGGTGCTCTGGTCTGCGTTCAGAATCGCCTCACATAGCGCCCTATCCAGCGAAGCGCTCAAGCTACGCAACAGCCCGCGCGCCTTCTCCGTCAGCGCGTCCAACGTGAGGCGCATGCCGAAGCCGAATTCAGCGTTGTCCTCGAAGAGTGAGTTGCTCCACGCCGGGCCGCGCCCCTCGCGGTTGAAAGTCCACGGCGTGGTGGGCAAGTTGCCGCCATAAATGCTCGAGCAGCCCGTGGCGTTGGCGACGTAGATGCGATCGCCGAACAAGCGCGTGAGCAAGCTGAGATAAGGCGTTTCGCCACAGCCAGCGCATGCACCGCTGAACTCAAACAGCGGCTCGAGAAGTTGAATGTTCTTGGTGTTGTTGAAGGTCAAGTGGTTGACGCGCGGATACTCCGGGAGCTGCTTGAAGAACGCCCAATTCGCCGCCTCTTTGGCGCGCAAGGGGAGCTGTGGCGCCATGTTGATCGCTTTGCGTCCCGCTTGGGACTTGTCCTTCGCTGGGCAAGCCTCCACACACAAGGCGCAGCCTGTGCAGTCCTCCACAGAGACTTGCAGCGTGTACTTCATGCCTTGCAGCTCTTTCCAGCGCGCATCAGCGCTCTTGAAGCCCTCAGGCGCGTTGGCAAGCAAGCTTGGCTCATACACCTTGGCGCGGATCACGGCGTGAGGGCAGACCATCACGCACTTGCCGCATTGGATGCACAGATCAGGCTCCCACACGGGCACTTCCTGGGCGATGTTGCGCTTCTCCCACTGCGTCGTGCCGCTTGGGTAGGTGCCATCGGGTGGGAAGGCGCTCACAGGGAGCAGGTCGCCCTTGCCGGCGATCATCATCGCCGTCACCTTTTGCACGAACTCCGGCGCTTCGGGCGGCACTACGGGAGGCAGTGGCTTGCCGTTGATCGGCGCGTTCTCTGGAATCTCCACGCGATGCAAGTGCGCCAACGCGGCATCAACTGCCTCGAAGTTCTTGCGCACCACGGCCTCGCCGCGCTTGCCGTAGGTCTTGCGAATGGCTTCTTTGATCTTGGCGATGGCCTCCTCGCGCGGCAGCACGCCACTAATGGCGAAGAAGCACGTTTGCATCACCGTGTTAATGCGGTTGCCCATGCCAGTCGCTGCGGCGACCTTGTAGGCGTCAATCACGTAGAGTTGCAGCTTCTTGCTGAGGATTTGCTCTTGAACTGGCTTCGGCAGGTGATCCCACACCTCATCTGGACCGTAGGGACTGTTCAGCAGCACCACCGCGCCTGGCTCGGCTTGCTCGAGCACATCGTAGCGCTCCAAAAAGCCAAATTGGTGCACGCCGATGAAGGTGGCCTTGCTGATGAGATACGGGCTATGGATGGGGCGAGGGCCGAAGCGCAAATGCGAGACGGTGCGCGCGCCGGACTTCTTGGAGTCGTACACGAAGTAGCCCTGTGCGTAGTTGTCTGTCTCCTCACCGATGATCTTGATCGAGTTCTTGTTGGCGCCCACCGTGCCATCGGCGCCCAAGCCCCAAAACACTGCGCGCACTACATCGCGCGGCTCAATGTCGAACGAGGGGTCGTACTCCAAGCTGGTGAAGGTCACGTCGTCGTGAATGCCGACGGTGAAGTGATTCTTCGGCTGCGGCTTTGCAAGCTCGTCGAAGACCGCCTTCACCATCGCAGGCGTGAACTCCTTCGACGAAAGCCCGTAGCGACCGCCGATCACGCGCGGCAGCTTGCCCTCCCACTGTTCGTTGAGCGCCGCGACGACATCCAAGTAAAGCGGCTCGCCTGCGCTGCCTGGCTCTTTGCAGCGATCGAGCACGGCGATGCGCTCTACCGTCTTGGGCAGCGCCGCCACCAAATGGCGCGCCGAGAACGGGCGATAGAGCCGCACCTTGATCGCGCCCACGCGCTCGCCGCGCGCGTTGAGCCACTTCACCGTCTCTTCGACCGTCTCAACGCTTGAACCCATCGAGATGATCACCCGCTCGGCGTCGGGCGCGCCCACGTAGTCGAACAGGTGATAGCGCCGACCGACGCGCGCAGCAAAGCGATCCATCACGTCTTGCACGATGGTGGGCGTGGCGAGGTAGAAGGGGTTTGCTGCTTCGCGGTGTTGGAAGAAAGTGTCTGGGTTCTGCGCTGTGCCGCGGATGAAGGGGCGATCGGGCGAGAGCGCGCGCTGGCGATGCGCGTGGATGAGTTCCTCCTTGATCAGCGCGCGCATGTCGTCGTCGCTGAGCTGCTCGATCTTTTGAATCTCGTGCGAGGTGCGGAAGCCATCGAAGACGTGCAAGAACGGCACGCGCGCCTCAAGGGTGCTGGCGAAGGCGATTAACGCGAAGTCCATCACCTCCTGCACCGAGCCAGCGAAGAGCATCGCCCAGCCGGTGGCGCGCGCTGCCATCACGTCGCTGTGATCGCCGAAGATGCTCAGTGCGTGCGTCGCCACCGAGCGCGCGGCGATGTGAAACACTGTGCTCGTCAGCTCACCAGCGATTTTGAACATGTTGGGGATCATCAGCAGCAGCCCCTGCGACGACGTGAACGTGGTTGCCAAGGCGCCGCTCTGCAATGCGCCATGGACTGCGCCGGCTGCACCCCCTTCTGATTGCATCTCTTGAACGATCGGCACTGAGCACCACAAGTTTTGCACCCCTTGCGCACTCCATTGGTCGCAAAGCTCAGCCATTGGTGAGGAGGGCGTGATGGGGTAGATCGCGATCACTTCGCTTGTTTTGTAAGCGACGTAGGCGGCCGCCTCGTTTCCATCTATGGTCACAAATTTCCCAGGCATGGCTGGTTTACGTTGTACTCACCCATCTGCCCCTGCTGATCGCCACAGGGCTAGTTTTCGCCCTAGCCGCTTGCATAGGTTGCACAAGCCAAGGACAAACGAAAAAACACGGCTGACCAGATGTTGGTCAGCCGTGCGTCGTTCGTGCAGCCTTGTGACGAAGTTAGCCGATCTTCTTAGCGATCTCCGCCAACAGGCGCTCGCGCGTCTCCTGCAGCGGAATGCGCTCGATCACAGGAGCGAAGAAGCCCTCGATCACCAATCGGCGCGCTTCGTTGTAGGGAATGCCGCGCGAGCGAAGGTAGAAGATCGGTTCTTCTTCGAGCGTGCCCACTGTGCTGCCGTGCGTGCAGCGCACGTCATCGGCTTCGATCTCCAAGCCGGGGATCGAATCGGCGCGGCTGCGCTTGGAGAGCTGCAAGTTGCGGTTTGCTTGGTAGGCATCCGTCTTCTGCGCGCCAGGGAAGACGCGGATGTTGCCGCGCCAAACCGTGCGCGCCTCATCGCGCAGCGCTGCCTTGTAGAGCAGGTCGCTCTTGCACGCTGGCGCGATGTGGTTTTGCTGCGTGTCGTAGTGCAACTGCTGGCGCGAGTCAGCGAAGTACACGCCGCTGAGCAGCGCTGTGCCGTGTGGCTCGATCAGGTCAGCCTCAATCAGGCTCTTGGTGAACTTGCTGCCTAGCCCGCCGATCACCCAATGCAACGTGGCGCCTTCGTGCACGCGCGCGCGCTCAGTGGTGAAGTTGTACACGTTGCGCGCCCAGTCCTGGATGCTCACGTAATCGAGCTGCGCACCTTTGTGCAGGATGATCTCCACTGCGCCGTCGTACATCGCTTGCGGCGCGTCTGGCGCGGGCGTGCCTTCAGTGGCGTAGTCCTCGATCAGCGTGGCTTGTGCGCCTTCCTCAAGCACGACCAAGGTGTGACCGAAGCCGGTGCGCTGATCGGCACGCATCCGCGTGAAGACGCGGAACGGCGTCTCAATCTTCACGCCTGCTGGCACGTAGAGCACTACACCGCCGTGCACAAACACACCGTGTAGGGCAGCGAAGTAGGCGTCGGTGACCTTCACGCACTCGGTCATGAAGTAGCGCCGCATCAGGTCAACGTGATGCCGCGCGGCGTCCTCGAAGGTGGTGAAGATCACGCCTTGCTCGTGCAGCATCTCAGCGCTCATCGGTGCGTGCAGCTCAATGGATAGCCCATTGGTCACAGGGTCCACCGCAGCCAGAATCTGGTCGAGCTTAAACAAGCTCAGGTCCACGCGGCGCCAGAGCTCATCGTGGCGGTTGGGCGCAGGCGTGTCGCGGAAGACGCGGAAAGCATCCATGCGCCGATCAGCGAGCCATTCGGGATCGCCGAGTGCGGCGCTGTACGCTTGCACAAGCTCACGGCCTAGCTCGCCCGCCTTGACCACAGGTGCAGGTTTCAACAGGGGGGCAAGTAGCGACATGGTAGTTGCTCCTGTGAGACTAGCCAACCGTACCCTCCATCTGCAACGCGATCAGGCGGTTCATCTCCATGGCGTACTCCATCGGCAACTCCTTCACCAGCGGCTCGATGAAGCCAGAGACAACCATGGTGCTCGCCTCTTCCTCGCTGATGCCGCGGCTCATGGCATAGAAGAGCTGCTCCTCGCCGATCTTGCTCACGCTTGCCTCGTGCCCGATGATCACCTTGTCGGTGTCCACTTCGATGTAGGGGTAGGTGTCGCTGCGGCTGCGTTCATCGAGCAAGAGCGCGTCGCAGACCACGTTGCTGCGGCTGTTCTCCGCATCGCGATACACCTTGAGCAAGCCGCGGTAGCTGGTGCGCCCGCCATCTTTGCTGATGGACTTGCTGATGATCTTGCTGGTGGTGTTAGGCGCGGCATGCACGACCTTGCCGCCCGCGTCTTGATGTTGCCCCTTGCCCGCGAAGGCGATCGAGAGGATCTCGCCATGTGCGCCCGGCTCCATGAGGTACACGGCGGGATACTTCATAGTGAGCTTGGAGTTGTGCACGATGAACCCCTGCGACACGAAGTTGCCCGTCTCCTCCACCTCGATGTCCCACGTGGGCACTAACTCCTCCGAGAGCGGCGACACTTGCACCCGCACAACCTCGAGCGCCTCGCTCAGCGCGATGGAGGAGCGACCCACGCGACGGCGCTGAGCAATCCTGCGAAGCTGCCGCTCGGCTTTGGAGCGCAGCGCAGGGCTAAGGTGCGCGAAGAAGCGCGCATCTATCGCAAACGAGAGGTGGTAGGCACCGTGGGCGGTGCATTGAACATCACCGATGGTGACCGTGCGCGGCGTCTCGAACTCGGCGCGGATCCGTGGCGTGATACCGAGCGTCACCAGGAGCGAAGCAACATCCTCAAGCAAAGCGCGGTTGACCGACTTAAGGTGGAAGCGTCCACCACTCACGTGCCCATCTGCGTCCAGATAGCCAGCGATGAAAGCAAGGCGTTGCGACTCGGGGAGCGACCACACCCACTGTGGAACGCGCTTGGTCATGGCGTTGCCGCTGAAACCGTTCAAGCGGAAGAACGCTGCCAGCTCTACGCTGTTCCAAGCGAGATGCGCACCGTCACGACGTTCGGTCGGCTCCGCCTCGACCACAGAGGCCATGATTTGCACCAAGCGCTCACGCGCCCGGTCGTTTGCCGGCGTGGAGAAGCCAACCTTTGCCCAGCGGATCACACCCTCGGTTTGCGCTTCCTGGACCTCGATGTTGCCATCGCCCACCCAGTAGCCGAACAGCCACATCAACGCGTCTGTGGTGCTCACGACGCCAGCAAGCCGCGATGGACGCTCGCGGTGCGCCAAGAACGCCTCCGCGTACTGGTTGCGCGAGATGAACGTGGTGCTTGTTGCAGGCAGCACAAGCGGATGCGGACGCCCATAGTCAATCGAAGTGCGCGGGACGATAGCGCGCGTGAGCCGATCGGCGCGCACGTAGGCAAGGCGATAGCGACCACGTTTCTTCGGCGCGTTCGGGTCGTAGGTGAACGAGAAGAACGGGTGGTTCGCCGTCACGCGCAGCTTGCGCTCACCCACCGAGACCGTGTGCACGCGCTGATACCCCGAGAAGCGCTTCGCCAACACGCGGCGGAAGCAGAGTTGCCCTGTGCGCTCATCATACGAAAGCACTCGCTCCCCCACTTCCAGCGCTTCGATAGGCTTCACGCCTTCAGGCGTGGTCACGAGTGAACCTTCGGCAAGGCACCCTAAATTGCCGTCCACCCACTCCATCGTCGCGCCCTCGTAGGCGGCTGCGCGTTTGGTGACGAGGTTGTACACGTTTGTGGACCAGTTCTGAAT
>Ga0105160_1000951_pt1 | contig 12409 bp, 11 predicted proteins | sample GXS110809BmetaG_FD_89591 | JGI IMG/M metagenome (GOLD analysis project Ga0105160, IMG submission 89591) | Hot spring microbial communities from Gongxiaoshe hot spring, China to study Microbial Dark Matter (Phase II) - GXS 110809B | ecosystem: Environmental > Aquatic > Thermal springs > Hot... | reverse complement strand
TTTTCCCACTATTGACCCGGAAGCGTTCCAGGGGGTGATGCGTTTTGAAGAGGGTTCTCTCCATAGCGGGTTCCGACTCGGGCGGAGGGGCCGGAATCCAGGCGGACCTCAAGGCCTTCGCCGCCTGCGGCGTCTACGGTACTACGGCCATAACGGCTTTGACGGCCCAGAACACCCTGGGGGTCAGGGGCGTAGTGGAGGTGAGCCCCGATTTCCTGGCCCTCCAGATAGACGCGGTGATGGAGGACATAGGGGCCGACGCGTGGAAGACGGGGATGCTCTCCAGCGCTCCGCTGATAGAGGTGGTCAGGGACAGGGCGCTTCGCTATGGGGTTGAGGTCCTGGTGGTGGACCCGGTGATGGTGGCGAAGGGAGGAGATCCTCTGCTGAGGCCCGAGGCCGTGAGCGCCCTGGTGGAGATGCTCTTCCCCCTGGCCTACGTGATCACCCCCAACGCCCACGAGGCCCAGGCGCTCACCAGGAAGCCGGTCAGGACCCTCGAGGACGCCAGGGAGGCCGCCAGGTTGCTCTGGTCCATGGGTCCCAGGAACGTCATAGTCAAGGGGGGGCACATCTCCGAGGACGAGGCGATAGACGTCCTCTTCGACGGCTCCTCCTTCTTCGAGGTCTCCTCCCCCAGGGTGCACACCGCCAACACCCACGGCACGGGCTGTACCTTCGCCTCTGCCCTGGCCGCCTTCCTGGCTAGGGGCTTTGCCCTCAGGGACGCCTTCGTGATGGCGAAGGACTACGTGGGGAGGGCCATAGAGGCGGGTTCAAGGCTCGACATCGGCCGAGGCCACGGGCCTCTGGACCACTTCTTCATGCTCAGGCAGAGGGAAGCCTCCGCCTGAGGGGCGAGGGGCAACTCCCGGCCCCTCGCCCCTCGAACTCCCCCAGGGCCCTCGAGGCCTGCCCCAACGGCAGCAGGAGGGCTTTGGGGTCTGGCATCGCCGTGAGCCCGTCGAGGGGGTCAGCCAGCCACCGGGCCAGCTGGACCTTCACCCCGGGGCTCGGCTCGCCGACGCGATCGGACCTCGCGCGAATCCAGGAAGCCCCCTCCTGCGGACGTCCCTGGGTGGGGCCTGGTCACGGCCTTATCGACGGGATTCGACCAGCCTCTTGGTGTCCCTGGCTATGACCAGTTCCTCGTTGGTGGGCACTACGGCCACCTTGACCCGCGAGTCCGGGGTGGTGATGAAGCCCTCGACGCCCCGGAAGGCCTTCTCGTTGGCTTTCTCGTCCAGGTGGACCCCCAGGAAGGTGAGCCTGGAGCAGACCTTCGCCCTGACCAGGGGGCTGTTCTCGCCGATCCCGGCGGTGAAGGAGATCACGTCCACTCCGTTCATGGCGGCAGCGTAGGCGCCTATGTACTTCGCTACGCCGTAGCACAGGACCTCCAGGGTCAGCCTGGCCCTCTCGTTGCCCTCCTCGGCGGCCCTCTCCACGTCCCTCAGGTCGTTGGATACGCCCGAGAGCCCCTTTATGCCGCTCTGCTTGTGGATGAGGTCCGAGATCTGCTTGGGGGAGAGGCCCTCCTTCTCCATTATGTGGAGCAGGGCCACCGGGTCCACGTCGCCCGTCCTGGTGCCCATGAGCACCCCCGTTGTGGTCCCAAAGCCCAGCGAGGTGTCCACGCACCTGCCGTTCATGACCGCCGCCAGGGAGCTCCCGTTGCCCAGGTGACAGGTTATGATCTTGAGCTCCTCTATGGGCCTGCCCGCGAGCTCCGCGGTGCGATGGGCCACGTAGTAGTGGCTGGTCCCGTGGAAGCCGTACCTCCTGATCCTGTGCCTCTCGTAGTACTCGTAGGGCAGGCCGTAGATGTAGGCGTGTTTGGGCATGGTCTGGTGGAACGCGGTGTCGAAGACCGCCACCTGTGGCACGCCCGGCAGGACGTGCATGGCTGCTTTGATGCCCATCAGGTTGGGCGGGTTGTGGAGAGGGGCGAAGCTGGAGCATTCCTCTATGGCCTTGATCACCCGATCGTCGATCAACACCGAGTCGGAGAAGTACTCGCCCCCGTGGACCACCCTGTGCCCCACCGCCGTGATCTCGCTCAGGCTCTCTATCACTCCGTAGATCTCGTGGGTCAGGAGCTCCAGGACGTGCTTTATCCCCACCTCGTGGTCCGGCATGGGCACCTCTATGACGTGGTTCTCCCCGCGCGACTGATGCTTGATGAAGGAGCCCTCGATCCCTATCCTGTCCACTATGCCCTTGGCCAGGATCTCCTCCCTCTCCATGTCGAACAGCTGGTACTTGATGGAGGAACTTCCGCAGTTGATAACGAGGACCTTCAACTCGCCATGCCTCCTTCCGGAATAACGAATCTTCGCACCCAGGCCTCAAGCCGGCGCCTGATAAAATATATGGCAGTCGACCGAGGGCTTCAAGGATTTTCAATTTTAATAAAAAATTAGGGGCGGTGGGGGAGAGGAGATGAGGGTCCTGGGCATAGTGGTGGAGTACAACCCCTTCCACCTGGGGCACCTCTACCACCTGAGGGAGTCGGTCAGGAGGCTCAAGCCCGACGGCGTGGTGGTGGTCATGAGCGGCCACTTCGTGCAGAGGGGCGAGCCCGCCATGCTCTCCAAGTGGGACAGGGCGCAGATGGCCGTCAGGGCCGGGGTGGATGTGGTGCTGGAGCTTCCCTACGCCTTCTGCTGCCAGAGCGCCAGGATCTTCGCCTCCGGGGCCGTCGACGTATTGGCCTCCACGGGGGTGGTCACTCACCTCTCCTTCGGCTCGGAGGACGGGGACCTGGAGGGGCTCTTGCGCCTGGCTTCCCTGCTCCTGGAGGAACCCCCTGCCTTCAAGGCCCTTTTCGACCGGTACGTCTCGGAGGGATTCTCCTTCCCCGAGGCGAGGAGGCTGGCCCTGGAGGGTTTCCTGGGCGGTGGCCTGGAAAGGGTTAAGTTCCTGTCCAACAACATCCTGGGACTGGAGTACCTGAGGCGTCTGCTGGAGAGGGGCTATCCCATAGAGCCCATGACCATAAGGCGGGTGGGGGCGGCCTACCTCGACCCCAAGCTGGGCGATGGTCCTGCCAGCGCCACCGGGATAAGGAGGGCGCTGGAGAGGGGCGAGCGGGAGGCCCTCTCTCCTTACCTCCCGGGGCACTCCTATCGTATAATCTGTCGGGCCCTGGACGAGGGGAGGGCGGTGGTCGGTAGGGACCTCTTCTCCAGGTTGGTGCTCTCCGCGATCAGGAGGTCCTCCCCCGAGGAGATGGGGCGCGTCTTCGAGATGCGGGAGGGGATAGAGAACCGGATACACAGGGCGGCCTTCGAGGCCTCCTCCCTGGACGAGCTGATAGGCATGGTCTACACCAAGCGCTACACCAAGACCGCCATCCAGAGGATGCTCTGTCACCTGCTGGTGGGCTACACCAAGGAGATGGCCCAGAGCTTCGAGGCCTCGGGCCCCAGGTATCTCAGGGTCCTGGGCTTCTCCGGCAGGGGCCGGAGGATCCTCGCCCTGATGCGCGAGAGGGCCTCCCTCCCTCTGATAACCCGGGGCTCCTTCAGGGGGGAGGGGGTTGGGAGGGCGATGATGGAGCTCGAGAGGCGGGCTTCCGCCGTATGGTCCTTGCTCCTCCCCTCGGGGGGCGACGGCAGGATAGAGGTGGACTCTAGGCCTTACATGGAGCCGGAGGTAGATGAAGTTGGAGGTGCTCTACAGGGGGAAGACCTACAGGTTCGAGGAGAGGATGAGCGCCCTGAAGCTGGTCAGGCTCATGGGGCTTTCGTGGGAGGAGGTCCTGGTGCTCAGGGAGGGTAGGATCCTCACCGAGGACGAGATGGTGAACCCCGGCGACTCCATAAGGGTGGTCGCGGTGGTGAGCGGGGGCTAGCCGATGAAGTGCAGGGTCTGCGGCTCGAGGGCCGCGATAAAGCTGAGGGAGCACAACCTGAGCCTCTGCGAGGAGCACTTCCTCGCCTGGATGAGGAGGAGGGTGGCCTCGACGATAGGGAAGTACAGGATGTTCGGCCGAGGCAGCAAGGTGCTGGTGGCCGTGTCGGGGGGCAAGGACAGCCTGGCCCTGTGGGACCTCCTCTCGGGCCTTGGTTACTCCACCCTGGGCCTCCACGTGGACCTGGGTATAGGGGAGTACTCGGCCCTATCCAGGCGGAAGACTGAAGCCTTCGCCGCCTCGAGGGGGCTTGAGCTTTTGGTTATAGACGTGAGGGCCCTTCACGGCGAGAGCGTCCCCGAGAGGGCCAGGAGGGGCTCCCGGAGCGTCTGCTCCCTTTGCGGCCTTACCAAGCGGTACTACATGAACAGGGTGGCCTACGAGAAGGGGATGGACGTGGTGGCCACGGGCCACAACCTGGACGATCTGACCTCGGCCCTCCTATCCAACCTGTTCAGGTGGGACCTGGAGCACCTGGCCAAGGGGCTCCCCTACCTCCCCCCGTCCGGCGAGAGGGTTAAGGCCAGGGCCAAGCCTCTGGCCCTGTGCACCGAGCGCCAGAACGCCGCCTACTGCCTCCTATCCGGCATAGACTACGTGGAGGAGGAGTGCCCCTACTCCGAGGGGGCCACCTTCCTGGAGCTCAAGGGGGTCATGAGGATGGCCGAGGAGATATCCCCCGGGACCAAGCTTCGCTTCTACACCGGCTACGTTCAGAACGCCCATCTCTTCGGCAGGCCCTTCGACGAGGAGAAGGAGCTCTGCGACCTGTGCGGCATGCCCACCTACGTGGGGAGGTGCGCCTTCTGCAGGACCTGGAGGGGCTAGGGCCTGAGGTGCCCCTCTCCGGGGCGCACCGCTTCTACGTGGGGTCAGACCTCTTCCCCTTCTTCGTCCGCGAGATCTCGGCGCTGCTGGAGCTCAAGGTCCAGAGGGTTTTCTCCTTCGACGGGGCCCTCGTCCTGGACCTGGGCAGGGGCCTCTTGGCCCTCCAGCACGATCCCCAGTGGGCCTGTCCCCTGCTCCTGGAGAGGGAGGATCTGTCGATGCTCCGGGGTCCTTCGGCCTCCTGGGGTCCCTTCGCCGCCCAGACCCAGCGCCTCAGGGGGGGGAGGCTCGTCGGGGTCCGTCAGCTCGGGAGGGACAGGGTCCTGAGGTTGGACTTTCGCCCTTCGGGGGCCAGGGTGGGGCCTCTCTCCCTGGTCCTCGAGGTCATGGGGGGAGGGACCAACCTCTACCTCCTGGAGGACGGAAAGGTGCTCTCCTTCGCCAGGGCGGTCCGCCACAGGGACAGGGCGCTGGAGGTGGGGTCCCCCTACGTCCCTCCTTCTGCCCCCTTCTACAGCAAGGCCATAGCCTCCCTGGTGGGGGAGGAGGAGATGAGGGCCCTGGAGGGCGAGCTCTTCGAGGGGCGCTTCCAGGTGCAGTGGAGGGATGGCTTCTTGTTCGCCTGGCCCAGGGAGGTGGGGCTTTCGCTCGATCCGTCCCGGGCCTGGGCCCTCCTTAGGGCGGTCAAGCTCCAGGGGAGGTCCCTTCAGGCGCGTAGGTGGGAGCTGGAGAGGGATCTTAAGCGCCTCAGCGGCAGGAGGGAGAGGCTGAAAGCCCTGCTGGAGGAGGCCAGATCCTCCCTCGAGGAGACCCGAAGGGCGCCCGAGGTCCTGAGGCTGGCCCAGCTACTTGCCTCCAACCTCGGCCTGCTGGGTAGATGGGGCGGCGGCAAGGTCTCCCTCGTGGACTGGGAGAGCGGGGAGGAGGTGGAGGTGGATCTGCCGGGGGAGGACCCCTCGGAGCTGGTCTCCAGCTTGTTCAGGGAGTACGAGGAGCTAAAAAGGAGGGAGGACTCCCTCGAGGGGAGGGTCAGGGCCCTGGAGCTCAAGCTCTCGGAGCTGGAGGCCGAGGAGGCCAGGGTGGAGGAGGAGCTTGCCTCCCTGACCTCCCTTAGGCTCTCGCCCTGCGGGGCGAAGGGAAGGCCTCCTAGACGGACGTCCCCCAGGCGCGCCGATCGCAGCGCTCCTCCCGAGGAGGTCGGGGCCTCTTCCCCCTCCTTACTCGCCTACGCGTACGGGGGCTTCGAGGTCCTGGTGGGCAGGTCGGAGGAGTCCAACTACCTCCTCACCTTCCGCGAGGCCGCCAGGGAGGACCTCTTCCTCCACGCCAGGGACGTCCCGGGGGCCCACGTGATAGTTAAGAGCGGGGGCAGAAGGGTCCCCGAGGAGGTGGTCCAGTTCGCCGCCTCCCTCGCCGCCTTCCACAGCAGGGCCAGGAACTCCGCCTGGGTGGACGTGGACGTGGTGAGGAGGAAGCACGTCAGACACCTGGAGGGAGGGAGGGTCTCCTACAGGGGGGAGTCCACCGTCAGGGTGAGTCCCTTCGCCTGGTCGAGGATGCTGGCCGATCTCGGCAGATAGCCTGAGGGAATAGTATAATTTCCGTGGATTTTTCGAACCAATAGGGGGTGATGGGCTTGATAGTCATCGGGGATCTGGTCCTCAGGCCCCTTTCCAGGGGGGACGAGGAGTTCATAGTGGTGATGAGGAACAGGCCGGAGGTCTACGAGAACTCCCTCTACGATCCTCCCTTCTACGACTTCGCCATGAAGGCCTTCTTCGAGGAGTCGGTCCACCGCAGGATGGACTTCATAATAGAGATGAGGCTGGACAGGGCTGGGTGGATATACCTGGAGGAGGTGGACTACCGGCACCAGCGGGCGGGCTTCGGCATAGCCCTGCTCCCCAGCTACGAGGGCAGGGGGATAGCCTACGCGGCCAGCAAGCTCTTCTTCGACTACGTCTTCCATCACCTTCCCATCCACAAGGTCCACGCCCAGCTCCTGGCCGACAGCCAGAGGGCCCTGAAGCTCTACAGGAAGCTGGGCTTCGTGGAGGAGGGGCGCTTCTCGAGGGAGCTCTACAAGGGCGGCAGGTGGAGGGATGTGCTGAGGCTCGCCCTCTTCAAGGACGCCTGGCTCTCGACCGGTCGGTAGTTGCAAAAACCGAAGGGTGTTGTAAGATATTCCTCTGTCTTGTCCCTTTAGGGCGGAGAGGAAGGGGCTTGGTTTGTCCGACATATCCTCTGGTTGGAGCGTGGTTTTGGACCTGGAGAGGCTCAGGGCCCTCGAGGGTGAGCCGCTCGAGCGGGAGCTGGAGCTACCCCCCTTCTCCTTCCAGTACTGGGGGCAGAGCTACGAGCTCGAGGGTCCCGCTAAGGTGTCCCTTTTCGCCTCTCTGTCGGAGGGGGAGCTCATAGTCTGGGGGCAGATGAGGGCTACCCTCAGGACTGCCTGCGGCAGGTGTCTGGGCCCCGCCCTGTTCGAGGTGGACGAGCCCTTCACCTTCGTCTACCGGGAGGGCCTCCCGGTCGAGCTGGAGGAGGAGCACCAGATAGCCGAGGGCGAGGAGAACGAGGTGCTGGTGGGAAGCCTGGTGGGGAAGCTGGACGTGGCCCATCAGCTCGAGGAGGTGCTGATCCTGGGGATACCCCCCAAGGTCGTCTGCTCCGAGCTTTGCAGGGGCATATGTCCGTCGTGCGGCAAGAACCTGAACGAGGGCGACTGCTCCTGCAGCCTGGAGGCCGGCGATCCCAGGCTTTCGGCGCTCAAGGAGCTTCTGGAAGGAGGTGGCGATGCCCATGGCCGTGCCGAAGAGGAAGACGAGCAGAGCTAGGAGGGACAGGAGGCTGGCTCACTGGCTTGCCAGCGCTGAGGTCCCGGCCCTGAGCAGCTGTCCCCACTGCGGGGAGACGACCGTCACCTACAGGGCCTGTCCCGAGTGCGGGTATTACCGCGGCAGGAAGGTCCTGGAGGTGAAGGAGGAGTCGTAGCGGGTTCGACCTGAAGGAGGGGGAAGGGCTTCCCCCTCCTCTGGTTTGGGGTAGTCTCTGGGAAGGGGTGGTCGGGTGCTTCACAACGCGATCTGGCTCCTTGGAGGGCTGGGCGTGTTCCTCTACGCCATAAAGAGCATGGGGGAAGCCCTCCAGTCAGCGGTCGGGGCGGAGATGAGGCGTCTGATAGCGGCCTTCACCTCCAGCCCCCTAAAGGGCGTGGCGGTGGGGACGCTGGTCACCATGTTGATCCAGAGCAGCAGCGCCACCACCGTGATAGTGGTGAGCCTGGTCCACGTGGGTCTCATGACGCTGAAGCAGGCCTTCGGCGTGATAATGGGGGCGAACATAGGTACCACCTTCACCGGTCAGATAGTGGCCTTCAAGGTGGAGCAGGGCGCCCCCGTCTTGATAGTCGTGGGCCTGGCTCTGCAGATGCTCTCCCGCAGGAAGAAGCACGCCCACATAGGTCAGGTGATGCTGAGCCTGGGCCTTCTCTTCATGGGCATGGAGATGATGAAGGACTCCATGTCCTTCCTCAAGGGCAGGGAGGACCTCCTCCTGCACCTATCCCACCACCCGATCCTGGGGGTCCTGGCGGGCACCGTCCTCACCTGTCTGGTCCAGAGCAGCTCGGCCACCGTGGGGCTGACCATAGCCATGGCCTCCCAGGGGGTTTTGCCCGTGGAGGCGGCGGTGCCGATCATATTCGGCGACAACATCGGGACCACCGTGACGGCGGTGCTGGCCTCCCTCGGCGGCAACAGGCACGCCAAGAGGGCCGCCCTCTCCCACGTCCTCTTCAACGTCATAGGGACAGCGGCGATGCTGCTCGTTTTGCCCCTTTACGTCAAGCTGGTGGTGCTCACCTCCTCGGACCCCGCGAGGCAGGTGGCCAACTCCCACACCATCTTCAACGTGGTCAACGCCCTGCTCTTCCTGCCCTTCGTGGATCGGTTCGTGGCCCTGATAAAGAGGATCCTGCCCGGGGAGGACGAGATGGGTCCTGAGGTGGGCTCCTACCTGGATCGGCGCCTCTTCGACACGCCCGTGGCCGCCCTCGAGGCGGTGAAGAGGGAGCTCCTCCAGATGGGGAGGGTAGCCCTCTACATGTTTCGCTGCGCCAGGGAGGCCTACAACAGGAACGACCCCAAGATGATAGCCGAGGTCAACGCCAAGGAGAAGGTCCTGAACGACATGACCCGGGGGCTTTTGCGCTATGCCTCCGAGCTGGTCCAGGGGGGGATCTCTCCGGACCTGTCGGTCCTGGCCACCAGCTACATAGACCTGGCGGGGGACGTGGAGAGGGTGGGGGATCACTGTCAGAACCTGGTGGAGCTCTTCGACTTCAAGTTCGAGCGGAACATCCCCTTCAGCGCCACCGCCATGGCGGAGCTCAACCAGATGGGGGACGCGGTGGAGGAGGCCTTCAGGCTCTCCCTGAGCGCCCTGGAGCTGGAGGACAAGGAGATGGCCTCCAGGGTGGTGGAGCTGGAGGACATGGTGGACAGGATGCAGAGGGAGCTCAGGAGGAAGCACACCGACAGGCTCAACAGGGGGATATGCGCGCTGGAGGCGGGGATAATCTTCATAGACATCCTGAGCAACCTGGAGAGGATATGCGACCACGCCCACAACATAGCCAGGGTGGTCCTGGACATGCACCGACTGGAGGTGAACCTGTGAGCCTGGGCTTCTTGTTGCTCGGCCTGGCGCAGGGGTTGACCGAGTTCCTCCCCGTGAGCAGCTCGGGCCACCTGGCGCTCGTTAAGCGCCTGGTGGGGCTGCCGTATCTCCCCCTCGCCTTCGACGTGACCGTGCACCTGGCCACCCTGTTCGCCGTGGTCTTCTACTTCAGGAGGAGGCTTTGGGGTCTCGTCCTGGGCGCGCTTGGAGGGGAAGGGGAGGCCTTGAGGACCGTCCTCTTCGTGGCCGTGGCGAGCCTTCCCACCGGGGTTCTGGGGCTTTCCCTCAAGGACGCCGTCGAGGCCTGGGGGGCCGACCTCCGGGCGGTGGGATGTGGGTTTTTGCTCACCGCCTCGTTGCTGCTCCTGTCGAAGCGGGGGCGATCGGCGGGCGACCTCGGGATGGGGGGTTTCGTCCTCAGGGCCCTGGCGGTGGGGGTGGTCCAGGGCTTTGCCCTATTCCCCGGGGTCTCCCGCTCGGGAAGCACCATATCGGCCATGTTGGCCATGGGCCTGGATAGGGAGAGGGCCTTCGAGCTCTCCTTCCTGATGTTCTTGCCCGCCTCCCTTGGGGCCTTCCTCCTGGAGGTCAAGGAGGGGATGCCGGCGGAGGCCATCGGCGGTTCGTCCCTCTGGCTGGCCTCAGCGGCTTTGGCCTTCTCGAGCGGTCTCCTGGCTCTGTCGCTGGTGGGCTCGGTGGTGAGGAGGGGATCCCTCTGGCGCTTCGCCCCCTACTGCGCTCTGGTGGGGGCCTTGTCGTTCTGGGTGGAGATCTTCGGCTTGGGGAGGTGATATCTCTTCGCGTCTCGCGGGCTTTGGCCGTCTGGTCCTGTGGAAAGCTCGAAGGGAGGGGTGGTATCTCGTGAGGAGGGCTCTTCTGATCCTTTCCGTCTTGGCCTTGGCGCTGGCGGCCCTTTCTCCCCTGGCCCTGGCCGCTGAGAAGCTCAAGGTGGGCTTCGTCTACGTGGGGCCGGTGGGGGACGGCGGCTGGAGCTACCAGCACGACCTGGGCAGAAAGCACCTGGAGGAGGTCCTCAAGGACAGGGTGGAGACCTCCTACGTGGAGGCGGTCCCCGAGGGCGCTGACGCCGAGCGCGTCTTCGAGGAGTTCGCCAGGAGGGGCTTCAAGGTGATCTTCGGCACCTCCTTCGGCTACATGGACCCGATGCTTCGGGTGGCCGAGAGGTACCCGGACGTGGTCTTCATGCACTGCTCCGGCTACAAGAGGGCCAAGAACATGGGGACCTACTTCGGCAAGATAGAGCAGCCCAGGTATCTGAGCGGGCTGGTGGCGGGGGCCATGACCAGGAGCAACCTGATAGGCTACGTGGCAGCTTTCCCCATACCCGAGGTGATAAGGGGGATAAACGCCTTCACCATGGGGGTCAGGAAGGTGAACCCGCAGGCCAGGGTGAGGGTGGTCTGGACCTTCAGCTGGTACGATCCCCCGAAGGAGAAGGAGGCCGCTAAGGCCCTGATCTCGGCGGGCTGCGACGTGCTCGCCATGCACGCCGACTCCGGGGCCGTGCCCCAGGCGGCCGAGGAGAGCGGGGTATGGGTGGTGGGCTACAACTCCGACATGAGCAAGTTCGCCCCCACCAGGCATCTGACCGCCCCGGTCTGGAAGTGGGGTGCCGTCTACGAGGCCGTGGTGCGCGACGTGATGGAGGGCAGGTGGAAGAGCGAGGACATATGGTGGGGGTTGGAGAGGGGCGTGGTGGATCTGGCCCCCATCAACAAGGCCGTCCCCCAGGAGATAGCGAAGCTGGTGGAGGAGGAGAAGGCCAGGATGGCCTCCGGCCAGCTCGAGATCTTCACCGGCCCGATAAAGGACCAGTCGGGCAAGGTGGTGGTGGAGGAAGGCCGTCGCATGACCGACGAGGAGATCCTGTCCATGAAGTACTTCGTGGAGGGCGTGGAGGGCAACATACCCCAGTAGAGCCCTCTTCGAAGGCCCTGGGGTAGGGCTAAGGCCCTACCCCAGGGCCTTTTTGGCTACCTCCTAAGCCCCCTTTCGGCGTAGAATCGAGCGATGGCCTCCACTATCCTCTCCTGTTCGTCTGGGGTCATGCCGGGGAATATGGGCAGGGCCAGCACCTCCTCCGCTAGCCTCTCGGCGTTGGGCAGGTCTCCCCTCCTGTACCCCAGGTGGGAGAAGGCCGGCTGTAGGTGGAGGGGAAGGGGGTAGTAGACCCTGCAGTCGCAGACCCCCTCCTGCAGGTAGGCCATGAGCTCGTCCCTCCTGGGCGCCCTGACCACGTACTGGTGGTAGACGTGGGTGGATCCCTCCTCAACTTTCGGGGTCCTCACGATCTCCGTGAGCCCCCTCTCGGCCATCATCTGCTCGTATCGGGATGCCAGGAGGGCCCTCTCCCTGTTCCAGACCTCCAGATAGGGCAGCTTCGTCCGGAGGACGGCCGCCTGCAGGGCATCCAGCCTGCTGTTGACCCCGAGCTCTTCGTGGCGATAGGCCCCGGAGGAGCCGTGGTTTCTGAGCCTCCTTATCCTCCCGAGCAGCTCCTCGTCGTCCGAGACCACCATGCCGGCATCCCCCATGGCCCCCAGGTTCTTCGACGGGAAGAAGGAGAGGCAGCCGGCCAGGCCCACCGCGCCGGCCCTCATGAGCTGGATCTTTCCCCCCTTCTCCACCTTCCTCCTGCTCCCCAGGGCCTGGGCGACGTCCTCGATCAGCGCCACCCCCTCGGGTAGCTCCAGGCGCTCCAGGGGCACCATCTGGCCGAAGAGGTGGACGGCTATGACCGCCCTGGTCCTCGGGGTCGTGCGCCCTTCTACCTCCTCCACCCTCATGTTGTAGGTTTCCAGGTCCACGTCGACGAAGACCGGCTTGGCCCCAAGCCGCGCCGCGCAGCTGGCCGAGGCGAAGAAGGTGAAGGGGGTGGTGATCACCTCGTCCCCGGGGCCTACCCCCAGGGCCTGGAGGGTGAGTAGCAAAGCGTCGGTCCCGGAGCCCACCCCGCAGGCCCCCCTG
>Ga0105160_1000949_pt1 | contig 12423 bp, 10 predicted proteins | sample GXS110809BmetaG_FD_89591 | JGI IMG/M metagenome (GOLD analysis project Ga0105160, IMG submission 89591) | Hot spring microbial communities from Gongxiaoshe hot spring, China to study Microbial Dark Matter (Phase II) - GXS 110809B | ecosystem: Environmental > Aquatic > Thermal springs > Hot... | reverse complement strand
CGTGATCGCCGTCGTGAGGGACAGCGGCTTGCGTGGGCGCGGCGGCGCTGGATTCCCCACGGGCGTGAAATGGGGTTTCATCCCCAAAGATGTGTTCCCGCGCTATGTGGTCGTCAACGGCGATGAGAGCGAAGCCGGCACGTTCAAAGATCACCAAATCATTGACGGCAACCCACACCAGCTCATCGAGGGCATTTTGCTCACCTGCTACGCCGTACAAGCCAACGTTGCCTACGTGTACCTGCGCGGCGAGTTCTACGAGCCAGCAAAGACGTTGCAGCGCGCGATTGATGAAGCCTATGCGCGCGGCTTCGTCGGCAAGAACGTGCTCGGCAGCGGCTTCGACGTGGACATTCACATCCATCTCGGCGCTGGCGCCTACATCTGCGGTGAGGAGACGGCGCTGCTTTCATCGCTCGAAGGACAGCTAGGACAACCGCGCTTGCGTCCGCCGTTCCCCGCCGTGCAAGGGCTGTACGCCAAACCAACGGTGATCAACAACGTCGAGACGCTCGCCAACGTGCCGCCGATCGTGTTGCACGGCGCGCAGTGGTATCGCCAGTTCGGCACGGAGAAAAGCCCGGGCACCAAAATCTTCTGCGTCAGCGGCCGCGTGAAACGCCCAGGCAACTACGAGCTGCCCTTGGGCAAATACACCATCCGCGAATTGATCGAGATGGCGGGCGGCACGATTGACAACCGACCTGTGAAAGGCGTGCTGCCTGCGGGTTCATCGGCGCCGATCCTGCCGGCGAGCGCGTTGGATACCAAACTGGACTACGAGAGCCTACAAGCGGCAGGCTCGATCCTCGGCTCGGCGTCGTTTGTGATCCTCGACGACACAGTGAACATTGTGTGGGCGGCGCGCAAGATGGTGCGCTTCTTCAAGCATGAAAGCTGCGGCAAGTGCACGCCGTGCCGCGAGGGGACGTACTGGGGGCTGCGGCTCTACGACAAAATCCTCAGCGGTCACGGTACGCGCGAAGACATTGACATGATCGCCGAGGTCGCCTCGCAGATGTCTGGCAAGTGCTTCTGCTTGCTCGGTGAGTTCGCCACCTCGCCGATGTTAAGCACGATCAAGCATTTCCGCGAGGAATACGAGGCGTTTATCGCTGCACACCAAGGCGGGCGCCGCAACGGTTACGATGACGAGTTGATCCGCGAGGGCGTGATTGATGAGGCAGGCAACTTAATCGTCGGTCACGTCGGGCAGAAAACGGCGCATCATCTTTGACGGCGCGCAGGAGTTGCGCTACAACAACGCAGCATGAACCGCTTGTTCTCAGTCCTGTGTTTGAGCGCGGCGCTGCTCCTCAGCACGGTTGTCATCGCGCCAACAGATGCGCGTGCTGCGGAGTTACCTCTCACGCCCATCGAAAAGCTCGGCACGATTGAGAAGGGCAAGCTGGTCGCCGTTCAAGGCACCGTCACGCGCGAGACCACTTTCAAGAGCGGCGTGCGCTATGTGGTGCAAGACAGCACGGGCAAGGCGACGTTGGTGCTGTTCGATCGCGTGTTGAACCGTCTCGGGCAGCGCGATCAACTTGCGGAAGGCGCCGTGGTGCGCGCGGTGGGCAAGCTCGACTTCTACCGCCAGGAGATGCAAGTGGTGCCGCGCCGCGCTGAGGATGTGCAGATCGTTCAACCCGCGCCGACTGCAGAGCCGCGCGCGATCGGCACGTTGACGCTCGAGGACAAGGGCAAGCGTGTGCGTGTGGTGGGGCGCGTGCTCGATGCGCGTAACTACAGCAACGGCTTTCGCTTTACGCTCGCCGACGACACCGGTGGTGTGACGCTTACCATCCCTGAGAAGGTGTACGACGACCTCGCCAATCCCGAGGCCGTCAACGTCGGCGCGGTGCTCACCATCACCGGCAAGGTGGACACCATCGGCAAGGAGCCGGAGATCATCTTGACCGCCGCCAACGGCTTGCGTGTTGCACAGGCGGCGCCAATGCACGAGGTGCGCATCTACGCGCTCGGCAGCATGAGCGGCAACGACCACAACGCGTTGGTGCATGTGCGCGGGGAGGTGTATTCCATCGAGCCGTTTGACGACGGCGTGCTTGTGCTGATCCAAGATGGCACCGGCGCGCAGTACGTGCGTTTGTGGCGCGTAGTCGCCGACCGCGTGCGCGTGCAGCCGGGAGAGACGATTGAAGTGATCGGGCGTGTGCGCGCGCAGCGCCGGCGCGGCATCTTCATCGAGCCAGCGTTGCCGCACGACGTGCGCGTGTTGCAGAGCGCGGTGACGCCAACGCCCGCTTCGCCTTGAGACTTCGCTATGGCAGAGCTTGTAAATCTTACGATTGACGGTATCTCCGTGCGCGTGCCCAAGGGTACGCTCGTGGTGGACGCAGCCAAAAGCGTTGGCATTGACATTCCTGTGTTCTGCTACCACCCGAAGCTCAAGCCCGTGGGCATGTGCCGCATGTGCCTGGTGGACATCGGCACACCAAAGATCGACCCTGCAACGCGGCAGGTGGTGCGCGATGAGAAGGGCCAGCCAGTGATCGTCTTCGGTCCCAAGCTCACCACGGCGTGCACAACGCCCGTCAGCGAGGGCATGGTGGTGCGCACAGCAACCGAGCAAGTGCGCGCCGCGCGCGAGGATGTGCTGGAGTTCTTGCTCGCTTCGCACCCGCTCGATTGCCCGATCTGCGACAAAGGCGGCGAGTGCCCGTTGCAGAACTTGACAATGGCGCATGGTCCCACCGTCAGCCGTTTCGATTACGACCTGAAGTTCCACAACGACAAACACGTGCCGCTCGGCGATCTCATCTTTCTCGATCGCGAGCGGTGCATTCAGTGTGGGCGCTGTGTGCGCTTTCAATCAGAGATCGCAGATGACCCCGTGTTGCAGTTCCACGATCGCGGGCGCGGCATGGAGATCGTCACCTTTAGCGACCCGCCGTTCGATTCTTACTTCGGCGGCAACACGACCGACATTTGCCCTGTTGGCGCGCTGACCACTGCCGACTTTCGGTTTAAGGCGCGCCCGTGGGAGCTGAAGACAACGCCCAGCCTCTGCACCCATTGCGCAGTGGGCTGCAACCTCGCCCTGAACACGCGCCTAGAGACCAAAACTGGCGGCTATGAGATCAAGCGCGTCATGCCGCGCCAGAACGAGCAGGTCAACGAAATTTGGATCTGCGACAAGGGCCGCTATGTGCATCACTTCACGCGCGCTGAGGATCGCCTGCATTACCCCTTGATCCGCCAAGACGGCAAACTGGTTGAGACCACGTGGGAGCAAGCGCTGCGCATCGCTGCAGATCGCCTTGAGCGCCCCTCGGCTATTTTGGTTGGCGATCGGATCGCCAACGAAGACGCCTTCTTGATCGCGCAATTCGCCAAGGCGATCGGCGCAGCGCTGGAGCAACGCCCAGCGCTCCCCGCACACTATGCAGACGTGGCGCGCGCTGTGGGCATCGGCAGTGACGCAGATTTCAAGCAGCTCGGCGCAGGCGATGTGATCCTCGTCGTCAACGGTGACGTGGAAGAAGAAGCGCCTGTGTGGTTCCTGCGCCTGCGCCAGGCGGTGGTGGATCGCGGCGCGAAGCTAATCGTCGCGCATCATCGCAGCACGAAGATGCACCGCTACGCAGCAGCGATTCATCGCTACGAAGTTGGACAAGCTGCAAAGTGGGCAGCTTCACAACGCGCCGATTGGCTGCAGGGCGCGCGCAACGTGCTGATCGTCTTCGGCGATGAGCACTTGGATGGCTCATCGGCGCGCGCTTTGGCGCAGACGCTCGCCAATTGGCTCATCCTCGGCGGCTTCGCGGGCAAGCCGAACAGCGGCTTGTTGCCGCTTTACCCGCACGCCAACACGCAAGGCGTTTTCGACATGCTCGAGCATGCAACGCGCCCAGCGAACGAAACTACCGACACGTTGTGGCTTGTGGGTGTTGGTGCGGATGAGCCAGCGCCGCGCGCGAACTTCATCATCGTGCAAGACATTTTGCTCACAGAACGCGCGAAGCGCGCAGACCTCGTCTTGCCTGCGTTGAGCTTTGCGGAGCGCGAAGGCACCTTCACGAGTGGCGACCGCCGTGTGCAGCGCTTCTACCGCGCGTTGCCACCGCTCGGCGAAGCAAAGCCCGATTGGTGGATCGTCCAGGAGATCGCGCGGCGTTTTGAGCTTCCTTGGCGTTACGAAGCGCCAGCGCAGATCTTCGCCGCGATTGCTCAGCAGGTGCCGCGTTATGCTGAGTTGTCGTATGAGCGCATCAGCCGCGTCGAGCCGCAGTGGCCCCCCATGGGGCGCGAAGACCTCTACTACGGCGGCACGGTGTATGACAACACAGGCGGGCTGGGCGCGCGCTACGCGGCTGACGCGGAGCGCAGCGCGCTATCGCCCTACGATGTGCACGTGCCAGAGCCAACGCTGGCGGGCTTGGAGCGAACGCCGCGGCTGTTGTACCGAGACGGCGAGCTGATCCGCCGCAGCGCCGTTCTCCGCACGCACATTGTTGCTGAGCCTTTGACTGCTTGAGGTGAAAGCATGCCGGTCGTCGTTGAGGTAACCCTGAAGTCAGCGGCGCTGATTTTCGTGCTCCTAACTGGCTTTGCCTATCTCTCGCTGCTCGAGCGCAAATTCATCGCGCGCCTGCAAGCGCGCATCGGTCCAAACCGCGCAGGACCTTTTGGGCTTTTGCAACCTGTTGCTGATGGGCTAAAGCTTATCTTCAAAGAGAGCGTTACGCCGAAGGGGGTGGATAAGCCGATTTACTTCCTCGCGCCAGCGTTGGTAGTGGTGCCTGCGCTGATGTTGTTCGCGGTGATCCCCGTGGGCAAAGGCGCGACGTTTCAACTTGCAAGCGATCTCAACGTGGGTGCGCTCTACGTTGTCGGCGTGATGAGCCTCGCAGTGTATGGCATCGCGCTAGCGGGGTGGGCGAGCAACAACAAATATGCCGTGCTTGGCGGCTTGCGCGCGGCTGCGCAGATGATCGCGTATGAGCTGGGCATGGGGCTATCAGTCGCTGCGGTGGTGCTCATGGCGTCCTCTGCGAGCCTAGCAGACATCGTTGCTGCACAATACCCTGAGCAGTACGGCGGAATTTTGGGGTGGTTCTTGTTCCGTCAGCCCGTCGCAGCAGCGATTTTCGTCATCGCCGCGTTTGCGGAAGTAGCGCGTGCGCCTTTCGACCTTGTGGAGGCGGAGCAAGAGCTGACAGCTGGTTTCATGACTGAGTACGGCGGCATGAAGTTCGCGTTGTTCTTCATGGGCGAGTACGTCAAGATGATCGCCGTCAGCGCGTTGTTCACCACGTTTTTCTTGGGCGGCTGGAGCGGTCCCTTTGTGAATGAAGCGCCCATCCTTTCGGTGGTTTACTTCACCATCAAGGTTGTGGTGTGTTTGCTCGCGTTCATCTGGGTGCGCGCCACGTTGCCGCGCGTGCGCTACGACAGGCTGATGGACATGGGGTGGAAGGTGCTGTTCCCTGTGGCGTTGGCGAACGTCCTGGTGACGGCGGTGCTGATCCTGTTGGGTTTGCCTGGATATCGTTTGTGAATGGGAGCACGTGTGATGCAGAACTTTTGGGAGTACCTTACCAAGATTCCGGTTGGGCTAGCGACAGTGTTCAAAACGCTGTTCGAGAAGCCCGTCACGATTCAGTATCCAGAAGAGAAGAAGCCGATGAGTCCGCGCTTCCGCGGGCGTCATCAGCTCAAGCGCTATGAGGACGGGCTGGAGCGTTGCATTGGGTGCGCATTGTGCGCTGCGGCATGCCCAGCAGATGCGATTTACGTTGAGGCTGCTGAGAACACCAACGAGGAGCGCTACTCGCCCGGCGAGCGCTACGCGAAGGTGTACGAGATCAACATGCTCCGCTGCATCTTCTGCGGCTACTGCGAAGACGCATGCCCAACAAACGCCATCGTGCTCGAGCCCATCGAGTTCCCCACAGGCTACACGCGCGAAAGCCTGATCTACACCAAATCCATGTTGCTCGAGCCACCGCCGCCCGGCGTGCCAGGGACGCCACAACAAACGCCGCCTGGCAAATACGATCGCGCGATCTTGCCCTTCCCGCCCATTGACGAGAGCGTTTGAGCCATGACGGACTGGATTGTGCTTGGGCTGCTAGGCGTGTTAAGTGTTGCCTCGGCATTGGGGTTGTTGCTCAGCCGCAATGCCATCTACGCCGCGCTGTTTTTGGTGCTGAACTTCGTGATCGGCGCAGTGATTTATCTTGTGCTCAACGCGCCATTCCTCGCCGTTGTGCAGATCAGCGTGTACGCTGGCGCGATCATGGTGTTGTTCATCTTCGTTATCATGTTGCTGGGCGCAGAGCGCCTTACACCAGCCGAGAACCCGCCCGGCCTAAACTATCAGCGCCCATTGGCGTTGATCCTGGGCGTGCTGGCTTTAGGGCTTGCGGCGTATGTGCTCCTCACGCGCCAAGCGAGCGCTGCGCCTGTCGCGCAAAGTGTGGATGCAAGCCCAACAGCGGTCGGCTTGCAACTTTTCAGGAACTACGTTTTTCCGTTTGAGGTCGTTGCGCTGCTGTTGCTTGCGGCGATGGTCGGCGCGGTGGTGCTCACGCGCAAAACGGAGTGAACGCCTCATGGAGCCAACATCGTTTGTTGTGTTTCTCTCCAGTGTGCTCTTCGTGATCGGCGCGTTGGGCGTGTTGCTGCGACGCAACGCGCTGATGATTTTCATGTCCATCGAGCTGATGCTGAACGCAGCCAACCTAGCGTTTGTTGCGTTTGCGCAGCGTTGGGCGCAGCTTGCTGGTCAAGTGTTTGTGTTCTTCGTGATGACCGTTGCTGCGGCTGAGGTGGCTGTTGGCTTGGCGCTGATCGTGACCATCTTCCGCACCAAGCGCAGCACGAGTGTGGACGAGCTTGCGCAACTGCGAGGGTGAAGCATGACGCTCCTCATCGTTTCCCCGATCTTGTTTCCGCTGCTCGGCATGCTGATCAACGCGTTGTTCGGGCAGCGCATGCGCGAGCGTGTAGTGGGGTGGGTGGCGTCGTTTGCGGTGATTGCGGCATTCGCGGCTTCCGTCGTGCTCTTTGTGCAGCTTAGCCAAAGCCACGGCGAGCCACTGCGCCTCACACTTGCGCCGTGGATCACCGCAGGGGCGCTCAACGTGGCGTGGGGCTTTTTGGTTGATCCGCTCAGTGCGGTGATGATGCTCATCGTCACGGGCGTCGGCGCGCTGATTCACATCTACAGCATCGGTTACATGCACGGCGACCCGCGCTTCGCGCGCTACTTTGTGTATTTGAACTTGTTTGTCGCTGCGATGCTGGTGTTGGTGATGGCGGATAACTTCTTGGTGCTATTTGTGGGCTGGGAGCTGGTCGGTCTGTGCTCGTATCTGTTGATCGGGTTTTGGTTTCAGGATGTTAAAAACGCAGCGGCTGGGCGCAAGGCGTTCGTCGTAAACCGCATTGGCGATGTGGGTTTTGTGTTGGGGATGTTGCTCATCTTCGCCACGTTCGGCACGCTGGACTTTGAGACCGTCTTCGCGCAAGTAAAGGTGCGCGGCGAGTCGCTCGCAGCGGTTGCGAGCTTAATCACGCTGCTGCTGTTCATCGGCGCCACCGGCAAGAGCGCACAAATCCCGCTGTTCGTTTGGCTGCCCGACGCCATGGCAGGCCCGACACCAGTGTCGGCGCTGATCCATGCGGCGACCATGGTGACGGCAGGGGTGTACATGATGAGCCGGGCACATGTGCTGTTCGAGTTGGCACCGACGACGCAAGCGCTGATCGCGTTGGTCGGCACGATCACGGCGCTGGTGGCAGGGAGTAGCGCGTTGCGTCAGGTGGACATCAAGAAAGTGCTTGCCTACTCGACAGTCTCGCAGCTGGGTTTCATGGTAGCTGCTGCTGGGTTAGGCGCATACGTCGCCGCGTTGTTTCATTTGCTCACGCATGCCTTTTTCAAGGCGCTGCTATTCCTAGGCGCAGGCTCGGTGATCCACGCCATGCACGCCGCGCATGGTGATGTTGACCCGCAAGATATGCGCGCCATGGGTGGGCTTGCCAAGCGCATGCCGTTCACCTTCCTCACGTTCGTGATCGGCGGCTTGGCGCTAGCGGGGCTACCACCGTTGGCGGGGTTCTTCTCCAAAGATGAAGTCCTGCTCGCGGCGTTCGCAGACAACCCGCTCGTGTTCGTGTTGCTTGGCATCACGGCAGCGTTCACAGCGTTGTACGTAGGTCGGCAGATCGTGCTTGTGTTCCTAGGAGAGCCGCGCAGCGCCAACGCAGCACACGCGCATGAATCGCCGGCGATCATGACGATGCCGCTTGCGGTTCTTGCTTTGCTCACCCTCGCAGGTGGGGCGATCAACTTGCCCGGCGGCGGCTGGCTGCATCACTGGCTAGAGCCCGTGCTCCACGAAGCAGCGAAGCCGCTCAACGTTGGGTTGGCGTTGGTGTTCACGTTGATCGCGTTGGGCGCGCTGGCGCTCGCCTGGGTGTGGTATCGGGATGCGCAACGCGCGCGCCTCGAAGTGGAAAGCGCGCTGGGGCGCTTCTTGCTCAGCGCTTGGCACATTGACGCTGTGTATCACGCGACGGTGTTGCGTGCGTTCTACACGTTGAGCACGATCTGCTCGCAGCTTATTGACATTGGCTTGATTGACGCTGCGGTGAACGCCGTTGGGCGCAGTGCGCGCGCGGCGGCTGATCAGCTGCGCGCAGCACAAAGTGGCTTCGTGCGTAACTACGGCCTGCTCATGTTCCTAGGGGTGATCGTGCTTGTGGTCTACTTTGTGGTTGTGCGATAAGGTCTGCAAAACGGAGGTGTGCCATGCTCGTCCGAACACAAACAGTGCATACTGATCCCAAGCAGTCGGGCCCGCAGGGGTACTACGTTCGCCCTGATGACGACAAGGCGTATCCTGGCGTGGTACTGATTCAAGAGTGGTGGGGCATTGAGCCGCACATCCGCGAGTTGGCGATTCGCCTCGCCACGGCGGGGTTTGTCGTGCTCGTGCCCGATCTGTACCACGGCAAAGTCGCCACCGAGCCGGATGACGCGCAGCGCATGATGATGATGACCCTGGAAAACGTCGAGCGCGCCATTGGCGAGATCATCCTTGCGCTCGAGTATTTGCGCAACGATGAGCACGTGCAGCCGAAGAAGCTCGGGCTGATTGGCTTCTGCATGGGCGGCTACCTCACCTATCGCGTCGCGGAGCGCTATCCGAACCTCGGCGCGATCTCGCCGTGGTACGGCGGGGGCTACGACCCAAAGCCGGAAGACGTTGCCAAGATCACAGCACCTGTGTTGGCGATCTACGGCGAAACTGATCCCTGGATCCCGATGGAGCAAGTGCGCAAGATCGAGTCGCTCTTTAAGGCAGCGGGCAAAGACGCTACGTTCCTTGTTTACAAGGCAGGTCACGCCTTTAACAACCCTGATCACGGGATGTACGTGCCCGAGGCTGCGAAGGATGCTTGGGCGAAAGCGGTGGCGTTCCTGAAGCAGAAGCTCGTCTAGGCTCCAGATTCCAGCTCACGTCAATCGCGGATGCTCTCCCTACTCACTTTTTTGCCCCTGGTCGGCGCTGTGGTTGTGGTGCTGGCGCCGCGCAGCAGCGCGCGATGGATTGCGCTCACCACGTCGCTGCTCACGTTTGTCGTCTCGCTGATCGCTTTGCTGCGCTTCGATCCCAATGCAGCGGGCTACCAATTTGTTGAATCGCTGCCATGGGTGCCGCAGTATGGCATCACCTACAAGTTGGGCGTGGATGGCATTAGCTTGTGGTTGGTGCTGTTGACCACGTTCATCTTTCCTGTGGCGCTCTGGTTTTCTGGCGAGTCCATTCACCACCGCGAGCGCGCCTATTACGCCCTGATGCTGCTCATGGAGACGGCGACACTGGGCGTGTTTCTTGCGCTCGATCTGTTCTTGTTCTACGTCTTTTGGGAGTTTGCGCTGGTGCAGATGTATTTCATCATCGGCGTGTGGGGTGGGGAACGCCGGCTTTATGCAGCGGTCAAGTTCTTCCTCTACACGATGGTGGGCAGCGTGTTGATGTTGGTGGCGATCCTCGTGCTTGGGATCGGTGCGGGCACGTTCGACCTCGAGGCGATCGCGCAGCGCAACGCCGCCTTTCGCAGCGATGTATGGCTCTTTGCAGCATTTGCCTTAGCGTTCGCCATTAAGGTGCCGATCTTCCCCTTCCACACATGGTTGCCCGATGCACACGTCGAGGCGCCAACACCTGGATCGGTGATCCTCGCTTCGGTGCTGCTTAAGATGGGGTCGTATGGGTTGATCCGTTACAACCTCGGCTTATTCCCCGAAGCAAGTGCGTGGGCGGCGCCGGTCCTAGTCGCGTTTGGCGTGATCGGCATTCTCTATGGTGCATTGGTGGCGTTCGCGCAGAACGACGCTAAGAAGCTCATCGCCTACTCATCGGTGAGCCACATGGGCTTCATTGTGCTTGGCATCTTTGCGTTGAACGCGATCGGCGTTCAAGGCGCGTTGTTGCAGATGGTGAACCATGGCTTGAGCACAGGCGGCTTGTTCCTCGCGATCGGTATGCTGTATGAACGAAGGCACACGCGCGACATGCGCCAATTCGGCGGCGTTTGGGCGCGCATGCCTCTCTTCGGCACACTGACCTTGCTGTTGGTGCTCGCCTCGGTGGGCCTGCCGACGTTAAACGGCTTCGTTGGTGAGTTCACCATCTTGCAGGGGGCTTTCCTGCGCGACCCGCTCGCAGCGGGTTTTGGCGCGTTGGGCATGGTACTGAGCGCCGCGTATTTGCTCACGTTCTTTCAAAAGGTTTTCCTTGGCGAAAGCCGAGATCCAGCGAATGAGCATCTGCGCGATCTGAATTGGCGCGAAGTGGCAAGTGTTGCGCCGTTGATCGTGTTGTGTTTTGTGATCGGCGTGTATGCTGCGCCTTTCTTCGGCGCCATGGATGCAAGCGTCGCGGCGTTGCTCCAGTCCATGAATGTGGCACGCGCTTGGTGAGCGGTGAGTGTGATGCGTGTGTTGACGTTGCTTCCCCCCGCTGAGGCGTTGGCGCGCCTCAACGCGGCGTTGGATGCAGCAAGGTGTTCGCTGGGCGTCGAGCAAGTGGCTACTGCTCAAGCGCTGAATCGCGTGCTTGCTGAGGATGTGCGCTCGCCTGTGGATGTGCCCGAATTCCCGCGCAGCGCTGTGGATGGTTATGCTGTCTGGTCCGCTTCAACGCCGGGCGATCTACGCATCGTTGGCGAAGTGCGCATGGGTGAGATCAGCACGCTGCACGTTCGCGCAGGAGAAGCGGTGCGCGTGCCGACTGGCGGGCACGTGCCCGAAGGTGCCGATGCAGTGTTGATGCAGGAACACACTCAGCGCGTTGACGAGCAAACGATCCGTGCTCCTGTGCGGCTGGTGCCCGGTGAGAACGTGATCCACCAAGCTGAAGATTTACATGCAGGCGATGTCGCTGTGCCTGCTGGGCGGCGCTTGCGCGAGCAAGAGATCGCTGGGTTGCTTGCGTTGGGCATCACACAGGTGTTGGTGCGGCGCAAACCGCGCGTAGCGTTGATCGCAAGCGGCAACGAACTCGTCCCTGCGGATCAGCCAGTGCGCCGAGGACAAGTGCGCAACATTAACGCGCCGATGCTTGCTGCGCTTGTGCTGCGGAATGGCGGTGAGCCGCTGGACTACGGCATTTTGCCTGATGAGCGCGCAGCCTTTGAGCAAGCTGCGGAGCGCGCCATGCGCGAAGCGGATGTTATCGTGTTCATGGCAGGCAGCAGTGTCGGCGAGCACGATTTTGTTGCTGATGTGGTCGCGCGAATGGGGGCCCCAGGCATCCTTGCGCACGGTATTTACTTCCGCCCTGGCAAACCGACTTTGTTCGCAGTGTGTGCAGGCAAACCTGTGTTTGGGCTACCTGGGAACCCAATCAGCGCGTTGGTGACGGGCACGCTGTTCCTCGCGCCGACGTTGTGGCGTGTGCAAGGGGCACACAACCCACCCGGGGTTGCTTGGGTGCGCGCTCAGCTGAAGCAAAGTGTTAAATCCCCCCGCGACCTAGAGCACTGGATTCCAGTGATCTTGGAACGCGCAGAGGACGGTGCGCTGCTTGCGACGCCGTTCATCGTCAAGTCAAATTTGATCTTCGGCTTGGTGCGCGCGCATGGCTTAGTCTGCGCGCCGATGGGCGTGAATGAGCTACGTGCAGGGGAGATGATTGATGTGCGTCTCTTCGCCTGACCGCGCACCATCACGTTGCTGACCCGTATAATCGCACCCGCTTATGCCGCAGATCAAAATCGCGCGCAAGCTTTTGGGAATGAGTGCTTTACTGGCGCTTGCCGTAAGCAGCGCGCACGGAGTTCATGCACAACTCAATCCCGTGGGTGTGAATCTGTTGCAAAACCCGGGTCACGAGCACCCCGGCGTTTACTTTGCAGGTCGCGGTGAGATCAACGTTTCTT
>Ga0105160_1000948_pt1 | contig 12425 bp, 10 predicted proteins | sample GXS110809BmetaG_FD_89591 | JGI IMG/M metagenome (GOLD analysis project Ga0105160, IMG submission 89591) | Hot spring microbial communities from Gongxiaoshe hot spring, China to study Microbial Dark Matter (Phase II) - GXS 110809B | ecosystem: Environmental > Aquatic > Thermal springs > Hot... | reverse complement strand
CTGAACGACGAGCAGGTGAGCGGCTGCGCCCTGCTGCATGAGGGGCGATTGATTCACCTGTACGCTTTCCGTCGCCCCGAACGCCGTCCTGCGCGCGAGCCTGAACTGGCGGGCGTGTTCTGATAACTCGTCTCTGAGTGGGGGCGCGCCGTGGACGCGCCCCCTATAAGGTAAACGATGCGGGTATACTTCCCCCGATGCGACTACGCAGCTATCTGACGCTTGGATTGGGGCTACTGACGGCGTATTTACTGGCGCAGGCGACGCTGCCGAAAGATCTTCAGCAACGCTTCGAGCGCGCGGTGCAACTCGCGGCGCAGGGCAAGCTGCGCGAGGCGGAGCCGCTCTTCCGAGAAATCACGCAGAAACAGCCGAACTTCGCCCCCGCGCACCTGAACCTGGGACTGGTCTACCGCCTGCAGAATCAAAACGAGAAAGCCGCGACTCATCTGCGCCGCGCGGCGGAGCTGAACCCCAAAGACCCCCGACCGCTGGTGGAACTGGCGCGCCTGTCGCTGGACACGGGCAAGCTCGCGGACGCGCGGGGCTACCTGCGCACGCTGCGCGACCGTTTCCCGAAAGAGCCTGAGCTGCCCGTGCTGGAGGGCGCGCTCGCCTCGCTGCAGGGCGCGTGGGGCGTCGCCATCGAAAAGTTCCAGCAAGCCCTCAAGACCCGCCCGAACGATTTCCGAATCCACTACAATCTGGGCATCGCGGCGTATCAGCTTAAGCGCTACGACGAGGCAGAGAAGCACCTCAAGCGCACCGTGGAACTCAAACCCGACTACACGACGGGCTGGAAGTCGCTGGGCATGACCTATGAGGCGCGCGGGCTGCCCGAACACGCCATTCGCGCCTACGGCGAGTCGCTCAAGCGCGAACCCGACGACCTGCCCACGCGCCTCAAACGCGCCTACCTCTATCAGCGCGCGGGCAACCTGGACGCCGCGCTCGCCGACTTCCAACATATCACGAAGATTTATCCACGCAACCCCGACGCGCACATCGGCGCGGGGCTAATCCTGATGCGTCAGGAGCGCTACAGCGAAGCCCTCGTCCATTTAGGCGCGGCGCTGGAGATGACCTCGCCCAGCGACCCGCTCTATCTCGATATCCTCACAGAGATTGGACATTGCAACCTGAACCTGAAGCAGTACGGCAAGGCGCGGGAGCAGTTCGCGCAAGTGCTGAAACTCGCGCCGAAGAACGCCCGCGCCTACGAAGGGCAGCTGCAGGCGTTGCTGGCGCAGGAGATGGAAGCCGAGATTACCCCCTTCCTGCGCCACTGGGCGAGCAACCTGCCCGACGACCCCCGCCCCATCCTGCAACTCGCGCGGCTCTATGAACGCAACAACAACCCCAAACTCGCTGAAGAGGAGTATAAGCAGCTCCTGCAGAAGTTCCCGCACCAGACCGAGTTCGTGCGCGAGTATGCGCAGTTCCTGACCCGTCAGGGGCGCGATGAGGAAGCAGCGCAACTTTATGACCAGCTGCTCCAGCAGTCGCCCAACGAGGTCGTCGCGCTGCTGGGTAAGGCGCGCTTCGCCGAGAAGCGCAACGACGCCCAGCAAGCCCTCGAACTCTACCGCAAGGTGCTGGAGCAAGACCCGAACAACGAGATTGCACTGCTCGGCTCAGCGTCGATGTATCGGAAACTGAACCAGACCGAGGCGGCGGTCGAAATCTACCGGCGCATGACGCTCGCTGAGACGCCGCACCCCATCGCGTTCTCCAGCCTGCTCAACCTCTATCGCGAGCAACAACGCACCGAGGAACTGCTGGACTACCTCAAGCAGATGGCGCAGCGCCACGGCGCGCGGTTCCTGCCGTTTCTGGCAAGCGAAATGATTCAGGCGGGCAAGGGCGAGGAGGCGATTGCCCTCTTTCAGGACGCCCTCAAACGCGAGCCGAACAATCCGCAGATTCACAAGCTGCTGGGCGTCATCTACGAAACTCTCAAACGCCCCGACGACGCGCTCCGCGCCTATCAGAACGCGCGCGCGTTAGACCCCAGCGACACCTGGACGCTCTATCACATCGCGCAGATTCAGGCGCAGCAGGGGCAGAAAACGGCGGCGTGGGATACGCTCGTCGGCGCGTTGCGGGTGAACCCCGACGACCTGAGCCTGTACCCCGCGCTGGAGCGGCTGGCAGGCGAGCTGGGGCGCGAGGCGCAGTACCGAACGGTAGTGGAAGAACTCGCGCGCCGCGACACCCCGGGACAGGAACCGCTCAAAGCCTATGTAGAGCTGCTGCGGCGGGAGGGCAAACTGGAGGACGCGCTCGCCCTCGTGCAGCGCCGCCTGCGCGACCATCCCGACGACGCCACGCTCCTGCACCTGCAGCTGAGCCTGCTGAACGCGCTCGGACGCCAGCGCGAGATGCTGGGCGTCTACTCGCACCTGGCGCGGCTCAACCCGCAGGACATCAGTATGCTGCGTACATGGGTGATGCACGCCGAGCAATATGGCTCCACTGTCGACGCGATTTTGGCGTTGCAGGCGCTTTATAAAGCCGCGCCGGACGACATCTCTACGGGGCTGAAACTCGCTCGCTATCTGGAGCTGGGCGGGCAGCGCTATCGCGCCCTCGAGCTGCTGCGCCTGATGCGCGAGAACTTCCCGAGGAACGAGGACATCCGCAAGGAACTCGAGCGGCTGGAGGGGGCGCGTTGAGGCGCGAATGGCTGGCAATCTTCGCGATTGTGCTAACGCTCGGACGCGGCGCGCTGCGCGAGGTCGAAAAAACCGCCGCCCGTGAAATACGACAGCGTATCGGTGGGGGCGAGATTCAGGTCAAAATCGAACCCGACGGCGTCGACGGGCTGATGCAAGGACGCCTGAAGACGCTCACCGTGCGCGCTCGCAACTTCACGCTGAACGGACTGCCCTTCACGCTGGAGCCAGAACGCCCGCAGTCAGGGCGGATCCAGCAGTTTGTGCTGCTGATGGAGAACGCGAGCCTGCGCGGGCTGCGCGCCGAGCGGGCGACCGCTGTCATCCCCGACATCGGTTATGACAAGGGGCTGGCAATCTCTAAGCGCATCTTTCGTTTGAGCGCGACGGGCGTCGGCGCATGTGAGATTGTAGTGAACGAAACCGACCTCGCGGCGTATATTCGGCGCAAGTACGCGCCTTCCATTCGCGAGGTCACTGTGCAGATGACGCCCAAACAGACAACGGTGCAGGGCGTCGTGGCGTTGCTCGGCAGCGAGGTGCGGTTCCGCGCCGTCGGCAAGCTCGCCCCGCGCGACGGACGCTATTTAGACCTCGCCGAGATGGAAATCGAAATCGAAGGCGCGAACCTGCCTCCCGAATCCGCCGACCTACTGCGTCAGTTCCTGAACCCGATTATCGATATCGACCGCGATTTGGGGCTGTACGACGGTATGGCGGTCGAGCGTGTGCAAAGCGAATCGGGCAGGATGCGCGCGCTCGGTAAAGTCTGGATCCCCCGCCCTCACCCTTCATCTACGGGCGAGAAGTAGATGACCGTGACCAGGTCGTCCATCGACACGGGACGGTCGTAAATCCGCTCCAGCAGCGCAATCACATCCTCGACAGTGCGGAATTCGGGGTTCTCCCGTTCGATGTCGCGCGGGCTGAGATCGGCGATGGGCTTCACCTCGACCCGATCTAAAATCGCTGTGAACAATCGCTTCCGTCTGCCGAAACGCGGTCCGACGGTAACCCACACAATTTGTCCCGCGCTGTATTTACGCGACTTGTCGCCCAGACGAATCGTCGCCGTCTTGCGCAGGGAACGCAGCATATCCTCGTACAAATCCGTGTAGAAGTTCAACGCGAACATAGAAATCATCCCTCTCGATTCTTCCACAGTGGAGATTCGCCACTGATATTGTACCTCCTGCTCATTACCCTATCGGAACCGCCAGAGCAGGTTTGCGCCGCGATCCTGTGCGAGGATTGACGCCGCTGAGTAAGCTTTCGCGTGTCCGTCGCCGAAGATGAGCGTCGCCAGCCCGCGATTGTCGCCTGTGGCGAAGTGGCGGGCGTAGAGCGGTTTCAGTCGCGACGGCGGCAGGTGGTTCAGCTCGCGCACCAGGTCGCGATCCGCCACGAGCGGCGTGCCCAGTCGGGGGTCGCGCGGGTTCGGCTCGCCCACATAGGGGTCAAATACATAGCCGCGATACTTTTCGGCGGTCGGACCGCTCGCCGTGTCGCCGAACATTGGGGTACGGGCAGGTTCGTCCAACTGCGCCAAATAAACGGGCGTGGCGAATCCCTCCAGCTCCTGCGGGTCGTAGGCGGTCGCCGCCGTATAGCCAATCGAACCCACCCCGCGCTGCGCCCAGTCGGTGGGGAAGCCCGCCCGCTGCGCGCTCGGACAGATAAAAATCCCCGTGTCGCGCACATACGGCTGAATAATGCGCGTCCAGATGCGTTCTGGGACATTCGTGGGCACGGCGTAATTGGTGGAGGGCATAAACGCCTCGTCATGGTCTTGCAAATAGCTCATGACCGCCATCGCGAGTTGACGCGCATTCGAAAGACACGCCGTCTGCCGCGCGCGTTCCCGCGCCTGCGCAAACACAGGAAACAATATCGCCGCCAGAATCGCAATAATTGCGATCACAACCAGCAGCTCGATTAGAGTAAAGCCTGTACGGGTTCGCATCGTTGTCTCCATTCTATTATAGCACGGCGGCTCACGCGCTTCCTAATACCGATCGGGGTTTTCAAGTGCATCGTCGGCGGGACGCCGACGCTACAAACGCGCTTCGCGTAGCGTCGGCGTCCCGCCGACGATGCACTTGAAAACCCAGTGGGTATAAGTACCCTCAGAGACTGTTTAGGAAATGGGTGGCTGAAGCCGTTCCTCCGCAAGCGAAGCCGACCTGCGTCAGCTTAAGCCCGCGCAGGCGGGCTTCGTTTGCAGAGGAACAGCTTCAGCCGCCTGTTCAAAAGCGCATGATTTGCGGTTCCGTGAACTTGCGGTCTGATTTCTTACACAGCCTCTCAATCGAAAATATCGAACAGGTCTTCAAGCCAGTCGCGTTTCTTGCGCCGTTTGCGTTTGCGGTCGTCGTAGTAATAATCGTCGTCGTCCTCGTAGGGGCGGCGCGCGGGCGGCGGCTCGGCGCGATAGGTTTGGGCAGGCGGCGGTTCAGGCGTGTAGGGAGGCGGCGCGCCCCGCCTCAGGCTCTGCATCTCCTGCACATGGCGCTCGATAATCTTGTCCAACTCGCCCCGATCCAGCCATACCCCCCGACAGTTCGGACAGTAGTCAATCTCAATGCCCGCTCGCGTCGCAATCTGCAGCTCGAGGTTGCACACAGGACACTTCATGATGCAGGGATTGTACCTGACGCCTCGCGCAGATACCGCGCGGCGTCTTCGGGCGCGGTGATGTTGATCCCGACGCCCGAGCCGAGTTCGAAGCCCGCATCGATGCTCAGGCGCGGCGCAATGCGCAGGTGCATCCAGAACTCCGCTTCGTAGCCGTTTGGCGCAGTGAAGAGCATGAAGTTATAGGGCGGGTCGTTCAGCACGGCGTGCAGACGGCGCAGGGCGTCCCGGAGCAGTTCCGCGAACTCATGAAGCGTTTCGTCGGGCAGGCTCTCGAATCGCGCGACAGGCTCCAGCGGCAGAAGGGCTAACTCATACGGCGCGCGGGAGGCGAACGGCGCATAAAGCAGGAACCGTTCCGTCTGACGCACCACGCGCACCCCCTCGCGCAGCTCCTGCTCCAGAATCGCCTCAAAGGGATGGCGTCCGTACCGGTTGCGATAGCGCTGCACGCCCTCGATGTGCCGTTGCAACACCGGCGGTACGAAGGGCAGCCCCACCAGTTGCGAGTGGGGATGCTCCAACGACGCGCCCGCCGCCTTGCCCTCGTTGCGAAAAATCAGCAGCGTTTTCAGGCGCGGGTCGTTCGAAAGCACCTGCAGGCGACGCTGGTACATGCGCAGCGCCTCGAACCACTGCTGCGCCGACGCGCGGACGGGCGTCTCGTTGTGACGGGGCGTCTCGATGAGGACTTCATGCACGCCGACGCCGTCAGAAAGCGTGTAAATCCCCTGCGCACGGGGGTTCAGGTCGCCTTCGGGCGCGAGCGCGGGGAACTTGTTCGGCACGACGCGCACATGCCAGCCGGGCGTGTTCGGTTCGGTGTCCGCCTCGCGGAAGGCGTCCACTTCGGGCGGGGTCATCGTCTCATTCCCCACGCAGAAGGGGCAGCTCGCGACCAACTCGGGTTTCGGCTCGGTGGGCGCGTCGGCTTTCTTGAAGTCGTGCGGGCGACGGCTGCGCTCCGTCGCGATAATCACGCGCTCTTCCGTGATGATGTCCCAGCGAACTTCAGGCATAGGACTCTATTATGGCAGATTACATGGCGTCTTCACCCTCGTTTCCCAGTGGGGCGGGCACGATTTGGATGGGTTCTGCGGTGTAGAGCGGGCGAACCCATTCGGGCTGAGGCGGCGGGCTGGTGCGAGTCGCTGTGCGGGTGGGCGGCGCAGACGCGTCCTCGTCCGTTTCGCTTTCCACATCCTCTGCCCCCAGCAGGCGTTGCCACTGCTCGTCGGTCAGCCGCTCGTTGACGGGCTGGAGGAACTCGTAGTAGCTGAACGACGCGCCGCGGGTGAGAGCCAGCTTGCCCTCCACGGGCACAATCACGAAAATTTCGTGCGCCCAGCCGACGCCCACTTCCAGCGCGACATCGCCCAACCCATCGGGCTTGCGGTCGAACGCGGTGTGCACATCCGCGATGCACGCCATGCGGCGGTCGGCGGGATGCGTGATTTCGAACCAACGAGTGACCGTCCCGTCGCTGACGACGGTTATCGCGAGAAAGTCCATCTCACCGCCGATGAAGCGCAGACGGATCTGTTCGTCTTCGGTCAAGGGCTGCCCCGCAAGCCGTTTGCGAGCCATTTCCCGCAGGAACGCAACGATACTTTCCAGGTCGTTGAGCTTGTCGCGCAGGAGCTTATCCAGAAACGGTAATTGTTTGGTCATCCGTGTCAGTTCCAGCAGCCGTCGCCACGCTTCGAGGTTCGGCTCCACATAATGATAGCGCGTGTATTCAGTGTCCAGAATTTCGCTGTCGCCTTCTGCGCCCACCACCGACTGCTTGCCATAGAGAATTGTGTCGTGGCGCAGCTGCGCCCACGACGCCAGCGCGGTTTGCAGGCTCTTGTCCTGCCAGGCAGCGGTGCGGAATACGGACGGCAGGTTCTCTTGTCCCTGCGCGACGATGCTTCGCAACACCCAGAGCCAGCCCCAGTAGAGGTTGCGCGTCCAGTCGCGCTTGCCCAGCGCGGCGAACCGTTCGGTCAATTGGCGGCGTCGGGGCAGATATTGATCCCATTGCACGGGTTTCGCGTCCAGATGGGTCGCCGCGCGTGCGCTGCCCAGAGTCGCCATCACATCGAGACCGCTCGGCACAGGACGATGGAGCGGGTCGCTCAGCTCCTGCAACACTTCGCTGTCGGGGATGTAGCGCTGTCCCAGCAAGCGCATCTGGGGCGAGTCGGGGTCGGGCAGCGGCGGCAGGTCGCCCCGCATCGACGCGAACTTCGGACGGATTCCCTCAAGACGCACTTTCTGGAACTCCGTAAAGAACGCCTCGAACCGCTTCGAGTCGGCGTAGCTGCGCAGGGTGGGGTGCTTGCCATAGACGCGCTCGGCAAGCCGACGGACTTCGGGCGGGGTCAGGTCGTCCACCCCGCCCACGAAGAAGTCGATGGGCGTCATCAGTTGCTGCCAGTCGCCGACCAGATTGGCTCGGTAGAGTGCGTCCGTCAGCAGCAACGCCTGTCGAACGGGAGTGGGCGTTGGCTCACGCCGCATGTCGGGCAACAGTCGCTTCGGCGCGAACGGGAACAGCCCGAACCACATCATCGCGCGGAAGTAGCGCTGAAGTGCAGGGGTACGCGTGTAGTGTCCGCGCACAGCAAACTGCGAGTAGTCGATGGCGTAGGGCAGAATCGCGCCTTCGGCGAGGCGACTGTGCGCTCGGACGAGCGCCAGCTCTTTGCGAACCATCGCCAGCGCAGGCTCAGGCAGCGGGTCGTTCAGGTTCTGCAGGCGCGCCGCCACGCCCACATACGCCACATTGCGCAGCGCGGCGTCTTTGAGCGCGGGTGTGTCGACTTGCCGATAGGTCTGAATACACTGCGCGAGCAGACGCCGTGTGAACTGCGTTAGGCGCGGCGCGAGCGCGCGCTCCTCCAGACGGCGCAACGCAAACTGGAAAAACAGATGATACAGGTGCAGCACCGAGTCCAATGTGATAAAGTGGGGGATGTTGCTATAGGCGTTCTCCTCATAGACGAAGAAGGGCTGTTCCCAGCGCGCTTCCTGAAGGACGAAGCCGTTCCGCTCCAGCAGCGCGCGAGCGGACTCGGGGATGCGGAACTGATTGCCATTAGCGAGTTGATTCAGATCGAAAGGTTTCGTTTGCAGGCGCATCGCGTTGTACCTCTTCAAGCGTGAAGTTCAATCGCGCGTCGGGTTGAAACAGGGCGCGGATACACTGGCGGCTGACGAGGTAGAGAGTGTCGTTGCGCAGTTCGAGGCGTGCGGGTTCGCCGACTGGTTCGCTTTGCCAGAGCGCGACGAAGCCGAACCCGCTCCAGCGGTAGACGCGCACAAAGGGCTGATTCTGGCGGTTGCGCTCCAGCGTGGCGAGGCGGATGGGCTGACTGGGATGCAAACGCGCCAGCGCGAAGTCCTTCAGCGGGCTGCCAAGACGCGACCCCAGCCATTTCGCATAGCCGTACTGCCCCGTCCAGCCGTAGATATGGATTGTGTTCTGAGGATCGGGATACCAGCGCGTGCGGCGGTTCACCCCCACAACAAACTCAGCGTAGCCGTCTTCATCGAGGTCGATGACCTGCGCCTTCCACGCCTGCCAATGCGCCTTGCCCCACTGCCACAGCAACCGCCCCGCACGGTACACCCGCAGGAACGGTTCCCCCCGCGGCGTAAACTGCACGGTCTCGATGATGCCGTCGCTGTCCAAGTCTAACTCAAACGCCTGCGTCGTGACCACACTGGACGGGTTCGGGGCGCGGGCAGGGATTCCTGCTGGATGATTCAAAAGCGCCTCAAAAGTGAAAACACCTCCTTTCGGTATGACGGCGTTCCGCATCGCCTCGCCCCCTCCTTAAGGTCTGATAAGGGTACACGGCTTAGGTTCAACAACGCGGCGTGCGCCCTTTATTTTGCCCTCACCCCCAGCCCCTCTCCCACCGCGTGGGAGAGGGGAGTTGAGCGCATGCGTTGCGAGGGGCGTTCCTCCCTCCTGATAAGGGTACAACGCATAGGTTCAACTCGGCTGTACCAACAACCGATTTGGCTCCATCAACCACCTTACCCCCCTCCGTAAGGTTCCCCCCGCTTCGCGAGGAGAACCGAAAAGCGGCTCGGTTCCCCCTACGCCGTAGGGGGAACCTCAAGGAGGGGGTTCTTGGAAAATGATGCTTCTACTCCCAGTTTGAGGTAGAGTGCTGTACCCTTATCAGGAGGAGGACAGGGAGTGAGGTCTGCAGTTTGTTTGATTGACCCCCCAGTTGGTATAACTGTGCGATTCTCGCAAAATGAACTCGTCGTTCCGAGCCGAGGGCGAGGAATCGCGGCGTAGATAGCGATTGGGCTGTAGCGGGTATAATCATTTGCGGTCGCAGGACGCACTTTTCGGGCAAGGAGGACAGACGCTTTTGGAGAGCTATAAAATCGCAGGCGGAACGCCCCTCACAGGCGCGATAACGATTAGCGGAAGCAAGAACGCCGCACTGGCTCTAATGGCAGGCGCGCTTCTGATTGAGGGAGAAGTCATTCTCCACAACACGCCTCAGATTGAGGATGTGTTCACGATGATTGCCCTGCTGGAAGGGCTGGGCGTACAGACTGCATGGCAGGGCAACACACTTTACCTGAACACGCGCACTCTGCGTCACGCGGAGCCGAACCCGCAGCTGGTGAACCGCATGCGCGCCTCGTTCTATATCTTCGGGCCGCTGTTGGCGCGGCTGGGCTACGCGAAAATGCCCCACCCGGGCGGTTGCCAGATTGGCTCGCGCCCTGTAAACTTCCACATCAACGGGCTGCGCGCACTCGGCGCAACTATCCACGAGAACGGGAGCCATTCTTACACGGCGCAGACGCTCGGGCTAACGGGCGCGCGCATCTATCTCGATATGCCGAGTGCAGGCGCGACGCAACAGATAATGACCGCTGCCGTGTACGCCAGTGGTCTGACCATTATCGAGAACGCCGCGATGGAGCCGGAAGTGGTGAACCTCGCGAACTTCCTCAACGCCGCGGGCGCGCGCGTGGAAGGTGCAGGCACAAGCACGATATATGTTCAGGGACCCGCGACGCTCCGCAGCCAGGTGGAGTTTTCCGTGATTCCCGACCGACTGGAGGCGGGCACTTTCGCGCTCGCGGCGGCGATTACGCGCGGCGAGGTGACCCTTGAAAAAGTGATGCCCGAACATCTCCACGCGCTGCTGGCGAAACTGCGCGAAGCGGGCGTGCAAGTAAGGGAGACTGAAGACAGCATCACGGTTCGAGCGACCGACCGCCCCAAGCCGCTCGATATTCGCACGATGCCCTATCCGGGCTTCCCCACTGACCTGCAGCAGCCGATGTGCGCGTTCCTCACGCTCGCCGACGGCGCATCCAAAGTGCTGGAGACCATCTACGAGAATCGCACGCAGCATGTACCTGAACTGCAGAAGATGGGCGCGGACATCGTCGCGGAAGGGCGCACGATTCTGATTCGCGGGGTGGAGAAGCTCAAGGGCGCGCGCGTGCGGGCGACCGATTTGCGCGGGGGCGCGGCGCTTGTCGTCGCCGCTCTCGCCGCTCAGGGCGAAACCACCATCGATGAGATCGAACACATCGATCGCGGCTACGAGCAGCTGGAGCAGAAGCTCGGCTCGCTGGGTGCGCAAATCGAGCGCGTCAAGCCATATGCCCTTGCAGCGCCGCGTGTCGAAGAGGTACAACAGACTCCGTGAGTATGTTTCGACTCCATACTGAGCTGGGCGTGGATTTAGGCACGGCGAACCTGCTGGTGTATCAGCGGGGGCGCGGCATCGTGCTGCGCGAGCCGTCGGTGGTCGCGATTTCGCAGCCGTCGGGCAAGGTGCTGGCGGTCGGCGAGGACGCGCGCCTGATGCTCGGACGCACGCCGGGCAACATCACCGCCGTCAAGCCCCTCGTGAACGGCGTCATCGCCGACTACACCATCACGCTGGAGATGCTCCGCTATGTGATTAACAAAATTCTCGGCAAGCGACGGCTGTTCGCGCCACGCATGCTGGTGTGCGTGCCCTCCAGCGCGACCGATGTAGAGCGCCGCGCCGTGATTCAAGCCGCCAAAGAAGCCGGCGCGGGCGAAGTTCACCTAATCGAAGAGCCGATGGCAGCGGCGATTGGCGCAGGGCTGCCCATCAGCCAGCCCGGGGGCAACATGGTGGTGGACATCGGCGGCGGCACAACCGACATCGCCGTCATCTCGCTGGGCGGAATCGTTATTAGTCGCAGCATTCGCGTTGCGGGCAACAAACTCGACGAAGCCATCATGCGCCATGTGCGCCACGCCTACAACCTGATGATTGGCGAGCGCACGGCGGAAGAAATCAAGATTCGCATCGGCTCCGCCTATCCGCTGCCGCAGGAGCTGACGATGGAGGTGCGCGGGCGCGACCTGGTGGAGGGCTTGCCCCGCACAGTGACCATCCACTCCGAAGAGATTCGCGAATCGCTCACGGAGCCGGTGAACCAGATTGTGGAGAAGGTGCGCTCCGTGCTGGAGGAGACGCCGCCGGAGCTGGCGTCTGATATTATCGAGCGCGGCATTGTGCTGACGGGGGGCGGCGCGCTGCTGCGCGGGTTCGATAGACTGCTGCAGCACGCCACGGGCATTCCCGTCTACATCGCGGAGGACCCGCTCTCCTGTGTGGCGATTGGCACAGGACGCGCCCTCGAAGAGATGGACGCCATCGTCAAGGCGGCGCAGTAGCGCCCGATAGGGAACCGCTACGGCGCGCCCCGACGCTCGTACTGAAAATTCCATTCGCTCACGCCTACCGGAACCTCCACATCCCACACCAGCTCCGTGTATGGGTTCATCTGCAGACGGTTGCGGTAGTACCAGTCCCAGAAGCGCGTGTCCTCGACGGTTTTGGCGACGATGCGTTTAGGCTCGCGTGTGGCGTCTTTATAGTGACCCACGAAGCGCACGCGCGCCATAATCCGTACGGGCTGCTCCGTCAGGTTCTGCACCCGGATTGTCGCCCGATGCAGGGTCGTCCATTGTGTTCCGAATCCCCTGTTCTGTTCGCGCTCCTGCTCCACCGTGCAGGCGAGGCTGATGCGCGGCGCGGGCGTGATGAACACAAACGCCTCCTCGCCAGGCGGCGTGAAGAGCAGGATGTCCTGCCCCACGGG
>Ga0105160_1000947_pt1 | contig 12425 bp, 13 predicted proteins | sample GXS110809BmetaG_FD_89591 | JGI IMG/M metagenome (GOLD analysis project Ga0105160, IMG submission 89591) | Hot spring microbial communities from Gongxiaoshe hot spring, China to study Microbial Dark Matter (Phase II) - GXS 110809B | ecosystem: Environmental > Aquatic > Thermal springs > Hot... | reverse complement strand
GTGGATGTAGCGCCCGCTGAAGTCACCGCGCGCGAGCGGCTTTGCGCCCTTCGGTTGCGTGTTGTTCGAGGGCGTGAGGTCGGCAGAGCCACCGAGAAGCTGAGGGATGCGGTCCACAATGGCGTTGATCACAGCACCGCTTGCAGCGCGCGTCGCCATGGGCTTGTCATTAGGGTCAAAGGTGGGCAGCGCGTGGTGCCAATCAGGCGGCAATGCGCCCTCGATCACCTGGTGCAGCTCCTGGGCGAGTTCGGGATAGGCTTCAGCGTAACGCGCCATGAGCGCCTCCCAGGCTGCATGAGCCTGCGCCGCGCGCGCACCTACTTCGCGCCAGGTCGCAAGCACGTCGTCGGGCACGTGAAACACCCGCTCAGGATCGGCGCCAAGCGCGGCTTTTGCAGCTTTCACTTCGTCCCAGCCCGGCGCGTCGCTGTGTGCTTTGTGTGTGCCTTGGCGGGTGGGCATGCCCTTGCCGATGATGCTCTTGCAGCAAATCAAGCTGGGTTGATCAGTGACGGCGCGCGCCGCATGAATGGCAGCTTCGACCGCTGCCATGTCGTGCGCGTCCACTGTTTGCACATGCCAGCCATACGCTTCGAAGCGCTTGGGAACATCGTCGCTGTAAGCAAGCGACGTCGGCCCGTCAATCGTGATGCCATTGTCGTCGTAGAGCCAGATCAGCTTACCTAAGCCGAGGTGTCCCGCCAACGAAGCTGCCTCGTGGCTGATGCCTTCCTCAAGGTCGCCATCGCTCACAATGGCGTAGGTGTAATGATCAATCACGTTGAAGCCAGGGCGGTTGTACTTTGCCGCTAGCCATGCCTCAGCGAGCGCCATGCCAACGGAGTTTGCAGTGCCGCTGCCAAGCGGGCCAGTGGTGACCTCGATGCCCGGGGTGAGGTGATTTTCGGGGTGACCCGGCGTCAAGCTCCCCCACTGGCGAAAACGCTTGATCTCGTCGAGGGTCATTGCCTCGTAGCCAGTGAGGTAGAGGATGGCGTAGGGCAACATCGAGCCGTGCCCAGCGGACACGATAAAGCGATCGCGGTTGAACCAACGCGGGGCCTTGGGGTTAAAACGCATGAAGCGCGAGTACAGCACCCAGGCCACATCTGCCATGCCGAGCGGCATGCCTGGGTGACCCGAGTTTGCAGTTTGGACAGCGTCGAGCGTCAACGTGCGGATTGCGTTGGCGCAAGCTTGATCAAGAGCAGTGAAGGTGGTCATGGTGGTTGTGCCTTTTGGTGGAATGCAAAGCAGGAGGGATTATAGTTTTTGCCGTCGGGCGGGGTGTTGTGGTGAAGGGCAGTCACACAATGAGCATCGTGCTGATCAGAACTAACCCCGCAACCTGCCCCATGCACATCTTTGCAAGCCTTAACCGCATGCCCTTAGGCACGTGGATAGCGCAACGATGGTATGCTTATTCTCTGCATGTCCAAGAAGACACGGCGACGCCGCGTGCCCAACCTACCGCCAGAGGCTTTTCAGGTTCCCGCCGACTCGGCAGGAGCGAAGGCCAACATTGCGCAACCACTAGCCGCGCCAGAGCCTCCTGCGCAGAGCACGCACCGTTCGACAAGCGCTAGCCAGCTTCGCATCGAGTACCGAATCGTCCTCCATGACTTGCGCACAACACTCACGATCTTTGCAGGGCTGCTGCTAGTGATGGTAGTGCTCTCTTTCTTTGTCCGCTAAGGCGGAATCGTGTGCTTCGCGCAGCGCGAGCTGCGAAGCGATCATCGCACCCAATCGCAGACGACTTCATACAACGCGACAGCAAGTGGTTTTTAGATACTATGACCACGCCAACAATTGTTCTGAAGAGTGGTCGCGACCGCGCTGTTCGGCGGCGCCACCCGCGCTTGTTCGCAAACGCTATAAAGGAGATTCAAGGTCGCCCCAAAGACGGCGACGTGGTGGACGTAGTGAGCAACGCGGGCGAATGGCTAGCGCGTGGTGTGATCAATCAACAGTCGCGCACGGCTGTTCGGCTGCTCACTTGGAACCCAAACGAGGTGGTGGACGAATCGCTATGGCGGCGGCGTGCCCGTACAGCGATCCAGCGCCGTCTTGAGGACCCTCTGCTCGCTGAGACAAATGCGCGGCGCTTGATTTACAGCGAAAGCGATGGGATGCCTGGCGTGATTGTGGACCAGTACGCAGATTGCGTCGTGGTCGAATTTAGCACCATGCTCGCGCTGCGGTGGAAAGACGCCCTGCTTACCGAGCTGCAAGCCATGCTGGCGCCGCGCCATATCGTCATTCACGGCGATGACGAACGACTGCGTTACGAATTTGGGGGGCGTTTGCCTCGCTGGGCTTCGCTTGCGCTCGAGAGCGAGCCACCAGCGCAGCCCATGGTTGCCGTGCGCGAGGGCAACCTCCGCTTTTGGGTGAACATCGCAGGGGGTCAGAAAACAGGGTTTTACCTTGACCAGCGCGACAACCGCGTGCGTGTTGCGCGCTATTGCAAAGGCGCAGAGGTGCTCAACGTCTTTGCGTACACAGGGGCGTTTGGCGTTTACGCGCTAGCGAGCGGAGCACGCCGCGTGGTCAACGTGGATGTCTCCGCAGAAGCTCTTGAGCTTTCCAAGCACAACGTCACCTTAAACTTCCCCAACCTCGAACCAGAGCGCTGGGAGATTGTTTGCGCCGACGCCTTCGATGACCTCAGCGCGCGCTACTACAACGACGAACGTTACGACGTGGTGATCCTCGACCCGCCCAAGTTCGCACATCACTTCTCGCAAGTGAGCCGCGCGGCGCGCGCCTACAAGGAGATCAATCGCCTCGGGCTTTCGCTGGTGAAGCCAGGTGGCATCCTAGCGACCTTCTCCTGCACGGGGCTTGTGGACGCGAAGAAATTCCAAGAGAGCGTGATGGGCGCGGCGCTTGAGGCAGATCGCGAAGTGCAGATCGTCGAACGACTTTCCCAAGCTAGTGACCACCCCGTCTCTCTCTTTTTCCCAGAAAGCGACTATTTGAAAGGGTTGATCTGTCGCGTGTTGCAGTGATGCGTGCACCTAGCGTGTTGGCCTCCTTTCGGTTTGCCCTCGAGGGGATTGCCTACGCGCTGCGCACGCAACGCAATTTCCGCATCCACACGCTGGCGATGTTCGGCGTGATCGGGGTGGGTATCTGGCTCGAGCTAAGTCTGGACCAGTGGGCGGTTATCGCGCTCACCAGCGGTTTGGTGTTGCAGGCAGAGCTGTTCAACACGGCGCTTGAGGCGGTGGTGGACCACGTCTCGCCGGAGTTCCACGCCTTGGCGAAGATCGCTAAAGACTGCGCAGCAGGTGCGGTGTTCCTCAGCGCAGCAATTGCGATCGCGGTTGGTTTGTTTGTGCTCGGACCGCGCTTGCTCGCGCGGCTTGGGGTCAGCTAGACCAGGAGCTGCTGCTGGCGATACTGCAGCGCCTCCGCGAGGTGGACCACACGAATGCGATCGCTACCTGCAAGATCGGCGATGGTACGTGCCACCTTCAAGATGCGGTGGAAGGCGCGCGCGCTGAGCTGGTACTGATTCATCGCCGTGCGCATGAGGCTGTGTCCTGCCTCGTCAAGCGTGCAAAACTGGCGCACCTCCGCAACGCCCATATCGGCGTTGCACAACAGCGACGTGCCGCGGAAGCGGTGGAGCTGGCGCGCCCGGGCGGCTTGCACACGCTCGCGGATCACCGCTGAAGGCTCACCAGGATGCAGGTCGGCGAGCTTATCGAAAGGCACACGCTGCACGTGGAGGTGAATGTCAATCCGGTCGAGCAGCGGCCCGCTGATGCGCTTTTGATATTGGCTGATCTGCGCGGGCGTGCACGTGCAAGGGTGCGTGGGATCGCCATACCAGCCACACTTGCACGGATTCATCGCTGCGACAAGCTGAAAATTGGCGGGGAAGGTGAGGGTGCCGGCAGCACGGCTGATCACCACCACTTTATCCTCCATAGGCTGACGCAAAACCTCGAGCGTGCGCGCGTCAAATTCGGGCAACTCGTCGAGGAAAAGCACGCCGCGATGCGCAAGGCTCACCTCACCTGGTCGTGGCACGCGCCCACCGCCAATCATGCCTACATGGGAAATGGTGTGGTGGGGCGCGCGAAATGGACGCGCCTGCACCAGCGGTTGCCCGGGAGGAAGCAAATCGGCAACGCTATAGATGCGCGTCACATCGAGCGCTTCTTCGAGCGTGAGTTCGGGCAAGATGCCCGGCAGCGCGCGCGCCAAGAGCGTCTTGCCTGCACCGGGGCTGCCGATCATCAGCACGTTGTGCCCACCCGCAGCCGCCACTTCTAGCGCGCGTTTAATGGACTCCTGTCCTTTGATCTCCGCAAAGTCCGTGGGAGGCATAGCGAGCGTGAGATCATGGGGTGCGCGGTGATGGGTGGTATGAGGCACAATGCGCGGAGGGTGTGCCCCATTCAGCATGTTGACCAGATCGGCAAGCGAGGCGACGGCAACAACCTCGATGTTGGGCACAAGCGCAGCTTCGCTGGCATCGGTCTCGGGCACGTACACTCGGCGGAACCCACGCTCGCGTGCAAAGGCGACCATCGGCAACACGCCACGCACGTGGCGCACGCTCCCATCAAGCGCAAGTTCGCCGACGATGAGCGTCTCATCCAAGGAGTCTGCGGCGAGCTGCCCCGAGGCGATGAGCACCCCAACAGCAATCGGCAGGTCGTAAGCTGGTCCCACCTTGCGCACATCGGCGGGCGCGAGGTTCACCGTGATGCGCTGCGTGGGGAAGCGAAAGCCGCTGTTGCGAATCGCGGAGCGCACACGCTCGGCACTCTCTTTCACGGCGGCGTCGGGCAGACCAACGACAGTGAAAGAGGACAGCCCAGGAGCATAATCCACTTCGACTTCGATGACGTAGCCATCCAGACCGAACACGGCGCATGAACGCACTTTGGCGAGCATCGGGTTGAATGATAGCGAGGCATACAACGGTGTCGATCGCGCGACACCGTGCTGAAGAATAAAGCCAATCGCGCTTCATCCCCGCTCGGGCCGGGCAGCCATGTATGCGCATAGCCCGAGCGGACCACTCACGGCAACGGCAAGCAGCCAAAGCGTTTGCGCATTCACATTGCGGCGCTGCATGTCTGCTTGCGCTAGTGGCAAAGCAACCATGTGGTTCAAAGCAATGTCAAGCCACATGAAGCTCAAGCCCAAGTTTCGGCGCATGGTCTCCAAAAGCTGCTGCCAGGAGCCTTGGGGCAGCAACACGAGCGAAACGAGCGGCACCATCAACGCAAGCAGTGCCCAAAACCACCGTCGCGTTAACCATTGTGGCGTTGGCACCGCAACGCGGTCTTCAGCAGGTCGGCGCGCCATGTAGAGGCTGAGCGGCAGAATGCCAAGGAAGAAGTACGGCACGACATACAGCGCCCAGCGCATTTGACGCTGCTGCGCATCCTCGATCATGAGCGCAGCCACTGGCACGATCAACAAGCCAAAGTACGTGAAGCCCCAGATGAACCACGGATCGCGCAACAACACGCTCGGGTCCTGGGGCGGCAAGCCAGGCCAGGGCAAGTTGAGCCCAACCACAAGCACCAAGCACGCTAAAAACAACAAGATGTAAGCAGAGCGGAAAGGCGAATAACGCCGCACGCCACGAAGTATGAAGCGCTTGGTGTTGAGCAGCACCACTCTCTACGAAGACTCAGCCACGGGCTTGCGCAAGCGCAAAGAGCGCCTCGTCTTCTGCTAGGGGTTGCTGCAGCCAAGCCCTCTGCGCGCGCAGCGCATCAAGCGCTTCTTCGGCTGTGACGGGCACAAGCTGCACTGTGTCGCCAGGGAGAAGCTGAGCAGCGTGAGGCAGATCGGCTTGAATCACTGCGCCCAGCGCAGGATAACCCCCTGTGGGCTGCGCATCTGCCATGAGCACAATGGGCAAACCATCGGGCGGGAGCTGAATCACCCCTGGGAACACGCCGAACGAGTCCACACTTTGCACGCGCGCATGTAGCGGCTGGCCTTCCAGGCGCAGCCCAATGCGATTGGAGGCTTGCGCCACACGCCAAGGTTGCATGAGCCATGATGTTGGCACATCGCAGGCGCCTTCATGAAGCACAATCCGCAGCATGCGCCCATACGTTGGCGGCACACGCCAGCGCCGAGCGGTGAGGCGAAGCAAGTCGCGCGGCGGCACTACAGGCTGAAGCACATCTCCTGCTTGCAAAGCACGCCCTTCTAGCCCACCCCACCCTCCGGGCAGGTAGGTGCTGCGCGATCCAAGCACAAGCGGCACATCGAGACCACCCGCAAGCGCTAGGTAAGCGCGAGCGACATACCTGCGCTGGGTGAACACAAGGCGCTGCCCCGCATGAGCACGCACGCTGGTCCAGAGCGGGAGCGGCATACCTCCCAGCCTTGCGCCGAGATCAGCGCCCGTCACGGCAAGCACACAAGGCGCGAGCACTTCAAAAGCCGTGCCGCCGAGCGTGATCTCGATGCACGCAGCGCCGTCCTCATTGCCCACCAAGCGATTAGCGATGCGTAACGCCACACCGTCCATTGCGCCGCTTTGAGGCACACCAAGATGTTGATAGCCGAAGCGGCCCAGGTCCTGGACTGTTGCCAACGCGCCGCCCTCCAACACGCGCAGCATGTTCAAAGCGCGACAAACTGCACAGCATCCCCAGGCTGCAAGCGCGCTGGGGGATCGCTGTGCGGATCGAAGAGAAGGTGATCAGTCCTACCGATGAGATGCCAGCCGCCAGGCAGCTCACTAGGGTAGATGCCCGTCAACCCGTTGGCAAGCGCGACCGAACCTGCTGGCACACGTGCGCGGGGTGTCGCGCGCCGAGGCAAGTGCAGCGCTGCAGGCAGCGGTCCCAAGTAAGCGAAGCCAGGCGCAAAGCCCAAGATCAGCACGCGCCAAGGTTGGCTGGTATGGAGCGCGATAAGTTGCTCGGGCGCTATGCCGAGCGCCCGCGCCGCTGTTTCCAAGTCCGGCCCTGCCTCACCGCCATAACGGACAGGGATCGTGTGCACAATGCCGTTCCACTCAGGCGCAGGTTCCAAGCGCGCGCCGAGGTGCTGGATCGCAGCGCGCGCTTCTGTGGGGGTTACCTCCAGCGGGTCGAAGCGCACAGTAACCGAGCGCAGTCCCAATACGACAGACCACCGATGCGTTGCGCGCAGCGCCTGGGCAAGCGCAAAAGCAAAACGATTCGCAAGCGCAAGATCAGGCAGGAGGCACGTCACAAGCCAAGCCGTCTCACCAAGAAGCGTGTATCGCCACAAGGCTATCGTGTCGGGCATAGAAGCTGGACGCCAAGGCGGGTTAAGCCCGCACGTAGGAACGCTGCGCGCGCGGCTGCGCCAGGAGTATCGCTGTGGATGCAGATCGTGTCTGCCGCCAGCGAAAGCCAAGTGCCATCGTAAGCGCGCACGCGCTGCTGGAACAGAAGGGTTTCAACCTGAGCAAGGCATGCAGCAGGGTCCTCAATGAGCGCGCCGGGCAAGTCTCGCGCACGCAGCGAGCCATCCCGCTCATAGGCGCGGTCGGCGAAAGCCTCGCGCCAGACGCGCAACCCAAGCGACTCACCAGCTGCGATCAACGCTGAGCCAGGCGGACCCACGAGCACCAGTTGCGGGTCACACGCCCGAACAGCGTGTGCAATGGCTTCTGCGTGCTCAAGATGACGAGCGGCAAACGTGTAAAGCGCGCCGTGCGGCTTCACGTGCGTGAGCGCAACTCTCTCTTCATCGGCGACTTTTTGCAGCTGCCGAATTTGGTCGCGCACGCACGCGCTGACTTCGTGCGGCGAGAGCGGCATCACTCGCCGACCGAAGTGCTCGCGGTCGGGGTATGACGGATGTGCGCCAGCGCAAATCCCGAACTGCCGACACAGGCGCAGCGTTGCGCGCATGGTTTGCTCGTCGCCAGCATGACCGCCGCAGGCGATGTTCGCAGCAGTCACATGAGGCAAGATCGCTGCGTCGTCAGCGACACCCTCGCCGCAATCGCAGTTGAGGATCACGCTGACCATAGCGCCTTATCGCCCACCGCTGAACAGGCGCGCAATGAGGTTTAGCAGCAACGTCAGCCCCAGGCTCACGAGGATCATTGTGCCGAGGGGAATGTAGAGCGTGAAGTTCTCGCGCTCGATGATGATGTCGCCTGGCAGCCGACCAAGCGAAAACGGCAGCGAGATGCGCGTGAGCACCTGCACGGCAATGCCCGCAAGCACCAGTACCACGCCGCCCAAGATCAGCAACCGTGCTAGAGGATGCCACTCGAACATATCCAAAATTGTAGAAGGCAAACAAACCCCAGAATCACACGAGCAGGCGTGCACCGCACAGGGGCTGACCCTGCCGCTGAAGCAGCAAATAAGCACGCCACAACAACAATCTCCGTTTAAACTCTGTTTAACCAAAACTCACTACAGTCGGAGAAACAAATGACGCGTTCTCCATCGCGGACCTGGCTCAACCGCCGTGCGGTGAACGAGGCATTGCTCGCCCTTCTGTTTCTGGCGCCTGCGCTGGTGCTTTTTCTCGCCTTCACCTTCTTCCCCATCGGGTTCGGGTTCGTGATTAGCTTGCACAACTGGCGTGTAGGGCCGCGGGAATTTGTGGGGCTGGGCAACTACGCGCGCGCACTTGCAGGAGGCTCTGAATTTTGGTCGTCTCTGGTGGCAACGTTAACATACTCCGCGCTTGCAGTGCCCATCCAGCTCACGCTGGCGCTCGCATTGGCCTACTTGCTCTTCCAAAAGGTGCGCGGCAAGGCCCTCTTCCGCGTAGTGATGTTCCTGCCCTGGGTGACTTCCACGGTTGCCACCGCAGCGGTCTGGGCACGCTTATACAGCCCCGATATTGGCTTGATCAACGGCGCGCTCAAAGCGCTTGGGTTGCAACCAATGCGCTGGCTTCTAGAGGATAAGGGCATCTTCACCCTGATGGCACGTGATTGGGGCTTGCCGATCCCCGCATGGCTCACGGGCCCCAGCCTTGCGATGGTTTCCGTGGTGATCTACACCACATGGGTGTTTGTGGGCTACAACATGACCCTTTTCCTCGCTGGGCTAGGCAACATCCCGCCCGAAATGTACGAGGCGGCGAAGATTGACGGAGCAAACGGCTGGCAACTCTTCCGGCACATCACGTGGCCTCTGCTTTCACCAACCACCTTCTTTGTGGTGTTGATCACGATCATTGGCACCCTCAAAGCGTTCAACCACATTTGGGTGATGACCCAAGGCGAAAATGGCACACAGACGGCAAGCATTTTGATTTATCGCCAGTTCTACGAGTTTCAACGCGCGGGATACGCAAGCGCACTCGCCTTTCTGCTTTCGGGCGTGATCCTGCTTGCAACCCTGATCCAGAACCGTATTGCAGCACAGCGCGTGCACTACTGACTGAGCGATGACCTCAACCAAGGCTTCAACCTTCCTCGCGCTAGCGCGCTCTCGGCGCAAAGGGCCTGAGCGCGTTCACCCACTGGTGTATGTTGTGCTCCTCGTGGTGGGCTTCGTTTCGATCATCCCCTTCCTCTGGATGCTCACCACCAGCGTGAAGGAATACGGCGACACCATCTCGCTCAAGCTTTGGCCTTGGCCTCCGTTCGGCACGTCGCAGCCGCGCTTTGACAACTTCATCGAAGCAATTCGCATCATCGGCGTTGACCGCGAGACAGGCTTGCCGTTGTTTGTGCGCTACGTGCTCAACACGCTCATCGTCACTGGCATCATCATTGCCTCGACGGTGACCACGTCGGTGCTCGCTGCGTATGCCTTTGCGCAGTTGAACTTCCCAGGCAAAAACGTGTTGTTCATCATCGTGCTCACGACGTTCATGATCCCCGAGGAGTTGATCTTGGTGCCGCGCGCGGTGATGATGAACAAGAACTACCTAAATTGGTATAACACCTTTCTCGCCATTGTTGCCCCGTCGCTGGCTTCCGCGTTCGGCATATTCTTGATCCGCCAGTTTTTCCTGCAAGTGCCGCGCGAGCTGTTCGACGCCGCGCGGATTGATGGCGCAGGGCACTTGCGTTACTTGCTCACCATCATGGTGCCGCTCGCCCAGCCAGCTATCGTCACGCTCGCGCTGCTGGAGTTCATTTGGTCGTGGAATGAGTTTCGCTGGGTGCAGCTCGTCACCGCAAGCGCCAACATGCGCACCATCTCTGTTGGGCTTGTGGGCTTCTTGCAGACCGAGGGCGGTCCTCAGACACACCTCGCCATGGCTGTGGCGGTGATGGTGGTGCTGCCGATCATTGTGCTTTATCTCTTCACGCAGCGCTACTTCACCGAAGGGATCGTCACCACAGGGTTGAAGGGATGATCGCGCAAGCCCTAAGCCCGCTCTGTTCTGGTTACAAGTTGCGCGGCAACCTGCTCGGCGCCGTGCAACGAGTAACAACACTGAATCTGTTGCTAAGGAGTGGCAAGCCATGAAGAACCGCTTATTCATCGCTACGCTCGCTTGTTCGTTGATCCTCGCTGCATGTGCAACGCCGACAGCGGCGCCTGCACCAGCCGAGCCAATGCAACCTCCTGCACAGCCTGCTGAGACCTCAGCGCCTGCGGCTGAGCCAACGCAAGCCGCTGAAATGCCGACCCCTGCACCAACCGAAGCCACAGCGGGCGGCGTGGACAGCATTGTGCTGAGCAAGGACCAGCCTACCGAGATTTTGTTCTGGCATCGTTACTCTGGCGGTGCGCAAAAGTTCGTGGAGCAGTTCGTTGAGAAGTTCAACGCCGAGAACCCCTTCGGCATCAAGGTCACGGTTGAGAAGATCGACGGCAGCTACGCGGATCTCTACAACAAGATCAACGCTGCGCTCCAAGGAGGCACGCCGCCCAACATCGCACAGGCGTACCAAAACCAAGCCTCGTTCTATCGCCTCGATGGTCATGTGGTGGACCTCATGCCCTTCATCAACAGCCAGAAATACGGCTTGACGCCAGACGAGATCGCTGACTACTACCCCTTCTTCCTCGAGAGCGACAAGAACCCACAGTTCCCTGGCGAGCTACTTGGTTGGCCCACGAGCCGCTCAGCGGCAGTGCTCTACGTCAACCTCGACTGGCTCAAGGAGCTCGGCGCAACAGAGCCGCCAAAGACGCTCGCGGAGTTTGAGGAGCTGGCGTGCAAGGCCTCCGATCCTGCGAACGAGCGCTACGGGCTCGCCTGGCAAGGCGACGTGAGCAACTTCGCGGCGCTGGTGTTCGCCAATGGCGGGCGCGTGTTGAGCGAGGACGCGCGTGAGTACGTCTTCAACAGCGAAGCAGGCGTCGAGGCGCTCTCCTTGCTGCGTCGCCTTTTCGAGAAGCAGTGCGCCGTTGAGATCCCCGCCGCAGAGCGCTTCGGCGAGCAGACGCGCTTCGCCGCACAGAAGGTGCTCTTCGTCATGGCTTCGAGCACGGGCCTGCCGTTCTATGCGGACGCGGTGGCAAAGTCGGAAAAGCCCTTCCGCTGGACCTACGTGATGTTCCCGCAGAAGGACCCTGCTCAGCCCGTCGTGGACATTTACGGCGCGTCGTGGTCGGTCTTCAAGAGCACCCCGGAGAAAGAGCTGGCATCGTGGCTCTTCCTCAAGGCGTTCACTGAGCCAGAAAACATCGCGCAGTGGGCTGTTGCTTCGGGCTACATGGCTGTGCGCAAGAGCGCAGCGCCAAAGGCCATCGAAGCTGTGAAGAAAGACGAGCGCTACGCGAACTTCCCCGAGGCAGCTCAGGCGTATGAGCGCTTGTACGAAATGGTGCAATATGGCGCCATCGAAGCCCCTGTGGCTGGCTATGACCCCGTGCGCAAGCTGATGAGCGACATGATCAGCGCTGCGGCAATCAAGCGCGAAGTGGACGTGAAGGCTGCGCTGGACGATGCCGTTGCGAAGGCAAACGAAATCCTGAAGGAGAACGTACCTCAGGGCTATTGAAGCTGCTACGCGTTTGCGCTCCACACGGGCAAGCACTCAGCGGCTTGCCCGTGTTTTTTCGTGTACCATCGTACGTGTGTCGCAACGCGCACTGCGCTGGCTGGCGAGCAACGCTGGGCTTCTGCTGCTCTCGATCGTGCTTGCCTTCCTCGTGTGGGCAGCAGCGTCGCTTCAGCAAGACCCCATCCTCGAGGAATCGTTCACTGTGCCGGTGGTGGTGAAACAGCCGCAAGCCGCGTTTGTGATCGCCTCGGACACCATCCCCAACACGCTTGCGATCCGCGTGCGCGCTCCCCAAAGCGTGCTCGAAGCGCTGCGCACCGCCACGCCCCAAGCGATTGTTGATCTCTCCACCTACGAAGCAGGTGAGCACACGCTCACGCTGCAGCCGAGCTTGAGCGCTTCGCCTGCGGCTGTGCTCTCCATTCGCCCGCCGACAGCGACTGTTGCGATCGAGCGCGCTGCGCAGATCACGCTGCCGGTGCGCGTGGTCACGGTTGGTGCACCCGCGATCGGCTAC
>Ga0105160_1000946_pt1 | contig 12432 bp, 13 predicted proteins | sample GXS110809BmetaG_FD_89591 | JGI IMG/M metagenome (GOLD analysis project Ga0105160, IMG submission 89591) | Hot spring microbial communities from Gongxiaoshe hot spring, China to study Microbial Dark Matter (Phase II) - GXS 110809B | ecosystem: Environmental > Aquatic > Thermal springs > Hot... | reverse complement strand
CTACGTCGACCTCAGCAGAGTAAGGTGCGTCAGAAGCTATGGCTCCGCTTCACGCGGAGTCGCAGCCCGAATACACTCCGTCTCGAAAGCATTCCTAACCGCATACGACATGAAGCCATCATACGTAATTGAGTTCGTGTCAGAAGTTTTTGAGAAACTGTCCACCGAACAGCAGGATGAAGTAATAATACATGAGCTACTGCACATACCGAAATCCTTCAGCGGAGGTCTGCTACCTCACGGCCGTCTCGACTTCAAAAAAGAAGTGAAAACCATAAACAAGATAGTCAAAAACACACCGTCGTAGACAGTGCTCCGCCGCCGAGCCATTCGACGACTCATGCCGGTTATCCTACCCGAAGACGGCCTTGAATTTTTGCTAGCTTGGCACCAATACACAGAAGTGGTCAAAAATATGGAACGCTAATGGTGTCTACGAGTTTAGTATTTACTCTTGTTGATGTCTTGGCGTTGTTCGTGTTTCCCCGAGGTGCTCGTGGGTTTGTAGTGGTCAGCGTTTAGGTTTTTTGACTTCTCCTGTGACTAAGAGGTTTAGCGGGGCGTCGTTGACCAAGGTAACCTTGTACCTCACCCCCGGCAGGTCTCCCATCGACTTGCCCATCGAGCCGCCGATTCCCTCGACCAAAACCTCGTCATGCTCGTCGACGACGTTCAACGCACCATCCCCCGGCAGAAAAGCGGTCACAACCTTACTGTTCTTGATGAGCTGAACACGCACACACTTCCGAACCGCTGAGTTGGGCTGTCTCGACTCTATGCCTACCTTCTGGATTACTATACCCCTAGCCATGGGAGCGCCCTCTAACGGGTCGGTCTTCTCCTTAAGACCCATCCGCCTTATTCGATACTTCCGGATAGCCCATCGAAACTTGTTCCTAACTTTCTTCAGATGCCTAGCCGCATGTTCTCCTCGTCCCAAGCCCCTCTCGTTTTTTTCGAGCGTCCAGCTATATTAGGGTTCATAGCTCGGGAGGGTTCCTCCTGAGAAGCCATCCTACGACAGCGTGCGAGAAAGCCCACGTACCCAGAACCATTACGGCCACCGAATAGGCTGGAGGCAGGAGCGAAGCAGCTGTTTCGAACGAAAGGACTGTGATGGTCCTTGAGGCAATGAAGACCACGGTGTTGAACGAGACAAGGAGGAGGAAAGCTGCGGCCGCAAGACTTTTCCCGCCGGCGGCGGCGAGCAGCACAGCGAACGTCATCATGTTGAGGGCCCCAGCCAACAGCACCGCATCACCCGCGGAAAAACCCAGCGAAGCAGAAACAGCCAACCCTACGGACCCGGCTGGAACACCGTAGGTTAGGCTCGCCCGCCCCTCTAACCCAGCAGCTCTCCTAGCCATCGACATCCTGCATAGAATCATCGCCAAAGCCGACAAGCCTACGAAATGTAGGACGGCTTGAATCAGCTCAGCCGACGTGTTGAGGAGCGGTTCTCCGACGAACAGGGTTAGGAGCTTTGCAGAAGCCTGTGGAAACGAGCCTCCGACAGCCACCACGCTTACGGCTAGAACGAGCAGGGCTGCTTCGAAAAGTCTCGGAGCCGGGCTGTATCCGGCTGTTGTGAAGGCTAGGAAAACAGCGGGAAGCAGTATGAAGGACTCGGCCTGAACAACGATGGCTGGCGGTGGTTCTGCGGGTGAAAAAGGTGAAAGAAGAACAGCTACAGCGAGCAGGATGAACAGCGAGATATGGACGGGTGTTAGGGCTTCTACAAGCTTCTCCTGCATCGGGTGGCTGAGCGTCCCAACCGTGTACATCACCAGAATCAAAACGATCAACGTAATGTCTGGGGTGAAGACCGCTCTCAAGACTGTGAAGCTTGCGGACAGGCTAGACAACGACACGATTGACGAAACAACTAGCGCCGGAATCTTGCCGAACCGGTTGACGACTGCGACGTAGCAAAGCCCTGCTGCGACAAACCCCAACACGACCACGGGGCTTACCCGTGTTAGAACGAGGTTCTGGAAGACAGCCACAAACAGCATCACGAGGCTCATCTGCTGCAAGACCGAGAACTCCGGCGACTGCGTGAACCTCAGCCTCTCAGCCCTCGACACCAGAGGCATCATCAATCCCGCCGCCGCAACGACCATCACGAGGAAGACGGGCCATGAGCTTACGGATGAGACGTAGGAAGCCGCTTGGGCTGCGAGGAACAGGAAAGGAAGGCTTCTGGCGAAGCCCTTCAACTCAAGCCTTCTACCCGCAGCCAGATAGAACCCAGCCATAGAAGCAGTTAGACCCGTAAGCAGGACGATCAACGAGTACAACGGCGGGTATTCGTCCAGTCAACCTCTTAAAAAGAGTTCCCTCCTAAGAAGCTGGATGGCCAGCGCAGGGTCAACTCCCTTCGGGCATACTTGGCTGCAGGAAGCTGCGAAATGGCATCTCAGGAGAGAGTGTCCGTTGCCTAACGGCTGCAGCCTCTCGCCGCCCCCCTCATCCCTCGAGTCTGCTAGGTACCGGTAGGCCTGTGCAAGGGCTTGAGGGCCTAGAAAGCTCTTGTCTGTTGCTACGACGGGGCAGGCTGCGTAGCAGAGGCCGCATTTTATACAGTAAGCGAATTGGAGGAATTTTTCCACCTCCTCCTCCGACTGCGTGTAGGATGTGTTCGACCGTTCCTGCTCGTGGGCGTCTATTCTTATGAGGTAGGGCTTGACCAGCCTGTGTTTGTTGAAGAACTCTCCGAAGTCTGTCACGAGGTCTTTGATTACGGGGAAGTTTCTGAGAGGTTCAACCACTATGGTTCGGCTCTTCAGCTCGTCTACTAGGGTGTAGCATGCGAGCCTTGGAAGGCCGTTGATCATCATTCCGCACGAGCCGCAGGTCGCCATCCGGCATGAGAACCTTATCGACAGAGTTTGGTCTAGCTTCTCCTTGATGTACAGCAAACCCTGCAGGACAGTCATCCCCCTAGAAACCGGAACTGTGTACGTCTGGAAGTTTCTACGTCCATCTCCTTCCGGGTTGAACCGGAAAACCTTGAATTTAGCTTCCTTCAACAACACCGCCTCCTCAAAGTTGATGCGCTATCAAGATTGTTCTCGTCCCGTAAACCACCAACGCAGCAGCCACGACGAACACCATGATGTTCACAGCCGTTGTATAGGTCTTTCCTTGATAAAGCTCCTGTAGAATTACCCGCAGGCCGTTGAAGCCGTGGAAGGCCACGAGAACCAGCAGGGCCTCCAGAGAAGATGCCAGCAAGACGTTCCTGTACACGTTGAGAACTGCAAAGGGATGGTTGTCGAACTCCATGCTCAGATGGTACTGGCTCAGCAGGAATACTGTAGCCAGATGTACTCCTCCCGCTATGATTATTCCGAGGCCCGTGATGTAATGGAGGAGCATTATGGTTTTTTCCTTCATAGCTGAAGCACCTTGAAGAAAACGTCGACAGCGTAGACCATGGCTGCGACGGCTAGGATAACGCTCAGCCAGAAGAGAACTCTCTGCGGCCTCGACATCGACGCAGCTCTGTACGGGTATTCGGGCCGGCCGGGCTTGCCCAAAGTTATCCCGAAATGAGCCAGGAATAGCCTAACTCCGTTGACCGTGTGGAAGAAGATCATGAACGCCAACACAGCAAGCCCTGCGTCGAACAACGGGTTGGCGAGAAACGTCTTCGTCTCGTTCCAGACCCTCTCAGCGAACTCGTAGGGTGGGACGCTCCACACAGCCGCCCCCCCGACTACGTTGCCCGTCTCGACTACGTGCGCCACAAAGTAAAGAGTTATCGCCACGCCTGAAACACGTTGCAGCGTGTAGCTCCACCGCTCCACCCCGTAGCGTAGGGGGAGGAGCCATGTCTTCAGGGCGTTGACAAGCAAGCTCATGGCTAGTACTTCCTCTCAGTCGGCATGTACTCTGTTATGGTTGGACTAATATACTCAACTCTAGGACCGTCCTCCGAATAGTAAGCCAGAGTATGCTTGAGAAAGTTTACGTCATCCCTCTTCGGATAATCTACTCGAGCATGCGCTCCACGTGATTCTCTCCGGTTGAGGGCGGAGACGAGTATTACCTCGGATACCTCCAGCATCATCTCAATCTCCAGAACGTTCATCAGGTTGGTGTTGTAGTACCTGCTGCTGTCGACGACCCCTCTAAACATACGCTGCTTCAGGCTTCTCAGGGCTGCGAGGCCTTCGAGCATGGTTTTCTCATCACGGTATATGTGGCATGTTCTCTCCATGGCCGACTGAAGCTCGTTCCTTATGTCGTATGGGTTTTCACGCGGAGCCTTGCCCAGCAACTCGTCGTAGACGTGCTTGCTCACCCGCTCGACTTCAGCCTTCGAGACCGGGCCGATGTTGTGTTTCTCAGCAACATACTCAGCAGCAGCCCTCCCAGCTATGGCTCCCCACACCAAGCACTCAGTCGTAGAGTTCGAGCCAAGCCTGTTGGCGCCGTTTATGGAAACGCAGGCCGCCTCCCCCGCAGCCCACAAACCCTTGACGGCAGTAGCTCCCTCTAGGTTGGTGTCCACCCCACCCATGTAGTAGTGCGCCGCCGGCCTCACCGGAATCGGTTCGTTTACCGGGTCTATGCCTGCAAGCCTCATGCATATTTCCCTTATCCCAGCCAGACGTGTCTTGACCTTCTCCTCACCGACCTCACGGAGGTCGAGATAGAGATGCGTCATCCCGTCTGGGCCCTCAACTCCACGGCCCTCAGCCATCTCCGTGTACATGGCTCTAGAAATTATATCGCGTGGCGCAAGCTCCATCTTCTCGGGCGCATACCTCTTCATGAACCGCTCTCCCCTAGCGTTGAGCAGTATTCCACCCTCTCCACGAGAGGCTTCGGTGATCAGTATGCCTGAGGGGACGAGCGCCGTGGGATGGAACTGCACAAACTCCATGTCTTTCAAGGGGGCTCCAGCACGGTAGGTGATGTAGAGCCCGTCGGGTGTCGAGGAGTAGCCGTAGGTTGCGAAGGTGTAGAGACGCCCAGCCCCGCCCGTGGCTATGATGCCCGCCTTAGCCTCGACCGTGTGAAGCTTGCCGGTCTTCAGCTCGAGAGCCACCAACCCCTTAAACTTACCAGCTTCAACGAGAAGCGAGACCACAGCCCACTCCGGAAAGAACTGAACGTTGTCATGTTTCAAAGCCGTGTCGTACAGAGTGCTCATCTCGAAAAACCCCACCTTGTCCTCGGCGAAACACGCCCTTGGATAGCTCTGGCCTCCGAAAGACCTCTGAGCAATCTTCCCGTCAGGCCGTCTAGACCAAGGCATGCCCCATCTATCAAGCTGAAGAATCTCCTCAGGAGCCTTCCTTACAAACAGCTCCACAGCATCTTGGTCCGCTAGAAAGTCCGACCCCTTCACAGTATCGTAAACATGCGACTGGAACGAATCACCTTCTTCAGGATAGAGAACAGCCGCCGTACCGCCCTCAGCCGAGACAGAATGTGAACGCATTACCTGAGTCTTTGTGAAGACTCCAACAGCCAGCTTGTTCCTGCTCGTCCTGCTGGCCTCGATGGCTGCACGCAGCCCCGCAAGCCCGGAGCCGACAACAGCGACATCGACGCTAACATCGGCAACCATTTCATCTAAAACTTCTCCGTCCATAATTTAATGCTATTTTTCTTTCTTACTCCTCTTGACACGTGTAAGAACTATGCGTCCCTTCCTAGGTAGGACAACCATCTTCAACCTCTCGCCTTCGCGGAAGACGAACTGGCTGTCCGAGCTTATCTTGGAGGGCACGTGGATGTAGAAATAGGTTTTACCGCTCAGATGTCGCTTCTTCCTCAGAAAAACCGTCGCAACCAACGGCATCTAGTCCTATATGTGAGTGTTCAGTATCATATATATGGATATCACAACCCGATCCCCGTAATTCCTAAAATACACGGCTTCCCCCATAAGCCCGGAGTGCAGGCCGTTCTACAACAAACCATCTGCAGCCTCTGCAGAGAAGGTAAAGCTGTCTACGCAAGAGTGTATTCAGGCGAGAAGCTCTGCCGAAAATGTTTCATCAAAACTTTCGAGAAAAGAGTTCTCCGGACAATAGCAAGGTACAGGCTTCTGAGGAGAGACGACCGAATAGCTGTGGCTGTTTCAGGAGGAAAGGACAGCCTGTCTCTCCTACAAGTGATGAAGAAGATAGAGTCGAGCTTTCCAACGGCCCAGGTCTTCGCAGTGACGGTTGACGAAGGGATAGAGGGCTACAGGGATGAAGCTCTCACGTTGGTCGAGCAGGCTGCCGTCAAGCTGGGCGTACCGCTGGTCAAGACATCCTTCAAGGAGGTTTACGGCGTGTCGTTGTCCGAGATGCTGTCCAGCACGGCTTTCCAGAGAAGCGGTCTGGCGGCGTGCAGCATTTGCGGGCCTCTCCGCAGGAAAGCAATCAACGTTGCGGCTAAGAAGGCCGGAGCCACGGTCGTAGCCACAGCCCATACCTTGGATGACATAGTCCAGACATACATGCTGAAGGCTTTGAGAGGAGAGCTCGGAAGCTCCGAGGTCGGCCTCCGCTCCGACGGCCCCGCCCTGCCCAGAGTGGCGCCGTTCCGACTAACTCCGGAGAGGGAGGTGGTCTTCTACGCCTACTTGACCGGCGTACCTTTCCAGTCAATCGTGTGCCCTAACGCATCCAACAGCATGCGGAGCTCCGTCAGAAAATTCCTCACAGAGTTCGAGGAGAAACATCCCGGCTCGTTGTTCGCAGCGCTCAAGAGCTTCGAACGAGCGCATGCAACAGAAGGCAAAAACCTCCAGCTCTGCAAAGTCTGCGGAGAGCCAACGAGCCGTGAAACATGCCGAGTCTGCGAACTCCTAAAAACTATTCAACCTACGCCGTGATCAGACGCCATCCCTAAGAACGCCTCTAGTTGAAGATTATATGGTAAAGGGTGGGCGTGGGTTCCGTGGCATTCTTGGCTGACACCCAGCTATTTTACGCAGCTCTACCTCAAGCGGTGGCTGGTCTTCCCAAAACTCATTAGCCGCTGGAGTTGTTTAAACAACTATCTAGAGTATGTTAATCCGCCGTCGCTGAATTTCACGAACAAAACACGGAGATGGCTACCATGCTTGAAGCATGCGTATCGTCCAGATACATGCTACGAGGCTATTAAGGCTGCTGTGTTGAAGCTGGTGAGCGTGCCGACAGCGACACGGAAGTGTTGATTGTGGCTGAGCCGAGTCTCTGGATAAGAAACCGAGTTGAGGATGGAGGTTGATGAGCTCAGGCCTTTCCAGATCTGTGTAGTGCCGCCGGATTTGTTCGAAGACCTGCATATAGCGGTACTTCGGTCTAGACCTAGTAGGGTTCTTTGTGTCATATTTGGAAGAAGCCGAAGAAGCTGTAGGTCATGGCGATGTTTGATATGAGCAGGGTAATGCAGAGGACGGCGGCTGAGTTGGCTAGTGCGAAGACTCTCTTGGGATCTTTGACGTATTTCTCCAGCATGGCTTTCAGAACTATGCTTCCGTCGAGCATGTATATGGGGAGCATGTTGAAGACCGCCACGCCTATAGATACAAGCTGCAGCCAGAAAAGAGTTCGGTAGAAGATGTAGGCTGAAGCGGGCGGTATTCCCTGAAGCCTCGGCTGGAGGTAGGTGTCCACCTGCGACACCCCGAGTCCTCTTATCACTGAACCCAGCGGAAGCTCCCTACCCCTCACCTCCGGGTTTGTCTCAAACATGTATTCTCTCTCCAGCGTCCTCACCCTCAGGACATCCTGGAGGGTTATGATTGACGCTCGGGCCGTGAGGCTGTTTACGGGAACGTCGTCGATGCTTACCAAAACCTCGTTGACGCCTATTCTTGAACCCTCTTCAACCTGAACAGCAATCAGACCAGCTTCCTGCGGCACAAAAAACGAGAACAACGCCAAAACAGCCAGAAGACCGACGACCAGGTTGGCGAAGGAGCCGACTGCTGCCACACGTATCCTGACTCCGGGCGCAGAGGACTTGAAGGCCTGCTCATCAGGCTCGACGAACCCGCCGGGAACCACGAAGATGAAGAAGACGCCGGCGGACCTGACGGGAAGCCCTTCACGTCTGGCGATTATGCCGTGCAGGCCTTCGTGAGTTATCAGGACGATGGCGAAGGCCATGAAGAGGTACGGAAGGTTTTCAAGCCTGATCGTTACGCCTATGATTAACGGGATCACTATGTTCTGCCCACCGACCTGCTCGGGTCTGAAGAGATAGGTTGAGAGGTTTGTGCTGAGGATGTAGATGGCGAAAGCCATAAGGCCGAAGCCGGTTGCTACGGCCGCACGTGAAACAGCATCCCAGAGACGGGGTGATTTCTCCGTGATGATGTCCAGAGGCCTAGCTATCCGACGACTCCGGATGATGAGCAGAAGGGGGTAGAGTGAGACGGAAAGCTTCTCGTTAGATGAACTAGGTTCGTCGCCGGCCGCAGGCTTCCTCCTGACGACCGTGTGTATGAGGTACGCCGCCACCCAAACCACTGCAAGGGCGGCGATTGCGTTAACTAGCTCCACTGTGTTGTTGTTTCCAGGCTTCCATATATATACTTGTGCGTGTAAGAGGTCTGAGAAGATAAAGATAAAGCCGGCATTTAGGCTTAAAAGCTGACTTGGAGGACCGTAGCCCACCAAGGACGGGTGTAAAGCTCGTATCTTACGTCGGCCTTTACGTAATCGCCTCAGCCTTCGTCCAGTGGCTTCTCTCTTCTTTCCTGCCGGCCTTCGGCCTCAACCTAGCGGACTACCTTGTATACGCCCAGATACTTCTGGCTCTTGCCTTCGGCTACTTGATAGTCAGCTCCTTGAGCGAGCTGTTTTACTGGACTACTAAGATCAAGTACGGCCGTCCCACGGGAATGGCGGTTAGAAACCTCGTAAGAATTGTGGGGCTTGGAGCTCTCGCCGCATCGATAGCTGGTGGAGCGGCAGGCGGGGGAGCGGGCGTGGCTTTGGGAGGATTCATAGGAATAGTCATAGGCTTTGCTTCGCAGCAGGTGTTGGGTCAGGCGGTCTCGGGCCTGTTTCTGCTTATTTCGAGGCCTTTCAAGGTGGGCGACCAAGTTGTGCTCGGCGGCGACGAAGGAGTAGTGGAGGACGTGTCAACTTTGTTCACCGTAGTGCGGAAAAACGATGGGACGAAGGTCCTCATCCCCAACAACACTATAATCGGAGGCAAAATCTACATTAAATCCGGACAGCAGCAGTAAAACCAAGCTTGCCCCATTACGTCCGCTGCGTGGAGGAGGAGACGTGGCTCACCGAGTCGAGGCCCATCACCACGTGGAGAGCTTTGGAGCAGCTTGCTAAACAGCTTCTGACTAACAACAGCCTTGTAAGGCTTCCCGTGAAGATGAAGGTTTACTCACGGGACGAGGTTAAGGCGTGGACAGACTTCTTTTTCAAGGTGAGAGATTACAAGCCTGCGGTAAAGCTTGATCTGTCGAAGTTCTACGTCGGGCCCGGCGTGATGGATTTTGAAAGGCTTGCGGCTGAAATGGGTGTGGGGAGTGGGGAGGCCGCCGTGTACGTGAAGACGCTTGACAAGCCTTTGATGATGGCTGCGGCTGAGGAGATGCTGCAGGCCGTTATGCACAGCCACAAGTTCACTCACTACGTAGAGCTTGTCAAGGGAAGGGTTTAGATGGACTGTGTGAATAATAGTTAGGTTGTTCACAACTTAAATGGTCGTTGGTTGACGTAGCGGCATGGAGCCCATCCGCATACAGCTCAGCAGAATATTCACCGACCTGTATGAAGAAGACCGTGATGGTTATCCAGTCTTCGGCACGTTCATCAACGGAGCCTGGTCAATCTCCCCAGAACACCCCACGTTCAACGTTTACTCCCCCATAGACGGGTCTGTTTTGGCTAGAGTTCAGAAATGCGACGTGGCTGAAGCGGGCAGAGCTGTTTCATCAGCTAGGGATAGCCAGCATAAGATAAGGTCTCTCGCAGCCATCGACAGGATCGAGATAATGAACGAAGCTTCTAGGATAATCAAGCAGCATGCGGAAGAATTCGCCAAAGTCATCACGTACGAGATGGGGAGGCCTATAGCTGACTCCCCGGGTGAGGTTAACGCTCTCGTGGAGAGGCTGAGGCTCAGCATGGAGGACGCCCGCATGATAAGCGGCGAATACATTCCCGGCGACTGGTCGCCTGACACCGTTGGAAAAATAGCCATAGTTTTGAGGGAGCCTGTTGGGGTTGTTGGAGCGATAGGCCCGTTCAACTACCCTTTGTTCATACCTGCGGCTAAAGTAATCCCCGCACTGTTAGGAGCCAACTCAGTCGTGGCGAAGCCTTCCAGCAGCACACCCCTCTCCTTAATGATGCTGGCCAGGGTACTGCAGCTTGCGGGTTTGCCTGACGGAGTTCTCAACGTCTTATGCGGTCCGGGAGAGCTTGGCAGAGCCATAGCAAGCCATCCAGACGTCGGAATGGTGTCCTTTACAGGAAGCACAGAGGTCGGAAAAGACGTGGCGAAGAACGCCGTCAACAAGCGACTACACCTAGAGCTTGGCGGCAAAGGCTACGCTCTCGTCTTGAGCGACGCAGACCTAGAGCTGGCTGCGAAAAAATGCGTCGAGGGAGCGTTGAAAAACGCAGGACAGCGCTGCGACGCCGTGAGCATGGTCTTGGTGGATAAATCGGTTGCGGAACAGTTCACCGACCTAGTGCTGCGGTTTGTTGAGGAGTGGAGGCTGGGCGACCCACGAGACCCGTCTACGAGGCTTGGCCCTCTTGTTAACGAGCAGGCCGTCAAGCGGGTGAACTCCATGGTCATGGACGCTGTTGAGAAAGGCGCTGAGCTGAAGTTCGGCGGGTCCTTCCACTCAGCATACCATCAGCCGACCGTGCTAATCCACGTTCCCGAGAACGCCGTCATCGTCTGGGAGGAAACCTTCGGCCCGGTAATCCCGATAATGGAGGTAGAGAACGACAGCCACGCACTATCTATCGCCATGAGGTCCAAGTACGGATTGGACGCAGCCGTCTTCACGAACGACTTCTACCGGATGTGGAGAGTAGTCAAAGCTCTGAGGGTGGGAGAGGTGACGATAAACGACTTCCCACGGCACGGAGTTGGTTTCTTCCCGTTCGGGGGAGTGAAGGAGTCGGGCATAGGCAGGGAGGGGATAGGGTACTCGATAGAGGAGATGATGGTTTTGAAGACTGTTGTGTTCAACCTCGAGCCAGCTGGTCTGGGTAAGCTTAGACGGCCTAAGATAGACTGAAACCCGAGCCGTTAACGACCGCTGAACACAGTCGTTAAATCAACCAGCAAAATTACCCCGTTCTCCGACGGAAAAGCAGAGCCACGGCCCAGCTCCTCTATCACGTCCTCCACACGTGCAGTAAGCTCGTCAAAGTCCATCCTCTCAACAGGAACTATTACCACGGCGAACCTAGGCTCCTTGCTTATCTCCTTAAGGTCGGCCTCGGTTATCGGGAAAACAATCCAAGTGACACGACGAATTTCATGCATGGGCACGGCTATGACCCACAGGTCGTAGTCCTCGCTGACTAACGGAGTAAGGAGAATGAAGGAGGCTGACCCCCTGAACCCGCTCCACAGCTGCTGGAAATACGTGTCTTGGACGCCGACCAGCAGGACGTTCTTGCCTGGAAGCGTCTTGACCTCCTCAGGGTCTACCTCGCCGAGGGCTGTAATAGTCCCGGGAAGAACTCGGTTCTCGTATCCCGAGTAGGTTTTGAAGACATGCTGGTAGGATTCTATTTTGGCGAGCGACTCCAGCAGCTGTTTCTCCTCCGACGTCTTCAACTAATCATCTCCGGGTCTCACCGTTCTTCCCCAGCCCGTACTCGTTGTGTATGGTTTTGACGGCCTCCACTCCGTCTGATTCCTTGACCACGAAGCTGATGTTTAACTCCGAACTTCCCTGGGCAATCATCCTGATGTTTATACCCTTAGAGGCCACGGCTCCGAAGACACGGCTCGCAACGCCTGGAGTCCCCTTCATCCCCTCTCCCACCACAGCCACAACCACCACATCCTCCTCAGGCTCGACAGAGGCCACGATCCTAGTCCCGAGAAGGGCCTTCTCTATCGAGGTAACTGCTTTGTTGAGATGGCTCCGCCTAATGATAAACGATATGCTGGATTCCGAGATGCTCTGAGAAATCATCATGACGCTAACACCAGCTTTGTAGAGCGTGTCGAGTATCCGGGCTGCTGTCCCCGGTTCCCCCACCATGCTTGGGCCCTTGACGGTGAGCATCGCCGTGTTGTTGACCAGCAGAACGGCTTTAACAGGCTTGCTTGACTTCTCCGAGACGTCAGTTATCAAGGTGCCTTCAGCATCGGGGTTGAAAGTGTTCTTTATCTTAACTGGTATTTTGGCCAGCATCGCAGGCTCCAAAGCTCTCGGATGAAGACCTTTGGCGCCGAACAAAGCCATCTCGATGGCCTCGTTGTAGG
>Ga0105160_1000945_pt1 | contig 12441 bp, 15 predicted proteins | sample GXS110809BmetaG_FD_89591 | JGI IMG/M metagenome (GOLD analysis project Ga0105160, IMG submission 89591) | Hot spring microbial communities from Gongxiaoshe hot spring, China to study Microbial Dark Matter (Phase II) - GXS 110809B | ecosystem: Environmental > Aquatic > Thermal springs > Hot... | reverse complement strand
CTTGGGGACATACGCCTTCACTAATTTGGCCGCCTTCTTCGCTATCATCGCCATAGCCCAGCATATCGGAAGCGATAATATATCAGACTATTCGGGGATGGCCCGTCGTTCTCCCCTTCTGGCCCTGGCGTTGGCCCTCGCCTTGGCGAGCCTGACTGGCCTTCCTCCTACGGCGGGGTTTGTAGCCAAGTTGTACATATTTAACGCTGCCGTGCAGGCCCATCTGGTATGGTTGGCGGTCCTGGGGGTGGTCAACAGCGTCATATCGGCCTACTACTACTTGCGGGTGGCCTTGGTCATGTTTGTTGGGGAGCCTGCTGTAGCTGGGGAGGTGCGGCCTACTCCCATATTGGGAGGTATAACAGCGGTGGCCACTGTAGGCCTATTGGTGATCGGAGTGTTCCCCTTCCCTCTGCTGGAGGCAGCGGAGCGGGTAGCTAGGACCCTGGTATGATATGCCGTTTAGGGTAGACATTTGCGTAGCCCCCCCTTTCACTAAAAAAGTATCGCGGCGCTGGCTTAAAGGGATCGCCATCAACGTCTTGGAGGGAGAAGGGATTAAAGATGCAAGCCTATCTGTCTGCATCACCGATGATGCCACCATAGAGCATCTGAACCGCACCTATGCCGGCGAGGACGCCCCTACTGATGTCCTGTCCTTCTCACAAGAGGAAGGGGAGCCCTTTCCTTCCCCTGTAAAAGGGCGCCTCTTGGGCGAGGTGGTCATATCTCTGCCCACAGCCGAGAAGCAGGGGCGGGAGAATGGGCGCCCCTTAGAGATGGAGCTGGCCCATCTCTTGGTGCACGGCATCCTTCACCTGTTGGGGTACGACCACGCCTCTTCCGAGCAGGAGAGGGCTATGCGGGCCCGGGAGGAGGAGGCCCTGGCCCGCATCTTCAGTTGACATAGTGCCCCCTGTTGGGCCCCTCGCCACACCTTTATACTGGGCCATGGGGATGGAAGAGCGCAGTCAGGCCCTTTACAGGCGTTGGCGGCCGCAGCGTTTTGCTGAGGTGGTGGGGCAAGAGCTCGTGGCCCGTGCCTTGCGCAACGCTGTAGCTATTGGCCGGGTGAGCCACGCGTACCTCCTGTGTGGGCCAAGGGGGACGGGCAAGACCTCCTTAGGGCGCCTTATAGCTAAGGCTGTCAACTGCCCCTCGCCTCAAGATGGGGAGCCTTGCAACGCCTGTCCCTCGTGTAGGGAGTATCTGGCGGGCTCGGCCCCCGACCTAGTAGAGATAGACGCTGCTAGCAACCGCGGCATCGATGAGATCAGGCGGCTGCGAGACAGGGTAGCCTTGGCGCCTATGGGAGGACGCTACAAGGTCTATCTCATCGATGAGGTGCACATGCTCACCCAAGAGGCCCACAACGCTTTGCTCAAGACCCTGGAGGAGCCACCGCCCCACGTGATCTTCGTCTTGGCCACCACTGAGCCCCATCGCTTGCCGTCTACGGTGGTGTCCCGCTGCCAACGTTATGACTTGCGGCGTATCCCTGTAGAGGCCGCTGTGGAGAGGTTGGCCCTGATCTGTGAGCAAGAGAGGTTCGCCCTCAGTGTGGAGAGCTTGCGAGATATAGCCCGTGCTGCTGCCGGCTCCCTAAGAGATGCCATCAACCTGTTGGAGCAGGTAGTCGCCTACTATGGCCCCTCCCCCACAGTCGACCAGGTGCGGGAGGCCTTAGGCCTTTCCCTCTCGGGAAGGGGGAAAGAGCTGGCCAGGGCTATCGCCCAACGGGATTTGGCTGGCGCCCTTAAGGCGATCGCTGCTGCCCGCGACGATGGCCTAGAGATGCGACGTCTGGGGGGGGAGGTAGTGGAGACCCTACGTCAGATCCTTCTGGTCCAGGCGGGGGCAGCCGACTTAGCTGGCCTAACGCCTGAGGAGAAACAAGAGATTGAAGCTCTAGCTGCCCTTATGTCGCCGGAGCTGGTAATGGCTGCTATGAAGGCCTTCGCCTCGGCCCAACTCCAGGGGCGAGACGACCCCTTCTCGCCCCTGCCTCTAGAGCTGGCGGTGGCCCAGGTGTTAGGGCCTCCTTCTCCTCCAAAGGCATCCTCACAGGGGCCATCGCCGCAGGAAGAAAAGGTTAGTGGTGCCCCCACCTCTGTAGAGGCCCCCGCCCTCACTTTGGCCGAGGAGCTGGTGCGCGCCTGTCAGCAGTTCAACTTGGCCCTAGCTGGGCACTTGCGCCATGTTACCGTCAAAGCTCTAGAGGGGGAGACATTGGTCCTATCTTGTCCCTTCCCCAACCTGGCCCAGATCCTGGAACGCCCAGATCACCGGGAGCTGTTGGAAAGGGCAGCCGCCCGCATCCTTGGGCACCACGTAAGCATCAGGTGCGAGGTGGAGGCGCTATCCTCGGCGCCTACCCCTAAGGGCTATCTGGTGGAGGAGGCCCTACGCCACGGGGCTATACCCCTCTCCACCAAAAACCGAGGAGGCGAAGGCGATGTCACGGAAGGAACATGATATGTGGCAGCGTCTGCAGGCCATCCAGGCACAGCTGGCCCAAGTCCAGCAGTCCCTGGAAGAGACTGAAGTGGAGGCCTCGGCCGGTGGAGCTGTACGGGTGGTCATGACTGCCCGGCCTCGTCTGAAGACTATCACCATCTCGCCAGAGGCTGTAGATCCAAAGGACGTGGAGATGCTCCAGGACATGATAATAGCCGCATTGAACGACGCCTTAGAGAAGGTGAGAGCCCTTCAGATGGAAAAGCTGTTATCGTTGGCAGGGGGGCTGGGCCTCTCTGGCCTCGTTCCCGAGGGCTGAGGCCTTATAATGGGTTAGGGGGTATCTTAGGTGCAGGAGGTGGCAGCGGGCCCCTTGGCCCGCCTAGTACAGGAACTCCTTCGCTTTCCAGGGATCGGCCCCAAGACGGCGCAGCGCCTTGCCTACTTTATCATTAGGGACCCGGAGGCCAGCTCCCTGGCCGAGGCCATCTTGGAGGCCAAGGAACGCATCATCTTCTGTTCCCAATGCCAGAACCTGACCGATGTCGACCCTTGCCCTCTCTGTGCTGACCCACGACGTGATCGCTCCCTCATCTGTGTGGTCGAGGACCCATTAGATGTCTTGGCCATCGAGAGGAGTGGTCGGTATCGGGGGCTCTATCATGTTTTGCACGGCGTCCTATCTCCCATGGACGGAATAGGGCCTGAAGACCTTAAGATGGAACAATTGCTGGCCCGGCTACGGGGCGGTAGCGTGAAAGAGGTGATAATAGCCACCAACCCCAGCTTAGAGGGGGAGGCTACAGCCATGTACCTGGCCCGTCTGCTGCGGCCTCTGGGGATCAGGATCACTCGTCCTGCCCGCGGCCTCCCCATGGGCGCCGACATCCAGTATGCAGACGAGGTAACGCTGGCTAGGGCGATAGAAGGTAGGCAGGAGCTTTAGGCGTGACCTTACCCCGCCTCTTCAAGACTGAGGCCCTTGTCCTTCGCCATCGCCCCTTGGCTGAGGCCGATCGCCTAGTGACCCTCCTTACCCCGCGGTACGGGAAGCTGGAGGTGAAGGCGAAAGGTGTGAGGCGGGCCAAGAGCCGTATGGGTGGCCACTTGCAGCCTCTTACCCGTGTCCTGGTCCAGTTGGCCCAGGGGCGCACCCGCTACGTGGTGGCCGGATGCCAGGCCCTTGAGGGCTTCCCCTCCCTTCGGGCCGACTTAGACCGCCTCACCCTGGCCCTCTACCTGTGCGAGCTGGCCGACAGGCTACTTGTCCCCGGGGTAGAGGCGCAGATGCCCTATGCTTACCTTTTGGAGTCCCTTCGCCATTTAGAGGAGGGTAGAAAGCCCAACTTATGGGCCCGCCGCCTCGAGCTCGCCCTGCTGCGCTATAGCGGCTACGGGCCTGAGCTCCAGCGCTGCCTTGCCTGTGGTCGCTCCTTAGGGCCGGAAGGGGGCGCTTTCTCTCCCTTGGCCGGTGGGCTTTTATGCCTCCCCTGCGGCCAAGGAGCGGCTCCCATCAGCGGGCCAGCCCTCAGGGCCCTATCCCTCCTCGAGGATGCCTCGGCGGCCGAGCTAGCGAGGCTTGACTTCCCCCCTTCAGTGGAGCACGAGCTAGAGGCCCATCTCCGGGCGTACATCGTCCATGTGCTCGAGGGCCAAGCAAATACCCTAGATTTTCTGGACAAACTGCGCCACGTGCCCCTAATATCAGGTCAGAGGTGATAGTATGCCCCTCTACGAGTACTACTGTCAGCGGTGCGATGACACCTTTGAGGCGCTGCGCCCCTTGAGGGACTCCCACCTGCCTGCCCCCTGCCCCAAGTGCGGAGGCGAGGCGGTGCGCATTATGCCCACATCTTTTGCTGCCCGTTCCTGGCGGCAAGGTTACCCCCAGAGGGTCCCATATCACCACAGGCCTGTCTACAATAGGCCCCCCAAGTTCCAGCGCACCATTGCGCCTGTAGAGGAGAAGAAGGAGGCGGAGTAAGGAGGGGTGCCATGCCCCTTTATGAGTACTACTGCCGACACTGCGATGGCGTATTCGAGTATTTTCGTCCTATACGGGATGCTGCCCTGCCTGCCCCCTGTCCCCAGTGTCACCAGGAAGGCCAGCGCATCATGTCTACCTTTACCGCCTTCACCATGCGCGATGGCTATCCCCGTCGCCTGCCTGACAAAGGAACCTATTGGCACCTGGGGCGGGAGGTGAAACGTCTTGCCACCCGCATGCGCCATTATGAGCACCCGGAGCTGGCGGAGCCAGAGCCCCAGCCCATGCCTACCAAGGGCGAACTTAAAGAGAAGGAGGAACGGAAGAGGGCGGCCGAAGAGGAAAAGAGGTACCTGGACAGGTGGGGCATGGAGAAGGTGGGCGACCGCCTCCTTCTCCCCGCGCCCAAGCAGAGGCGAAAGACAGGGGGCCGTACCATTATCACCCCCCAGGGGCGAGCAGAGTCCCAGGACTAGCTGCGACGGCGTAGCACGTACTCTACCAAGCCCTCCAAGGTGTGACGGGCCTCAGTGGACGGTAAGGTGGCGAGGGCCTTCAACGCGTCCTGTCCGAACTGGCGTGCTACTTTGTGCGCCTCCTCAGGGATGTCCGAATTCCGTACCAAGGCTACCGCCTCGGCCACCAGCTCGGGTCGCCTCTCGTGGAAGTAACGTTGGACGGGGTTATCGTGGGGATAACGCTCTAGGACGAGGATGGAGGGCAAAGTAAGGGTACCCTGCATAAGGTCACTGCCCACGGGTTTCCCCAGCTCGGCCTCGTCACCGGTAAAGTCGAGGACGTCGTCCACTATCTGGAAGGCTATACCCAAGTGGTGGCCGTAACGGTAAAGGGCCTCTATCCAGTGGGGAGGGGCTTGAGCTACCAGCGCCCCGCCCTTACAAGCGGTGGCAAATAAAGAGGCCGTCTTGCCAGCTATACGCTGGAGATAGTCCTGGATGCCCTGGCGTGGGTCGTAGGCCTGGACATCTTGGCCTATCTCCCCCTTGGCCATCATCATCAGCGTCTCGGCGAAAAGCTTGATCACCTCTAGGCTCTCCGTGCGCGTGACCAGTTCGGCAGCGTGGGCGAACATATAATCGCCCACCATGACGGCGATGCTGTTCTGGAAGGCCTTGTTTACGGTGGGGCGGCCCCTCCGCACCTCCGAGTTGTCAATGACGTCGTCGTGGACGAGGGTAGCAGCATGCAAGAGCTCCACTGAAGCGGCCAAGGGGACGAGCACGTCTAGCTTGTAATCTCCAAAGGTGCCTGCCAGTAGGACCAGGGCTGGCCTTATACGTTTCCCTGCCCCGGAGAGGGCTAGAGAAAGCATGCTGGCTAGAGGTTTGTGGTCTACCCGCGTCACCGTTTGCAGGGTCTCTTCAACCAAGGCTAGGTCGGCCTGAACAGGGCCGTATAGGGAGCCTGTGCTCACCTTTCTCCTCCTATTGTGCCAATGCCAAAGAGCCAGGCGGCGGCCAGAGCGGTGCCCCTGGCCACCTTCTGGTAGTCCTCTCCCCGCAGCTGGGCCATAGCCGAGACCGTCTCAGGGAGATATGAGGGCTCATTGCGCTGGCCCCTTCTCCCTTGGGGTGGCAGGTAGGGGGCATCGGTCTCCACCGTGAGCCAACGCAGGGCGATGCCCTTAGCTACCGTATGAAGGCGACGGTTGTTGGGGTAGGTGCAAGTGGCCGGGATGGAGATGAGGAAGCCATGTTCCACATAGCAGAGGGCCAAGGGCAGATCGCCGGCAAAACAGTGCATCTGCCCCAAGGGGAAGCTCCTGCCTTGGGAGATGGCCTGGCGGCTGTACTCTTGGAGGATGGCCCACGTCTCCTGATCGGCGTTGCGGGAGTGGACTACCACCGGGAGACGCAGCTCGCCAGCTAGCTCTAACTGGGCCAAGAAGGCCTTCTCCTGGTCTGGGCGTGGGGAGAGGTTACGATAAAAATCAAGGCCCGTCTCCCCTATGGCCACCACCTTGGCGGAAAGGGCCATCTTCTTGAGGGCCCTTACCGTTTTTCTGTTGAAGCTGGATGCGAAGTGGGGATGGATGCCGATGACGGCGTAAACGTCGGAGTGGTCATCGGCCAGATCTACGGCCTTCTGGCTAGAGGGGAGATCCCAGCCCACCACCACGAAGGCCGTTACCCCTGCCTGGCGGGCCCTTGCTAGCATCTCCTCCCGGTCGGGATCGAACCGTTCATCTTGGAGGTGGCAGTGGGAGTCTATGAGCACCTTTCTAGACTCCTAACCTCATCTCCTCTTGGGCCACCACTGCTGGGTCTAGCTTACGGTAGAGGGGCTCCGGCTCTGCCAGGTGTTGGCCTGGGCGGGGCATCTCTACCTTCCAGCCGTGTCGCTCTATGGGGTCTTTGTAGCCCAGCATGTGATGGAGCTTTTGACAACTGAAGGGCAGGAAGGGGTAGAGGGCAACCTTAAGGACGTTGATGGCGGCTATTGCGGTGTAGATTACGGTAGCACAGCGAGGCCGGTTCTCGTCGATAAGGCGCCAGGGGGCGGACTCTTCTAGATAGCGGTTCACCTCGCGGGCGCCGGCCATGGCTGCCTCCAGGCCGGCCCGGAAGCGGCACCAGCGCAAGTGCTCACCTGTTTGGCGGAGGGCCTGTTCCACCCTCTGCATGAGCATGCGGTCCCTGGCCACCAGCTGTGCGGGGGTGGGGATGACCCGGTCGAAGTGACGGAAGGCGAAGGTAAGGACGCGGTTAACTAGGTTGCCCCACGCGGCTACCAGCTCGTCGTTGTTGCGCCGCACTAGGTCTGTCCATGTGAAGTCGGAGTCAGAGGTCTCGGGCATGGTGGCGGCCAGGTAGTAGCGGAGTTGGTCTGGCTCGTAGCGGTCCAGAAAGTCTAGGACCCATACGGCCAGGTTGCGGCTGGTGGAGGCCTTGCTGCCCCGGACCGTCTGGTACTGGTTGGCAGGGACGTCGTATGGGAGGTTATAGTGCTCGCCAGTAGCATCGGCGTAGGCTATGAGCTGCATCGGCCAGATGAGGGTGTGGAAGAGGATATTATCTTTGCCTATAAAGTAGTACGTCTTGCACTTGGGGTCCTGCCAGAACTCTCGCCATTTCTCCGGATCGCCCTGCCTCTGGGCCCACTCCTTAGAGGCAGAGAGGTAGCCGATGACCGCCTCGAACCAGACGTATATGCGCTTGTGGTCATAGCCTGGTAGGGGTATGCTAACCCCCCAAGTGAGGTCACGGGTGATGGCCCGGTCACGGAGGCCTTGCTCCAAAGTGCCCAGGGAGAAGCGAAGGACGTTTTTGCGCCAGTGGGCCTTATCGGTGGCCAGCCACTTCTTTAGACGCTCGGTGTAGCTGCTGAGGCGAAGGAAGAAGTGCTCTGAGTCCCTTATCTCTGGCGTAGCGCCATCGAAGCGGCACCTGGGAGATATGAGGTCGGTTGGGTCTAGGACGTTGCCACAGTTGTCGCACTGGTCGCCCCGTGCCCCTTGATAGCCACAGATGGGGCATGTCCCCTCCACGTACCGGTCTAGGAGGAAGCGCCCCTCCACAGGGCAGTAGGGGAGGGGCATGGTGCCCTTGTATATATCGCCTCGTTGGTAGAGCTTAAGGAAGATGTCGTGGACGGTGCGGGCGTGATTTTCGGTGCCGGTGGAGGTGTAGATATCAAAGCTTATCCCTACCCGGCGCCAAGTCTCCAGGAACTCCTTATGGTAGTGGGCAGCGATCTCGGCCGGGCTTTTCCCCTCTTGCTCTGCACGCACGGTGATGGGGGTGCCATGCTGGTCGCTCCCCGATACCATGAGCACCTGATTGCCCACCGTCCGGTGGTAACGGGCGAAGATGTCGGCCGGCAAATAAGCCCCCACCAGCTGCCCCGTATGGAGGGAGCCGTTGGCATATGGCCAAGCGACGCCGATGAATATCTTTTCGGTCATGTGTCTCCAGGTGGGATTGTAACATAACGCCTAACGGATAGAGGTATGACCCTCCGCCTCTAGCCATAAGCGGTAGGCCAGCCTCTTGGGCACGCCGAACCGTTGGGATAGTTGGGCTGCTGCCTCCTTAGCCCTCAAGCCCTGGGCCCGAAGGCGGGCCATCTCCTGACGGAGGAGGTCTTCTGAAAGGGTTTTCTCTTGATGTGGTGGTGCCCCTTCCACCACCACGGTGAACTCTCCCCTGGGGCTCTGGAAATGGGCTAGCGCCTCCGATATCTTCCCTCGGAACACCTCCTCGAAGGCTTTGGTCAGCTCGCGGCATACCGCCACTCGCCTATCGCCCATTACCTCTAGAAGGTCTTGGAGGAAGGCGCGTAGCCGGTGGGGCGCCTCTAAGAAGATCAAGGCCCTACCCTCAGCGGCAGCCCTGCTGAGGGCCTCTTGGCGTTCTTTCTTCCTTCTAGGCAAGAATCCCAAGAAGGTGAACTCTCTTGCGGGGATGCCTGAGACGGCCAGGGCGGTGACTAGGGCGGATGGGCCAGGTATGGGCACCACCCGAAAGCCGGCAGCAGCGGCGGAGGCTACCAGCTCTTGCCCAGGATCCGATATAGCTGGCATGCCAGCCTCAGATATTAGGGCTACATCGCCCTCTTTTAGGTGGGCGAGGATGCGAGGTATGCGATTCCTCCAGTTACGGCTATGGTAGCTGAGGAGGCGAGCCTTTATGCCGTAGTGGGCCAAAAGTTTGCGGGCCGTCCGTGTATCCTCGGCTGCTATTAGGGAGACCTCTTTGAGGACGCGTAGGGCACGCAGGGTAACGTCCTCCAAGTTCCCTATGGGAGTAGCCACTAGGTACAGAACAGGCACAGCTCTAACGTCATCTTATCGTTCCCTGTCCTTACCTTGACACCCTGACACGGTAGGATCACAATGATGTTGGAACGTCACCCCAAGTGGCGACGTAGCCAAGGGGTTAAGGCAGGGGACTGCAAATCCCCGATCGTGGGTTCGAATCCCACCGTCGCCTCCACACCGTTGTGTTTACCGCCCCAACTATTGGGCCATGCTATAATGACCCTATCTCCCAGTTCTGTTCTGGAGGAAGCGATGAAGCGAATATTGGCCCTCGTGGCTGCCATGAGCGTTATCGTCTTGGGCGCCTGTGGTGGGGGAGGCGAAGAAGCGATCACCCTGGATGGCAATACGATTACTAAGAAGGAATTCCAGGCTATCAAGAAGACCGCCGTCGATTTCTTGAAAGGCTTTGCCGACGAGGACTGGGATAAAGTGCATAGCCTTCTGGACTCGGAATCGCAACGGGCCTGCCCTAGATTCGAATTCGTAACCGCGGCGGCGACAGCCGTAGGGCTCATAAAGAACTTCGCCGGTGAAGAGGGGTGGCGCAGCATGGCTAATATCATGCGTGATATGGCCCGGGTCTTTGAAGAGCTCTCCTGGGATGAGTTCCAAAAGGATCCAGAGGCTTTCCTGGCGGCCTTAGATGAAAGGCTGGCCCGACTGATGGGCGATGGAGGTGGCGTTTTCAGCGAGACTGACCAAGGCCAGCCCTTAGCCGATCTCCGTATAGAGGAGGGACAAGCCCGTATACACCTCCCTGACATCTGTGAGGCCTTGTTATCAGGATAGGGGGAGAAGCTGAGAGGGCTAGCGTGGCCACCCCCTTTAGCGGCCCTCCATGATATGCAAAAGCTCCCATTCCGTCTCGGCCACCCGCCGCCCGATGACGGCCAGCTCGACGCTGGGCTCATGGCCGTCCAGGCAGCGTCTGGCTTGCATAATGCAGATGATTCCCCACCGCAGATTGCCGTAAGCCTCCCACCAGCGCCAAGAGTCCCAGTCTAGGGGTGGCCCCCCAGCGTCCTCGTAGCCTCGGCGTAGCTCCTCCCTCGTGCCCAGGCCGGCCACTGGCAAGTGATCGTTCCCGAAACGCCAAGACCTTACAGTGCACCAACCTATATCCTCCATGGGGTCGCCTATATGCGCTCCTTCCCAGTCCAAAACTGCCCTAAGGCCCTCAGGCCCTACTATCAGGTTCCCCAGGCGGAAGTCCCCGTGAACTAAGGTGCGATGACGCGATGGGGGCAAGTTGGAATCTAGCCAACGGAAGGCCAGCTCCATAACTGGATGAGGCCCCAGGGCGATGGCCCGAAACAGGGAGCGGAGGGTAGTGAGGGCATGAAGGGCAGGGCTTACCCCTTCGGGAGGGGCAGGGAGGTCCTGAAGGTCTTGAAGTTGGACTTGGTGGATGCGGGCCAGGGCCTGGCCCATCTGATATGGCAGCAGGCGCCTCGCCTCTTCCCACTGGGGTTCCCTCAGTATACGTCTGGCGATGGTCTCCCCCTCTACATAGTCCATCACCAACATGTCCACTGCATCGGGCGGGCCATAGGTAAAGGGATAGACCTTGGGTACGGGGACTCCGGCCAGATGAGCGGCCCTTAAAACCCTATATTCTCGCGGAACAGGCATAGCCAAGGCTGCCCCTGACGGAGGGGGGCTGCGGTAGATAAGCTTTAGCTCCTGCCCTCCCAGGTTGGCGTTAAAGGCCCAGGTCTGCCGGTGAGCACCGCCGGCCATGCGTCTCAGATCTCTCACCTGAACGGTGCTGTACCACTGCCCCAAGAAACGCTCTAGCTTGCGGGCCAGATCCTGTGCCTCTGCCTCCACCTCTCCTCCAGGGCTTTTGAGCCCTCACCCAATATATACCCGAAAGCAGAGTCCCAGCCAGCGGGTCTCTAGCCCAGGGAGACCACCGTCACCTGGCCCAAGGTGTTTATGGCAGTGGTGCTCGTGCCCCAGCATGATAGCAAGACCCCGTCCACTACAGCAGCAGGTACTGAAAGGAGGGTACCGCTGCCCGTAACTTTGGTCAAAACCGCTGCATAATTGTCACATGGGGCGAGGGAGAGGTAGGGCGTTCCACCGCCCCAGTTGAGAAGGGTCGCCCCCAGAGAGATCCACCCCCTTGCATATATCCGCAAGACGCCTCCACTGATGGTGGTGCTATTAGACCCCACGCCCAAAGCGCACTCTACCGTGTCGGTGACCCAATAGTAACCTCCCGGCTCCATCCACAGATAGATCTCCACCTGGTTTGTTCCCAAAGTTATGGCACCTGTCCCTGGACTTTGGGCTAGAGTCTCCTTGACTTCGCCGGTGAAGGAGGTGGGGCGGCTGCCATTTATGACCTGTGTACCATTGATGTGGACGGCATAGCGCACAGTACTGCTGCTGTTGGAGGCCACGTTAAACCGAAAGTAGAAAGCCAGGCGCAACACCTCTATCCCTTCTGGTGGGGATGGAAGGTTGAGGGAGACACTGTAAGTGGGAGTGGAAGGTTTACTAGTGACGCTTATCGTTTTGTTGCCCGTTTCTAGGTCACCACTAGAGACGGTGGCAGGATCATATAGAAGGGCCCGCGGCTGTCCCAATGAGGGCTGAACTCCTGCCCCTGCCCCTTCACCTACAAGGCGCAACATAGGCTTACCACCCCCTTGGAGGATGCTCGTTTAGGCGAAGATAGATAAAAAAGGGGCCAACGCCAACAACCCGATGGCACTCAGCCCCTTAAAAGCTTTTAGTGGCAGGGCCTGGGAGTTCCGCCACCTTCAGCGGTGGAGAAAGATTGACCGCAGGCACAGGTGCGTACGGCGTTGGGGTTGTAAATAGTAAACCCAGCCCTCATCAAGTCGTCAACGTAGTCTATCTCTGCGCCCTGCAGGAGGGTAGCGCTCTCGGGGTCTACTACCAGGCGTACTCCCTTGTCCTCAATGACGAAATCGTCCTCTTCAATCTCCCGAGCCAGGGCCATTCCGTACTGGAAGCCAGAGCACCCGCCTCCCACTACGAAGACGCGGAGGGCGCCCTGGGCCATCCCTTTCTGCTCGAGGATCTCCTTGGCCTTGGCCGCCGCCCTCTCCGTCATACTGATCATGCTATCTTCCCCCTTGCACCCCTGTTTGGTGACACCCCCCATTATAACCTAGGCGTGGTATGATTCAAAGCCCGCTACGGTCCGCTGCCGTGAGAGGGGGTGGGCGCCTCTCGTGGG